>Ga0114129_10002352_pt1 | contig 26238 bp, 18 predicted proteins | sample RhiMetdeltSRZDD1_FD_80071 | JGI IMG/M metagenome (GOLD analysis project Ga0114129, IMG submission 80071) | Populus rhizosphere microbial communities from Tennessee, USA - Rhizosphere MetaG P. deltoides SRZDD1 (version 2) (version 2) | ecosystem: Host-associated > Plants > Roots > Rhizosphere >...
AGATCGCCTCGTTGTGATAGATGCCGTTGAACCAGCCCTCGCCAAAGCTGTTGTTGGCGTGCATGCCGTCGATCTTCAGTTGAAAGTCGGCGCCGCGGCTCCCGAAGGCGACGAGCGTGCCCGACTGGGCGGTGGAGCTGCCACCGACATCGAACCGGCCCATCGTGACGCCTGGCAGCACGTTGCCGATCGTCTGAAAATCGCGCCCGGTCGGGATCGAGTCGAGCAGCTCGCGGTTCACCGTTTCGCGCCGCATGGTGTTCTGCACGTCGACGATCGGCGATTCACCGGTGACTGTCACCGTTTCGGTGATGGCACCGACGCGCATATCCGCATTCACGGGCGCGGTGAAGTTCGCGTCCAGAACCACGCCCTCGCGTTTGACGGTATTGAACCCCTGAAGCGTAAAGGTGACCGCGTAGGTCCCGGGGCGCAGATCGACCACGCGGTACTGGCCCGCCTGATCGGTGACGGTGGATCGCGTCTTCTCGATCAGTGCCGGACTCGTCACCTCCACCGTGACACCCGGTAACACGCCGCCCGTCGCGTCACGCGCAACGCCGGCGATCGCGCTTTGCGCGTCGGCAATCGCAGGAATGAGGACGCACGCTACAAACAGGAATACCTTCAGGAGTCGCCAGGACATATCTCCTCCTTACCGATCAACAGTCATCAATTGCTCGGCCTCCCGCACTCGGCCAAGTCCTCTAAAAGCCACGGCTAGGTGATGTCTCGCGTCTGAATTGCGTGGGTCCAGTTCGAGAGCCCGCTGGTAGTGCTCGATCGCTTCAGCGATCTGCCCCTGCGCGTACAACGCCACGCCGAGGCCATCGTGCGCCAACGCGTAGTCTGGTTCGAGCGCCAGAGCCTTCCTCAATGCCGCAATGGCTTCGGCGCGCCGCCCCTGACGGAAGAGTGCGTTGCCGAGATTGTAGTGTCCGGCGGGAGAGTCCGGTCGCACCCGGACCGTTTGCGCAAAGTGCTCCACCGTGCGATCGAGATGTCCCGCCTCCGCGTGAAGCAACGCCACATCGTTGTGCAGCGTCGCGTTATCGGCGTCGGTCTCGAGCCTCTTCTCGGCGCCAACGATGTCCTCGCGCACGATTCGCTCACGCGCCGCGCGGGCCAGGGGTGCGCGGTCTGCCGGGTTGCGCGTGACCACCTGCAGCCAGAGCTCCGCCATCTCGTCGGTCGTGTGCTGACCGTAGGTCACGCGACGCGGTGGATGATGTGGATTGTGAGGGTTGGCTGCGGAGTTGTCGTATGTGAACTCGAACGTGATCGTCGTGCCCGCGGGTAGGAATTGCGGACGTGCGTATGTGAACGCGCCCTGCCAGTTGAAGTCCCAATCGCGGATGTAGATCAACCACTTTCGCGTGCCATCGGGCAGCGTCGCGTAACTCTTGACCTCCCTCGCGAGGAGGTGCGCGTGCGGTTGAATAGTGTGCAGATCGACGTCGACGTCCAAGGGGAACGAGTCCGTCACGACGTACCGACGTTCACCCGGTGGGATGTCGATGTGCTGACGTGTCATCCGGATGAGGGTCGGCTGAAGCGAAGGCGGCGTGTCGCTGAAATAGAGTCCGAGCTTCGCGTGAATGGTTTCCGTCCTGCCGGTTGGCTTGAGATGCAGCATCATGATCAGGTCGGCGCCCGTGGGCAGCGGCCATGCCATTCCAGGCGGCGCGACATTCGATGTGAGCCCTGGCAGCCAGCCGAGGAAATAACCGTCGGGACTCATGGCCGAATGGGGAACGAGCCCTTCGTAACCAGGCTCGGGATCCTGCTCGTCCAAACGTCGTGACGAGGGAGTAGGGTCGAACTGCATCGTGGCGTGGTGTACCGCACTTGAGCCAGGAAGGAACTCCCACGCGCGGATGTACCGCATCATCGATGTCTGGATCGGCAGCACGAAGTTCCGGTAGACGTCTTCGCTGGAGGCGCGCAGCGCGTACGGAGCCGTTTCGATGACAAGATCCGGTGTGCCGAGCTGCCATTGCCCGGTCCACGATGGGAGCGAAGGCCGCTCCTGTTGATTGCCCTCGAGGAGACCGTCATCCACCCATCGGGCAAGCGTCGCGATCTGCTCGCGTGTCAACCTCCGCTCGTCGCGGAACTCGCCGTAGCCGGGCTCCGGCTTCCACGGCGGCATCACGCGATCGCGCGTGGCCGCGACGATCGCCGTGGCGTGACTGCGGGCGTCCTCGTACGACAGCAGCGGGAACGGCGCGAGGCCATCAGGTCGATGGCATGACGCGCATGATTTGAAGAGGATTGGTGCAACGTCCTTCGCGAAGGTCACGGAGGCGCGCTGCGCGTGCACGGTCGTACGTTCGGAGCCGAACAGGATCCACTCAGTGAAAAGAGCGCCGATGACGGATACCACAGCGCACATCGCCGCCGCCAGCGCTCGGCTCATGTTCTCTCGCGCCGGCAGGATCATCGGGGACGGCATAAGGAGCGACGGGCCCGATTAGAGGCCCGGCCGCAACGCTTGTCAAGCAGAGTCTCCTGCGACGAATTCCTCCTCGAAGAACTCGAAAGGCGCTCGGTCTCCCTTCGTCCGCCGTTCGCGCTCCAACTCTCGAAGCTGAACCCGACGGATCTTGCCCGACACGGTCTTGGGGAGATCCGCAAACTCGATCCGTCGAACGCGCTTGTATGGCGCCAGTCGATTGGCCGCATACGCGAGGATGTTCCTGGCGAGCTCACGCGTCGGCTCGTGACCCGCAGCGAGCGCAACGAAGGCCTTCGGCACCGCGTGACGGATGTCGTCGAGGCTGGGCACGACGGCCGCTTCCGCGACCGCGCCATGCTCGACCAGCACACTCTCGATCTCGAATGGGCTGATCCGATAATCCGCGCTCTTGAACACGTCGTCCAGGCGGCCGACGAAGGTCAGGTACCCATCGGAGTCCCGCACGGCGACGTCACCCGTGTGGTAGTGGCCGTCGCGCATGGCCGTCGCTGTTGTGGTGTCGTCTCCGAAGTAACCTGGCGTCAACCCGATGGGTCGGTTCGACAGATCGACACAGACCTCACCTTCATCGCAGGCGTTCCCGTCGTGATCGAGCAGGACGATCGACATCCCTATCGAGGGCCGACCCATCGAGCCTGGCTTGATCGGCGCGCCAGCCGTGTTGCCGACGAGCGACGTCGTTTCGGTCTGGCCGTAGCCGTCTCGAATCGTGATCTGCCACGCCGCCTGCACCTGCTCGATCACCGTGGGGTTCAGCGGCTCTCCCGCACTGAGCGCCTCGCGGATCGACACGCGATAGTCGGCCAGCGGCTCCTGCACGAGCAGTCGCCACACCGTCGGCGGCGCACACAGCGTGGTGACGTGGTGGCGCACCAGCGTGTCGAGGATAGCTCTCGCGTGAAAGCGTTCGTAGTTGTAGATGAAGACGGTCGCTTCGGCGATCCACGGCGTGAAGAAGCAGCTCCACGCGTGCTTTGCCCAGCCAGGCGAGCTGATGTTCCAGTGACGGTCGCCCGGTAGGAGGCCCGTATAGAACAGGGTGGACAGGTGGCCCACCGGGTAGCTCTGATGTGTGTGCAGTACCATCTTCGGCTTCGCCGTGGTCCCCGATGTGAAATAGAGCAGGAGTGGATCATCAGCGCGTGTGCGGCCATCCGGTTCGAAGACAACAGGGGCAGCATGGCTCTCGTCGAACGAGACCCACTGTCGTGCCGCCGGTCCCACGGCAATCCGCGTCAGGTGGCCCCCCACGTGCTGGAACTTTGGAAGAAAGGCGCTGCCTGCGATCACGCCGCGCACGCGACCGCGCTCCATTCGCTCGGCGACATCCTCCGGGGTCAGCAGTCCTGTTGCCGGGCTGACGACCGCGCCAAGCTTCATGAGCGCGAGCATCGACTCCCACAGCGCGACCTCGTTGCCCAGCATGAGCAGCACGCAGTCCCCTCGCCGGATGCCTTGATCGCGAAGAAAGTTGGCGACCTGGGACGAGCGTATCGACAGGGACGAAAAGGAGCAAAGGTGCTCCGTCCCGTCCTCGTCCACCACGTGAAGCGCCGGTGCCTCGTTGCCAGTGGCGATCGCGTCGAAGTACTCGAGCGCCCAGTTGAAGTCGTCGAGCCGGGGCCATGTGAACTCGCGCTGCGCCGCCGCGTAGTCGGTTCGATGCCGCAAGCACAAGTCACGCGCGGAAACGAACGCCTCAGCCGATCGTGTGAGCGGTGTTCGAGTCATCATCGGGGTTCCCGACCCGGGGGCCGACGCGGCGTATCATACGGTCGCCGGCGCGATTACGCATCCTGAACCACATGAACCAGAAACTGGTGACGACTATGAATGCATCCCGGTGCAGATGGTGGCTGGCGATCGGCCTGCTGATTCCTTGTGCGGCGCAGCTCGTCGCACAGGAACAGTCTTCGCGTGGCGATCGAAAAGAGCCCTCTCAATGGACGTCCCCTCGCGCGGCAGACGGCCATCCGAGTCTCGAGGGCGTGTGGGAGAACAACAGCGCGACGCCTCTCGAACGACCAGCCCAACTCGCGAACAAGCCTCGGCTGAGCGACGCGGAGCTTGCGGACCTCGAGCGGCGCGCCAAGAAGTTGTTCACTCCGGAATCAGATGCCGTATTTGGCGATGGGTTGTATCTTGCGCTACTGGCGCAGTCACCCTCTGCTGGGAGAGCGGGCGGCACTGGCACCTACAGTCAGAACTGGCTTCCGGACCGGTACTTCGAGCATCGCACGTCGCTCATCGTCGATCCGTCGGATGGCAAGCTCCCAGCAGCGACAGCCGCCGGCGAAGCGGCGCGGAAGGCTGCGTTGTCCAGATTCACGCGACGTCCGGCCTCCGCGCAGGACATGACGGTGACCGATCGCTGCATCCATTACGGATTCCCGGATCTGTTCGCGGCGTACATGAGCGTCTATCGAATCGTGCAGACATCCGAGTACGTGGCCATCCAGATGGAGAAGATCCACGACGTCAGGATCATCCCTCTCGATGGGCGGCCGCATGTCGCGTCCACGATTCGGAAATATCTCGGTGATTCGCGCGGGCGTTGGGACGGCGACACGCTGGTCGTCGAAACGACAAACTTTCATCCCAACGGAAATCCGATGGGAGGGTATTTCACGCTTTCCGATCAGAACCTTCGATTGGTCGAGCGCTTCAGACGAGTCGCTCCGGATACCTTGGAGTACATCTTTACTGTCGATAACCCGACGATGTGGACCAGACTTTGGACGGCGGTCATCAATTGGAAACAGTCGAAGGGCGAGGTACTCGAGTACGCCTGCCACGAAGGAAACTACAGCTTGCCGGGTATGCTGTCGGCCGCACGATCGGACGAAGCCGCTGCACGATAGGCGCGTCAACCTCACCCCTCAGAACGCGGGCGCAACCCGATTGGTGGTTCGTGAATGAGCCTTGCCGCTGGAACGAGACTTGGCGCGTATGAGGTGATCGCTCCCCTCGGGGCAGGCGGGATGGGTGAAGTCTATCGCGCGCGTGATCCGCGGCTCGATCGCGATGTGGCGGTCAAGGTCCTCCCGGCCGAGCTCGCCCTGGATCCAGTCGCGCTCAGCCGGTTCGAGCGCGAAGCGATGAGCGTCGCGAAGCTGTCACATCCGAACATCCTCTCGATCTTCGAGTTCGCACACGAGGGCAGCACCACGTTCGTCGTCACTGAGCTCGTGGAAGGCGAGACGCTGCGTGAGCGGCTCGGAGGCGGCGCACTGCCATCGCGACGAGCAGTCGAGTACGCACTTCAGATCGCCCGCGGAATTGCCGCCGCACACGCGCGTGGCGTCGTCCATCGCGATCTCAAGCCTGAGAACGTGATGATCACGCGCGACGAGCACGTCAAGATTCTCGACTTCGGTCTCGCCAAATCGATCGACACGCGGGCAGATGACGTGACGCGTGCCGGGAGCTTCGCCAGCACTGGAGGCATGGTCCTCGGGACGTTCGGCTATATGGCGCCAGAGCAGGTGCGCGGCCTCGCCGTCGATCATCGCGCCGACATGTTCGCCTTCGGCGCGATGCTCTACGAGATGCTCAGCGGCGAGCGCGCGTTCCAGGGGGAGACCGCCGCGGACACCTTGACCGCGATTCTCACAAAGGATCCTTCGGACCTGGATTCGGCGCGGTTGTCCTTGGCTCCCGGCCTCGACCGGATCGTCCGGCGATGCCTCGAGAAGACGCCCGATCGCCGGTTTCAGTCAGCCAACGATCTCGCCTTTGCGATCGAGACCCTTTCGTCGGTCTCCACGTCCTCGTCCTCCTCGTTGGACATGTCTGCGCCTCGCCACGCACGCATGACGTGGACGCCGTGGATCGTTGCGGCGATTGCCCTTGTTGCTGCTGTCGCGTCGCGGCTTGTGAGTGGTGGACGCGAAACGTCGGAGCCACGCTGGGATTACTTCACGCGGATCAGCGAATCGGCGGGCGAGGAAACATCGCCGAGCTTGTCGCCGGATGGCAGTACGGTCGCCTATGCCATTCGTGTGAATGGGAGCTGGGACATCTACTCCCAGCGAGTGGGCGGCCGCAACGCGACCCCAATTGTCAACGATCCTCAGACCGACGAAGGCGGACCAGCCTTCTCGCCGGATGGATCGCTGATCGCGTTCCACCACTCGAACGCGGTCGGGGGCATTTTCGTGGCCGGCGCTACCGGCGAATCCGTCCGTCGTCTCACCGATACCGGATTCGATCCCTCGTGGTCCCCGGACGGAAAGCAGATCGCGTTTGCCACCGAGGAAATCGTCTTGCCATCGGCGCGCCAGGGAAACAGCACGTTGTATGTCGTCGATGCCGGGGGCGGCTCGCCCCGAAGAATCGTTGACAGCGACGCCGTGCAACCCTCCTGGTCGCCCTCCGGTGAGCGTATCGTCTACTGGAGCAACATCGGGGGGCAGCGCGACATCTACACTGTCGCGGCAGCTGGCGGCGCACCGGTATCGGTCACGAAGGATCCCGCTCTCGACTGGTCACCCGTGTGGTCGCCCGACGGCAGATTCGTCTACTTCTCGAGCGACCGCGGGGTCGCGATGAACCTGTGGCGGGTCGCCATCGATCAATCGAGCGGGCGCCCGCTGGGAGAGCCCGAGGCGGTGACCGCCGGCGTACAGGCATCAGCTGCGCTTCCGCGGTTCTCCAAAGACGGATCGCGTCTGGCCTTCAGGTCGCGCGTCGCGTCGATCAACCCCGTCGCCATTCCGTTCGAACCGGACGCGATTCGTGCCGGTATGCCGTTCTTATTGGACACACGGAACAATATCCGCGTGCCGAGTGGTGTGTCTCCAGATGGCAAACAGATCGCGTATTACAGCATCGGAGAACCCCAAGAAGACCTGTTCGTCGGCCCGACGGACGGGCCCATGCGGCGAGTCACCGATGACCCGGAACGTGACCGGGCGCCGGTGTTCACACCGGACGGCCGCTCGCTCGTCTTCTATTCGAACAGGGACGGCAAGTGGGCGTTGTGGATCGTTGGGGTTGACGGCGGCGGTCTGCGCAAGGTCACCGGTCCGGACGACGGCGCGGTCTACAGTCACCTCTCCCCGAAGGGCGACACGGTCGTATTTACGAATGACGCGGGTCATGGACTGTTCGCGGCCCCGCTTTTATCCACGCCGTCAGGCGCAACAGAACTGCCGGGGAGCGAAACTGATGGGAAATACTTCAACCCAACTGGATGGTCCCCCGACGGGATGCGCCTGTCGGGTATTCTCACGTCGAGGAGCGGGCGGCCGTCTGGCGTCGGCGTCTACGATCTCAACGCGCATACCACGACGATGATCTCCTCTGACGAGACGTATGCCGCGAAGTGGCTGGCCGACGGCCGTCGCCTCGCCTATTTCACCAAGAACGGCTGGGATTTCGTCATCGTGGACAGCGTCACGCGCCGGCGTACTGTCGTCGACGTGCGATTGCCGGGGCCCTCAACCAGCGAGATGTTCGCGATCAGTCCAGACAATCGGACGATTTACTACGGCGCCTCGCGCGCCGAGGCTGATATCTGGATTGTGGAGCGGAAGTGACACGTCTCCCCCCTCCATCTGGTGACCATTCTTGTCACCTGATCCTTGGTCTTTTCTTTGTCGGTCAGGTGGGGCTGCTGTCGTCGCTCGTCAATTTCGGGGCGCTCTTCGCATTCCTGATGCTCCACATATCAGTGGTCGTCTACTTCCTCATCAAGCGACGCGGACGGACATTCGGCGCGCATCTGCTGTCGCCGCCGTCGGCTTCGTCATCATCGCCTTCGTACTCGCGAATGCCGACGTGCATGCGAAAGTTGGCGGCCTGGTGTGGCTGACGATCGGCGGGGCGATTTTGATCGCCCTGCGACTGGAGGGACGGTCGACCGAGCTCAAGCTCGAGGCCTGAGGCACACTTGGGGTGAGGATTCTACCGGGTTCGTTCTGCGGCTCGCGCGCCGGCAAGGATGTTGGCGAGACCGTAGTTGCCTTCGTGACAGCCGTACTCCATGACGAAACCGGCGATCCTCGTCATGGGAACCTCGGCGCTCCATGGGCGGGTCCACACCGTCGGGTCGTTCACAGTGAAGCGATACGTGAGCACGTTGTCGTCCACCCGCGTGAAGCGTTCGACCAGCACCATGTTCCTGTCGATGAGTCCAGGAACCCCGAACGTGCCGGTGCCGTTGTCCGTGAAATTCCGCGTCTCCACGACGAGCGTGTTGCCGTCCCAATGGCCCCGCGAGTCGCCCGCCCAGAACCGGTGCGCGTTGCCCAGCGGCGGACGACTGTCGAGAGGGACGACACGCGCATCGTGCACCATCTCGTTGACGATGACCACATAGCCTGGACTTTGAAAGAGCTGGACCAGATTGTTGTAGGGTCCGGGCACCATCGGCGGCCCTGAATTGAATCCCATGATGCAGCGTTCAGCGAGGGGCAAATCCGCCGCCGTATGACTTCGTGCGCGCGCCTCGTCACGCGCGCGCATGATCGCCTGCGCTGGCGCGGTGAGCGCTGGTATTCGACCATCCGGGGGATCGACGACGAGCGACGTTCGCCTGGTGCGCACCAGCCTCCGCCCGTTCGGCTCCCACCACCAGCCCAGGTTGTAGATGCCCGGGTCCGACTCCGTTCGCGGAATCCCGCCCAGTGACCCCGGAGAAGTTACCTCGGTCTGGAACCGCTGCTGATTGATCTGCTGCTCGAGCACCGTGGCCTCGGCGTTGGTGAGGAACTTCCGTCCCGCGAACTGTGCCGGGCGTTCCAGCGCCGTAATGGTGGTGAAATCCCAGGTCCCTTGAAGGTCCGGGTCACCCCACGGCGTACGCGGAGGTCCTTGTGCCGTTGCCTGCGCCTGGGCCAGCCAGACGATTGCGACAAGGGCCGTGTTGCGCAGGGCGGCGTTGTGCATGGTCATATATTCATGAATTGACGATTGACGAAGGACGATTGACGTATTCAAAACCTTTCCCAATTCGTCAATCTCAATTCGTCAATTCGTCAATTCGTCAATCGTCAATCGTCAATTCAGTTATCCCGCCGAAATCCCGCCGTTGATGCTGATGACCTGACCCGTCACCCGCGCGGCGCGATCGCTGGCCAGGAACCCAATCATCTCGGCGACGTCCCGCTCCGTGGCGACGCCGAGGTGCGCTCCTGCAGACGCCTTCTCGAAGAGCTTTCCTCCGAATCCACCGGCAGCAATACGCGCCCGCAGACGGGCACCTTCAACGACAGACGGGGTTACCACGTTGACGCGAATACCTTGCCGCTTGGCCTCGAGCGCCAGCGTGCGAGAGAACATGACGATACCGGCCATCGCCGCGCCAATCACCGTCTCACCAGGCGTCGGCACCTTCGCCGCGTCTGACGCGACGTTGATAATCACGCTCCCACGCGTCATGAAAGGTAACGCGGCGCGGCAGCAGTGCACTCGGCTGGAGAGCCAGTGGCGAAGGATGCCATCGATCTGGTCGCCAGAGATATCTCCAAACAGCTCAGGAGCAAAGTCGCCGCCGCCGCAATTCACCAGCAGCGCAAGCGGCTGGTCTATGAGTGCTGCGACCTGTCGGAACAGTCCGTCCGCGCCTTCGGCGTTCGACACATCGCTGGCGACAAACGCAACCGAGGCGTGTGGTACTCGGCGAAGAATCTCTGATCGCGCCCGTTCGCCGCGCTCGGCATCGCGACCGTTGATGATGATCCTGCGAACACCTTGCTCGGCCAGCAGAACGGCCGTCTCAACGCCGATTCCGCCGCTGCCGCCGGTGACGACCGCATTTGACGCCGTCATGTTAAATACGGCCGGGTAATGCAAGATTCAAATTGCAAAATGCAAATGCTCCCGTTCGGTCGCGCCTGGCAGTGTTTGCATTTTTCATTTTGCATTTTGCATTTTGCATTTTGAATTACACATTCACTTATAGCTTGTGCCGCTCCAGCAGCCCCTTCGCGATGATGAGCCGCTGCAGCTCGTTCGTCCCGCCTCCGATCACGAGCAGCGGCGCGTCTCGATACAGCCGTTCGACGGTGAAGTCCTTGGAGTAGCCGTTGCCTCCCATGATCTTCATGGCTTCGAGCGTGACCTCAGCGGCGGAATCGGTCGCGAACAGCTTCGCCATACCTGCTTCGAGGTCGCATCGTTCGCCGCGATCTTTCTTGGCCGCGGCGGAATAGATCAACAGCCTGGATGCCTCGATCTTGGTCGCCATGTCGGCCAGCTTGATCTGGATGCTCTGGTGCTGCGCGATCGGCTTGCCGAATGTGATGCGTTGCTGAGCGTAGCGAATGGCCTCGTCGAACGCGGCGCGCGAGAGACCGAGACCGCGGGCGGCAACGTTGATGCGCTCGGCCTCGAGGCCGGTCATGACGTGCTTGAATCCGAGGCCTTCGATTCCGCCGACGAGGTCCGCTGCGGGCACGGGGAAATTGTCGAAGTGAAGCTCCGTCGTCTCGACCGTTTTGTACCCGAGCTTGTCGATGTCGCGCCCAACGGTGAGCCCTGCCGCGCCCTTCTCGATGACGAAGGCGCTCATGCCGCGATGCGCAGGAGAGGCCTTCGGGTCGGTCTTTGCCAGCAGGAGGAAGATCTGTCCGTAGCGGCCGTTGGTGACCCACATCTTCGAGCCAGACACGCGATACACGTCGCCGTCGCGGATCGCGACAGTACTGATCGACTGCAGATCCGTGCCGGCGTTCGGTTCGGACAAGCAGATGCCGCCCCGCGGCTCTCCCTTTGCCAGGCGAGGCAGGAACCGACGCTTCTGATCCTCGGTTCCGTAGCGGACGAGGACGTCGGCGAGCACCAGATGCGATCCGATGATTCCGGCGAGCGCCATCCAGCCGCGTGACAGCTCCTCGAACACGATGGCAAACGTCGTGTAGTCCACGGGCGTCCCACCATACTCTTCGGGGATGTTCAGCCCGAAGAGTCCCAGCTCTTTCATCGTCTCGACGAGGGCGTGCGGGTACTCGCCCCGATGCTCCATGTCGGAGGCGACGGGCGTGACATCTCGCACGACGAACTCTCGAATGGTTTGAACGACGAGCTGCTGATCGTGCGCTAGATCGGCCAGCATGGGTACGTGCTCCTTCTCATGTATTCCGGCGCGTCATCAGATCAATCCCGTCGCGGCCCACGCTGCGATTGTGTCATCGTCGAACTCCAGCTCTTCGAGGATCGATCGGCTGTGTTGTCCCAGTGCCGGGATCGCGCCCATTACCGGTTCGACATGCTGCATTCGGACTGGTGGAACAAAGGCGCGTATCGGACCGACCGGGGAGTCCACCTCGCGCCGGCACTCGCGCGCGGTCAGCTGCGGATGCTCCAGGTACTCTCGTATCGTGTTCACCCGTGCGTTGGCGATGTTCGCAGCCTCGAGTCGTCTCCGGACTTCGGCGGATGGCAGGTGCGTGAGCACGCCCTCGATCGCGGCGGTGAGCGCGTCGCGATGCTGCACCCGAAGCACGTTCGTCTGGAATCGCGGGTCTTCCGCGACCGCGGGCTGCTGGAGGACGCGAGCGCAGAACTGCGTCCATTCACGGTTGCTGTGCACGGCGAGGACGATGGAGCCGTCGCACGTGCGATACAGGCCATAGGGCGCTATCGTCGCGTGACTGGCGCCAGTTCGTGGCGGCTGCGTGCTTCCGTACTCGGTGTAGTAGGCGGCATAGCCCATCCACTCCCCAAGCGCGTCGATGAGCGCCACGTCGACGACCGTTCCTTCGCCAGTGTCCTTGCGTGCCAGAAGCGCGGTGAGAATCCCCGAGTAGGCATACATGCCGGCGGAGATGTCGGCGATCGACACGCCGACCTTGCACGGTGTCGCCTCAGTGCCGGTGACCGCGAGCATCCCGACCTCGCTTTGGATAATGAGGTCATACGCCTTCTTCTCCGCGTACGGACCCGATGTTCCATAGCCAGACAGGTTGCAGACGATGAGGCGCGGGTATCGCGTGCGCAATGTATCGGCGCCGAGCCCGAGCCGGTCGATCGCGCCGGGTGCGAGATTCTGCAGGAACACGTCGGCGCTCTCCAGCAGCCGTTCCAGTACGCGAGTGGCTTCCGGTCGCTTCAGATCGAGGGTGAGCGACTCCTTCGACCTGTTGAGCCAGACGAAATGGCTGGCCATGCCCTTCACGGTCGTGTCGTACGCGCGCGCGAAATCGCCGCCATCCGGTCGTTCGATCTTGATGACCCGCGCTCCGAGGTCGGCAAGCTGACGCGTGGCGAAAGGCCCGGAAACGGCCTGTTCAATCGCCACGACCGTGACGCCCTGAAGTGGTGGCTTCATCTTGCTACTGTGTGGAGAGGATCCCCGTTAGTTCGCGAACATCGGCCATGCTGTCGAGTGTGATCAGCGCGGCCCACGCCGCCGACGCCGCTGGTTGCGTCAAGGTCCGGCTCGCGCAGCCGAAGAACTTCGTCGCGAGCTCCTCGTCCGTCAGTCGATTGGGGTACCCGCGTGCGCCATCAGCCGACTGCGACAGCACGCGACCGTCGCGTAGATGGACGGTGACAGCCGCTCGGGAGAGCGGCGCGGCCCTGTCGAATGCCTCATTGGCGCGGAGTGCGACTCGCGGCATCAGGCTCCGTATCGCCGGATTCTGGATGTGCGCCTCGTCAAACGTGTCGATGCTCAGACGCTGATACACCACGGCGGCCGCCGCGCAGAAGGGCATGCTGAACTTTGCCTCGAGTCCTGTTGCAGGGTCCGGATGAATGAGCAGGCCCGGCGTCATCGAGTCGACCTCGACGTCGATCGCGTGTACCTGGTCAGCGGTGAATCGTTCCCGACGTAGAAGGTCGATCAGCGCATCGAGTGGTGGATGCGTCGCGGCGCATGATGGGTACAGCTTGACCGTCACGCCGGTCTCGAGGATCTCCCAGCGAATTCCGAGATCGGCTACGGCGATATCGAGCGGCGCCTGCTCGCTGTCCATCGCCGCCAGATATCCCTGCGGTCCGTCGATCGCATGCGGACTTGCGCTGAATCCACGCTGCGCCAGGCGTGCGGCCATGACGCCGTTACGCGCAGCCATCCCGGCATGCAGCGGCTTGACCATGCTGCCGATGTTCTCTTTCAATCCGCACGCGGACGAGGCCGCGATTCCCAGAGCGTGGTGAGTTGCGCGCGCGTCGAGACGAAGGACGCGTGCGGCAGCGGCAGCGGCACCAAGCGTCCCGATCGACGAGGTGCAGTGCCATCCGCGGTGATGGTAGTGCCGCGGGTTCATCACGTTTCCGAGACGGCATTCCAGTTCGAACCCGACGACATACGCGTCCAGGAGAGCGGTCGGGCGTGCGTGCACGAGCTCGCCCACAGCCAATACCGTCGGCACGAGTGCGCAGCTCGGGTGCGCGAGCGAGACGAAACACATGTCGTCGTAATCGAGCGAGTGAGCGGCCACACCGTTTGCGAGCGCGGCAAGTCCGGGGCTGGTTCGCACGGGTGTTGCCAGGATGCGGCACTCACCGACGCCCTCTTCAGCAGCCATCGACTGCGCAATTCGAGCGGCGGGCTCGGTCGCGCCCGCAAGCATCACGCCAATCGTGTCTCTAAAGGCGACCGCGGCGCGCTGGCGCGCATCGGTCCCGACCGGCGCGCGTGCGATGAAATCCGCAATTGACGCGACGGCATCCTTGACCTCGAGATTCATCTTGCATTCATCATACGTTCTCGGCGCAGCGATCCTGCGAGTCCGCAGGACCGGGATCGACAGGGGGACCGTGGGCGACATGTGGGTGACGGCGGCCAAGCCGCTGGACACGCGGGCGATGTCTGTGGCTAGTCTCTTCGGCTGGCTCAAGGAGGGTACGCCCGCCGCCCGTCGGTGCTTGTTGGCGGCGGCCCTCGGGTGGATGCTCGACGGCTTCGACATCATGCTGTACGCGCTGGTCGTGACCGCGCTGCTGCGTGATCTGTCCATCTCGACGGGCGTGGCCGGCTTGCTTGGCTCGCTCACGCTGGTCGCCTCGGGAATCGGTGGCATCCTCTTCGGCCTCATCGCTGACCACTTTGGTCGTCGCCACGCACTGATCGGAAGCGTCCTGGTGTACTCGATATTCACGGCGGCCTGCGGACTCGCACAGTCGATCTGGCAGCTCGGTGTGTTTCGGTTTCTCCTCGGGATCGGCATGGGTGGCGAGTGGACCAGCGGGGCCGCGATGGTCTCCGAGACCTGGGCCGACCGACACCGCGGGAAAGCCGTCGCGTTGATGCAGAGTGCGTGGGCCGTCGGTTATGCCGCGGCCGCGCTCGTCGTCGCGGTGGTGCTTCCTCGATACGGGTGGCGCGTCGTCTTCATGATCGGTATCCTTCCCGCGCTTCTGACGCTGTGGATTCGTCAGCGGGTCGAGGAGTCACCGGTCTGGTTGGAGTCGCGGGCCCATCGCGATCACCGGACTGCGACCCTGAAGGAGGTATTCCAGGGCCGTTTCGCCGGTACGACCGCGCTGTTGACGGTGCTGAGCACCTCGACGATCTTCGCGTACTGGGGTCTCAATCTGTGGGTACCAGCGTACTTGTCGCTCGAGCCCGCACGCGGGGGACTCGGGCTCGGCACGTCACTGACGACATTGCTCATCGTCACGATGCAGATCGGGACGTTCTTCGGGTACGTCTCCTTCGGCTATGTCAGCGATGCCATTGGACGTCGGCGAGCCTTCGTCACGTACATTCTGATCGCCGCCGTCGTGACGCTGCTATACGGGCTCACCACACGCGCCTGGATCCTGCTCGCGCTTGGCCCGGTCGTCGCGTTCTTTGGTACGGGATTCTTCTCGGGGTTCGGTACAGTGACGGCGGAGATCTATCCGACACCGATTCGAGCCGTGGCCCAGGGCTTCACGTTCAACGTCGGTCGTCTGGGGAGTGCGGTCGCGCCGTTTCTGGTCGGATCACTGGCGCAGACGCAGGGCTTTGGCATCGCGTTCTCGATGCTCGCGGGTGCACTGCTCATCGGCGCGGCGACCTGGATTTGGCTCCCCGAAACGCGCGGGCGGGGCGTCTCTTGACTCAAAACTCAAAACTCAAAACTCAAAAAAACTCGAAACTACAAGACGACGGTTTCCGAGTTTGATCGTCTTTGAGTTTTGAGTTTTGAGTCTTGAGTTACCGTTTTTCCGCCGCCCTCGCTGCGCTCAGCATGTGGCGCATGCCGTAGTTCCCTTCGTGGCATGCGTACTCGAACATCCCTTCCGGTCGCGGTTTGAGATTGAGCTGCGCGGTCCAGGGCCGCGCCCACGTGTCCGCGTCTTCCAGAGTGACGTCGTAGCGGAGGGTGTCTTCGTCCACTCGCGTGAATCGCTCGACCATTCTCAACGTGTCACTGGCGCCACGATAAAGAGTCTTGCCGTTGAAATTGGTGGTTTCGACCACGAGAGTGTTCCCGTCCCACCAGCCGCGGGGGACGCCCAGGTATTCGCGAACGGCGCCCGAGACGGGCGCGCGCGAGTCGACGGTTCGACTTCGGTCACCGTCGACCCTGAGCTTGTCGTCCCTCGACTTCGCTCGGGACGACCCTGAGTCTGCCGAAGCGTCGAATGGGTCGAGAGCAATGACACGCGTCTCGTGAATCATCTCGTAGGTGATCGCGACCGAGTCTGGACCCTGCACGATCCGAGTTGTCGCGTTGTAAACCGCGGGGAACATGGCATTGGGGACGCCGCGGGTGATGCACCGGTCGTACAGAGTGAAATCTGTGGGGCCGTTGAACGGCCCGTTGCCGAAGCTGCCGCGCACCTGCTTGGCCAGCCTGCCCCGCGCCTGCGGTGTGGTCGCCGGGATCTTGCCGTCGGGCGGATCGATCACGAGCGACGTCCTGCGCGACACGGTGCTCCGCTCCAGCCAATGAGGCGGCGGCGACGTGGGTGAGCCGACGGCGCCGGCATTCGACGTATCGACGGTGAACACGTCGATCTCGTCGAGCGCGTCGGCCGCCTGCCTCTGTGACTGCGCAAGCCGCCTTGCGTATTCCTCATCATTCAGAAGCTCGCGGTTGCCGTACTCAGCCGGCCTCTCGAACGGGACGCCGAACTCCGGTTCGCTCGTCCAGGTCCCCTGAAGGTCCGGCGCACCCCATGGCGTGCGCGGTGCCGCTGCGGCGCGCGCGGAGCCGGGCGCGAAAGACTGACCGGCAACCGTCGACAACATTACGGCGAACGTGATGACGACCGTTGTCACATATAGCGCGAAGCGGATGTGCGATCGCTTCATAGATCTCCTCCCGATCCACGACAACACCCGAGGTTATGACATGGCGAGTGGTCGCGGGTCAATGCACTCTCACGAATGTCTGGCCTCGCCGGTACTGTTCAACTCACTGCGTCGCTTCATCAGGCACAGTCGGCCGTGCAAGTCGAGAATGGTGATCGGGCCGGCAGCTTTGGCGTCCTTTGCGGCCTGTGAGGGCACGATCTTGCCGGACGCGTCCACCGTCAGCAGCGCCCACATCGGCGGAGCCCAGATTCTGATCCCCTCCTTGGCGTACCCCTTCAACTCCGCGGCAGTAGGCAATTCCGATGGGACGTTGGCGTCGTCCAAGAACGCCGCCTGTTTCCCGAACTGCGGATCGTTCTGGATCCAGTACACGATGTCGGCTTTGTTGAACGACTGCGCCCAGACTTTGCTGGGGGGAATGTTTGCGGCTTTGTATTCGTCGATCATCTTCTGCGCGTAGACCTGCTGACTGCCGAACACCGTTTCCACCTGCATCTTGGCGCTGCGGTTCGGACCCTTCAACTCGGGGGTGTACTTGCCGCCCAGCTTTTCGATCAGCTCGATGCTCTCCTTGTGGGTCAACAGGGTTGCGCCAGTCGAGTAGAGGTCCGTCCGAAAACTCGCGGTGCCGCCTTGAAACTCTTGCGGCGTCTTGGCGTTCGGGTTGGAGGCGTCCATCTTGCCCTTCAATGACTTGAACTCGTCGACCGTGATATCGCTGGTGCAACAGAGCGCGGAGGCGGCTTTCGTGCGCTGACCTATCGCGTCGAACTGCGCGGGCTCGAACGGCTTCGTACAACTGGTCGCCAATGGGGTCAGCAAGATACTCGTCGTCGTGTGCAGATCACATTGATCGTGACGACACACCAGTTCACCGTCCTTCGTGAACGTCACGTCGCATTCCTGGATGCCGGCACCCATTCGTGCCCCAGCCTCATGGCTCTCTTTTGTGTGCTCCGGAAACTGCAACGTGCCGCCACCGCGATGACCAATGGAAAAATCTGTCTTATAGAACGGACCCTGACTACATTGCAGCAGCTTGTTCTTCAGCGGGCTCGCGCTCATCTTGTTAACCAGGTAATAGGGGCGCGGCCCAACCTGCACAGCGGAGTCCTGGCCCTCGTTGCGCCCTTGATCCTCTGAGGCGTAGGACGACCCGGGCAAGAGACAACCAATCAATGCGACCACCGCAGCGGCTTTCGTTCTCGTGAACATTTGAATCTCCAGTGTGTTCGGTTCGCACAATGCGGGACCGACCGCCGCAGCTGGAAATCCTGTGGCGGGCGGGCCTGCGAGGGCCGAACAGTACCGGGGACATGTGTCCGAGGGGTTAACGCAATATCACGTTTGCACTTCAGCGACACCGAATCGCCATCTCACTGAGGGCCAAAGGGTGCGGCGTCTCCGGTGGCCGATCGGCTAGAAGCTGGTGCGTAATCCGATCTGAACCTGTCGTGGTCCACCGAAGCGTGCAGTCGATGGAGCAAACAGCGGCTGTCCCGCGGTGGCCACTGGCGCGGCGGGCGTTCCGTACACGCTGATGCTGTCGTTGGCAAAGTTCTTGTTCGACGCCCGCGTGGCATTGAAGACTTCGACGACCAGATCGAGCTTGCGACCGCGACCGTAACCAAGCGACTTGACGAGGCTGAGATCCAGATCGACGAAGTGTGGCTGTCGCATGCTGTTCCGTCTCGCCACCACGCCGTTGATGATCGCCCGACCGTTGTCGTCGTTGCCGTCACGCTGCTGATCGGTTCCGATCACCGGCGTGAATGGGAAGCCCGAGCGCGCCAGCAGAATCGCACCGGCCGTGAACCCTCCCGGAATGTCGATGACCGTGCTCGCATTGAACGTGTGTCGAACGTCCTGCTTCGACCACGTGTACTCCGCCCCCGGGTCGAACACGTTCAGCGTCGTCTCGCGGCTGAAGTTGCGCTCGTTGGAGTCGTCATCTTCGTTGTAGGCCAGTGTGTAGTGTGCTTGTGTCTGTACGCGGCCGGTTAGGCGATGGTTGAAGGAGAGAGCCAACGCATCGTACCGGGCCCGTGCAGCGGACTCGTTGATCTCCAGCTGCGCGATGGTGGTATTCGGTCGCACGGCCGGATAGATCGGCATCCCGGCGGCGTCGATGGTCGGCGGGAAGAGATTGCGATCGAGCCGACGCTGCAAATGACGGGCGTCGGCGTGCACGAACCCGACCGTTGCCTGCGTCGCAGCTCCGATCTGCTGCTCGAGCGTGACGGCGTGCTGATAGGTACGAGGATTCTGGAAGTCGGGATCGAAGCCAAAGATGCGCTGGAGCGGCACGCGGGTGCCGGCGGGCAGCAGCGGAAGCGCATTCGGGAACACCAGTTGCGACAGGATCGTGGGATCGGTGCGGCTGTCCACGGCGAGCGACGTGAGCCCGTTGTCGGTCGATACCCGCTGAAACAGGTTGGCTGGCGTGCGCGAGGCGTAGATGCCTGACGACAGCCGAATGATCGTACGACCGTTGCCGGTGGCGTCCCAGGTCACTGCGGCGCGCGGCTGCCACATTTTCAGGTCATCGGGGATCAACCCGGTTTCCGCAAACGCAGGGTTCGGCCGCTCGGGCTGCGGGTTCCATTGTCCTTCCCAGCGCAGGCCAAGGCTGATGGTCAACCGCGATCTGATGTCGATGCGATCCTGAACGAACGCCGCAGCCTCCTGCCCGGTGCCTTGATAGACGAGATCCGAAGGGTCGAACGCCGCAACCGTCTGACGGTAACGACTGATGTTGCGTGCGACGTAATTGGCCACGCTGGTGAAGTCGTACCGGCCGAGCGTATTGCTCTCGCGCTCCTGCCGGAAGTGATCGACGTTGACATCCCATCCCAGCTTCACGTGCTCATGGCCAGTGGTCCAGGTGACGTTCTGTGCGAGCTGCACTCGACGGGCATCGAATCGCCGCGGCCGGCCGGTGTCACCGCCAAGCGAGCCGAAGCCGGTAATCACGATCTGGGCTTGCTGTGAGTTGGGATCTTCGAGGCGGTTGTCCGTGGCCACCTGGACTCTGATGTCACTCAGCAGGTTCGATCGGAGCACCGAGAGCAGCGAGCTCTTGAGCGCTCCGCTCGTCGCACGGCGTGTGTAGTTGGCAGTAATGGCAGTGTCGAGCTGTGGGGAATCGAAGTTGAAGTTGGTGCCGGTCAGCTTCGTATACATCGGCTGCACGTTCAAGGTGTGCTTGGGCGACAGCACGATGTCGAGCCGTCCGAAGAGCGCCGTGGGGTTGTTCGTGCCGTGCTGTTCCCCCTCGAGCGCGGTGAGCTCCGCGGGAACAACGACGCCGGCGGCCTGCGGTTGGAACTTCACCACAAACGGCACGCGAAGAAAGTTCTGCTCGGCGGCGCCGAAGAAGAACATCCGTTTCGGCCGCAGGGCGCCGCCAATCGAGCCGCCAAACTGCTCCTGCTTGTTGTCCAACTTGCGATCGAAGGCGTCCTTGGATGTCAGCGTCTTGTCTCGCAGGAAGAGAAACGCGTCGCCGCGTGTCTGATTCGCACCGGACTTCGTCACCACATTCACGAAGCCGGCACCTGTACGTCCGACCTCGGCGCCGGCGCCGCTGCGAATCACTTGGAACTCGCGCACGGCGGACTGCGGGAAGAAGAACGCCGTCTCGTTGCCGCCACGCTGGTTGCCCTGCAGCGGGTCGTTGAAGTCCGCGCCATCGATGGCGACGTTCGAGTTGATCGATCGCTGTCCCGAGATGACCAGGCCAAAGCGATCCGATTCCTGCACGACCGTCGGCGACAACTGGACGAACTCGGTGAAGTTGCGTCCTCGCATCGGCAGGTCTTCGATGGCCCGCTCGGAGATGACCGTGCTCGACGCGCCTTCGGTCCGATCGAGCGGTGCGACCGTGGCCGTGACGGTCACTGATTCCGAAACGGCTCCCGGCGTCAAGGTCAGTGACAAACTCTCCGTCTCGCCGACCGTCAGCACAACGCCTTCATATCTGGTCGCTCGAAATCCCTGCAGCATCGCCTCGACGATGTACTCGCCGACTGCCAATGCAGGAAGCGTGAAACGGCCAGAGCCGTCAGTGACAACGGTGCGTGTGATACCGGTGGCGACATGTTGTGCCGACACCGTCACGCCCGGCACTACTCCGCCATCCTGGTCGCGAGCCGTGCCAGTAATCGTGGCCCCTCCCGATTCGGACTGGGCGAAGAGCCGCGTGGGCAACGACCCGAGAAGAAACATTACCGTAACGCATATGGCGACGGCGTGACGTGACGAGCACACTGAACTGAGGCTGTTGGCGGCCATCCATCGACTCCTGACGGGCCACCTAAAGGTGGCCCCTACGTACCTGAAAAGGCTGAGTCAGTCTGATACGCCCGTGTAAAGGAGGCGCGACGGCCACATTGCGAAGTGGTGAACGAGCCGCGGAATCGACGCGCCGTCGTAGATGATGTAATTGGATGGCGGCCTTTGCGGCGTTCGAGTCAGGAGTCCTGCGATGACCTCAGATGTGCCGAGTCTTTACGAGTGGCTGGGCGGTATGCCGGTGCTCAACCGCCTGACCGAGCGATTCTACGAGCGAGTCCGTGACGATGCGATGCTGGCGCCGATCTTTGCGGACATGAGTGTCGAACACCCCAAGCACGTCGCGGCGTTCCTCGCAGAAGTCCTCGGCGGCCCGACCGAATACTCCGCGTCTCGAGGTGGTCATCCACACATGATTCAGCGACACTTGAATCGCCATCTCACGCAGGTGCAAAGGCGTGCGTGGGTGACGCTGCTCCTGGATACGGCTGACGAACTAAATGTCCCAGACGACCCCGAGTTTCGATCTGCGCTCGTCGCCTATCTCGAGTGGGGCTCGCGCCTCGCCGTCATCAACTCCCAGCCTGGTGCCGGCGTCGACCCGAATTCCCCGATGCCCAAGTGGGGTTGGGGTGAGGTCAAAGGTCCATATCGGCCCGACGATGAAGGCGAAAGCTGAGGTTCAGTCGGCTCTGTGGCAGAATGCCTGCAACAGTCGTTTCCCTGAAGGAGGTCTGCTATGAGGCGAGCCATCCGCACCGCGCTTGCGTGGAGTGTCGTGTCGCTCGGCGCCGTCGCCGCAGCGTGGGCGCATCACTCGTTTGCGGCGGCCTTCGATATGAACAAGCCCGTGACGGTTCAGGGGACGATCGTGCAGGTTCGTCTGGAGAATCCGCACTCATGGTTTTTCCTCGACGTGAAGGACGCCGGCGGCAAAGTGGAGCGGTGGGCCTTCGAAGCCGGGACGCCGAGCGGGATGGTTCGCAATGGCTTCAAGCCGGGCATCATCAAGAAGGGAGTGGAAGTCACCATCAAAGGGTTTCACGCCAAGGACCCCTCGCAGAACATGGGCATGTTGAGAGAGCTCGTGTTGGCTGACGGGACGGTGTACGGCATGTTCGGATCGCAGCAGGGACCGGCCGCCCAATGACGCCGCGTCTCATTGCAACGATCGTCACGGCCGGATTCCTATTCGCGCTCGCCTCGTCTGCACCGGCCGTTAAGGATGTGGCGGCTGAGCAAGATGGGGCCGGGCTTGCCCCGCCGAAGCCGCAAGACGGAGGCGGGCCCGTACCGCGCATGGCCGATGGCCATCCGGATCTGTCCGGCGTCTGGTGGGGTGGGGCCGACATAGGCGCCGCGCGAGGGCGCGGTGGACGCGGCGGCGCGCGAGGCGGTGGCGCACGCGGAACACCGCCGCCGACCTTTACCAGTCTCTACAAGCCAGAGGCGGCCGCGAAAGCGAAAACCCTGGGCGACAAAGACGACCCGACATTGCGTTGCGTTCCGACGGCCTTCGGCACGCTGAACGTCAGCCTCTACGACGTCGGCGCCGTGGGGCAAATCATCTCGACGCCCAAGATGATGGTGATGCTGACAGAGACCTACCATGGCTTCCGTCTGGTGCCTACCGACGGACGCGCACATCGTGACGATGTGCCTCCCGCCTACCGCGGAGACTCGGTCGGCCACTGGGAAGGCGACACGTTCGTTGTCGACACGACGAACTTCACAGACAACACGTGGATGTCCGCGGAGGGAAGAGTCTCTCATCACTCCGATGCCCTGCATATCGTGGAGCGCTATCGCCGCGTGGACGCGAACACGCTCGAAGTCGAAGCGACCGTCGAGGATCCGCAGGTACTGACGGCGCCGTGGACCGTTCCGAAGCAGACGCTCGTGCTGGCACCGTTCGATCGAATCATGTCGCTGAATTGTTCGGGGATCGAGACGCAGGCTCTGATGGATGCGGCAGCCAAACAGAGCACCGGAAAGTAGTCAGGAATCACGTCGCTGCTGTATCGCCGGAGGAGGTCCCGCCGGCATGATGCTCGGCCTGCTGCTGGCGCGCTCGGGCATCCGCGTGCTCGTGCTCGAGAAGCACGCAGACTTCCTGCGCGATTTCCGCGGCGACACCGTCCATCCCTCCACGCTCGAAGTGCTGCACGAGCTCGGCATCCTCGAGGCCTTCCTTCGCCGGCCGCATCAAGAGTACCCCGAGCTCGGGGGAAAGGTTGGGGACACGTTCGTCACGATCGCCGACTTCAGTCATCTGCCGACGCGGTGCCGCTTCATTGCGCTGATGCCGCAATGGGACTTTCTGGATTTTCTCAAAGAGCAAGCCAGCCGCTATCCAACGTTCGAGCTGATGATGCAGGCGGACGTGATCGATCTCATCGAAGAGGATGGCCGCGTGACCGGCGTTCGAGCCCGGACGTCCACTGGCGAGATCGAAGTACGAGCCGATCTCGTCGTCGGAGCCGATGGGCGCCAATCGATCGTGCGCGAGCGCGGACGTCTCGAGGTCGAGGACGTGGGCGCACCGATCGACGTACTCTGGATGCGCATGTCGCGTCGTCCCACGGATCCGGACCGGACGTTTGGTTACATCAACCGCGGGCATGTGTTCGTGATGCTCAATCGAGGCGACTACTGGCAATGTGCGTTCGTGATCCCGAAAGGTGGCTTCGAAACGCTGCGCGAACAGGGGCTGCCCGCGTTTCGACGGTCGATCGTCGAGACGGTGCCCTTCATGGAGGATCGTGTTGACGAACTGAGCGAATGGTCCACGATCAAGCTGCTGACCGTGCGGATTGATCGTCTGAAAGAGTGGGGCCGTCCCGGGCTGCTCTGCATCGGAGATGCCGCGCACGCGATGTCGCCCATCGGCGGCGTCGGGATCAATCTGGCCATTCAGGACGCCGTGGCCGCCGCAAACATCCTGGAGGGACCACTCCAGCGTGGCGCGCCCTCGCTGACAGACGTGCGCGCCGTGCAGCGGCGACGTGAGTTCCCCACGCGGATGACGCAACGACTGCAGGTGTTCATGCAGGATCGCGTATTGGGTCCTGCCCTGCGAACGCAGAACCCGTCGTTGCCGTTGGCCGTACAACTGCTGCGTCACTGGCCCGCGCTCCGTCGCATTCCCGCGCGCCTCGTGGGTGTCGGCCTTCGCGCCGAGCACGTGCGAACGACTGACGTGGTACGCCGATGAATGCTCCACACGCGGAGGACGTGTAGTTGTTGCGATTGACTCGGCGGTCTCGGCGCCGCTAAGGAACGACGTTGCCCCAGACCACGGTGTTTGGTCGCAGCAGCCCGCTGCCATCGGTGGTGCTGATTAACCCGTTGCCCCACACAACAGTTTGACTCCAGACGAACGGGTTGTCCCAAACCAGATCGGTGTTGCCCCACACCACCGTGTTGCCCCACACGACGGTCGTGCCCCAGACGACGGTCTGTCCCCAGGCCAGCTGGTGCTCCAACAGCGCGTTGCCCCAGACGACCGTGTTGCCCCACACGACGGTCTGAGACCAGGCGAACGACTGACCATCGATGAACGTCCACGGCGTGAGAGCCCCGTCGATCCACCAGTCTCCGATCGGTCGCCCGGGATCGATCGTTTCAGCCATCATGACGGCACCGGCGCCGTTCAGGCCACCTGCACCCTGAGTCAGTGGATCGGCCGAATACAGCGGCAGCGCCGTGTACTCGAGGATGGCTTTGACGGTGTTCGGAGTCAGCGGCGCTTCGTGCGTTTCCCTGTTCGCCTCCAGCATCAGCGCCACGACACCGCTGGTGACGGCGGCCGCCATGCTGGTCCCGCTCAGCCGGAAATAGCGTGCCTTCTTGTCGTCGGCTCGTCCCCAGACGCGACGTTCAGCGTATCGCTCATAGAGCGAGCCGCCGTACGCTCCAACGGCAACAAGACGGTGACCCGGCGCGACCAGATCGGGCTTCGCCAGCCCCGAGTACCACGCAGGTCCACGCGAGCTGTACGGCGCGACGGTATCGTCGCCGCGATCGGAAGTCCCGTGCATGTCCATCGCGCCGACCGTTATCGCCGATGGTGCATTTCCTGGGGATGTGACACCTGCGTAGCCGACCTCGCCGGTCTCCTGATTCATCCCGTAATTGCCGACCGATGCCACGACGACGATGCCGGCCCGTGCGGCGTCCTCTACTGCGCGCACGAGGGGATCGGTGTCGGGCGACTCATAAATCGGATGTCCAAGCGACAGGTTGATGATGTCGATCTTCAGCGTGTCACGGTTCTCGATCGCGAACTCGAGGGCGCGTAGGACGGAGCTCGTATATCCGGCGCCGTTCCAATCGAGCACCTTGAGACTGATGATGTGCGCTTTGGGTGCAACACCTCTATACGGCGCCACCTTGACTCGGTGCGGTTTGCCGTTCTCGAGGATCTCGACGTCACGTTCCGAATCTTTTCCCTTGCCGGCGATAAGCGTGGCGACATGGGTCCCGTGGCCGTAGTCGTCGTACGGATGCGCAGCCCTTCCATCAGCCGTGAAATCGAAGAACCGGTCGGCGCGTCCGCCCGAGAGGTCGCTGCTCTTCTCGAGCCCGGAATCGATCACCGCGATGCCGATTTTGTCGCCCTCGTACGCACTGTCGGAGAGGCCAAGTGCTGACGTGAGCACGTTCTTCACATGCGCCTCGTCCGGCACGGCCTCTTGCGTCACACGATCAGCCGTGATCACCGCGTCGGTCGAGACGCCCTGAACATCCGGATCGCGCTCGAGCGCTCCCAGATCATCGCCATGTACGGTGGCCGTGAACGAGTCGAGTCGGCGGTGCTCCGACTCGATGCGATCGCCGTGCTTCTTCAGACGGTCAGCGACGGCCGATGAACGACCCCTGCGCGCTCGGACGATGACGCGCTGATCCGAGGCGTCGCCGGTGGCGGCCGCTCTCCGCAGCACCCGATCGAGTTTGGACGGCTTCTCCTTCGGCTCGCCACTGCGCGCCTGATTCACGACAGGATGCGAGAACGCAATAACGAGGAGCGCCCCCACCAGCGAGACGCGTGACGTGCTCAGTCGACGCGTGCCGACGGTCGTGTGTATCCAGCGAATCATCAATCCCCCAACTGGGTCGCTAAATTGCAGCGTCTCCGGGAGCAAGACTTGGACCTCAGCCGATCAAGAAAGTAAGTCGCGGTGGTGGAAGCTGTTACGCGGCCACGCTCACTACGCTGTGAGGCTGCTGTCGCGCGACGGAACAAAGACCATGGTCATGATTGGGA
>Ga0114129_10002354_pt1 | contig 26222 bp, 22 predicted proteins | sample RhiMetdeltSRZDD1_FD_80071 | JGI IMG/M metagenome (GOLD analysis project Ga0114129, IMG submission 80071) | Populus rhizosphere microbial communities from Tennessee, USA - Rhizosphere MetaG P. deltoides SRZDD1 (version 2) (version 2) | ecosystem: Host-associated > Plants > Roots > Rhizosphere >...
CGCGGGGTCATCCGTCGCGCTTCGGCGATCCACGCGCTGGAGATGCTCCGCCGTCGTCTCGCGGGAATCGGCGGCGCCGCGTGAGAGCGTTTCTCGCGATTCCGGCCGACCCGGCGTGGGCCGAAGCGGGAAAGACGCTGATCGAAAAGCTTCGAGCCTCCTCTCCGCGCGCCTCGTGGACGAGGCCGGAGTCCTGGCACCTCACACTTCGTTTCCTCGGAGAAATCTCGGATGCCGACGCCGCCAAGTTCGCGGCCGCGCTCGAAAAAGGGAGAGTGAGCGCAGTCGCGGCGGGGGAGCTTCGAAGCACCGGCCCGGTCGCGTTTCCCTCGAGAGGTCGGCCCCGCGTCCTCGGGATCGAGCTCTCCACTCCGGCTTCGCTCGAGTCGCTTTGGCGCGCGGGGGAAGAGGCGGCGCGGGCGATCGGTCTGGCGCCTGAGCACCGCTCGTTTCGTCCACACCTGACGCTGGTCCGCGTCCGCGATCCCTGGCCGCGGCCGGCGGTCGAGAAGTTCTGGGCGGACGCCGAAGGCTGGACGCTCCCGCCGTGGCGGTTCTCAGCTTGCGTGCTGTTCTCGAGCAAGCTCGATCCCGCGGGCGCGGTGCACACTCCGGTTCGGACTTGGGAGCTGGCTGCGGCGGGACAGGAGGTCGGAGCTTGAACGCGGCCGCCGCCGCCATGGTGGGCGTCGCCTATCTTCTCGGATCCATTTCCTTTGCTGTCCTGATCGTGCGCCTCTTGACCGGCAAGGACATTCGAACCGAGGGCTCGGGCAACGCGGGTGCGACCAACGTCCTGCGAGCGCACGGAAAGCGCCTCGGCCTGGCCGTGGCCGTTCTCGACATCGCAAAAGGCGCGGCGGCGGTATTCCTGGTGCGCGCCGTGACGGCCGATCCGCGCTACGCGGCTGCGGCTGCTTTTGCCGCGATCCTGGGGCACGTCTTCCCGATCTTCTACGGGTTTCGGGGCGGCAAGGGCGTCGCCACGGCCGTCGGCGCTTTCCTCGTACTGGCTCCCTGGCCGACGCTGGTCTGCCTGGCGGTGTTCATTGCCGTCGTCGCGGCCACGCGCTACGTGTCCCTGGGGTCGGTCGTGTCGATGGCTCTGCTCCCGCCGGTGGCCGGTGTCCTGTTTCACGCGCCGCGCCCGGTCGTGATGGCCGCGGCCGGCGCCGCCTTCCTGATCATCTGGAAGCATCGCGACAACATCAAACGCCTCGCTCGCGGCGAGGAGCGCAAGCTGGGAGCCAGGTGAGAGTCTCCGTCCTTGGGGCGGGCTCCTGGGGCACGGCGCTGTCCATCGAGCTCGCCCGTTCCGGGCACGTGGTGATGCTCTGGGGTCGGGACCCGGAGGTCGCGGCGCGCATCGAGGCCGACGGAAGGAATCCGCGAAGGCTCACCGAGCATGCGATCCCTCCGAGCGTCCGGAGCTCGTCGGACCTCGCGGAAGCCCTGGGGTTCGGCGAGATCGCTCTGGTCGCGATACCGTGCGCGTCCTTCCGGCCGATGCTCTCCCTGTCGCCGCCGTCGGAGGGGGAGGGATTGCGTCTGGTTTCGACGGCCAAGGGAATCGAACCCGAAACGCTCAAGCGGATGACCGAAGTCCTCCTCGAGCGATACCCGAGGGCTTCCGTCGCGGCGCTCTCCGGTCCGACGTTTGCGGAGGGCGTCGCGAAAGGGGACCCGACCGCGGCCGTCGTGGCTTCGCGGGATCGGGCCTTCGTCGAGCGCCTTCAGGATTCGCTCTCCAGCCCGACGTTCCGGCTCTACCGGAGCGAAGACGTCGCGGGCGTCGAGCTCTGCGGGGCCCTGAAGAACGTCGTGGCGATCGCCGCGGGTATCGTGTCGGGCCTCGGCTTCGGACACAACACGCTGGCGGCGCTGGTGACGCGTGGGCTCGCCGAGATCTCGCGCATCGTGCGCGCGCGCGGCGGCCAGGACCGCACGGTCCACGGGCTCGCCGGGATCGGGGATCTGCTGCTGACGTGCACGGGCAAACAGTCGCGCAACCGTTTCGTCGGCGAGGAGGTCGGCCGCGGGAAGCGTCTGGCCGACGTGCTCGTGGACATGCCCGAAGTCGCCGAAGGGGCACGGACGTGTCTCGCAGTGCCGCACATGGCAGCGAGGGCCGGCGTCGAGGCGCCGATCGCGGAGGCGGTCGTGTCGGTCCTGTACGAGGGAGTGGCGCCGCGCGACGCCGTGGATCAGCTGATGACGCGCGCGCTGCGCTCGGAGTAGCGCGACCTACGACGCCTTCTTCACCCGCTTGCCCGGCTCGAGAACCCGGATCGGCAGCACGATCGCCTGAAGGCCCGCGAACTGGAGGCGCCGCTGGATGGCGAACGCGGTCTCGTTGTGCAGGAGCCGGTAGTAGACCCGGTCGTTCTGGAAGACGAGCTGGCCCAGGAAGAAGATCGAGCGGGGAAACTCCTTGTGTACCTGCTCGCAGAGCTCGACCACGGACTGGACGGCTTCCGTGCCGATTTCGAAGCGGTAGTTGGCCTTGAACCCGAGCTTGCGCGCGAAGTCGACGTACTTCTGCAGGTCCTCGATCGTGTGCTTCTTCAGGGCTTCGATCTCAGCCTCGCCCTTGAAGACCGCCGAATCGATGACGCCGACCGAGACGAAGAGGTAGCTCTTGAACTGGTGCGGGAAGAGCGTCTGCACGGACAGCACGGTGTGGACGCCCAACCCGGAAAAGCCGTTGACCAGCATGACGGCCACCGGCTGGTCGCGGGGGATTTCTCCGGCATCGACAGGATGGGGGCGGACCGGAATGTCGAGGAGCTGCTCGTCGAGCCGGCGAAGCTGCTCGCGAATCCTCTGGTAGTGGCGCTTGATCAGGAACGCGAACGTCACGAGAAGGGCGGTTACGACGATCGTCAGCCAGCCGCCCTCGTACGCCTTCTCGTAGATCGTGATGATCAGGATCGACACCGAAAGGATGGCGCCGGTGCCCTGGAGGAGAATGCCCTTCTTCCACTCCCGGTCGCGTCCCCGTTCCTGCCACCAGTGGCGAGTCATGCCGATCAACGTCAGGCTGAACGTCACGAAGACGTTGATCGCGTACATGACGAGCAGGCTCGAGACGGAGCCGCGCGTGTAGATCAGCGCGGCCGCGGCGGCCAGACCCATCAGCCAGATGCCGTTGTTGGTCACCAACCGGTCGGAGAGCTGGGCGAACCGGCGAGGCGCCCAGGAATCCACCGCCATGTTGGCAAGAATGCGCGGCCCGTCGAGAAATCCGGTCTGCGCCGCGACGAAGAGGATGGAGCCCGCGGCGGCCAGCGTCAGGACGATCAGGATCCGGCCGATCTCGAAGTCGCCGACGGCCCAGCCTCCGAACGTCCGCTCGGCGAGCACGGCGTTCATGACCTTGTCGGCCTGCGGCCGGGAGTCGGTCAGCAGGTAGCCGAGGATGATCCCGCTGGCCATGACCGAGAGAGACACCGCCATGTACGCCATGGTCCGCTTGGCGTTGGCCACCCTCGGTTCGCGCAGGATCTGCACGCCGTTGGAGACGGCCTCGATGCCCGTGTACGCGCCGGCGCCGAGGGAGTACGCGCGCAGGATGATGAAGATCGTGGCCATCCAGCCGATCTGACTGGCGGTGGACCGCGCCTCATGGATGGCTCCGAGGTAGACCTGCGGAAGACCGAAAACGTGCTGGCCGACGGCCACGATGACCATGAGGAAGTGCGTCACCACGAAGAGTAGGAAGATCGGAACCAGAATCTGGACGCTCTCTTTGACGCCCCGCAGGTTGAGCAGAACGAGAACGCCGAGGATCAGGATCTTGAACGCGAACCGCTGATGTGCCCAGGCCGGCGGAAGAAAGCTGAAGATCTGGTCGATCCCCGAGGCCACCGACGTCGAGATCGTGAGGACGTAGTCGAAGATCAGAGCGCACCCCGACACGACGCCGAAGCGCGGCCCGAGGAGCTTCGTGGCGACGAGGTAGCCGCCGCCTCCGCCGGGGAAGAGCTCGATGACCTTGCTGTAGCACGCCGAGATGATCAGGACCGTGGCCGCGATCATCAACGCCAGAAAGACCGCGAGGTAACGGTGCTCGCCGAGTGCCTTGAACGCCTCTTCGGGCCCGTACGCGGAGGAGGACAGTCCGTCGGCGCCGAGACCGACCCAGGCGAGGAAGGCGACGAGCGAGACGTGCTGAAAGATCCGGGGATCCATGGGATCCCGTGCTTTTCCGACGAGGATGGTCTTGATTGTGGTGGGCAAGATGCAGGCCCTGCTCGGGCGGGACGGGATTATAAACGCCGTTCACGCTCTGTTCATGGCCGCGTCCATACTCTCGGATTCGATTCTGCAGGCCGCAATGATGCGTCCGCGGAACAGGAGGAATGCATGAAAAAGGTTCTGGCTCTTTCGGTGATTCTGGCTTTCTGTGCCGTCGTCGGTCTCGCCAACCAGCACATGGAGGGCAAGGCGGTCGAGGGCACGATCAGCAAGGTCGACATGACCGGCAAGTCGTTCGTCGTGAAGACGGCCGACGGCAAGGAGACGACCTTCTACTGGAACGACACCACCAAGGTTCAGGGCACGCTCAAGGAAGGCGAGATGGTCCACCTCAAGGCGGTCGAGAAGGACGGCAAGATGTGGGCGACCGGCGTTCACGTCGGGAAGATGGAGCCGAAGAAGTAGCTTCGCCTCCCAGTCAAGGACGGATGGGCGGGGCTTCGGCCCCGCTCTTTTTTTTGGGCGGCGCGTGCTATTTTTCCTCCGACGGACGGCCCCATCGTCTAACGGTTAGGACACGGCTCTTTCAAGGCCGGAGCACGGGTTCGATTCCCGTTGGGGCCGCCAAACCCATTCACCGTTTTCGCTCGCTGGCTCGCCGTGTCCGACACGGCTTTCTTTTTTTGAGCGGGGGGCGCGTGGCGCCCCCCGATCCCCCTGGAGGCCGGAGCACGGGTTCGATTCCCGTTGGGGCCGGCACTCTCCTGAGCCACTTCCTCCAAACGGTGCGATACTGATTCCATGAGGACGCGACTCGGCCTTCTTGCCGGAGCGGTCGTCTGTCTGATCGGGGTTCATGCCTGCGCCAACATCAACGAGGCGGACAAGAACAAGAAGGCGGCGCAGACGCAGGGCAAGTACTACGTCGAGCTGACCGACGACGTCGAGCGAGTCGAGGGAACCTGCAAGTTCATGCGGCAGATCAACGCGATCGAAGATCCCGTCCGCATACCCAGCAAAGCGGAGACTCCGGACTATTTCCGGGAGAAGGCCGCTTACTACGGGGCCGATACGGTCCTGCTCCGCGGACAGGTCGGCGATCTCTACATCTGCGGCCACGTCGGCCTGAACCCCGACGGGACGCGCCAGGCGCCCTATCCGACACCGGTCCCGAATTAGCCCTTCCCTCGCTTCCGACGCCATATAATCCCGCCAGCTTTATGCGCGCGTGCCGTGCGGCGGTCGTCCTGTCGGCGCTCCTGCTCGCCGTGTGCGCTCCTCTCTCTGCGCAACGTGCCGAGCCCGCGATGCTGTCCCCGGCGGCGGGGGAGTCTCTGGCCCCCGGCTCGGTCGTGGACGTGCGCTGGGGCTCGCTGTGCGCGGCGGGAATGAAGGCCGACGAAGCCGAGCTGGTCTTGTCGCTCGACGGCGGCGCGACGTTCCCGATTCGCGTTTCTCATGAGCTTTCGCCGTGCGAGACGCGCTATCTCTGGCGAGTACCGGTCCTGGCGACCGGGCGCGCGCGCCTGGGCGTACGCACCGGTCACGAAGGATTCGGCGAGACCGAGAGGATCGCACTCGTGGGCGCCGAGTTCCGCATCCTGTCCGACCTGGACGGCCGCGTCCAGGCGCTCTATCGGCGGAGGGCCGAGTGGTGGACGCCGGAACCGGCGATTCTCTCGGCCCAGGACCTCCTGGATCGCGCACTGTCGCCGGCGCACGGTCACATCACCCGGAGCCAGGACTCCGCGGACGCCGCCGCGCCGCGGGAAACTCCGCTCTTCCGGCTCACGCTGAAGGTCGCGGGTTTCACCGTTCACTCGGCCCCGAGCGCGACACACGTTGCGCCGCCGGCTTCTCGTTCTTTCAGCGCCGCGACCCCGCTGCGACTCTAGACCCGCCTCCTCCCTCACAAGAGCCCTGAAGGGAAGCGTTCGTCGGTCGACGCGTGCGTGCGCCGACGAGCGAGCGCTTTCCCCGGGATCGAACTCAAATATTTTTCGCCGAGCTCATCCCGGATCTTCACGCGGCTCGCGCGGCCCCTCCGTCCGCGCGGGCCGCCTTTTTTCTTTTCTCGGAGCCGCTCCGTGCTCCGCTCGGCTGGCTTAGAATCCTCGGCAATGAAACGTCCGCGCCGGGCGACGGCGCTTCGCGCTACGACGAGCTTCGTGTTCGCGCTCGGGGCCTCGATCGCGGGCGCGAGCGAGCCGCGATTCCTCGCGCCGGCTGCCGGTGATCTCCTCGGCTCGGGCGTCGTTCACGAAGCCCGGTGGAGCGCGCCCTGCGAACAGCACGCCGACGCCGACGAGATGGAACTGCTCCTGTCGCTCGACGGCGGGCGCACGTTCCCGATCCGCCTGACGGCCGAGTTGCCGCTCTGCGCCTCGACCTTTCGATGGAAAGTGCCGGCACTCTCCACGGGGAGGGCTCGGCTCGCCGTTCGCATCGGCGAAGAAGGGCGTCCCGAGACGGAACGTATCGCGTTCGTGAGCGGCGAGTTCCAGATCGCGTCCTCCCAGACCTCGCCAACCGCCGGTCTCGTGCAGGGGCCGTCGGAATGGTGGACCGAGCAGGCGCTTCTGCAAATCGGCGCGGAGAGCCTCCTGGGCGGGGCATTCCGCGAAGAACCCGAGCGCCTGTACGCTCCCGTGACCGAATCGGACCTCGAGGCGCCTCGATTCGGACTGGTCGAACTCTCCACCGAGGTCGTGGGATACGCGGCCCCGTCCCGTCACGACACGGCCTCCGGCGTGTCCGGACCGCGCTCCCTCCGGCGCGCGGCGCCGGTTCCCCTCCGCGTTTAGACACCCCTTCCTCCCGGTTTTCCGGAATCCAACGAACGGAGGAAGGAACATGTACGCAGGTTCCCTGCGCCGGCTTTCCGGCGCGTGCTCGATTGTCTTTGGCTTGCTGGGGGCGGCGGCGGTCGCACAGACTTGGCCGACGCCGTCGCCCACGCCCGTGCCCACCCCCGCTCCCAAGGTCGAAGAGAACATCGTCGTGTCGGCGACCAAGATCGCCGAGCCCGAGGTCGAAGTTCCCCACGCGGTAAGCGTGATCTCGGGCGAGGAGCTGCGGCGGCGCGGCGTGAGTACCCTCTCCGAGGCGCTGCAGAACGTCGTCGGCGTCGATACCGGCGACGGGTCCGACAACAGCCCGCGGCTTCCCAACGTCGGCGTGTACGGCATCAAGGAGTTCGATGCGCTTCAGTTTCTGGTCGACGGTGTGCCCGTCGGTGGTCCGTTCAATCCGAATCTGACGATGATTCCGGTCGAAGACATCGACCGGATCGAAATCGTCCGGGGCCCGCAGGGAACGCTCTACGGCGTGGCTGCGTTCGCCGGAACCATCTCCGTCTACACGCGCCACGGCACTGGAGGGACGTGGGGGAGCGCTCGCGTCGGAGGCTTCGGCGCCTTCGCCCAGGGCTACGGCGACATCAACGTCGGCCACGAGGTGGCGCCGGGATTCACGCTGCGCCTCAACGGCCAGATCCTGCAAGGCGGCGGTTGGCAGCAAAACACCAACTTCAAGCGCGACCAACTGCGTCTTGCGGCCGACAACGTCTGGGGCCAGACGAAGATGACGACCTCGTTTTTCTACCTTCGGGACACGAACTTCTGGGGATCCCCAACCCCGGTCGACGCCGGCCAGGTGGTGCCGGGCTTCAACATCGACCTCAACTATGCCGTCGGGAACGCCCGCGTCGACCACCACATCCTGGGACTCTTCAACACGATTTCCACGCCGATCACCTCGGCGGTCACGTTCGAGAACGTGCTCGGCGTGACCCGCGACACCTCGGGCCAGATCCGCTCCTGGGTGACCGCGGTCGACGGCAACGAGGCCGAATCGGAAGGCATCTCGCTCTATCCCAAAGAATGGGTCGTCTACGACGACGCCCACGCGATCTTCAGCTTCCACGCGGCGGGGACGCACCGTCTGGTGGGGGGTGCCGCGATCACCTGGGGCAAGACCGACGCCGCGGGACACGGTTTCGACTTCGACTTCCAGATCGACCCTCAGGAGATCCCGGTGTACGGCACGTTCCCCTTCGGCGACAACCGGAGCTTCGAAGACCGGCGCACGTTCTTCGGGATCTACGTCAACGACGAGTGGACTCCCGTGCCGTGGTTCACGCTGACGTTCGGCGGCCGCTACGACTTCACCAAGGAAACGCTCCATGTCGAGCAGCAGGAGATCGGAGACCCGGAAGAGGACGTCATCGACGACGAGAGCACGGTGAACAAGCCGTCGTGGGGCGTTTCGGGAATGTTCCGGATCGTGGACCGGCCTTCGGGACCCCTGACGGCGGTCAACCTCTACGGTGCCGCCCGGCGCAACTTCAAGCCTGCCGCGCCGAATCTGACGGAGGCCGAGGATGCCCACATCCTGAAGCCCGAGACCACGAATGCGCAGGAGGCGGGGCTCAAGACGATCTGGCTGAACGGCACCTTGTCTCTGAACATCACCTGGTATCACATCATCTTCAACAACCTCGTCGTCGGCATCCTGACGCCGGACGGACCCGCGCTGACCAATGCGGGCAAGGAGAGGTTCCAGGGCACGGAGGTCGAGATCGGGTACCAGATTCCCTGCATCCAGTACCTCACCCTTTACGGCGGCTACGCGCACCACGATTCCCGTTTCAAGGAGTTCACGTTCTTCACGCCCGACGGCGAGTTTCGCGACGTCGCCGGGAAACAGCTGGAGCTCGACCCGCGGGACTTGTGGAACTTCAAGTTCGTCATGGCGCCGCCGTCCGGCCCGGGCGGCTTCGTGGCGGTGCGCCACCAGAACCACCGTCCTTTGAATCGCCGCAACACGTTCTACACGCCGTCGTTCTACCAGGTCGACGCGGGGCTGTCGTGGGACTTCGAACACTTCCGCCTCGCGGTGTTCGGTCGCAACCTCACGGACTCGCGGCCTTACACGACGGAGAGCGAGATCGGCGACAGCCAGTTCTTCGTGGCGCCGCCGCGGGGCGTCGGCGCGGACCTCGTCGTCCGCTTCTAGCCGGGCACGTCCCGAGCCCCCTCACCCCAACCCTCTTCCCCTCACGGGGGAGAGGGCAAGGGAGAGGGGGGGCGTCACTTCACGGGCTTGTAGTCCACTCCCAGGCGGTCGAGGAGGAAGGCATAGACGTCGACCGATTCGCCGACCTTTTCGTCGAGCGAGCTGCCGATGCCGTGGCCGGAGGCGTTGCTGGTGCGCAGCAGCACGGGCTTACCCGGCGAGGCCGCCTGGAGGCGCGCGGCCATCTTGCGCGACTGCATCGGGTCCACGCGCGGATCGTTTGCGCCCGTCAAGAAGAGAACATCGGGGTACGAAGATCCGTCCCGGACATGGTGATACGGGGAGTAGGCGTACAGGTACCCAAACTGAGCGGCGTCGGCAACGGTGCCGAACTCGGTGAGGTTGAACTCTCCGTTTGGCGAGAGCTCAACCCGCAGCATGTCGTAGATGCCGACATGCCCGATCACCGCACGGAAGCGCTCGGGATGGCGCGTGAGCATCGCTCCCATCAGGAGGCCCCCGTTGGAACCTCCCTCGATTCCGAGGCGGGAAGGTTTCGTGTAGCCCAGCGCGATCAAGCGTTCGGCGCAGGCGGCGAAATCGTCGAACACGTTCTGCTTCGTCATCAGGCGGCCGCTGCGGTGCCAGCCGTCGCCGAACTCGCCGCCTCCCCGGATCGCCGCCACGGCCCAGACTCCTCCCTGGGCGATCCAGATGCGCCGCATTGCGGAATAGCTCGGGCGCTGGCTGACCGCGTAGCCCCCGTATCCATAGAGAAGCGTGGGGTTGTTGCCGTCGAGGCGAGTGCCTTTCTTCTTGAGGATGTCGATCGGAATCCGAGTGCCGTCCTTCGAGACCGCCCACTCGCGAACGACCTCGGCGTCCTTGAAGTCGACCGGTGAGGAACCGGCCAGCGCCGTTGCGGAAACCTTCCCGTCCGGACCGACGCGTTTCCAGGAAGCCGGCTCGAGCATCGTCTCGAGTGAGAAAAGCAGCGAGTCTTCGCCGGGGGAGGCGATCTGGGCGATCGCGCACGCCGGAGGAAGCGTCGGCTTCGAGAGAAGGCGGCCGTCGCGGTCGAGGACCCGGAGCTGCGAATACCCCGCCGCGAGGTCCGCGACGAAAATGCGATTCGCGGTCACGCGAAAGTCGTCGATCGCGATGTCGGACTCGGGGACGGCGACGGCGGCCGAGGAAAAGTCGGTGGCGCCCGGCGCGAGGCGCCGGATGCTTCCGCGTCCCGAGCCCTTCCGCGAGAGGAGATAGAGCGATCCGTCCGGCGCGAAGCGGCCCGCGAGCGCGAGATCGGCGTCGCCCGCGATTTTCTTCCAGGGCGTCCCGGCCGGACCCCCGAGATAGAGCGACGCGTCCCCTCCGTCGCCGTTCTTGACGACCGCGAGGACGTGCATGCCGTCGTCGGACGTCTCGAACGTCGTCTCAGCGATCTTCGGGAACTCCTTGCCGAGGACATAAGCGTCGCTCTCGGTCGCTGTGCCGAGACGGTGGTCGTAGACCTGCTGATAGAAGTCGAGGTCCCGCGGCGGCCGCTCGCCGGCTCTCGGGTAGCGCGTGTAGAGGAAACCCGAGGCATCCGGGCTCCAGGCGACGTCGCCGCCCGCCGTTCCCCCGTTGACCCCCGGGATGACGTCCGGCCGCTTTTTCCCGGTCGCCGTCTCGTAGACGTGAAGCGATCCGGCCTCGCTGCCGCCCTGCGAGAGCGACACCGCGACGAGCTGCCCGTCGAGCGAGGGAACGAAGAAGTCGATCGACGTCGAGCCTTTCGTGTCGATCGCATTGGGGTCGACCACGACGCGTTCGGATGACGTCGAATCGGCCGACGTCATCACCACCAGGAGCGGCTGCTGGCGGGGCGGCAGAGTCTTGATCGCGAAGAGCCATGGCCCGCGTTTCTCCAGCGAGGTGTAAGAGGCCGACGCGAAGCCCGCGATCTCTCGGGCCCTCTCCCGGATCTCCGCGACGTGAGGGAGGGCGTCCAGCACGGCGCGCGCCCGGGCGTTCTGCGCGTTGCTCCAAGCGATGACTTCGGGATCGCTGCCGTTCTCAAGCCAGCGATAGTCGTCCGTGACCGCGGTGCCGAAATACATGTCGGTCACGGGGCGCCGGGGCGTGGCGGGAACGGCCGGAGGCTCGGGAGGTGCCGGCGCAGCGGCCAGTCCGGCGAGGCAAGCCAGTACGGTGATCGCCAGGGCGACGTGTCGGCGCATGAAATCTCCTGACGGGGTTCGATTTTCGTCGCCGCGGATTCTACCCGCGAGCGTTCATCCTGCGTTCATCCCCGGGCGCGTAGCGTGTCCTCACCGATTCGGGACAGATGCCCCGGATCGAAAGGAGAAGAGATGAAGAAGGTGACCCTGTCCGCGCTCGCCCTGGCTCTCCCGCTGGCGGTCTTCGCTCAGCAGTCCGCTCCGGCGCCTGCGGCGACGCCGAAGGCGGATGCCAAGTCCTCGACCTCGTCCACGACCACGACGACGACCACGACCAAGAAGAAGCACTCCTCCTCGAAGAAGCACTCTTCCAAACCCAAGCCGACGCCGGCGGCGGAGGCTCCGAAGCAGTAAGTCTTCCCGGCTCCGGCCGGGGGAGTCCCCTTATGGCGCGCCGGGTAATCCCCCCGGCGCGCCATTTTTCTTTCGGGCGCCGGCGCGGGTCACCCTGCTAATCTCTGCGCTTCATGCCGACGCCCCGGGACGTTCACTCCTACGCCAACCCTGACCGCGTGCGCGTCCGCCACGCCGACCTCGACCTGGACATCCGCTTCGACCGGCGCATCCTGGAGGGAACGGCGACGCTCTCCTTCGAGCGGCGAGATCCCGGCCCGGCAGTGCTCGACCTGGACACGCGAGGCCTCGCTGTCGCCGCCGTCGAGGCGTCGAACGGAGAATCCTGGAAAGCGGTGCCGTTCCAGCTCGGCCCTTCCGATCCGATCCTCGGGGCAAAACTTTCGATCGAAGCGCCGGCCGGCGTCGATCGGGTTCGCGTCGCGTATGCGACGGGTCCGGCCGCCTCCGGCCTTCAGTGGCTCTCGCCCGAGCAGACGGCCGGGAAGAAGCATCCGTTTCTCTTCTCCCAGTCGCAGGCCATCCATGCGCGCAGCTGGGTCCCGATCCAGGACACGCCGCAGGTACGGATGACATTCTCCGCGACGCTTCGCACGCCGCTGGAGCTCTCTGCGGTCATGGGCGCGGCCGGTAATCCCGAGGGCGGACGCGGAGGCAAGTACCGGTTCTCGATGCCGCAGCGGATACCGGCGTATCTCCTGGCGCTGGCCGCCGGCGACATCGGGTTCGCGCCGATCTCCAACCGCTCCGGCGTCTATGCGGAGCCATTGGTCGTCGCGCGCGCGGCGCGGGAGTTCGCCGACACCGAGGAGATGATGCGCGCCGCCGAGCGTCTGTACGGTCCCTATCGCTGGGACCGCTACGACATCCTGGTGCTGCCTCCGAGCTTCCCGTTCGGCGGGATGGAGAACCCGCGGCTGACCTTCGCCACGCCGACGGTGCTGGCGGGCGACCGCAGCCTCGTTTCCTTGATCGCCCACGAGCTCGCGCATTCCTGGTCCGGCAACCTCGTGACCAATGCGACCTGGAGCGACTTCTGGCTCAATGAGGGTTTCACGACCTACATCGAGCGGCGCTTGGTGGAAGAAGTGTTCGGGTCGGAGAAGGCCGCCATGGAGGCCACGCTCGGACGGCAGGATCTCGAAGACGAGATCGCCCGGCTCGAGGACCGCGACGAGATCCTGCACATCGACCTCTCGGGCCGGGATCCCGACGACGGCGCAACGCGGCTGCCGTACGAGAAGGGCTCCCTCTTCCTGCGGGCCCTCGAAGAGCTGTACGGCCGCCAGCGGTTCGACGAGTTTCTCAGGGGGTACTTCGACCGGTTCGCGTTCCAGAGCATCGTGACCGCGGATTTCGTTGCGTACCTCCGGGAGCACCTGCTGTCTTCGGATCCGGCGAAGGCGAGCCGTGTTCCTCTCGAAGAGTGGATCGAGAGGCCGGGTGTTCCGGCGTCGGCACCGAGGCCCGCCTCCCACGCGCTCGAAGAGGCGGACTCTGCCGCGAATGCCTGGTTCGGCCGGCGGCTCGCGGCCTCGGAGCTTCCGTACGCGCGCTGGACGACTCAGGAGAGGCTCCAGCTGCTTCGAAGCCTTCCGTCCCCCATGCCGGTCGATCGTATGGCAGAGCTCGACTCTGCCCTGGGACTGACCCTGGCCGGCAACTCTGAAATCGCGTTTCAGTGGCTCCTGATGTCGATTCGGGCCGGATACACTCCCGCCGACGCCCGTCTGGAGGAATTCTTGGTATCGATCGGACGGCGCAAGTTCATCAAACCGCTCTACGAAGAGCTCGTGAAGACGCCGGAAGGCCGCGCGCGCGCCCTGGAGATCTACCGAAAGGCCCGGCCGGGTTACCATCCCATTGCGGTGGACACTGTGGACCGCATCCTGGGAGTGCATCCATGAGCGCCTCGGCTCCGGCAGCCGCTTCCGCCGGGCGTTTCACGAGCGCCTGTCCGCTCGACTGCCCCGACGCCTGCAGCCTCGAGGTCACCGTCGAGAACGGGCGCGTGGTGGCGCTCGGCGGCTCCGACGCCAACCCAGTGACGGCGGGTTACATCTGTTCGAAGGTCCGGCGCTTCCCGGAGCATCTCTACGGTCCCTGGCGCATCCCGCATCCGGGTATTCGCGTCGGGCGAAAAGGCGAGGGCCGCTTCCGGCGGGCCTCCTGGGACGAGGCCTTGGATCTCGTCGCCGAGAAGCTGACGTCGGTGCGGAAGCGTCGCGGGGGAGAGGGCATCCTGCCGTTCTCGTACGGCGGATCGAACGGCTACCTCTCCCAGGACACGACGGACGCGAGGCTCTTCTTCCGGCTCGGAGCTTCCCGTCTCGCCCGCACGGTCTGCGCGGCACCATCCTCGACCGCGGCCCGAGGGCTCTACGGCAAGATGACCGGGATCGCGCTGCCCGACTACGCGCTTGCCAGGCTGATCGTCCTCTGGGGCGTGAACCCATCGGTGTCCGGCATTCACCTTCTTCCCTACATCCAGCAGGCGCAGAAGCGAGGCGCGAAGCTCGTCGTGGTGGATCCTCGCCGGACGCGACTGGCGGAACGCGCCGACCTGCACGTCGCGGTCCGCCCGGGCGCGGATCTGCCGGTGGCCCTGGCGGTGATCCGCTGGCTCTTCGAGAGCGGTCGCGCCGATCGCGCGTTCCTTTCGGAGTACGCCACGGGGGCTGAGGAGCTCGCGCGACGGTCGGCGCCCTGGACGTTCGAGCGCGCCGCCGAAGCGGCGGGAGTTACGGCCGGCGAGATCGAGCAATTCGCGGGTCTGTACGCAGAGGCCAGCCCGGCGGCGATTCGATGCGGCTGGGGCGTGGAGAGGAGCCGCAGCGGCGGCTCCGCGACGGCGGCGATCCTGGCCCTTCCGACGGTCGCCGGGAAGTTCGGCGTCCGCGGCGGCGGCTACACGATGAGCAACTCGCCCGCCTGGCGCGACATCGACGGGCTGGCGGCGGCTCGAGAGAATGCGCCCTCCAGCAGAACCGTCAACATGAATCGCCTCGGCGAAGCGCTCGGATGGACGGGCGCGGATTCCGTCGATCTTCTCTTCGTCTACAACGCGAACCCGCTGATGACGGTACCCGCCCAGGAGAAGATCCGGAAGGGGCTCCTGCGCGACGATCTCTTCACAGTGGTCTTCGATCCGGTCCTCACGGACACGGCCCGCTACGCCGACGTCGTCCTGCCGGCCGCGACCTTTCTGGAGCGGCGCGAGCTTTCGCGCGGCTACGGCGCCCTCGTGCTGCAGGACGCCCCCGCCGTGATTTCTCCCGTGGGCGAGGCCAGACCCAACCACGAGGTCTTCGCCGAGCTGTGCCGTCGGACCGGGGTCTTCCGCGAGGGGGACGCCGAGTCCGCCGACGACATCGCGCGCGCCATCCTCGCCTCCTCGGGCCGGGGTGCGGAGCTTTCATCGCGGATGACGGCCGGAGGCGTGGCGTCGCCGGCGGAGGGCGTGAGCCCCGTGCAGTTCGTGGATGCGTTTCCGAAGACATCCGACGGCAAGGTGCACCTGGTTCCGGCCGACCTGGACGCCGAAGCTCGCGGAGGGCTCTACGCATATCTCTCGGACCCCGCGACCGCCGCGTTCCCGCTGGCGCTGATCTCGCCGGCCACGGATCGCACGATCAGCTCGACGCTGGGCGAGCTGCACCGGGCCGAGGCCGCGCTGGAGATGCACCCTTCCGACGCCGCCGCCCGGGGCATCGGCGACGGCGAAATCGTCCGCGTGTACAACGCGATGGGCGAGGTGCGCTGCAAGGCGCGTCTGTCGCGGGCGCTCAAGCCCGGCGTGGTCTTTCTCCCCAAGGGACTCTGGTCCCACAACACCGCGAGCGGAACCACCGCGACGGCGCTCTCGCCCGACACCCTCGCGGACCTCGGCGGGGGCGCCTGCTTCAACGACGCGCGCGTCGAGGTTTCTCCGGCGAGAAACGCGTGAGCGCCGCCGCTCCGTCCGCGCACTCTCATCCCCACGCCGACTCGACGGCCGTGCGGCTCTGGCGGCGGGGCCGGCTCAAGGCCGCGTTGTTCCTGACGGCCGGCGTGCTCCTGGTGGAATTCGCCGGCGGCCTGTGGACGGGAAGCCTCGCGCTCCTGGCCGACGCGGCGCACATGTTCACCGACGTGGCCGCGCTGACGCTGGCGTGGGCGGGCATGGCGCTGTCGGACCGAGCTCCGACCAGCCGGCACACCTTCGGTCTGGCCCGTGCGGAGGTGCTGGCAGCCTTCATCAACGCGCAATTGCTCCTCGTGGCCGGCGCCGCGATCCTGTGGGAAGCCTGGCGCCGCTTCCGTGCGCCGAACGCAGTGGAGACAGGCTGGATGCTGGTCGTGGCCGTCGTCGGCCTCACCGTCAACGTCATCGCGATCGGCTTACTGCGGGGGGCTCGGGGAGAGAGCCTCAACATGAAGGCGGCGTACCTGGAAGTCCTGACCGACGCGCTCGGCTCTCTCGGCGTCCTCATCAGCGCGGCGGTCATGGCGAAGACCGGTTGGTGGCGCCTCGACGCGCTGGTTTCCGCGGCGATCGCGCTTCTCGTCCTGCCGCGCGCGGTATCGATCCTGCGCGAAGCCGCGCACATCCTGCTCGAGGGCACACCCGCGTCGATCGATGTCGCCGCACTGCGCGACCGCATCCTCGGCGTGCCCGGAGTCGAAGCGGTCCACGATCTGCATTTCTGGACGCTGTCTTCCGGCTTGCACTCGGCGAGCCTGCACATCCGCGCGGCGGGCGGCGCCGGCCGCGAAGGCATCCTGGCGGCGGTGCAGCGCGTGCTCGTCGAGGGAGCCGGAGTGGAGCACTGCACGGTCCAGGTCGAGGAGGGCGAGGATCCGGCCTGCCGGTCGGCGGCGCACCATGTCTGAAGCGCAGACCGCCAACGGCTCTCTGGAGATCCTGGGGGCCGGTCCGGCAGGTCTGTCCGCGGCCCTGACCGCCGCACGCGCCGGCAAACAGGTGGCCCTCTACGAGCAGCGGGCGGAGTGCGGCAGCCGGTTCCACGGGGACCTCCAGGGCCTTGAGAACTGGACCACGCGCGGCGACGTCCTCGAAGAACTCGCGGAGATCGGGATCGCGCCGACCTTCGATCCTGTCCCGATTCGCGAGGGCCTTTTCTTCGACTCCGAGGGCCGGGAGCGGATCGTGCGTTCCGACCGTCCCGCCTTCTACCTGGTGCGGCGGGGAACGGGCGAGGGCACGCTGGACCAGAGCCTCAAGCGCCAGGCCATCGAGGCCGGCGCGCGGATTCTCTTCCGGGAGGCACCGGAGAACCTGCCGCACGGCGGGATCCGGACGCCCGGGCCGGGACGATGCGACGCGCTCGACGTGGGCTACGTCTTCGAGACCGACATGCCGGACGGCGTCTTCGCGGCGCTCTCGGAGAGGCTGGCGCCCAAGGGTTACGCGTACCTGCTGGTGTGCCGCGGACGAGGGACCGTCGCTTCGTGCATCTTCGACGACTACTCCAACGCTCGCGAATACCGGGAGAGAACACGCGAGTTCTTCGAGCGGCGTGCCGGACTGCGCATGCGCACGGCGACGGCATTCGGCGGCACCGGGAACGTGCGGGCGGCGCCCATCGCGCGGCGAGGTTCGACGCTCTACGCGGGTGAGGCCGCGGGCTTCCAGGACGCACTGTGGGGGTTCGGGATCCGTTTCGCGCTGGTCTCCGGGCACATGGCGGCGCGAGCCTTGCTGGCGAGCGCGCCCGGCGACTACGAGCGGACGGTGCAGGAGAGGTTCGCGGGATTTCTCCGGACGTCGTTCGTCAACCGGTACTTCTACGAGAGGCTGGGCGACTCCGGCTACGGACGCCTTCTCTCGCGGATCGCGCGTGCCGCCGACGCGCGGGAGTGGCTTCGCCGCTTCTATGCTCCGCGCCTGTGGAAGACGCTGTGGTTCCCGGTGGCCCGCTGTGCCGTCGAGGCCGGGCGCCGGCGGGCCGAGGCCCGCGTGCGGCGCGTGGAGGCATAGACTCCGCCACGTGCCGCAGACGCCGCACATCGAACATCACTTCACCGCCAGCGACGCCGTGCGCGACGTCGTCATCGGCATGTCGGACGGCCTGACCGTGCCCTTCGCGCTGGCCGCGGGCCTCTCGGGAGCGGTGGCGTCGACCGGAATCATCGTGACGACCGGTCTCGCCGAGATCGCTGCGGGCTCGATAGCGATGGGTCTGGGAGGCTACCTCGCGGGACGCAGCGACGCCGAGCACTACGCCAGCGAACGGGCCCGGGAACACCGCGAGGTGCGGGAGAAGCCGATCGAGGAGACCCGGGAGGTCGCCGAGGTGTTCCGCCAGTACGGTCTCACCGACGAAGAGGTCGAGCCGATTCTCCGCGCATTTCACAAACGTCCTCAGGAGTGGATCGACTTCATGATGCGCTTCGAGCTCGGCCTCGAAAAGCCCGACCCGACGCGCGCCTGGAAGAGCGCCGCGCGGATCGGGGGCGCCTATGCCGTGGGAGGCCTCGTCCCGCTGGGGCCCTACATGGCGACCAGCCAGCCGCGGGCAGCACTTCTCGCGTCGGTGGCGCTGACGCTCGGCGCACTCTGGATTTTCGGGTTCGTCAAGGGCCGGTTCACGGGCGCGCGGCCGTGGAAGAGCGCGGTCCAGACGACGCTGATCGGGAGTCTCGCGGCCGCCGCCGCGTTCGCGATCGCCCGGGCGGTCGGCTAGCCGCGGATCCGCCATGGCGACGCGCGACGTCCTCCCCGAACCGCTCCTCGCGCCGCGGCCCCGGCCGAGGGCGAAGCGCCGGATTCCCCGCGAGCTGAAGCCCGACGACGTCTGTCGGCTCGCGGCCCGCATCCCGGGGGGCGTGCGGAGCCCCGAGTTCCTGTCGTTGCTCGAGCGCATCGACGACGACGTCTTCTACGGGGACAACCGAACGGCGATCTTCTTCCGCGGCAACGAGGCCTTCGCGTCCATGCTGCAGGACGTTGCCTCCGCCCGGAGCGAGGTGCTGCTCGAGGCGTACATCCTCAAGGACGACGCGACGGGAAAGCGCTTCCAGGAGGAGCTGCTCGCCGCGGCCCGGCGGGGCGTGACCGTGCGCGTGCTTGCCGACGCGATCGGATCCTGGGAGACCAGGCGGGCGTTCTGGGACGAGCTCCGGAGCGGCGGCGTGGACGCGAGGCTCTTTCATCCTCCCTGGAACCTGCGTTTCCTGGGGTTCCGGGACCATCGCAAGATCCTGGTCGTCGACCGGAGGATCGCCTACACGGGCGGGATGAACATCGGAGAGGAGTACGGGTCCTCGATCGCGCCGAGCGCGATGTCCGCCTCCAGCGATCCAAAGACCTGGCGGGACACGCACGCCCGGGTCGAAGGGCCGGTCGCCTGGGAGATGGCCGTCGTCTTCGAGGAGGGCTGGCGTCACTCGGGCGGCAAGCCCCTCGGGCTCGGGCCGGGCCGCGTCGGAGGAGATGCCCCGGCGCGAGTGCTCGTTCTGGACTCCCGGCCCGGCCGAGGCACCGTCGAAGTTTCGTCGGCCTTCTCGGCCGTCGTGGGTGCCGCCCGTTCGCGGCTGTGGATCACCGTCGCCTATTTCGCGCCGCACCAGCGGGTCATTCGGATCCTCGGCGAGGCCGCAGCGCGCGGCGTCGACGTGCGCCTCCTGCTACCCGGCAAGACCGACGTGACGATCGTGCGGCACGCGGGTCACGGCTTCTATACCGACCTGCTCGAACGCGGCGTTCGGGTCTTCGAGTACCAGACGGCCGTGCTCCACGCCAAGAGCCTCGTCGCCGACGGGTTCCTCTCGGCGATCGGATCCAGCAACCTCGACTTCCGGTCTTTCGAGCTGAATGCCGAATGCAACTTCGTCTTCGCGTGCGAGCAGACCGCGCGGGTGATGGAGGAGCAGTACGAAAGGGACCTTTCGCATTCGGAGGAGATCCGTCTTCCGTCGTGGCACGCGCGCGGTGCATTCCATCGTGCGGGCGACGGTCTGGGCCGGTGGCTGGCGCCGGTCCTTTGACGCGCTAGCGAGTGTTGGACGGGACCACGAGGATCGGCTGCCTCGCACCGGCGAGCGTCCGCAGCGCTGTCGAGCCCGGCAGGACCGAGCGAACCCCGCTGCCGTGACGGCCGACGATGAGGAGGTCGTAGCCGCGCCCCGTCTCTTTGGCGAGCGCTACGTCCGAGGCTCCCTTCAGAAGCAGAACGCGCTCGCCTTCGCGGGCGAGAGACGATAGCTGCCGGACGTAGAGGTCCTGGATCGCCCGCGAGAGCGCCCGGGGCCGGCCTCGCAGGAGATCTCCCCGCTCCAGAGTCACGGCGGCCCGCACGTCCGAGAACGGCCGGACGTGGGCGATCGTCAGCTCCGCGCCGGATCGCGTCGCGAGATCCCGCGCGAAGGCGAGGGCCTTTCGCGACTGTGGAGAGAAGTCGACTCCCACCAGGAAGCGAGGCGGCCGGCGCATCGGCGGGGAGACTATCATCCGTTTCCTTCACCCCGGTGTATCCATCGGTGGAATACGATTCGCGCCGGAGGACAGACCATGCGCTTTCTCGCCGGGGTGCTCTTCGGGATCCTCCTCGTGGTGTTGGGCGCGGCCGCGTTTCTCGCGACCGGCTCCTTCAACGTCGCCGCGACCCTGCCTCCGGGCAGCGTCGAGAAACAGGTCGCCGCGATGGCGCTGTCCCGGTCAGTCCAGCGCCGCGCACCGACCGCGAAGAATCCGCTCGCGGGCTCGGCGGACGCGGTCCGCGCCGGCATGGCCCACTACAAGGAGATGTGCGTGACGTGCCACGGGGCTCCCGGCGTGGATCCCTCCGAGATCGGCGAAGGCTTGAATCCGCCCGCGCCCGATCTGACGTTGCCGAAAGTCCAGGCGCGCACCGACGGCCAGCTCTTCTGGATCGTGCAGAACGGCATCCGGATGACCGGCATGCCGGCGTTCGGTCCGACTCACAAGGACGAGGAAGTTTGGAAGATCGTGACCTTCCTCCGCCATCTACCCGAGCTGACCCAGGAGGAAGAGAAGCAGCTCAAGCCGGCGGAGTGAGCGCGTTGCGCAGCACGTCGCCCACGGAAACTCCTCCCCGGTAGCTGCCGAGAAAACGGAGACCCGGAAACTCGGCCTCGGTTCTCTCCAGCGTGGCCATCCTCTCCCGATGGCCCCCCTCGTACTGGGGGATCGAGCGTTCCCAGCGGGTCGTCATCACGACGCGCGGGGATCCGCGCGTGACGCCCTGCGCCTCGAGATCGCGCGCGGCGACCTCTGCGAGCTCGCCGTCCGACAGCCCGAGGATCTCGGGATCGCGGGCGCCTCCGAGGAAAACGGTCAAGAGCGCGAAACCCTCCGGCGCGCGCCCCGGAAAGAGACTCGAGCTCCAGACGGCTCCCAGGATGCGGCGATCCGGTGAGGGGACGACCAGATGACCGAAGCCTTCGAGAGGTCGAGCCAGGGCAGTCTGGGGCCACGCGAGATGCAGGACGGCGAGCGGTGGGTGCGGGATCGCGTCGAGCGCATCGGCGGCGTCTTCCGAGATCGGGCGGACCAGCTCCGCGGCGACTCGGGCCGGGGAGGCGAGCAGAACCGAGGCGCCCTCGAAATCGCCAGCCGACGTCCGGACGACCCACCTCCTGCCCCGGCGTTCCAGCCCCAGCGCGGGAGTGACGGGACGCAGGGACTGGCCAAGTGCCCGCGCGAGCGCCCGCGGCAGCGTTTCGAGACCCTCGCGGAACGAGACCAACCCCCGCGGAGCCGGCGGCTCTCCGGATCGCGCGCGGCGTTCGAGCAGGGCCCCGCGCAGCAGGCTTCCATGCGCGCGGTCCCAGCGCACCAGCGTCGGAAACGCGGACGCCGCCTCGAGGCGCGCCGCGCTCCCGGCGAAGATGCCGGCGACGAAAGGCACGACGAGCCGGTCGGCGACCTCGCGGCCGAGTCTCCTCGCGAAGAAGTCCCGCACGCTCTCCTCGTCCGACGCTCCGCGGGGCTGGAACGGCTCGGCGAGGAGTCGAAGCTTCGCGGCGGGCGAGAGCAGAGCCGATGCGACGAAGGACCCCGGAGAAGAGGGAAGCCGGTGGAGGCGTCCTCGGAAGTCGACGAACCGCGGCGCGGCCGGCGAGGAAAGGAGCATCTGGTCGGAAATCCCGAGCTCGCCCGCCAGATAGCGAAGCTCCCGCGTGGACCGGACTGTGTTGGGTCCGGCTTCCACCAGGAAACCGTCGATCCGCTCGGTGCGCACGACGCCTCCAGGCCTCTGGGAGCGCTCGAGCAGCACGGCGTCCTTGCCCGAACGGATCAGGGCGTAGGCGGCGGCGAGCCCGGAGAGTCCGGCCCCGACGATGATCGTACGGTCGCTCATTCGCTCCAGAAGCGGGAGCTCGCCCCGGCGAGGTCGGCCAGCGCGCGCAGGAACGTCGGGCGGTCGTTCAAGCCTCGCGTCCGTCGGAAATGCGCGATGCCGGCGGCCTTCGCCGCTTCACCGAACAACTGGTCGATCTCGTACAGAGTCTCGACATGGTCGGTGACGAACGCGATCGGCACGACGAGCACCTGCTTCTGTCCCCGCCTGCCGAGCTCCTTGAGGACGTCGAGCGTGGCAGGCCCCAGCCACTCCACCGGCCCGAGTTTCGACTGGTAGGCCAGCGACGACGGGCCCGTCCAATTGAGTTGCGACACGATCGCGGCCACACTCGCCTCCACCTCCGCCGGGTAGGGATCTCCTTCCCGGTCCACGAGCTTCTTCGGGATCGAGTGGGCCGAGAACAGCAGGTGTACGGCCTCGGGCCGGGGGTCCGGAAACTTCGCCAGCTCTTCGCGGACGCCTTCGGCGTGCGCCTCGACGAAGAGAGGGTGCGTCGGCCAGGACGAGAGCTCCGAGAGCTCCGCGCCGGGCGCAAAGCGGCGGACCGCTTCGCGCGTCCGGTCCAGCGAGCCCTTCGTCGTGGTCAGCGAGTACTGCGGGTACAGCGGGAACGCCAGGAATCGCCGGATGCCCGTCGTGGCGAGCTCCCGCACGACGTCCTCGACGAGAGGAGCGGAACAGGTCATGGCCGCGCGCACCACGACATCGCGGCCTTGTTCGCGCAGCAGACGCTGAGTGCCCTCTGCTTGCTGCTCCGTCAGCCGGCGGATCGGGGAGCCGCCGCCGATCGACGCGTAGAGTTGCCGGGAGGCCTTCGCCCGCCCCAGCGCGATCGAGCCGGCGATCGCCTTGCGCAACAGAGCCGGGCGGACGCGGATCACCTCGGGATCCGAGAAGAGGCGGTAGAGAAAGCCCGGAACGTCGGCGAGCGTCTCGGGGCCGCCGAGCTGCAGAAAGAGGATCGCCCTGCGGGTCACGGCGCTCGAGTCGGGCCTCAAAGGGTCCGCGAGAACACCGGCTTCTGCGGAGTCTCCTCGAGGTACGCGTCGAAGGGCATGGCGAGATTGCGCAGGAAGATCCGGCCGAGCGCGGTGGCGCGGATCTCGCCGCGCGACAGCTCCACCAGTCCGTCCCCGGCCGGCCCCGCCAGGCGCGCGATCGCGTCCGCGAACGTCTCGTCGAAACGGATGCCGAAGCGCTCCTCGATCTCGCGCTTGACGACGACGCCGTGGCAGAGCAGGTTGCCGATGACGGCGCGGCGCAGCGTGTCGTCGTCGGAGAGCCGCGCGCCGCGGAACGTCGCGGCCCCGCCGCCGAGAACGGCCTCCCGGTAGCCGGCGAGCTCGCGCCGATTCTGCACGTAGTAAGGACCGATCGCGCCGATCGCGCTCATGCCGAAGCCCAGCAGATCCATTCCGGCCTTGGTCGTGTAGCCCTGGAAGTTGCGGTGCAGCGTCCGGTCCCGACGCGCGCGGGCGAGCTCGTCGTCGGGGCGCGCGAAATGGTCCATGCCGATGTACTCGTAGCCGGCCTCGGTGAAGCGCTCCAGTGCGGTTCGAAAGATGCCGAACTTGGTCGTCTCGTCCGGAAGGTGCGGCTCCAGGACCGTCTGGTGCTTCTTCATCCACGGAACGTTGGCGTAGGAATAGACGGCCAGCCGGTCGGGTGAGATCTCGAGGACACGGTCGATCGTCCGCGAGAACGTCTCGGGCGTCTGGTACGGCAGGCCGTAGATCAGGTCCATGTTGACGCTCGGGAATCCCAGCGAGCGCGCGGCGGCCACGAGGTCCCTCGTGGCCTCGAAAGGCTGGATGCGGTTGATTGCCTGCTGCACCCGTGGGTCAAAGTCCTGGACGCCCATGCTCAGCCGGTTGAAGCCGAGGCGCGCCAGCGTCTCCAGGTGCTCGACGGTCGTGACGCGGGGATCGATCTCCACGCCGATCTCGGCGTCGCGCGCGAAGTCGAAGCGCTCCCGGATTCGTCCGAAGAGACGCTCCAGCCTCTCGGGCGCGAAGTACGTCGGCGTGCCGCCTCCCCAGTGAAGCTGCGTGACCGGGCGGCCCGAGCCGACGGCACCGGCGACCCAGTCGATCTCACGCTCGAGAGGATCCAAGTAGGGCAGCTCCGGCCCGTGGTCGCGGCCCGTGATGACCACCGTGCAGCCGCAGAAGAAGCACAGCTTCTCGCAGAAGGGAAGATGGAAGTAGAGCGACAGCGGCGCGGGCGACTCGGCGGTCGAGCTCTCCGCGAGAATGCGCCGGTAGTCCTGAGCGTCGAACGTCTCCTTCCACATCGGCGCCGTGGGATAGGACGTGTAGCGCGGCCCCTGCACGTTGTAGCGCTTCAGGAGCTCGAGCGGGAGGTCGGCGGCTCTCATGCCGGGATCGCGGCCGCGAGGGGCTGCCGGGCAGCCGCGAAGAACGCCTCGACGCACTCCAGCCTCGAGGACGGAAGCACGCCGTGGCCGAGGTTGACGACGTGGTGCTGCCCTCCCGACGTCTCGACGAGCGACCGGGTACGGCGCGAAACCTCCTCGGGCGTGCCGAGAAGGAGCGCCGGATCGAGATTCCCCTGGAGCGGCTTGCCGGGCAGGCGCCGCCGCGCCTCGTCGAACGGCACGCGCCAGTCGATGGAAAGAACGTCGGTGCCCGTCTCGGCGAGAGCCTCGAGCAGGTGGCCGCAGCCGTTGACGTAGAGGATCACCGGCTCCCCGTGTCGGCGGATTCCGGCAATCGCCCGGGCCGCGGCGGGTAGTGCCCACTCCCGGTAGTCCTCGCGCGTCAGCTCGCCGGCCCAGGTGTCGAAGAGCTGGACTCCCCGGGCGCCCGAGGCGATCTGGAAGGAGAGAACGTCGGAAGCGACGTCGGCGAGCAGGTCCAGAAGACGCCGCAGCGTCTCGGGCTCGCGGAGCATCATCTCCTTGATCGTGGCGAAGCTGCGCGAGCCGCCGCCCTCGACGAGATAGGACGCCAGCGTCCACGGGGCGCCGCAGAAGCCGAGCACGGCAGCCTTCGCGCCGACATCCTTCGAAAGCCTCGCGAGGATCTCGCCGGTGAACGGGATCTCCGCAGCGGGATCGAAGCGGTGCAGCCGCGACACCGCGGCAGCGTCGCGGACCGGGTCGGGCAGCTCGGGCCCGCCGTCGCCGAACGCGACGCGCGCTCCCATGGCGGCGGCCGGCACGAGGATGTCGGAGAAGAAGATGACAGCGTCGGGAGCGAATCGCCGGAAGGGCTGGAGCGAGACTTCCGCCGCCAGATCCACGGACCGGCACAGCTCCAGGAACGTCACTTTCTCGCGGATCGCGCGGTACTCGGGAAGGTACCGCCCCGCCTGCCGCATCATCCACACCGGCGGCCGGTCCACTCGGCGACCCAGGCACGCGGAAAGCAGCCGGTCAGCGGAGGGGGAGCCGGGATCCGTCATTTCAGGAGTTGCCGCAGCACGTACGGCAGGATGCCTCCGTGTCGGTAGTAGTCCACCTCGATCGGCGTGTCGATCCGGACGCGCACAGGGATCTCTTCCACGCGGCCGTCGGACCGGTGCACGACCAGAGGGATGGTCTGGCGCGGCGCGACTCCCTTCGAAATCCCCGGCAAGTCGTAGGTCTCGGTGCCGTCGAGGTTGAGCGTGCGCGCGTTCTGCCCTTCGGGCCACTGGAGGGGCAGCACACCCATGCCCACGAGGTTCGAGCGGTGGATGCGCTCGAAGCTCTGCGCCACGACCGCTCGCACGCCGAGAAGCTTCGTCCCTTTGGCTGCCCAGTCGCGCGAGCTTCCGGTTCCGTACTCGTGACCCGCGAAGACCATCAGCGGCACGCCCTCCCGCTGGTAGCGCATGGCCGCGTCGTAGATGGTCATCTGCTCGCCGTCGGGCAGGTGCAGGGTGACGCCGCCCTCGGTACCCGGCGCCAGCTGGTTGCGCAGCCGGATGTTGGCGAAGGTGCCGCGGATCATCACCTCGTGGTTGCCCCGACGTGACCCGTAAGAGTTGAAGTCGCGGATCTCGATGCCCTTCTCCATCAGGTACTCGCCGGCCGGGCTGTCGCGCTTGATCACGCCGGCGGGCGAGATGTGGTCGGTGGTGACGCTGTCACCGAGCA
>Ga0114129_10002355_pt1 | contig 26219 bp, 25 predicted proteins | sample RhiMetdeltSRZDD1_FD_80071 | JGI IMG/M metagenome (GOLD analysis project Ga0114129, IMG submission 80071) | Populus rhizosphere microbial communities from Tennessee, USA - Rhizosphere MetaG P. deltoides SRZDD1 (version 2) (version 2) | ecosystem: Host-associated > Plants > Roots > Rhizosphere >...
GCGAAGGCGCCGTAGACGACGAGGTTGCGCAGGGCGGCCGGTCGGTCGGCGAGCCGGCCGTGGCCGCCGCGACCGTCCACAGTGGTCAGGTCGGCGTCGGCGCTGTCCAGTGTGGACCGGGCGTGGCGCAGCGCGGCCAGGACCGCGGCCGGGCCGCTGTCGGGGGCGATGGCGGCGTCCACCTCGGCGTCGGTCGGGTTGAGGGCGGGCACGCGTACGCCCCGCCGGGCGGCCACGTCGGCGAACCGGCCCTGCTGCAGCCCGATCCGCTGGTGGACGGTGGTCAGCTCCTCGCGGGCCGATCGCAGCATGGTCGACTGCTCGGCCAGCGCCGCGGCGGCCGTACGGCGCTCGTCGTCGAGCTCGCGCGCGGCCTCGAGGTACTCCTCCCACGGGGTCATCGGTCGACCTCCGGCCGGACGAACGGCACGAACACGGTCGTGCGGTCGGCGTGCCGGTCGTAGAGGAGGGCGCGGTGCGGGCGCGGCTGCCAGTCCACCGGCCGGCCGAGCAGCAGGCCGATGTCGGCGCCCGGCACGTTGAGGAAGACGAGGCCGGCCACCTCCTCGCGGGCGGCGGGCCCGACGTCCTCGGTGAAGCGGCGCAGCCCCCGCCACCAGCCGACGATGTGATGGCCGTGCGCCGGCGCCTCGCGCAGGGCCGTCCGCAGGGCCGACTCCGGCAGCCGCGCGGCGTCGGCCGCGAACAGGACGAGGTAGGTGGGCGTATCGTCGCCGGCCAGCTCGCCGAGCGCGGCGGGGAGCCCGCCCACGTCCACAGTGGACACCGCATGCCCGTCGCCGGTGAGCGTCCCGGCCAGGTCGCCGACGGCGCGGCGCACGTCCGGCGTGAGTGCCGCGAGCGTGAAGCGGGCGCTGCCCGGTGCGTGCTGCGCGGCGATGCTGCGCGTGGCGGCGTCGAGGATGTCGATCCCCGTACCGCTCGGCCCGAGCACGGCCAGATGCCGCCCGGGTGTGCCGTCGAGAGCGAACGCGGTGACGCTCCGCGGTACGTCGATCGTCCGTCCGATGAGGACGGTCGGGTGCGGGTCCGACCCGGCGCGCAGGCCGGCGACGCTCAGCTGTGGCGCGGCGGATCCGGCGAAGACGTGTGGCGGCTCCGCGCCGGTCGAGCGCGCCGACCAGAGCCGGTGCCGCAGCTCGGCCATGGCCTCGGCGTCGGCGTGCGGGTCGGGGAACTGCACCGTGGTCTCGTGGCCGCGGGTCGCGCCGCGCGGTCCGCCGAAACCGCCGGCCGTGTTGACGACCGCGGCACCGACCTGCAGGCCAGCCGCCGACTCGTTCGTCGGGTCGAGCACGTCACCCCCGCCGGGCAGGGCGATCCGAACGGGGAACTGGCCGAAGATGGAGTCGCGCTTGGCGTACAGCGCCTCGATGCCGCGCGCCGTCTGGCTGGCCAGTACGAGGTGGATGCCGTACGACCGGCCCTTGCGCGCCAGCGCCTCGAGCAGGGCCACCGCCTCGGTCGCGACCGGGTCCTGGCCGGCGAACAGCACCTGGAACTCGTCGATCACGCAGAGGAGCCGGGGGGCCCGGGTCCCGCCGGCCTCACGCCAGGTGGCGAACTTCGTCGTACCGCTCTCCTTGAACGCCTCTGCCCGCGCGGTCATCTCCGCGTCCAGCTCGCGGAGCACGGCGAGCCCGTACTCGCGGTCGGACTCGATGCCGACCGCCCGCGCGTGCGGCAGCCAGCTCGGATCCCGCTCGGTCGGCGTCAGCTCGGTGAACGACACGCCCTCCTTGAAGTCCAGCAGGTAGAGCGCAAGCTCGTCCGGGCCGTACCGGGTGGCGAGGCTGAAGACGACGTTCAGCAGGAACGCCGTCTTCCCCGCCCCGGACCGGCCGCCGATCATCCAGTGTGGAGTGAGGTCGTTGAACCGCAGCCACACCGGGGTGTCGGCGGCGAACCCGACCGTCGTCGCCAGCTCGGTCGCCGAACTCTCCGACCACAGTGGACCGTCCGGCAGCAGGTCGGCGAGGTGGATCTCCGCAGCGACCGCGGCCTGGGCGGCCAGCTCCCGGCACACCCGGTCGACGAGCTCGGCCGGCGGGTCGTCGTCCAGGAACACCGGCGCGTTCAGTGCGGGGCTCCCCGGGCCGGCGCCGAAGCTGGTCCCCGGCGGCGGGCCGACCACCGCGTACGGGTTGCGGATCGCGACCGCCGTCGCCAGCGGCAGCAGGCCCTGGGTCGTCTCGGCGGTCAGCGGCGGAGGCGGCCATCCAGCCACGACCAGGTGGACGCCGGCCGCCGGGCCGGCCTGCGCCAGCGCGGCGATCCGGGACAGGTCGGGGCCGTCGGTCAGCTCGGGCAACGACGCGAACACGAGCAGCAGCAGCCGGTCGCGCGCGTGGGGCCGGCGGCCGAGGGACGCGAGGCGTACCCACTGCTCGGCCTCGGCCAGGACGGCCTGGAGCCCGGCGCGGTCGGTGACCGGCGATGGCATCAGCGCTCCGGCGCCCACCGAGTCGGACGTCGCCAGCGGCGTGAACCGCGCGAACAGCGTGCCCGCCCCGGCGGTGTCGATCGTGCGGACGTGGAGCGTGCCCGCGGGCGCCGCGGCCAGGAGCCGCAGCACGATCGCCCGCAGCAACCCGGCCACCCGGGGGTCGCGCGCGTCCGCGTCGATCGTCAGGTGGCCGGTCTTCAGCAGCGGCACGATCACCGGGAAGCGCGCGTCGTCCAGCGGCTGCGCGGTGCCGATGCGGACGAAGGGCGGTGCCTCGTGGCCACCGAGCGGCGTCGATGCCGCCGTCGCCTCGAGCGGTGCGCCGAGCCAGCCCGGCGCGAGCTCCGCCGCGGCCGCGCGCAGGCGCTCCGCGAGTTCGGTCTGGACGGTGGTCCGGGGTGTTTTCGGGGTGTACCCGTCGAGGGCCCGCGCGGCCGCGAGGGCGATCGCACCCGCCTGACGATGCAGGGCGGCGGCCCGGGTGATCGCCGTACGCGCGCCCGCCATCGTGGATCACCTCCCTGCGCAGAACCGTAGCGTTTTTCCCGCCCGGTGTGTCCATCCGCTTCGCGCGGCGTGCCCAGCCGGGCGGCGCCTGACTAGACTCGGCCCGTGCAGCCGGACAACGAGCCGCGGACCGCCGGGGTTCCCGAGGCTTCCCCCCGCCGTGGCATCGGCAAGCGCAACCTCCTCGTCCTGCTGCTGTTCGGCGCGCTGCTGCTCGTCGGGGGTGCGACGATCGCCGGCGCCGTCTGGTACGACCGGCAGACCGCACCCGACCGCAGCTCGCCCGACGTGGCCGCGGACAACTACCTGCGCGCCCTGCTCGTCGAGCGGGACGAGACGCGGGTGGGGCTCTGGGCGTGCGGCGACCGGTCGGCGCTCGCCGAGATGGAGGCGTACCGCACCGAGATCGTGCAGCGGGAGGAGCAGCTCCACACGTCGATCTCGGTGTCGTGGGGGCCGCTGACCGTGAACGACCGGTCGGACCGGTCGGCCCGGGTGGTCGTCGACATCCGCCGGTCCGCCTCGGTCGACGGGACGCTGCAGAGCGTCAGCGACACGTGGCAGCTGCTCACGACCAACGACGACGGATGGCGGGTCTGCGCCGCGGAGAAGCAGCCCACCTGACGGGCCGGTCACTCCGCCCACAGCAGGTGGACAGGCACCTCGACGGTGGCCGGCGGCTGGCCGCTCCACGCCCAGCGGTACCACTCCAGCTCGGTCGTGATCCGGACGCAGATGTCGCCGTCGACGCCGGAGTACGGCTCGGTCACCGCGCGCAGGTCGCGGACCTCCCCGCGCTCGGTCATCCGTACCACGCGCCGGCCCGTCAAACCGGCGACATCGCGACTCGGTACGGGCTCCCGGCGGGCCGGACCGTCGAGCGAGACGAGCCGGGAGACCAGGTCACGCGTACCGGAGTCCACTATGGAGTCCCGCGGCTGCTCGACCCAGACCCGCTCGATCGGTACCAGCGGCGCGAAGACCTCGATCTGCTCGGTCTCGGCCCGGTACCACTCCTGCTCGGGGACGACCGGTACGTACGTCCGGCTCGCCTGGACGACCGGCGCGTCGCCGCGCAGGTCACCCCGCCAGCCGACGCCCGGCAGGCCGACCAGCACCCGCCGGCCGCGTAGGTCGCGCTGGCCGGCGGCGGGTACGGGCTCGATCGCGGCGGGTACCGCGACGGCCCAGTGCGCCGCCTCCCACTGTGCCCAGTCGCTGCTGTCCCCGCTCGAGCTCACCCCTGGCCGCCCAGCGGGACGCCGCGCTCGCGCATGAACTGCTCCGGGTTCACCGCGCCGTTACTCGACCGGTCACCGTCCAGGTGCGTCTCGAAGTGCAGGTGCGGCCCGGACGAGTTGCCGCTGCTGCCGACCTGACCGATGACGTCGCCCACGGTCACGCGCTGACCGACCACGACCCGCGGCCGGCTGCCCATGTGGCAGTACCGGGTGATCACGTTCTCGGCGTGCAGCACGTCCACGTACCAGCCGCAGCCCCGGATGGCCGTGGAGCCGTCGTGGTCGCAGGACAGCGGTACGCCGTCCGGCGTACTCATGTTGCACCGTGCCACGATCACCACGCCGGACGCGGCCACCCGGATCGGCGTACCCCGGGCGGCGCCCAGGTCCACGCCGTCGTGGGTCGGCCGGTCGGCGGTACGGAAGCCGGACACGATCCCCGCCTTCACCGGGATGGTCCAGCCGGACGCGGAGATCTCGCCCGGTACGGCACAGCGCAGGTCGGCCAGGGCGCCGACCGCCCGCGCGGCGCCGTCGGCGAGCAGGTTGACGACGAGCGCCGCCAGCGGCTCGTGCTTCGCATACGCGTCAGGGTAGGCGCTGCGCTGCACCGCTTGCGCGGCATCGGTCAGTGCCAGCCGCTGCCAGTTCGGAACCTGCAGCAGCTTCTCGTAGAACTTGCGGCTCGAGTACTCCGGATTCATGATCTGGTCGGGCGTACCCCAGCCCTGGCTGGGTCGCTGCTGGAAGAGCCCGAGCGAGTCGTGGTCGTTGCGCGGGCCCAGGTTGCCGAGGTTGCGCAGGTAGGACTCCTGCAGCGCGGTCGCGATCGCGATCACCCACCCGCGGGGGGGAACGTCCATTGTGGACCCGGTGCGGATGATGATGGCCGCGTTGCGCACCTGCTCGTCGCCGAGCGTCGAGACGCGCGGCAGCTTGCCGTTCGGGTCGACCGGCCCGGCGTGCCCGCAGCTGAACGAGGCGTCGAACGGGCTGGCCTGGTCGCCACCGAGGCCGGTGAGGAAGAACGCGCTGGCCCCGCCGCCACAGCACAGCAGTGCGAGCGCGGCCGAGATCGCGATGAGGAGGCCGACCCGTCGGGTCGGCCGGCGCGCGAGATCGCCTGCGCTGCCCGTCATGCGCGCTCCCAGTCCACCCCGTCGACGTACCAGCGGCCGTCGGCGGCGATCAGGCGCAGCCGTAGCGTGCCGGAGTCGACGGGTACGGCCGCCTCGGTGAACGTCTCCCCGCGCGGGACGAGCTTGACGGCGCCGGTGACCCGGTCGGCCGGTACGCCCTCGGGGTCGGCTCCGGTGAGCTTGGTGACGAGGGCGGCGGTGGCGTGGGGCCGCAGCCCGTTGAGCCATTGCTTGGCGTCGACGCCGCGGTGGTGTACCCAGGCCGTGGCGAACGCGGTCGCCACCGCCTCGGGCGCGGCGGCGCCGGACGCGGTGACGAGGGTCGGGGTCGGCAGGGCCACGCTCTCGCCGTCCTCCGCGGGCGGGCTCGACGCGACCGCCGCGCCCCCCGGTGCGGCCCCGCCGGGCAGGCCGCCGCTCGTCGTCGCCGTGGGGCCGGCGAACAGCTTCGCGCCGCCGACGATCGCGAGCACGACGACCGCGAGCAGGAGCGCGATCCCGTACCGCGAGCCGAAGACGCGGGAGGCGGCGAGCCCGAGGGTCCGGCCCATGGCCTACCTCGCCTCGGCCCGGACCCGGGTCTGGCCGGGCGACGGCGTCTGCTCGCGCTGCACACTGTCGGGTACGTAGAGCGCGTACTTGGGGGCCTCGGCGGGTACCGGCGGCTCGACCCAGCGCACCTGCCGGCGGCTCGCCCCGGTGCCACCGGCCGTGAGTACCTCGACCGGCCTGCTGTCGCGGCGGACCTCAACGGTCTCGTCGACACGGCCCTCCGGGCGTACCTTGACCTCCAGCGTCTCGCGCCGGCGCCGGGCGGCGAGGTCCGGCTCGGCCGTCCCACCGGGCTCGACCGGCCGGGCACCGCGCAGGTCCCCGAAGAACCGGCGATGCCAGGAGCCGGCCGACGTCAACGGCGCGGTGCTGTCCTTGCCGCCCAACTGGGTGATGCGGCGGTACGGCCGGAGCAGCAGCCAGCCCACCACCCCGCACAGCCAGACGAGCACGACCTGCAGCCAGCCGGCCAGCGTCGCGGTGTTCATGATGAGGTCGACGGCGAACAGGTAGACGGCGGCGCCCGTACCGAAGATGGCGATGTTGAAAATGGCGGCGACCACGGCGTTGGCGAGCCGGCGGATGCCCGCGCTCGCCGGGCGGAGCAGGCCGACCGTGCCGAGGATCGGCGCGGCGATCACCGCCCAGCGGAAGATGAGGAACCCGAGCAGGACGAGGATCGAGGCGGTGATGTCGAACAGGGCGAAGAACAGCGAGGCGAGGATCGCGATGAAGCCGGCGCCGATGCGCTCCATGCCCTGCGTGCCCTTGAGGTACTCGTACGCCTCCGGGTCCTCGGCCTTGACCTGCTCGGCGACCTTCATCCACTGCCGGTTCTTCTGCGCGAACGTGGCGTCCCGGGTGGCCGGGTTCTGCCGCAGCCTCTCCGCCTCCTCCCAGGTGAGCGACTTCGCGTCGTAGAGCGCGCGACCGTACTTCTGCGCCGTGGCGCTGTCGGCCGAGCCGAGGGTCCCGCGGAGCCAGTTGCGGTACAGCATCGACTCGGTCGCCGTGTCGCCGGCGCGGATCGCGGGAAGCCGGCGGTCACCGCAGCGCGCCGGGTCGAGGCAGCGCGTCGGGTCGGGCGTCTTCGGCGGCGGGCCGACCGCGTCGTGGACGACGCCGAGCGTGGTTATCAGCGTCGAGTCCGCGAGGTGGGCGGAGCGTACGGGCCACGCCGCCAGCGCGGTCACCGCCACCATCACGAGCAGCGCCCACCCGGCCGTGGTCATCGCGCCGCTCATGTCGGACTGGCGGGAGCGCCAGAGGAGGTACAGCCCGACGACGCCGAGCGTGATCACGCCGAAGACGCTGAACACCTGCTTGTAGATGGACTGCGTCGCCTGCTGGACCAGCGGGTCGGCCCAGCCCCACATCGACTGGGGGCCCCAGGCGCGTTCCCGCAGCGCGTTCGAGGCGCCGATCGTGGCCGTGGCGAACATGAACTCGCCGTTGGCGATCGTGTTCTCGAACTTGTAGTCCGGATGCATGAGCGTGGACACGCAGCCGATGTCGTACGTCGTGTAGTTGTAGCCGGAGTACCCGTACAGGCTGTAGAACCCGGCGACCCCGTTCTGCGGGTCGGCCGGCGGGCGGGAGGCGAACCAGCCGGCGAGCCCGGAGTCCGGGGCGCTCGGCGGTGGCGCGGTGAGGCACTGCGCCCGCGCCTCGCCGACGTCGGCGAGCTTGTCCACACACTTGTGGAAGTCGGCCCGCCACTCCTCGACCGAGCACAGGTCGCCGGGTGCCGCGGCGGCCGGCGGTCTGGGGGTGGCCAGCGCGGGCGCCCCGAACAGGGTCCCCACGCCGAGCACGGCGACGGCGATTGCCGCGGCGACGATGCGGTGGCGCATCTCAGTCGTCCTCCGGCTCGCCGGGCGGCGGTGGCGCGGCCGGCGGCCCCTGGACGGCCGCGGGCGTCGTGTCGAGGTACGTCAGCAGTTCGGGGACGTACGAGACGTCGACGCGGATCTTCTGGACGCGACCGTCGACGTCGCGCATGACGAACTCGCGGAACCCCAGCCGCGCCGACGACGACGAGTCCACAGCGGACAGTCCGGCGAGGACGGCCTCGTACCCGACGTCGGTCGGTACGCGCAGCAGCCGCAGCGCCTCGGCCGCGATCTCGGGGTCCTCGGCGATCCGCCCGACGAACACGGTCGACACGAGGTTCTGTACGTCCAGCCCGAGGATGTCCTTCGGGTTCTGCGAGGCGACCAGCGCGGAGAGGTTCCACTTGCGCGAGTCCCGGGCCAGCCGGACGAGGAACGAGCGCCCCGACCGCCACCCCTCCATGAAGTGGGCCTCGTCGAGTCCGACGAGCTTGCGCGTACCCATGTCGCCGCCGTAGCTGCGCCGGACCGCCAGGCGATGCGCGGTGTGCAGCATCGGCAGCGCGAGGGCCTCCTCGGCGGACCAGTACTCGCGCTCGATCTTGAGGTCGGGCAGCCGCAGTCCGGCCATCGTGATCACGGTGAGCGCGGCGTCCGAGCCGAGCGCGTCGGGCGGCGGGCGGCCGAAGAACAGCAGCGCCAGCGGCATCTCCGCGGTGTCGAGCAGCAGGTTGGCCAGCTCGCGGCCCTCGTGGTCGTCCAGCCCGGACAGGCAGGCGACCACATCGTCCACAGTAGACGTCTCTTCGGCCGGCACCTGCCGTACGGCGTGCCGCAGCAGGGTCGCCGTCGCCGCCTCGCGGGCCACCTGCGGGGGTACGAGCATCGAGCAGATGTCCTGCACGAGCATCCGGCGCTCGGCCCGGGCGTTCGACACGGCGATCTCGTACTCGCGGTCGCCCGACGCCCCGGCGGCGAACTCGGTACGCAGCGGCGTGGGGATCAGCGCGTACGGCGCGAGGGTGCCGTGCTCGGAGCCGGTCAGGTTGAGTACGCGGGAGTACGGCCGCAGCTCGGGCATCCCGCACAGCCGGGCGAGCGGGCCGGACGGGTCGAGCAGCGTGACCTGTACGCCCCGCCGCGCGGCCAGGTACCCGAGGGCGCCCAGCAGCGTCGACTTGCCACCGCCCGGCTCGGCCACGAAGACGGCGAGGCCGGAGCGTTCCCGTACCTCCATCGGGAAGTGCAGGTCGAGGAAGACGGGCCGGCGGCACGTACCCGCGGTGCGCCCGATGAGGTCACCGCGGCGGTCGCCGACCGTCGACGCGGCCTGGGGCAGCGCGGCGGCCAGGAGCTTGACCGGCATCCGCCGGACGTAGCCGGTGTTCGCGATCGGCTCACCCGGGATGAACTCGCGGGCCAGCCAGTCCTGGTTCTTCGGGTGTTGCAGGGAGACGCGCAGCTCGCGGGCGTAGAGCTGGATCAGCCGGCGGGACCGTTCGAGGCACTCCTCGCGGGTCGCGCCGCCGACGGCGATCCGGTGCCAGCCGTGCGCGCGCGCCGAGTCGACCGGCAGCCCGGTCGTCATCTCGTCGCCGATCACCAGCGCCCGGTGGGCCAGCCGCTCCAGCTCGGGCGGGGCGTCCATGCCGTGCTCGACGTAGTCCGCCTGCTGCGACCGGATCATCCGCAGCCGGTGCTCGAGGTTGCGGAAGGAGTCGGTCGAGCCGAGGATGTCGACCCGCGAGGAGATCTCCATCGGCCACGGCAGCCGCTCGTGGTAATGCAGCCACGGCTCATGCCGTTCGGGGATCTCCAGCGGCTCCATCCGGCCGACCGTCAACACGGCGACGTGCCGCTCCTCGCCGGTGATCCGGTTGACCAGCTTGACCGTCGAACCGTACGGCGTGCGGTACCGCTCGACGTGCTCGGTCAGCGCCAGCAGGTCGCCGCGCTCCCAGGTGCCGTGCGTGATCGGGGACAGCTGCGTCGGCGGGGCCATGCACAGCGCCACCGACCGGTACAGCAGCCACTCCAGCTCGCCGGCGGTCACCCGGCGGCCGCGCATCCCGTACGCGCCGAGCACCTCGTCGAACTGCTCCACCGCGCGGCCGAGCCGCTTGCGCTCGCCCTCGCTCGTCCCCTTGCCGAACACCCGCAGCACGCGTTCGGACATCGAGTCGCCGAGCGAGCGCCGGGCGAAGGTCACGCCGAGGTACGTCTGCCCCTCCGCGTGGTTGACCGAGCGCAGGTGGTGCTGGGCCGCGACGAGGTGGTCCGACCAGCTCGGCCCGCCGGGCGTGGGGGGCAGCGGGCGGGGCGAGTTCGCGTCGATCGCCCGCGCCCACTCGTCGGCGGGGAACGGGCGGGTCGTCCGGCGCAGGTGCAGGCGGAAGCCCGCGAGGCCCGCGTACTGCTCGGAGATCGCCGACAGCAGCGTCTCGCGCTCGGCGTCCGGCCGGAACGCCCAGCGCACCTCCGGCAGCCAGTACCACGCGGTCACCGTGTTCGGGCTGAACGTCAGGTGTCCGGCGATCTCGGTGATCGCCAGCTCGATCGCCGGGTCGCGATCCTTGTGCCGGGGGCGGGCGACCTTCGCGTGGGCGCCCGGCTTCCGCGGGGATTCCAACCCTTTCGGGGGTACGGCGCGCCGCGCCCGACGCCCGCCGTCGGTGCGGCCGGGTTCGGGGCGCGCGGGCGGCGGGGTGCTGGCCGGCAGCGGCGGCGGGGCCGGCTGGGGGCGGGGCGGCGCGGCCGGCTGGGGGGCGCGGGTCTCCACCGGGCGGCGCGGCTCGGCTGCACGCGGCGGCTCGACCGGCCGGCGCGGCTCGGTGGTCCGCGGTGGCTCGGCCCGGCGCGCGGGCGCCTCGGGGGCGCGGTGCGAGCGCGGGGTGGCCGGCGGTGGGCGGTGCGCGACGAGCCGGCTGGGCTCGGCCGGTGGCGGGACAGCCAGCGGCGGCGCGGGCTCGGCCCGGCGCACGGGTGGCTCGGTGGTCCGCGGTGGCTCGGCCCGGGGCGCGGGCGGCTCGGCCCGGGGCGCGGGCGCCTGGGTCGGGCGGGCCTCGGTGGCATGGCCGTTCGTCCGGCCCGGCGGGCGGCCGTTGTGCGGCGGACCGGTCTCCTCGTCGAAGAGGTTCAGGAACGGCGAGTCGACATCCTCGGCCGCCGGCTCGGCCGTACCCGGCCGGGCGCCGCGGATCGGCTGGGGCGCCTGGAACACCGCGACCGGACCGTTCGGGTTGCCGTACGCGTCCAGCTCGGTGATCTCGACCTCGTCGTCGAAGTCGAGCTCGTCCGGCGGTCGACTCACGTCAGGACCTCCCTGATCCGTACCTTGCGGGCGACCAGCTTCGGCTCCTGCCGCTCCTCGCTGGGCTCCCGGCTGCGCCGCCAGTCGGTCAACGCCGTACGGATCACCATGCGCGCCGGCCGGTCCGGGTCGACGTGCCGGAAGATGTAGGACGTGGTCACCATCGCGAGCGCGATCTCCCAGGCCGGGAAGATCTCGACGCGGAACGTGAACAGGTAGTGGATGAACATGAAGAGCGGCACGAGCAGCATGAAGAGCCCGTACTGCGCGTACGGCAGGTGGATCGGCAGGGTGTAGCCGGGCGGCCCGAGATAGACCAGGCGGGCCCGGTAGATGTCGTCGTCGGTGCGCAGCCGCATTGGTTGCCTACTTCATCCGTTGGGGGGTTCGGGCCTGATCTACTTGAAGATCAGCCGGATGAGGTTGTCGCCGACGATGAAGAGGGTCGCGGCCCCGGCGATGAAGGCCAACCCGACGATGGCGATAGCGGAGCTCGTCAGCACCTTGGAGATCTCGCCCTTGCTGGCCCGGCCGATGAAGATGACACCGAGGACGGCCAGCAGGATCGGGGCGATCTTGCTGGCGAAGAACGAGACGACGCCTTCGGTGTTGATCGTGCCGGACGGGTCCGGCTCGGGAGTCGGGGCGGCCAGCAACACGTCGACGGCGTGCACGGCGCTGCCCCACGCGGCCTGGGAGCCCACCGCGAGCACCTGCGTTATGAGGATCATCGGACCTCCCCGAGTCCGTGGCCGCGGGTGGGCCCTCCGCGGTACGGACTCTCAAAAAGCGAACTAGTGGCACCAAACCTCGCGTCGTGTCGGGTACGCGACTGCGAAGAGTATTGCCGAGCGTACGTTGCGGGCCAGATTCGAACAAGCTGAGTGGTCAGGCCCAACATATACGCTCCGTGACAGTTGATGGCTGGTGGGGCGGGGGACGACGGACAGATCGTCCGTCGCACACGAGTACCGTGAAGGCGTGACGGAGCTGCTCCGCGCTGATCACCCGGTGGTCATGGGCGTACTCAACGTGACGCCCGACAGCTTTTCCGACGGCGGCCGGTACGCCGACCTCGACGCCGCGGTCGCGCACGCGCTCCAGATGCGTACCGAGGGCGCCGATCTCGTCGACGTCGGCGGGGAGTCCACCCGGCCCGGCGCGGCACGGATAGATACGGCCACCGAGTTGGCCCGTGTCCGGCCGGTGATCCGCGAGCTGGCGGCGGCCGGCGTACCTATGAGCATCGATACGACCCGCGCGGCGGTCGCGGCGGCGGCGCTGGCGGACGGCGTCCGTGTCGTCAACGACGTGTCCGGCGGGCTCGCCGACCCGAACATGGGACGGGTCGTCGCGGAGTCGGGCGTGCCCTGGGTGCTGATGCACTGGCGCGGCCACAGCGACCGGATGGCGGATCTGGCCGTCTACGACGACGTCGTGCGCGAGGTCTGCGCCGAGCTGCGCGACCGGGTCGACGGCGCGGTCGCGGCCGGCGTCGGTCTCGACCGGCTGATCCTGGACCCCGGTCTCGGGTTCGCGAAGACGGCCGAGCACAACTGGCAGCTGACCCGCCATCTCGACCAGATCCTCGGGCTCGGCTTCCCGGTGCTGCTCGCGACGAGCCGCAAGTCGTACCTCGGGAAGCTCCTCGCCGACCCGCAGGGCCGGCCCCGACCGGTCGACGGCCGGGCCGACGCCACGGTCGCCACGTCGGTCCTGGCCGCGGCGGCCGGCGTCTGGGGGCTGCGCGTCCACGACGTCCGGAGCACGGTCGACGCGCTCGCCGTGTGGCGCGCGAGCGGGGCACCCCACCTGGCCGCGACGCCCGCCCTACCGCAGCAGATGGCGACGGCATGACCGCGCCAGGGAGCGACCGGATCACGCTGACCGGGTTGCGCGTACGGGGTCACCACGGCCTGTACGAGTTCGAGCGCATCCAGGGTCAGGACTTCCTCGTCGACGTCGAACTGGAGATCGACCTCGCACCGGCCGCGCGCTCCGACGGGGTGCACGACACCGTGGACTACGGCGAGCTGGCCGAGCGGCTGGCCACGATCGTCGGCGGCCCACCGGTGAACCTGCTCGAGACGCTGGCGGAGCGGCTCGCCGAGGAGTGCCTGGTCGACCGCATCGTCCAGGCGGCCACGGTGACCGTCCACAAGCCTCAGGCCCCGATCGCGCTGGAGTTCACCGACGTCGCCGTCACCGTCCGCCGGGATCGCCGCTCATGACGCGCGCGGTGCTGAGCCTCGGCAGCAACCTCGGCGACCGGCTCGGGTACCTGTGCACCGGCCTCGAACGCCTCGCGCCGTGGCTGGTGTCCGCGTCCGGCGTGTACGAGACGCCACCGTGGGGCGACACCGACCAGCCGGCGTACCTGAACTCGGTCGTGATCGTGGTCGACGACCGCGCCGCCGCCCACGACTGGCTCGACCGGGCCCGCGCCGCGGAGCAGGCGGCCGGCCGCGTACGGGACCCGGGCCGGCGCTTCGGCCCCCGTACCCTCGACGTGGATGTGATCGGGGTGTGGGAGGCGGACGGTACGCCGGTGACCGGCGATGATCCTGAGCTGGTCCTGCCGCATCCGCGGGCGCACGAGCGCGCGTTCGTGCTGCGGCCCTGGCTCGACGTCGAGCCGTACGCGCGCCTGCCCGGCCACGGCGCGGTGACCGACCTGCTGCGGACCCCGGCACTGGCGGCGCAGCTGGCTGATGTCCATGCCCGCGCCGACCTCACGTTAGAGTCGGCTCGATGACCGAGCCACAACCGACGATGGGCCCGACCCGGCCCGCCACGCTGATCGTCTCCGCGCTCGCGGGCGCAGCCGTGGCGTGGCTGGGCATCAGCCGGTTCTATGGCGACATCCCGAAGCTGCCCTGGCTGCCGGCGATCACGATGGCCGCCCTCGCGGTCTCCGAGGCGATCGCGGCGCAGACGACCAAGGCTCGGATCGACCGCAAGCCCGGCCGGCCGCCGGTCGACCCGCTGCTGGTGGCCCGGTTCGTGGTGCTCGCGAAGGCGTCGTCGCTGGCCGCGGCGATCTTCGGCGGGTTGTACGCGGGGACCACCGCCTGGCTGCTCGTCGAGCGGCAGCGGCTCAGCCACGCGGCCGCCGACCTGCCGGCGGCCATCGGTGGCACGGTGGCCTCGGCCGCGCTGGTCGCCGCGGCGCTCTGGCTGGAGCGGGCCTGCCGGGTCCCGGATCAGCCGGACGAATCCGACGAGGTGCATCGTGATCAGGTCAGTTAGCCGTACAAGGGTCGAGCCCCGGGGGTGTTGCCCGGCTCGCAACGCGGGTAGGTTGCGACCGAAGCAGGGCCGCGACGGGCGGTCGCAACCGACGGGCCGCCTCCGGGTGGCCGCGCAAGCCACGCACCAGGGGAGGCGCGCGCGATGGCGTACGACGAGCCGACGTTCCGGCGCCCCGAGGGCGCGGACGGCTCACCGTTTCACGGCGAGGGTTTGGGCAGCTATCCGGTGAGCGACTACCCCACCGACGCCGACGGTACGACGATGGGCCTCGGCCGCCGTGCGAACGCCACCGGCGCCCACAGCACCGCCCTCGACGACGTGTTCGACGACCCCGACCACGGTGAGCCCGGGCGCGACCGGCTCGCGGTCCACGCCGGCTGGGAGCTCGTGCTGCTGCTCGCCGTCGGCGCCCTGGGATTCCTCGTGTGGCGCGCCGAGCCGGCCGTCCTGCGCGGCGACGCGCTGAAGGGCCTGCTGGTCAGCTTCGCCGCCTTCGGCTTCATCGCGCTCGGCGCGGGGCTCAGCCTGCGCGCCGCCGCGCCCAACCTGGCCGTCGGTCCGGTCGCCATGGCCGCGGCGGTGTTCTACGCGGAGCGGGGCGACAAGGGCGTGGTCGCGACCACGGGCGTCGTCCTGCTGGCCGCGTTCGTGCTCGGCGTCGGGCTCGCGATCCTGGTCGTCGGGTTCCACGTACCGGGCTGGGCGGCCAGTCTCGCCGGCGCGTTCGTGGCCATCGTCTGGCTGCAGAAGCACGCCGCCACGATCCCGATCGCCGGTGGGTACCAGCCGCTGCGGCATGCGTACCTGCTCGCGGGCGGGTTCGCCGCGATCGCGATCCTGGGTGGGCTGATCGGCTCGGTGAAGAGCGTACGGCGCTCGGTCGGCCGGTTCCGGCCCATCGCCGACCCCGCACGCCGCCGGGGCGGGGTCGCCGCCGGGCTGACCGCGACCTCGTTGATCGTCTCGACGATGCTTCCGGGCGTCGGGGGCGTACTCATCGCGTCGAGCGAGCCCGGCCGGCAGATCACCCCGACGCTCGGCCTGGAGCTGACCGGCCTCGCGCTCGGCGCCGTGCTGATCGGCGGCACGAGCGCGTACGGGCGCCGCGGCGGGATCTTCGGCACGGTCTTCGCGGTCGCCCTGCTCGTGCTGTTCATCAGGTACGACACGGTCGAAAACTGGCGGATCTCCCCGTTCGCCCTCGCCGCCGGCATGGTCGTGGCGGGGCTGGTCGTCACCCGGCTCGTGGAGTCGCTCGGCCGGCCGCGGTCCGCGCGCGACGACGACGACGAGGGTTCCGACGAGGTGTGGACGACGTCGAGCACGTCGCCCAACCCGACGGGCTGGACGCCGCCCCGCAGCGACTCGTGGTCCACGTCTCTGCCGGCCCAGCCGAGCACCGGGCGTACGGCCGATCTGTGGTCGGACGACCGATGGGGCTCGCGCAGCGGCACGTAGCCCTCGGTAGGCTGCCGCCATGGTGGACGCCCGCTTCGCTGAGTTGGACTCGTTGTCCACAGAGGACCTGCGCGAACGCGCGTTCGCGCGGGCCCGCGAGCGCAACGACGTGCGGTTCTTCTGGGACGTGTTCCAGCACCTGCCCCACGCCGACGACGCCGAGGGCCTCGACGCCTCGCTGGGCGCGTTCGGCGCCTCGGTCGACGACGCGGTCGCGCTCTGGCGCGAGTTCGACGGCGACGAGGGGTACGGCGAGAACGAGCCGCTCCTGCGCGCCGCGTTCATCGACTACCTGATGAAACACCCGGGGTAAATCCGATGTTTGTAGTTCCCCGGGTTCGGGGCATACCCGCCCCATGGTTGCTACCACCGGTTCGCGGTATCGCACCGCCACGGGCACGGGGACGCTCGCCGCGGTCATCCTGGTGCTCGCGTTCGGCAACCCGGTCTACGTGGACTGGGCCAACAAGAACACCAACCCCAACACGGCCGGCGGCTGGTTCCTTCGGCTGCTGACCTGGCCGGCGTGGAGGTTCGACTCCGACCTGCCGGTCCGCGATCTGCTCGCCGCCGATATCAAGGCGATCCTGCTGATCATCCTGACCGCCGGACTGCTGGCCGCGCTCACCGGCGCCCAGCTCTCCGCCGCCCGCGGCTCGTTGAGCCAGCTGCTGGCCGGATGGTCCGCGTACATCTTCGCCGCCGCGATCGCCGGCCTGCTGACCGCGTTCATCCAGACCAACCCGTCGCTGCTCGCCGCGCTGCAGTCCGCCGGTGCCGGCTCCATCTACGGCACGTTCGTCGGCTGGATCGTCGGCATCGCCGCCCTAGGGGGCCGTCGCTAGCACGGCCCACACCGCCCGAACCGCCGAGACCCTTGCCGGTCTCGGCGGTAACTACGGGCACCCTCCAGGGTGGACACTCGGCGCATGGCCGCGCTGCACTGGCACCCGCCGACCCACGCACCGTCCGAGCCACCCCCAGACCTCCACGCGGGTACGCATCGCAGCCGTCGCGCGCTCGAACGGGTGCTGCGCGACCCGCATGACGAGTCCGCCTGGGATGAGCTGGCCGACTTCTACGACGACAACGCCGAGGACTGGGACGAGTGGGTGGCGACCCAGCCGTACTACATCGCGCCGGTCGAGGCCGGGTTGGTCCACGCCAAACCGGCCGAGGTCGTGCTGGAGGTGTCCTGCGGCTCCGGGCAGGCCACCGGGCTGCTCGACGCGTACGCCCCGCTGGTCCTCGCGACCGATACGAGCATGGCGATGCTGGCCGACGCGCCCCGGGCCCTGCGCCGGACCCGGTACGCCGAGGTCGACGTGCGGCACCTGCCGGTGCGTACCGGAGCCGTGCGGTTGCTCGTCGGGCTCAACGCGGTCCCGCATATCGCCGAGTTCGTCCGTGTCCTCGCGCCGGCTGGGCAACTGCTATGGTGCACGTCGTTTGGGGCGGGCACGCCCCTCTATGTCGAGCCTGACCGGTTCGTCGCGCTGTTCGGCGCCGGGTGGCGTGCGGAGGCCGGGCGGGCGGGCCATGGGGAATGGCTGCTGCTGACGAGGGAGTAGCACGCGTATGCGGATCGTGGACATCGGCACGTTCCTGCTTCCGGTCCGGTTCTCCTTGCGCGCGCTGATGTCCGGCGAACGCGACCGGCTGGTCGACGCGGTCGCCCGCGCACTGCCCGAGCTGGGGCCCGGGCACGAGTACGAGCAGAGCGAGGTGCTGCTCGACTTCCACCGCTCGCACGGCGCCCGCCAGATGGAGGCCATGGTCTTCGAGGGCGCGGCGAGCGCCCCGGGCCTCGGCCCGATCCGGCTGTACGTGTCGAGCCTGTCGGTCGCGTTCGTCGTCGTCGAGTTCGAGCTGCCCGACGACACGGTCGTGGACCTGGAGTCGACCGGTTCCCGGCAGTCGTTCAAGGGGTACGAGGCGCCGGTATCCGAAGCCCTGCGCCCGATGATCGAGGACTGGTCGGCCCGTATCGCCACGGCCGTGGACGCCGACCTGCAAGATCCGCGCCCGCCCGCCGGCCTCCCCGCCGGAGCGTTGCTCTGGTGGCACCGGGTGGCCGTGGACCCGGCCCCGGACCAGGAGTTCCCGGCCGCGCGCTGGTACGGCGTGCGTACCGAGCTGGCCGACGGTGCCTCGGCCCGGATCGGGAACGGCTTCACGCACGTGTACGGGCCGAACGGCCACGTCGTCGCCGACGTCGTCGAGGGCCTGATGATCGCCACGCAGGAGTGGCTGATCGTCGACGAGGCGAAACGGCTGCTCTCGGCCCACCTGATCCGCCTGTCCGACTCCCGGCAGGCGGGGCTGGTCAGCGTCGACACCCAGTACATGGAGGTGCTGCAGCTCACCGAGGAGGTGACGCTGCGGAACCTGATCCTGTCCGAGGAGCTGCGCTACCTCGCGAACGCGCGGATGCGGGTCCGGGAGGCGGCGGCCGTCGCGTGGCGCATGTCGGCCGAGGCCGCCGAGCTGGAGCAGCGTACGGCCGCCCTGCGCGACCTGTTCAGCCTGCACCGCGAGCGGATCACGGCCGACCGGGACAACCGTCGCAACCGGCTCGTGTTCGTGTTCACCGCGCTGACCCTGATCCAGGGCGTCCTGGTCTGGTACGACTTCCTGACCATGGACGACACCACGGTCTCGACGTCGCCCCGGCCGGGCATCGCCGTGCTGGTGTTCATCGCGACCGTCTGCCTGCTGGCCGGCGCGTTCGGCTACCGGTACGTGGAGGCGCTCGGCCGCCGGCTGCGGGGCGAGGGCGGGGCGGCTCCCCGGGTACCCCGGCAGGGCCGACCCGTGCCCGACGGCGGGCGGCGGCCGTCGACCCGAGGGTGAGCGGTGGCCAGGGCAGGCCATTCCGCTGGCGGGAAACTGTCGGTAGCCTCTACAGCCATGCCCACCGCCGAGGACCATGAGGAGCGGGCGGGCGGCAAGCTGCTCGTCGGGCTCTTCTGGGTGGGGGTGGGGCTCGCCCCGCTGGCCGCGCTGCTCCTGCTGCTCGGCCGGGGCGACGGACCGCTCCGCGTCGCCGCCGTCCTCGCCGTGCTCGCCGTCGTGCTGATCGGCCTGTCGATCACGCTTCGCCGCGACACGGATACGGTGCGAAACGAGCTGGAGGATACGCTCCTCGACGAGATCGACATGCTGCGTGAGGACGTCCGGGGTGACATCGCGACCGCGGCCCGTGCGCAGCACCGGCAGTTCTCCGAGAAGCTGCAGACGCTCTACGAGTCGGTCGAGGCCCTGCGCGGCCAGCTGGACGCCGCGCGCGCCGGCTACGACCGGCCGGCCGCGCCGCACATCCCGCCCGCGCACGCTGGTCCGCCACGTCCGCACGCGGGCCCGCAGCGGGGGCCGGCGGCCCCTCCGGTGGTACCCGGCGGAGTCGTGCGACACACCGAGACAGTGCAGGTGACGACCCGTTCGACGATCGTGGACCCGAGCGAGTCCGGCCGCGGCACCGTCTACGGCGGCGGCACGGTCTACGGCAGCGCGGGCGCCCACGCCGCCGGCAACGGGCCGTCCTGGTCCGAGCCGCGCGAGGAGTCGTGGACCGAGCAGCGGCTGCGCGAGCGGTTGGGCCCGCGCGCCGGCGACTCGCGGGCCGCGGAGCCGCGCGGCACCGAGAGCCGCGCGGCCGACCTGCGGGGTACGCCCGACCTGCACAGCGGGATGCGGGCGATGGAGCCGCGGGGCGGGGCGGCGGGGCCCGTGTACGGGTACGACCGCGACGACGATCCCGCCGACGACGAGCGCTGGGCCGGGCTGCGCGCCGGCGACCGGTGGGCGTCCGTACGCACCGACGACCGCGGCCGCGAGGTACGCATGGGCGAGCGCCGCGCCGCCATGCACTCCGACGAGTCGGGTACGGAGCTGCGCATCGAGGACCGGTGGGCGTCCGTACGCCGGGACGAGCCGCGCCGCTGGGGCGACGACCGGTGGTCCGAGGACCGCTGGGGCCCCGAGGTCGAGGACACAGGCCGGTGGGACGACGCCCACCACGGCGGCCCCGCCGCGTTGCCCGCGGCGTCGAGCGAGCCCACCTGGAACGCGTGGGGCAACGCCCACAGCCAGGAAAACGGGTACGGCTGGGAAGAGGAGCCGCCGCGCACCCGCCAGCGCCGCATCGACTACGACCTCGCGGACGATCGCTGGAGATAGCGGTAACTCTGGCCTCGGTGTTCGGGCATCTTGCGTCTACCGGGTAGCCAGTTGCGGCGGTGATCGGCGTTTGCGGTGCGTTCGGGCAGTGCGACTGCGCATCGGTACCGCGCACCCCGATCTTGTACCTGCGCGCCGCCCGGGCAAGACCCGCGGCACACCCAAGCCCAGCCCGCCCAGCCTATTTGTCCACGTCGCCGACGACGAAGAACATCGAGCCCAGGATCGCGATCAGGTCGGGTACCAGGCACCCCGGGATCAGGGTCGACAGGGCCTGGACGTTGGCGAACGACGCCGTCCGGAGCTTCATGCGCCAGGGCGTCTTCTCACCACGCGACACGAGGTAGTACCCGTTGATGCCGAGCGGGTTCTCCGTCCAGGCGTACGTGTGCCCCTCCGGCGCCTTCACGACCTTCGGCAGCCGTACGTTCACCGGGCCGGTCAACCGGTCGACCCGGTCGAGGCAGGCCTGCGCGAGGTCGAGCGACACGTACACCTGGTCGAGCATTACGGAGAAGCGGGAGTGGCAGTCGCCGGCCGTACGGGTGACGACCGGTACGTCCAGCTGGCCGTAGGCGAGGTACGGCTCGTCCCGCCGCAGGTCGAAGTCCAGCCCCGACGCCCGCGCGACCGGGCCTGACGCCCCGTACGCGGCCGCCTGCGCCGGGGTGAGCACGCCCACGCCGACCGTACGGGCCAGGAAGATCTCGTTGCGCCGGATCAGGTTGTCGAGGTCGGGGAGCCGCCGCCGGACGAGCCCGATCGCCTCCCGGGCGCGGCGCGTCCAGCCGGCGGGCACCTCCTCCTTGAGGCCGCCCACCCGGTTGAACATGTAGTGCATCCGGCCGCCGGAGGCCTCCTCCATCACGGCCTGCAGCACCTCGCGCTCGCGGAACGCGTAGAACACCGGGGTGATCGCGCCGATCTCCAGCGGGTACGAGCCGAGGAACATCAGGTGGTTCAGCACCCGGTTCAGCTCGGCGAGCGCCGTGCGCAGCCAGACCGCCCGCTCGGGGACCTCCATGCCCATCAGCCGCTCGACGGCCAGCACCACGCCGAGCTCGTTGGAGAACGCCGAGAGCCAGTCGTGCCGGTTGGCCAGCACGATGATCTGCCGGTAGTCGCGCACCTCGAAGAGCTTCTCCGCGCCCCGGTGCATGTACCCGATGATCGGCTCGCAGGTGACCACGCGCTCGCCGTCGAGCACGAGCCTTAGTCGCAGGACGCCGTGGGTCGACGGGTGCTGCGGTCCAATGTTCAGCACCATGTCGGCGGTGTCGAGCCCGGCACCCGTCCCGACGGTCATCTCGCGCAGCCCGGTCATGTCAGCATCGTGCCATCTCCCGCTAGCCGAGCGTGAACCCGTTGAGCCCCACCGGCTGCACGAGCCAGACGTGGCCACCCAGCCCGGTCGGGTCGGTCAGCTCGGCGGCGGCGGTCGCGGCGGCGAGCGCGCGTACGTACCCGACCGGGTCCCGCGCCGCGCGGTCCAGTGCCGGTCGGCGCCCCGAGACGCCCAGCGCCCGCAGCGCGTCGTGCTGCGGCATCAGCGTCGGCGCCGCGCCGGCGACGCGTCCGCCCGCCGCGGCCACCGCGTCCAGCGCCACGTCCGCCGTCAGGTCGCACGATCCATCGGGTACGGGCGCCACCTCCCGCCCGTCCCGGAATCCGGTCAGCGAACCGAGCGGCGGCCGGTGCGTACCCGTGTGTCCATAGTCGACACTCAGCGCGAGCCCCCCGGCGAGCGTGCCGACGGCGGCGGCCCAGGCCTCGTCCCGGGTGCGCCCGACCTCGGCCCGCGTGCCCGGCTGGGACAGCGGCCACCACGCGCGGAGCCAGGCCGCGTCTGCCTCGTCGGGCTCGGGTCCGACGCCGTCGACGAGCACGTACCGCACGACCCCCGCCTCGTCCACCTCGACGATGTCGACGGGTACGTTGTCCAGCCACTCGGTCGCCAGCACGAGCCCGGTCACCGAGCCCGGGTCCGGCAGCTCCGCCGACCAGCCGATCGCGTCGGGCAGGTCGGCCGGCCGGGGCGCCAGCTCCACCGCGCGCAGCCGCAGCCGGTCGCGCAGCCCGTCCGGCGCGGCGCCGGCGAGCGCGCGCAGCAGCTCACCGCGCCCCGCACCCACGTCCACCACGTCTAACCGCTCGGGGGTACCCAGAACCTTGTCTACTGTGGACAGAAGGCGCAGGATCGCCGCGCCGAACACATCGGAGGCATGCACGCTCGTCCGGAAATGCCCGCCTGGCCCGGGTCCGGCGACGAAGAAGCCGCCCTCGCCGTACAACGCTCCGGCCATGGCTTCACGCCACCGCATCAAATCAACCTACTCCCGACTAAACCTATCGGTGAAAGTTTTCACAAGTCCTTGTGGGGGACTGAGGGAGAACGCCGATACTAGGGATCGACCGGTACCCACGACGAGGACTGGATCACGCGATGAGCACGCTGCTGCGCCGCACCCCGCAGCCCGGCACCCGGGCGCGGACGCCGCTTCCCTCCCCGCCGCTCACGATCGGCATCCTCGGTGCCGGCCGCGTCGGTACGGTCCTGGGCGCCGCTCTGTCCGCCGCCGGCCACCAGATCGTGGCGAGCGGCGGGCGATCCAGCGCCGTCGAGGTCGCCCGCGCCGCCACCGACCTGCTCGTGATCGCGGTCCCCGACGACGCCCTCGGGCCGCTCGTCGCGCACCTCGCGGAGGAGAAGGCGTTCCACGATGGCCAGGTCGTCGCGCACACGTCCGGGGCGCACGGCATCGGGATCCTGCACCCGGCGGTCGCGGCCGGCGTACGACCCATGGCCCTGCACCCGGCGATGACCTTCACCGGCCGGCCCGACGACCTCGCCCGCCTGCGCGGTACGTCGTTCGGCGTCACCGTGCCCGACGAGCTTCGTACGCTCGCCGCCGGCCTCGTGGCCGACCTCGGCGGCACGCCCGAGTGGATCGCCGAGGCGGACCGCGCGCTCTACCACACGGCGCTGGCGCACGGCGCCAACCACCTCGTCACGCTCGTCAACGACGCGCTCGACCGGCTGCGCGACGCGGGCGTGGTGCACCCGGAGCGGGTCCTCGGCCCGCTGGTGCAGGCCGCGCTCGACAACACGCTGCGGTTCGGCGACGCCGCGCTGACCGGGCCGGTGTCCCGCGGGGACGCGGGTACGGTCGCCAAGCACCTCGACACGCTGGCCGCGACCGCGCCCGACTCGGTCGCCGCGTACCGGGCCCTCGCGCGGCGTACCGCGGATCGCGTGATCGCGGCCGGCCGGCTGGCCCCGGCCGACGCCGAGCCACTGCTGGACGTCCTGGCGTGATCGTCGCCACCACCCGCGCCGAGCTGGCCGCCGCGCGCAGCGGGTGTACCGGCTCCACCGCCGTCGTGATGACGATGGGCGCGCTGCACGAGGGCCACCGGGCCCTGCTGGACGCCGCCCGAGCCGGGGCGGATCACCTGCTCGCGACGATCTTCGTCAACCCGCTGCAGTTCGGGCCGAACGAGGACTTCGACCGGTACCCCCGAACCCTGGAGACGGATCTGGCAGCGTGTGCGGCGGCCGGGGTGGACGTGGTCTTCGCGCCGACCGCCGCGGAGATGTACCCGGCCGGCGAGCCGACGATCCGGGTGAACCCGGGTCCGCTCGGCGAGACCCTGGAGGGTGCGAGCCGGCCCGGCTTCTTCCACGGCGTGCTCACGGTCGTCCTCAAGCTGCTCCACCTCACCCGGCCGGATCGGGCCTACTTCGGCGAGAAGGACTACCAGCAGGTCACGCTCATCCGGCAGATGTGCGCCGACCTCGACGTACCCACGCGGATCGTCGGGGTGCCTACGGTCCGCGAACCGGACGGGCTGGCTTTGTCGAGCCGGAACCGGTACCTGTCGCCCGCGGAGCGTACGCAGGCGCTCGCGCTGTTCCGGGCGGTCCATGCCGGCTCCCTCGCGGCGGCCGAGGCGGAGCTGAGCGGCGTGAAACTGGACTACGTGGTGCTGCGGGCGCCGGACCTGAGCGAACTGCCCGACGGGTACCACGGCCCCGCGCGCCTGCTGGTCGCGGCGTGGGTCGGCACGACGCGACTGATCGACAACGCGGCGGTAACTATTTGACCCAGGGAATATTGTCGGCGCAAGCACCGCTACGATGGGTATTGCCCAGTCGAGTGCCGAGGAGGCCGACATGCCCGCCGTCACCGTCGAGGACATCCTGGTCCTGCCCAAGATCCCGGTGGCCGACCCGGTCGCGACCCGTTCCCGCCCGGTGGTGTCACTGACCACCGCTCCGCGCGGCTTCGAGGGCGAGGGGTTCCCGGTCCGCCGCGCGTTCGCCGGTGTCGACCTGGCCACGCTCGACCCGTTCATCCACATGGACCAGATGGGTGAGGTCGAGTACGCCCCCGGCGAGCCGAAGGGTACGGCCTGGCACCCGCACCGCGGCTTCGAGACCGTCACGTACATCATCGACGGCGAGTTCCAGCACTCCGACTCCAACGGCGGCGGTGGGCTGATCACCAACGGCGACACGCAGTGGATGACCGCCGGCGCGGGGATCCTGCACATCGAGGTCCCGCCGGACCACCTGGTCGCGAGCGGTGGGCTGTTCCACGGCTTCCAGCTCTGGGTCAACCTGCCGAAGACACTCAAGTTCGCCCCGCCGCGGTACCAGGACATCCGGGCCGGGAACGTGGCGCTGCTGTCGTCCCCGGACGGCGGCGCGCTGATCCGGGTGATCGCCGGCGAGCTCGCCGGGTACGCCGGGCCGGGCGTCACCCACACGCCCATCTCGCTCGTGCACGCGACCATCAGCCCCGGTGCCGAGTTGCGGCTGCCGTGGCGGCCCGACTTCAACGCCCTCGTCTACGTACTGGGTGGCAAGGGTACGGTCGGCCCCGACCGCCGGCCCGCCGAGGCCGGGCAGCTCGCGGTGTTCGGTCCGGGCGATGCGATCAGCGTCACGGCCGCGACGCACCAGGACTCCCGTACCCCCGGAATGGATGTGCTGGTTCTCGGCGGCCTGCCGATCCGCGAGCCGGTGGCGGCCTACGGGCCGTTCGTGATGAACACCCGGGCCGAGCTGGTGCAGGCGTTCGAGGACTTCCAGGCGGGCCGCCTCGGCAGCATCCCGGCGGCGCACGGCGCGGTCCGCGGCGAGATGCCGGGGGCCGCCGGCAGCTGACCCCGCGCCCGTAAGGGGGCAGCGATCAACGGGCCCACCTCGTATGCTCCGACCCTGGCTGACACGGGGAGGAGCAGTCGTGATCATGCGAAGGGTGCTCGGCGCCGGCGCGGTGGGCCTCACCGTGGCGCTGCTCGCCGGGTGCGGGGTCCCGCAGGGCACCGACGGGAAACTGGTCGACGACTGGGCCGCGCCACCGGCCGCGGTGATGTGGTCGCCCAAGGCGGGCGACTGCCTCATCACGTCGGGCGACACCATTCCGCTCGCCGTCTACCGCCCGGTGCCGTGTACCAAGGACCACCTGGCCGAGACCGTGTCCGTAAGTGCGTTCACGGGCGCGATGGCGCAGCGGGACACCGTCCCGGCCGAGGGCTCCCCGGAGCGCCGGGCGGCGTACGTAGACTGTGTGACCAAGACCACCGAGTTCCTCGGCGACGACTACCGGGCCGGCGCGCTGGACCTGCGGGTCGGCCTGCCCTCCGGCGCGGCGTGGTCGGGCGGGGCCCGGTGGTACCGCTGCGACCTGGTCGAGATCAAGGACGACGAGAACGCGACCGAGGTACGGCGTACGAGCTCGCTGAAGGGCGGGCTCGCGGCCGGCGGTCCGCTCCGCCGCGACTGCTTCACGATCACCGAGAAGGCCGACAAGAAGCACGTGGACACGGCGCTGGTGGCCTGTACGGCGTCGCACAACGGCGAGTACGCCGGGCTGTACCTCGCGCCCGACGTACCGGCGCCGGACGACGCCGCGGCCGAGAAGATGTCGGATAACTGCGACACGGTGGTCGCCAAGTACGCGGGCCTGCCGAACGACCGCAACCTCAGCTTCCGGGTCGGCCTCGTCTGGTACTGGTGGGGCGAGAAGGAGTGGAACCGCGGAAACCGGGCCTTCCACTGCACGATGTGGATGGAGAAGCCGGCCAGCAAGTTGATGAAGGGCGCCGGCCCGAGTGCGTTCCCGGTGACGTGAGGATCAGCCACGACCGGCTGGGCGTGCCGCGTAGCCGATCCGGGTCGCTCAAGGGCACGCTGGCCGCGGACAGCACCCGGCGGATCGACTGCTCCACGATCACCGCCGGCGCGGCCGGCTCGACCAGCGTCACGCTCGTCGA
>Ga0114129_10002357_pt1 | contig 26212 bp, 25 predicted proteins | sample RhiMetdeltSRZDD1_FD_80071 | JGI IMG/M metagenome (GOLD analysis project Ga0114129, IMG submission 80071) | Populus rhizosphere microbial communities from Tennessee, USA - Rhizosphere MetaG P. deltoides SRZDD1 (version 2) (version 2) | ecosystem: Host-associated > Plants > Roots > Rhizosphere >...
CGTGCTCACGGTCATCCTCACCCTCGCCCTCCTCGCCGCGCCCCTCGCCGCGGACGCGCAGCCGGCCGGGAAGAGAGTGCCCCGGATGGGCTACCTGGACGGTGCCTCCCTCAACGCGGTGCGCATTGAGGCACTGCGTCAGGGTTTGCGCGAGCTCGGCTACGTTGAGGGGCGAGACATCGCCTTCGAGTGGCGATCTGCAGAGGGCAAGGCGGAGCGGTTACCCGGCCTTGCCGCCGAGCTGGTCCGGCTGAAGGTTGACGTGATCGTCACGGGCGGAGCGGGAGCCACCCGTCCCGCCAAGGAAGCAACCTCCACGATACCCATTGTCATGGCGCAGGATAGCGACCCGGTTGGGAGCGGATTCGTCGCGAGCCTGGCGCGACCGGGCGGGAACGTCACTGGATTGTCGACGCTTCACCCGACGATCAGCGGGAAACGGCTGGAGATTCTCAAGGAGGTGCTGCCCCGGCTCTCCCGCGTGGCCTTCTTCGGGACTTCGAGCTGGGTGGGCAACGCACAAGGGCTGAGAGAGACGGAACTGGCCGCAGCGGCGTTGGGGGTCAAGCTTCAATACCTCGACGTGGCGGATCCCAAGGGTTTCGAGACTGCATTCCAGGCTGCCGGCAAGGGGCAGGCCGAGGCGGCCCTCATGATGGTGTGGAACCCGATTCTCAATCCTCGTCGAAAGGAAATTGCAGAGCTGGCGGTGAGGAGCCGGCTCCCGACGGTATTCAGAGACCGAGAGCACGTACAGGCCGGGGGGTTGATGGCCTACGGCCCGAACATTTCTGACTTGTTCCGGCGTGCCGCCACGTACGTGGACCGGATCCTGAAGGGCGCCAATCCCGGCGACCTCCCCGTCGAGCAACCGACGAAGTTCGAGCTCGTGATCAACCTGCGGACCGCCAAGGCTCTCGGTCTCACGATCCCGCCGTCGGTGCTGGCGCGGGCGGACGAGCTAATCCAGTGACTGGCCAGGGTGCCGGAAGGTGCGCTCCTGAGTTTCCACCAGAAGGGGGCCACGACCGTGGCTTACTTTATACCTTGCATGCACTCCTTTGGATCGATGACCCCCAGGCTCTTGACAATCTTGAAATTACTGTTCTTCGCCTGGCCAATGTACATGTTCATTCGAACGTGATGCTGACCGGGCACCATTTCAGCTGGACCACCCGGCCCCTGAGCGATCTTTGCGTGGTCCAGTGCCTTGATGACATCGTCTTGCTTCAGTGAGCCCGCCTCTCTCACGGCAGCCTCCCAAAGCTTCAGACCTCGGTACAAACCTGAACACGCACTGCCAGCAGTGAACTTGGGACTGCCTGGATAGAGCTTGTCGTACTGACTGAGCAGTTCCTTGCTGAATGGATCGCCGACGGTCTGGTAGTAGTCGAGGCAACTGTACAGACCCTCTACGTGTGCGGCGGGCAGCACGTTCAGGATGTTCTCCTCGAAGTACGTGCAGACCAGGTGTCCACCTCGCTTCGTGAAGCCAGAGTTGTAAAGCTGCTCGAGGAATGGCGCGAGTCCAGGAGGAACGATTGTATTGAATACCACCTCTGCGCCACTGGACGAGATCTTGTCAACAGTCTGGCCATAGTTAGTGCGATCGAGGGGAAAGTACTCCTCTCCGACTATCGCGCCACCGTTAGCCGTCGCAACTTGACGGACCTTTTTGTTCATCGTGTGTGGCCAAATATAGTCAGCGGACGGCAAGTAGAATTTCCTGGCCCCCGTGTGTTGCATCAGCCAGGGAATGAGAGGATCAACCTGCTGCGCTGGCACCGGGCCGGTACAGAAGACGAGCGGGTCACATTCCTCTCCCTCGTATTGCTCCGGGTAAATGTAGAGCTTCTTGCCCTTCACTACAGCAGGACCCTTGATGGCCTGCCTCGTGGAGCTATAAATGCCACCGAAGATGACATCCACTTGATCTTTCTGGACGAGCTTAGTGGCTTTGGCTTCCGCCACACTGTCTGTCGTTGCACTGTCTTCAAGGTACAGGTCTATCTGGCGCCCCAACAAGCCACCCTTTGCATTGATGTCATTGATGACCATCCTGGCCACGTTTGCATTGGCGATACCCATGAATGAGAGTGCACCTGTCTGGTCCGTGATGACGCCCACCTTGATGGATGAATCCTTCATGGCCTTCTCTCCTCCCAAAACTGGTTATTGGTGAATAGGCGCTGGCTTTTGAAGGGTGTACTCACACATGTGTTTTGACTTGACATGCCACCCATCTTTGGAGGGCATGTTCAGCCATGAGGTTGCGGGGCCGTGTCCCGAGTGATGTAGAAAAGCCGCTTCTCGGTAGGAATCATCATCGCGCTCCAGTTGATCCTGTCGTCCGGGACGACGGGACCTGCGCGAGGACGCCGTGAGTGAACTCGGGCAGAGGGTCGGATCGCCAAGTGGCTCGAGGCAGCGGGCCGTATCCGGGCGGCGGTGAGGTCCTCTAGCCGCACGAAGCCTCGCGCGCGGAGGAACTCCGCAACCTCTGAGGAAGGTACTCGGCTCGGCCCGGCGACGCCGCTTCGTCGGTCATCGGGGCGACATCTCTTCCCGCTTATGCGTCATTCCGCTTTTCCACCTCTCGACGAGCTCCGCGAGACTCCGACGGACTAGCCCGGAGCGGACTGATAGCGACGGGCGAGCGTCGGCGTGATGGCGCTCCCAAACACCGTGCGCTTCCCCTCCGTGAGCCGTTCGAGGAGCAACGCGTCCTCGAGCCCGGGAATGCACGTCACCTCGCCCCGCGCGAATGCAGCGAGCGACGCGGCGACCACGTCGGCCGCCGTCATCATCGGCGGCATCGTGCTGGGGTCCCGTCCGAGCAACGCATGGAACTCGGTCGCGACCAACCCCGGGAGGCACACCTGCACACCGACCCCGGAGCCGCCAAGCTCGCCCGCGAGGGCCTGCGTGAAGGTCACCATGAACGCCTTGGCACCGGCGTACACGGCGCGGTACGGCAGGGGGTTCGGTGGCAGAGACCCGCTGAGGGCAAGCAGAGATGCGACGTTGATGACACCCCCTCGGCCCTGACGAACCATGCCAGGTAGCGCCGCGCGGGTCAGGCGTGCGACGGCACGGACGTGGATGTTGATGAGGTCATCCACCACCGCCGGCTCGACCCGTACGAACGGGCCGTACCCGCCGAAGCCGGCGTTGTTGACCAACAGCGCCAGCGACTCGCCACGGGCGACGCGCGCCTCAACCTGCGCGAGAGCGGCTACATCGGTGAGGTCTGCGGCGAGCACCTCGGCGTGCGTCTCCGTGTCGTGTCGCAGGCGCTCGGCTACCTCCTCGAGACGATCCTGCCGTCGTGCGACCAGAACCACGTCGTACCCGTCGCGGGCCAATCGCTCGGCGTACGCCGCCCCGATGCCGGAGGAGGCCCCGGTGACCAGTGCGCGTGGTCTGGAGCGAGCACTCGACATGGCTCTGTCCCTCCCGGGCCTCACATTACTACGACTGGACGGAACCCGCGCCTCATGGGACCTTCTCGCCCTAGGCGATTTCGCGCGTGGCTGAAGCCATACTCTTGACGACCCGTGGTGACTCAGTCGCGCACGACGGCGCGGCCGTTGCTCAGCGCTAGTATGTCCCGCTCGGCCACCCGCGTCTGGAATGAAACGGTTCCGCCGTCACGCCACAGCTCGGTCCGGAGTGTCTCCCCGGGTAGGACGGGTGTGGAGAACCTCGTGTCCAGGGCCGCCAACCGGCGCGGATCACCGCCGGCCAGCGCCCGGATGATCCGCCAGCCCACGATGCCGTACGTCGCGAGACCGTGCAGGATCGGGCGGGGAAATCCGGCCGCGCGGGCCACGTCCGGCTCGGAATGCAGGGGGTTCCGATCGCCGGACAGTCGGTAAAGCAGCGCACTCTGGGCCAACGTCGTGAAGTCGTCGACGATGTCCGGGGGACGAGGCGGCATCGTGTGCGGTGCCGGAGACGGCCCCGAGGGTCCGCCGAAGCCACCGGCGCCCCTGATGAAGGCCGTCTGCGTCGCGGTACATGCCACGGTTCCCGACGTCGCATCGGCGATCTCCTGCTCGACGTGAATCAGGGCACCGCGTCCCGGGCCCTTGTCGACCACGCCGCCGATCCGACTGCGGACCCGCACCGTACCCTCGGCCGGAAGCGGCCGATGGAAGATCATCCGTTGCTCCCCGTGCACCGCATCGGTGACCTTGACACCGACCTGCGCGAGCCATGGGGCATTTCGGCCGACGACGGCGGCCATGGTGGGAAGGGTCTCGAGCCGGCCCTCCGTGACGAAGCGGAGCTCGAAGTCGTCGGTGGGCTGGCCGCCGAGCCCGAGTCCCAGCGCATACAGCATCGTGTCGCGCTCAGTGTAGGCCCGCTCGATGTCGGGAAAGACCCACTGCCGGATCTTCTCGTAGTCCATACACGACCCCGTGCCGCGCGGTCAGAACGAAGGCGGGGTAATGACCCAGAGCGTCCTCACGGTGCCTCCGCCGAGCGCTCGGCCGCGGTGGGGGAGCCGACTGGGGAAGGTGATGCTGTCCCCCTCCTCGAGGACGATGGACTTGTCCCCCACGGTGATCTCGTAGCGCCCTTCGAGGATGAAGCCGAACTCCTCGCCGTCGTGCGTCATGCAGCGCTCGTCTTCCTCGGTGCGTCCCCCGGGTTCGAGGACGTCGAGCATGACCTCCAAGGGGCCGCGCAGATCCGGGGTCAGAAGATAGGACGGTGTGGTGCGGCCCGGCCAGACGATCTGCTTCCGCCGCGCGCGGCGCACGACCCGCGCCTCGCCCCAGTCCTCGGCTGGGCCGGAAGCCGGCTCACTCGCATTGGCGGCCCCTTCGAACAGGGCGGCCAGCGGGATGTCCAGCGCGGTGCCGACGCGCTTGAGGGACGCGAGCGACGGGTTGGCGGTTCCCGATTCGATCTGGCTCACGAACGCCTTGGACAGCCCCGCTGCGTCGGCCACTTGCTGGAGGCTCAGCCCCTTGCTCTTCCGGATCGTCCGAAGCTTTTCGCCGACTGTCATCCCTGGTTTGCCCACCTGTCTACCACCAGTGAACCACCCCGGACGATACCGTGGCGATCCTGGCGGGGTCAAGCGACTCGGATGGTCCGATTCCGATTGGTCTGTTTGTGGCGATTCCACGGCGAGGCCGAACATCCCGTGTTCACCAGAGCAAGAAACGTGTTCGGTGTCACTTGACACTCGTACCGGGCGACGCTACGGTGACCGTCATCACGCGGAAGGAGGTTGGGCCTGATGCCCGAGCGAACCGTGTGCATCGCGGGGGTGGCCGAGGGGCCGCTCGGGAAGGTGCCGGATCACAGCGAGCTCTCGATGATGGGGCTCGCCGCCCGGGCCGCGCTCGCCGAGGCGGGCCTCGCCGAACGCGACGTGGACGGGTTGTTCGTGCGGTACCGAACGACCGAGCCCCTCGTCGAGCACTCGGTGGAGTTCGGGGAGTACATGGGGATCCGGCCCCGCTTTGCCGATTCCACCGACATCGGTGGTGGCTCCTTCGAGGCCTTCGTGCACCACGCGATGCTCGCGGTGGCGGCCGGTCGGTGCGACGTCGCCTTGCTCGCTTACGCCTCCCGGCAGCGGAGTCGGCGCAGTCGCTCCATGCTCGTGGCGGCGGACGACTACAGCCTCTCCGGACAGTTCGAGGCGCCGTACGGCATCCTCTCGCCCATCGGGCAATACGCCCTGATCGCCGCCCGACACATGCATCAATACGGCACGACGGCGGCTCAGATGGCGGAGGTGGCCGTGGCGGCGCGGCGCTGGGCTCAGCTCAATCCGAAGGCGTTCGTGCGGGACCCGTTGAGTGTCGAGGACGTCTTGGCGTCGGAGATGGTGAGCAGCCCCTTGCGGCGACTCGACTGCTGCCTGATGACGGACGGGAGCGCGGCGGTCGTCGTGACTACCACGCACCGCGCCCGGGATGCCGCGAAGCGCCCCGTCCGGGTGCTGGGCGCCGGCGAGAGCCACAGCCAATGGCACATCTCGCAGATGCCGGATCTCACCGTCAGCCCGGGCGTCGTCTCGGGGCGCGAGGCCTTCGGCATGGCGGGCATCCGGCCGTCCGAGGTCGACTTCATCCAGCCGTACGACAACTTCACGAGCGCGGTGATCATGCACCTCGAGGATCTCGGATTCTGCGGCAAGGGGGAGGGCGGCCCGTTCGTCGACAACGGCGCGCTGGCGCCGGGCGGCCGGCTGCCCGCGATGACGTCGGGAGGCGGTCTCTCCTACAACCACCCAGGGATGCTCGGCATGCTGCTCCTCGTGGAAGCTGTGCGTCAGCTGCGCGGGGAAGCGGGTGACCGGCAGGTGCCGAACGCGCGGCTCGGCGTGGTGCACGGGATCGGCGGCGTCTCGTTCGGTGCGGCGGCGACCGTGGTGCTGGCCCGTGACTGACCCGCGAGCGGAGCCGTTCGGCGATCCGCTTCACGTGCCCTTCTGGGACGCCGCCCGGCGGCACGAGCTGGTGGTGCAGCGCTGCCGGCGGTGCGGGACGCACCAGTTCTTCGCCCGGACTTTCTGCCTCGCGTGCCGTGGCGAGGAGCTCGAGTGGGTCCGGGCGTCGGGCTTCGGAGAGGTGTATTCGATGACCACGGTCCACCGGCAGGTCTCACCCGACTTCCCGGTTCCATACGTCAACGCCCTCGTGACGCTCGACGAGGGCCCGCGGCTGCTGACGACCCTGATCCACGGCCCCTGCGCGATCGGCGCGCGGGTCCGGGTCACCTGGAAGGACCGGGGCAGCGCGCCGCCCCTGCCGATGTTCACGCCGGTCGGAGAGACGGACTGATGGCACGGCTCGGGGGGCGGGTGGCGATCGTTACCGGAGCGGGTCGGGGGCTCGGTCGGGCGCACGCCCTCTGCATGGCCGCGGAGGGCGCGGCGGTCGTCGTGAACGACGTGGGGGCCGAGCTGGACGGGTCGGGGCGGAGCCTGACGCCGGCCGACGAGGTCGTTGCCGAGATTCGCGCGATCGGAGGCCGGGCGGCGGCGAGCGGCCACGATATCGCGGACTGGACCGATGCGCGACGCCTGGTCGAGTTCGCGGTGTCCACGTTCGGCGACCTGCACGTCCTTGTCAACAACGCCGGGATCCTCCGCGACCGCACGCTCCCGAACATGAGCGAGGACGACTGGGATGCCGTGATCCGCGTGCACCTGAAGGGCCACGCCGCGCCGAGCCGGCACGCCATGGCGTACTGGCGCGACCGCGCCAAGGGCGGCCAGACGGTGCAGGCGTCGGTCATCCACACTTCCTCCATCGCTGGCTACCTCGGCAGCTTCGGCCAGGCCAACTACTCGGCGGCGAAGCTGGCCGTCGTCGCCCTCTCCCGGGTCGTGCAGCTGGAAGGGGCCCGCTACGGAGTGCGCTCGAACGTGATCTCGCCGTCCGCCCGCACGCGCCTCACGGGCGGGGCGCCGACTACACCCACTCCGGCGTTCGACCCGCGAGACCCCGCCAACGTGTCCCCGCTCGTCGCCTGGCTCGCGACCGCGGAGTGCCCGGCGAACGGGCAGTACTTTCAGGTCTATGGCAGTCGGCTGCTCGTCTTGAGCCTGCCGCCGATCGTGCACGACCTCTTGAACCCCGGCGGACGCTGGACGCTGGAGGACCTCGACCGCGAGCTTCCCTCGAGGCTGATCAGCTACCCGACCGTGGACGAGGTGCTCGAGGATCTGCGCGGACGGCAGGCGGGCCTGGCGTGACGGCCAAGGTGCACGACGCGCTCAACGTGCCGGTGCGATCGGAGCCCTATCGCGTCGAGGCGGCGGCGACGATCGCGTATGCGCGCGCGATCAACGACGACGATCCGGCGCATCTCCGCGGCCGGGTGGCGCCGCCGCTCTTCGCGGTCGTGCCCGCCCTCAAGACGCTCGTGCGCGCCAAGCGGCTCGCGACGGAGGAGTTCACTCTGCACGGCGAGCACGACATCACGTTTCAGCGACCCATCGTCCCCGGGATGACGCTCACGGTGGAGGCCCAGCTGGTGGGAGTGCGGGCGACACCGGCCGGGACGACGCTGATCGTTCACGGCATCACCCGGGCGGCCGACGGGACGCCCGTGAACGACCAGTATCTCGTCAACATCGTCCAGGGGCGTCACCTCGCCGATGACGCCGGCATCCCGGCGCCCGATCACCGCCTGTCCTCCGCTCAGCGGGAGATCCCGCCGGTCGCGCAGGTCGCCTACGACCTCGATCCCGATCAGACGCGGCGGTACGCGGAGGCGTCGGGTGACCGGGATCCCTACACCTTCGACGCCGAGGAGGCGAAGCGGCGGGGGTTGCCCGGGCCCATCGTTCACGGTCTCTGCACGATGGCGTTCGTGAGCCGGGCCGTCGTGGCGACCGTGTGCGGCGGAGACTCGACACGCCTCAGACGGCTGGCGGTGCGGTTCTCGAACCTCTTGATGATGCGGCCGGGCCAGAGTCTGCTCACGACGATCTGGCCGGTGGGCGGCGCCGGTGCGCGAAGCTGGTTCGGCTGCGAGTCAGGAGATCCCGCCGGGACGGTCGTCATCCGCCACGGCCGGGCGGAGATCGACCGCGGAGAGGGGGGAGCGGGGACGTGACGGACCAGGTAAGGCATCTCGACGTCGGGGCACCGTGGAGCGTCTGCACGTCGCGGACCGTCATCGACCATCTCGTCCGTGACGTCGAGCGGCACCCGAAGCAGCCTCTGCTGTTCTTCGAGGAAGGCCTCGTCGTCGGGCGAACGGAGTTCCTCGACCTCTGCGAGCGCTTCGCGGGGTATCTCAAGAGCCGGGTCCGGCCCGGCGACCGGGTCGGCGTAGCTCTGGGCAACCGGGCCGAGTACTTCATCGCTCTTTTCGCCATCATCGCGAACCGCGCGATCGTCGTCTCGATCAACCCGCAAGCCAAGGAGCACGACGCCGGGCACGTCCTCGCCGATTCGGCGCCGGTCGTGCTGGTCGTCGAGCCCGAGAACCGCGATTTGTTCGCCCGGATGGCCAAGGGCGTGCCGAGCGTGCGCGAGCTGATCTGCCTCGACGGCTCCGAGCCGCGCGGCCTGCTGCCCTCCGGCGCGCACGGCCCCCGCCTGGACTTCGCCCACGCCGACTGCCGCCGCGACGACATCACGACGGTCTTCTACACTTCGGGGACGACGGGGCCGCCGAAGGGCTGCATGGTCGACCACGAGTGGTGGCTGCGCATCGTCGACGTGGACATGCGCATGAACCCCGTCGGGCGGGAGCGCGGGTTCTGCTCCGTTCCGTTCTTCTACGCGGACCCGGCCATCTACGTGATGATGAAGCTCCAGATCGGCGGGGCGCTGGTGCCCATGCGCCGGTTCAGCGTCTCCCGATACTGGGACGTGATCAACCGGTTCGACGTCACCAAGGTGCACGCGATCGCCTCCATCCCGGTGTTGCTCGTGAAGGCGCCGCCGCACGCCCTCGAGCGGAAGCACAAGGTGCACCACGCTACATGCGCCGCCGTCCCCGCGAACCTACACCGGCAGCTCGTCGACCGGTTTGGTTTCCCGTGGCTGGACAACTACGGAGCGACCGAGAGCGGGATGATGTGCCGGGTGCCGTGGCAGATGCGCGACGAGATGGTCGGATCCGCGTCGCTCGGGGTGCCGAATCCGGAGGTCGAGGTCCGGGTGGTCGACGACGAGGGCCGCGACCTCCCATGCGGGCAGTCAGGCGAGGCGCTGATCCGCGCGCCGGGCATGTTCCGGGGCTACTTCAACCGGCCCGACGCGACCGCCGAGGCGCTGCGCGACGGCTGGTACCGCACCGGCGATCTCGTCCGGCAGGACGAGCGGGGGTTCGTCTACTTCCTCGGGCGGAAGAAGGATATCGTCCGGCGCGGCGGCGAGAACATCGCAGCGGCGGAGGTGGAGGCGGTGCTTCGGCTTCTGCCGAAGGTGAAGGATTCGGCGGTCATCCCGGTGCCGGACGAGATCCGGGGCGAGGAGGTCAAGGCCTACGTGCTGCTGGTGGACGGCGTGACTCCCGCCGATCTGCCGCCCGAGGAGATCGTACGCCACTGCGAGGAGCGGCTCGCCGCGTTCAAGGTGCCGCGCTACATCGAGTACCGGACGGGCGATTTGCCGCGGACGCCCTCGATGAAGGTGCAGAAGCAAGACCTCAAGGCGGAGAAGAGCGATCTTACCGAAGGGACCTGGGACCGCGAGCGGGCCATGGGCCGCCGCCGGGGCTGAGGTGCCCGACGCGGGAGGCGAACGTGGTTGAGCACAAGGACGGCGGTGGGCGAACGACGTGCGACATACTGGTCGTGAACGCGTGCGTTCTCTCCATGAATGCCCGCCGGACCATCTATCCGGCCGGCGCGGTGGCGATCGAGGGGTCGACCATCGTCGCCGTCGGGCCCGAGCGCGAGGTGACACAGGGCTACCGTGGCCGACGGGTGATCGACGCCCGTGGCGCCGTCGTGCACCCGGGGTTCGTGGACGGCCACTGCCACGTCACGATCCATCTGGGGCGCGGGTCGGTCCCCGACGACCCGGGGGTGAAGAACGGCTTCGGCTACGGCGACTGGTTCAATTACCTGGGGGACGGAGACGAGTACACTCAGACTCAGTGCGCCGCCGTGGAGATGCTCCGCAACGGTTACACGTGCTTTCTCGAGCCGGGCACCGCGCTCGACCCGGATGCCGTGGCCGAGGCCGCGGAAGCCGTGGGGGTCCGAGGATCGGTGGCCGATCCGTTCCTCTGGGACGTGGCCGACGGCGGGAACCAGCTCGTCGCGCCGATGGCCCGCCGTGCGCCCTGCAACCGGGAGCGGGCGCTCGGGCTCCTGGGACGGCAGCTCTGGCGCAACAAGGACGAGTCGAGGCGGATCCGGGGCCACGTCGCGCTGTACGGGTCCGGCTCGCAATCCGAGGAGCTGATGCGGGCGGCCAACGCGTGTGCCGACGAGCACCGGGTGGTGATGAACATGCACCACAATTTCACCCCCGAGCAGGCGGAGCGGGACGACAAGCGATTCGGGGGCGGCCACACGCTGGTCACATTCGCCGAGAAAGGGCTGATCAACCGCCGCTCCGCCTTCGTCCACATGAACGTCGTCCGCGAGGACGAGCTGCAGCCCATCGTGGACAGCGGCATGTCGCTGATCTGGCAGCCCGGGAACTACATGTTCTACGGCATCCACGGCCGGTTTCGCACCCGGATCCCCGAGCTCGTCACGCGCGGAGCAAACGTCACCTTCGGGGTGGATGCCGCCAAGGTATGGACGTTTGGGGACCTCGAGCTCATCGGGTATCTGGTGGCGCGCCAGACGGGGCAGTATCTCCGCACGGAGCAGATCCTCGAGATGCGGACGGTCAACGGCGCGCGCGCCCTGGGCCTCGAGCAGATGATCGGCAGCCTCGAGCCTGGCAAGCGAGCTGACCTCGTGATCCGGAGCATCACGGCGCCCGAGATGGTGCCGGCCGTGAATCCCGTGCAGGAGCTGCTGCTCGGCGGGCAGGCGACGACGACGGATACCGTCCTCGTGGACGGCGAGATCGTCTGGCGGGATGGCCGCCCGACGCGCGTCGACCTCGACGCCGTGACGGCGGCCGGCCGGGCCTGCGCCCGGTCCGTGCTCAAGCGCGCGGGATACACGCCCCGGTCCACTTGGCCGATGGCCTCCTGAGACCGGGCCGACGGCGGTCGGAACGCGGGCAGACGCGTGAGCGCGATCGAGCTGTCGGGCATCGAGAAGCGCTATGGCGTCGTGCGTGCCGTCCACGACATCGACCTCGTGGTCGGCCAGGGCCAGTTCGTCACGATCCTCGGGCCCAGTGGCTCGGGCAAGACCACGCTGCTGAACCTCATCGCGGGTCTGATCGAGCCCAGCGCCGGACGCATCCGCATCGGGGGGCGCGACGTCACCCAGCTGCCCGCCGCGCAGAGGAACGTGGGGCTCGTGTTCCAGAGCTACGCGCTATTCCCCCACATGACGGTTCTGGGCAACGTGGCGTTCCCGCTCCGGGTGCGAGGGCTCCCGCGCGCGGACATCGACCGGCGGGTGAGCTCCGTGCTCCGGCTGGTCCGACTGTCCGGGCTCGAGCACCGGAAGCCGCATCAGCTGTCCGGCGGACAGCAGCAGCGGGTGGCGCTGGCCCGTGCGATGGTGTTCGAGCCGGCGGTGCTGCTCCTAGACGAGCCGCTCGCCGCGCTCGACCGGAAGCTGCGGGAAGAAGTGCGGGCCGAGCTCCGTCGCTTGCAGCGCGCCGTCGGCGTCACCACGGTGCTCGTCACGCACGATCAGGACGAGGCGCTGTCGCTGTCCGATTCGATCGTCGTGCTCAATGACGGCGAGATCCAGCAGACGGGCTCTCCGCACGAGACCTATCTGCACCCGGCGAACCGATTCGTGGCGGACTTCCTGGGCACCGCGAACCTGTTCGAAGGCGAGCTCCGCGAAACGAGCGGACGGCTCGGCCTCGTGCTCGACGGGGGCCAGACACTACCCGTCGGCGCGCCGTCGGGGTCGCAGGGTCGTCGCGCCTGGGCGCTGCTCCGGCCCGAGCGGATTCTTCTGCGGGAGGACAAGAACGGCGACGGAGTGCAGGCAACCGTGACCGAGAGCGTGTATCACGGGCAAATGGTCCGCTATCAGCTCCGGCTGGTGGACGGGCGCGAGATCGTTGCGGTCGCCGCCGACGTGGTTCCACGGTTTCTGCCTGACACGCCGGTGTGGGCGACCTGGCGGCCGGAGGACGTCTGGGTGGTCCCGGAGGAGCGCGGCGGATCGATCCCCAACCACGGGTCGCGGCCCGGCGAGGGAGCTGTGGCCCGCCCCATCTGAAGCCATCTGAAGGAGGAATGCGGCGATGCGCGAAGCACGGCGATTGGTGTCCCTCGGAGCAGCTGTCCTGGTTGCAGGAGCGGTCGCCCTCGGCTCGGCCGAGCCCGCGAAGAAGTTCGTGTTTGGACAGTCCGGCGGCGCGAGCATGGAGGCGAGCCGGGACATCTTCTGGAAGGCGTTCACGGCGCGAACGGGCATCCAGATCGAGCCGCTCGTCCCGTCGAGCTTCGGCAAGCTGCGGGCGATGGTCGAATCAGGCAAGGTCGTCGCATCACTGTGGGACCTCGGATCGAGTGACCTCGAGCAGGCGATCGCCCTCAACCTCGTCGAGAAGGTCGATTGGGACAAGGTCAACCCCGGACCGATGTTCCCCGAGATGAAACGCGACTACGGGTTCGGCCAGACCTACTTCTCGACCGGCTCGGCGTGGAAGAAGGGAACCCCGGCCATCAGCACCTGGGCCGACTTCTGGAACGTGCAGAAGTTCCCCGGAAAGCGCTGCTTGAGCGATTTCCCGTCCTTCACGCTCCCGCTGGCCGTCATGGCGGCCGGGGTGCCGGTCGACAAGGTGTATCCGTTGGACCTGGATCTCGCCTTCCGCATGCTCGATCAGATCAAGCCCAATGTCGCCGTCTGGTGGAATGCCGGGTCCCAGCCACCGCAGCTCTTGAAGGACGGTGAAGTCACGTACTGCGCCGCATGGAACGGCCGGATCATGCCGGTCGAGGGTCTCGAGTTCAACTACAACCAGGGTCTGCTGGACATTGCCTTCTACGTCGTGCCGCGGGGAGCGCCGCCCGCCGAGAAGGAGGCGGCGATGATCCTGCTGCACGACTGGACCGATCCCAAGCTGCAGGCGGAGTACGCCAAGCGCGTCTTCTACCCCGGGAGCAGCCCGGACCTCTACAAGTTCCTCCCGGACGATCTGAAGACGAAGCTCCCGACCTCGCCCGGTAACAAGGAGCGACAGCTCCTGACGAACACGAAGTGGTGGTTCGACAACGCCGAGAAGGTCCAGACCCGCTGGCAGGAGTGGAAGCTGACCCGGTGAGCGATCGCGAGGGCGGCGCGCCGCGCCGGTCCCGGTCCATGAGTGTGGACCCGGGGGCCGGTTCGGCGCGCGGCCGTAGCGGGGCATGACGGTGGCCTCATCGCCCCCGAGCCGCCGCGATGTCGCCTTCCTCGCGCCGCTCTTCGTGTTCATGCTCCTGGTCTTCGACCTGCCGATTCTCATCATGCTGGGCTGGAGCGTCAGCAACCCGACCGTCACGCTCAAGCACTATGCGACCGTGTTCCAGGTGCCGGTGTACCTGAAGGTCCTCGCCAATACCGGCCGAATTGCCGTCGTGACGACGGTCGTGTGCGTCGGCCTGGGGTATCCGCTCGCCTACTGGTTGCGCGGGCTCGCCGGACGGGCGCGGCTCATCGGGCTGGCGCTCCTCGTGCTGCCGTTCTGGATCTCGATCCTCATCCGGACCTATGCCTGGATCGTGATCCTGGGGAATGCGGGAGTCGTCAACCGGACGCTGCAGGCGGTCGGGCTGATCGGCGCGCCGCTTCCCATCCTCTACAACGAGCTCGGGGTGACCATCGGCACCGTGAACGTCCTGTTGCCCTTCTTCGTCTTGCCGCTCTACGCCTCGATGCTTCGAATCGACGAACGACTGCTTCAGGCGGCGGCCTCCCTCGGCGCCTCGCAACGGATGGTCTTCTGGCGGGTGTTCTTCCCCCTGACCGCCCCCTCGGTGGCGGCCGGCGCGATTCTGGTATTCATACTGACCCTCGGGTTCTACATCACGCCGGCCGTCCTGGGCGGCGGACGAGTCCCGATGATCGCGAACATGCTTGAGATGCTGATCAACACGTTCCCTCGCTGGGAGCTGGCCGCGGCGATCTCGACGGTGCTGCTGCTCCTGGTGAGCGCGTTCTACCTTCTGAGCCGGACGATTCGCACGCATGCGAGCTACTGAGTCCCCCCCGGCGTCGCCCGCCGGCGCGGGGGGCCGGCTCTCGGGGCCGGGTCTGGCTGTCAGTCGTGCGGGGACGCTCACCGACCGGGCGGTAGGACGGGTGGAGCGCTTCGTGCTCGCGGCGATGGCCGGGTCGGCGCTGACGTTCCTTGTGTTGCCGGTCGCCATCATCATCCCGATGTCGTTCTCGAACGCCGCGTCACTGCGCTTCCCCCCGTCGGGACTCTCGCTGCGGTGGTACCGCGAGTTCTTCTCGGATGAGGTATGGCGCGCGGCCGCCATGAACTCCCTCATGATTGCCGGAGTGTCCAGCGTCCTCGCGGTCACGCTGGGGACGCTCGCTGCGTATCGCCTTGTCCGGGGACGTTTCCGGGGCCGGCCAATCTTGGACGCGCACTTCATCGCCCCGCTCGTGGTCCCATCGGTGATCACCGCCGTCGCGCTGTACATCGGGTTCGCCAAGGTAGGCTTCCTGGGCAGCTACCATGGACTGGTGCTGGCCCACACCGTCCACAGCGTGCCCTACGTGGTCCTGTTGATGTCGGTGGCGATCGCCTCCTTCGACGAGCGCGTCGAGCAGGTCGCCCGGACCCTGGGGGCATCAGAGGGGACGGTGTTCGTACGAATACTCTTGCCCAACCTGGTTCCGTCGATCGCCGCGTCGTGGATGCTCGCGTTCATCGTTAGCTTCGACGAGGTGATCCTGACGCTCTTCTTGTTCGGCAACCGGTACACGATCCCTAAGCAGATGTTCGTACGGCTCGAGCTGCAGATCGACCCGACGATCACGGCCGTGGCGACGATGTTGATCGTTTTCAGTGTCGTGACGCTGGCGGTGCTCACCCTGCTGGCGGGCCCCGTGAGGACTGCGCTCGGCTTCGGCGGAACCCCGGGCAAGGCCGCTGCGGCCGACTTGTAAGGCAGCCCGAGCGAGTGCCCGCCGCAACTTGGTGTGGTGGCTCAGGTGATCCGGTGGCGCGACCCTTGCGGCTCTGTTCTTCGCTGGAGCTATTCGCTCCGTCCTGATCCGTGGACCTCGCGGTCGAACCCCGGGAGGATCGCCTTGAAGAACGCGTTCTGGACGAGCTTCATGATCGCCTGGACGGCGCTGGTCTGGGGATTGTCGAGCCGCCCGGAGATGTCGACCTGCGTGGCGACTTCCTTCCGGGGGACGTTCTTCATGACCTTCGAGACGCCGGTGACCACCTTCTCGTACAGCTTCCGCATGGCGGTCTTGTCGCGGTCCTGGACCGGGTCGTAGGCCCGCACGTCGCGGAAGAGCGGCTTCACCCAACCCCGGACCTCAGCGTTCTTGACCGCGAGCTCCGAGTAGAAGGCGAAGACGCCGGCGACGACGTCGAACCCGCCGTGCGCCCGCAGCATGTCGTTCATCGTCTGGAGGTCGGTGTTCTCGATCGCGACCCGCATATCGAAGTCCGGCCCGTCGATCTCCGGCCGGAAGTGGGCCGTGACCTTCGTCGGGCCGCTGCCCATGAACCGGCCGTCGAGGGTCGCCGTCATCTGCCCCTCGGTGCGCTGGTTGGTGAAGTTCTCGATCTGGAGCCGCGCGACGTCGATGAAGGCGCGGTAGTTGGGCGTTGTGCGCTTGTTGAAGAGTCCGACGCGGCTGTCGACCAGGTCGACGCGCCGCGCGCGGAGAAACAGGTCGGGCGCGTTGTTGGCCCTTTGCGCCGCCTTAACGGTCTCGCGGGCGGCCTTCTGAGGCACGCCGACCGTCAGCGGAGTCTGCACGTACTCGACCTTCATGCCGCTGATCGTCGCCTCCTGCAGGTCGGCCATCTGGACGGTGGGGCCGTACTCGAAGGCGCCCGCCGCGGAGAGGGTCCCGCCCTGGATCGCGACGCTGCCGCGATTCAGCACCGGCTTGAAGTAGTCGAGGGCGATCCCCTCGAGCTTCACGTCGCCCTGGACGCCCGGGATGGGTACCGCCAGGAAGTCGGCGTGCCCGTCCAGGATCACGCGGCCGTTCTGGAACACCACGGCGTCGAGATGGAGGTCCGAGGGGTACGTCCGGTCCTTTGACCGGATGTTCCGGATGTTCTGGGCAGTCAGGTTCACCCGGCTGATCTCGAGCGGGGCGAACGGGCCCTCGTCGACGTAGGTCACGCGGCCGTCGGTGACGCGGACCTCGTTGATCTTCAGGGGATAGATCGCCTCGAACGCTTCCTGCCAGCCGTGATCCTTGACCGGGGTAGGATCCGCGGCCTCGGCACGCAGCTGCTGGAGGTTCACGTGGACGGCGGGCTGCGTCAGGGCGAAGTCGGCGACCAGCCGGCCCCGAAGGAGCGCCTTCCACTGGACGCTGGCGTCCAGCCGGGGCGCGTGGAAGACAGGGGTGTCGGGGTGGGCCTGCTGGAGGAACCTCAGATCGTACAGGGTCAGCGAGAGCCCGACGGGATGAAAGCTGAGCTTCCGGATGTCCGCGCTGTACCCCTTCAGCTGCCGGTTCATCTCGCGAACCACGCCGCGCCGGAGCGGTTCGTCGATGAAGAAGGAGCCGACGACGGCCAGGGTCACGAGCACCAAGAGGGCGATGCCCGCATAGCGAAGCCAGCGACGGTCACGGGAACGGCTACGGGACGCCATACGATTCCTGCCTACGATTGCAAGGGGCCTGCCCATGCCAGGCAGCCGTGTATCCAACTGAATCGCCACGGTTTCGAGGCATCTCGCAGCGACAGAACGGCGAAGCGGCGTCACGCTGACGGGCAACCCCGGCGAATGACCCGGACGTACCGTCTGGTCGTGGACACCGTCAACGCCGCGCCGCGTCCGTAGCTCTCGGGCCCGCCGAGCCTTCTGTTCGTCTCGGACCGGGCGGCGCTGACCGCCGCGTATCGTTATCAGCACATCTCCAACGGCGACCGGTGCTCCAGGAACATCGGGATCAACTCGAGCGCCGTCGTGGTCGGTATCAGCTACTTCTTCCCGTGACCACACTGGCATACAGAAGGACGGCGCCGGGCGTCACTGCGCAACCGGGGAGGTTCGGCAGCGTCGCCGCCACCCCACCCGGACCTGGTACTCTGGCATTGGGCGGGCGGGGCGGGGCACTGAGGCTCTCGCTGGTCTACTTGTTCCGGATCTTCACACGATCGCCGGATAGGGAGCGCCGAGTGCCATGGCGAAGAAGACCGTAGCGGAGGTGCTGGTTGATACTCTCGTCGCCCGTGGAGTCGCGAGAATCTATGGGGTGGCGGGCGACTCGCTCAACGGAATCACGGATTCGATTCGCCGACAAGAGCACATGCGATGGACTCACGTGAGACACGAGGAAACCGCCGCGTTTGCCGCCGGTGCGGAAGCGCATCTCACGGGGCGATTGGCGGTCTGCGCCGGCAGCTGCGGTCCCGGCAACCTGCACCTGATCAACGGACTCTACGACTGTCACCGCAGCCGCGTACCCGTCCTCGCCATCGCCGCGCAGATTCCAAGCCCAGAGATCGGCAGCGGGTATTTCCAGGAGACCCGCCCGGAGCATCTCTTCGCCCAGTGCAGCCACTACTGCGAGCTCGTCTCGCAGCCCGAGCAGATGCCCCGGGTCCTGGAGATCGCCATCCAGACCGCGCTCGCGCGGCGGGGGGTGTCGGTCATCGCCCTGCCCGGAGACGTGGCCTTGCGCGATGCCGTCGACGATCGCCCGCGTCTGCATTTTCCGGAGCCGAACCCCAGCGTGTGTCCTTCCGATGACGAGATCGTGGCGTTGGCGAAGGTGCTCAACGGATCGCGGACGATCACGATCCTCGGCGGAGCGGGCTGTGCCGGCGCTCACACGGAGTTGATCGCGCTCGCGAGCAAGCTGAACGCCCCGATCGTGCACGCGATGCGCGGGAAAGAGTTCATCGAGTACGACAATCCCTTCGACGTGGGCATGACCGGCCTGCTCGGATTCTCCTCCGGCTATCACGCGATGATGAACTGCGACCTGTTGCTGATGATTGGCACGGACTTCCCGTACCGGCAATTCTTTCCGAAGGATGCGACGATCGTGCAGATCGACCTCCGCGGAGAACAGCTCGGCCGGCGCACCAAGGTCGACCACGGCTTCGTGGGGGACACTAAGACGACCCTCCGGGCCCTCCTGCCCAAGCTGGAGCAGAGCACAGACGAGAAACACCTGCGAGCTTCACTCGAGCACTATCAGAAGGCACGGAAGGGCCTCGATGAGCTGGCAACAGGTGAGGCCGGCAAGAAGCCCATTCATCCCCAGTATGTCGTCCGCGTGCTCGACGAGATTGCCGCCGAGGACGCCGTGTTTGCGTGCGATGTGGGCACTCCCACCGTGTGGGCGGCGCGGTATCTCACGATGAACGGCCGGCGCCGGCTCCTTGGGTCGTTCAATCATGGGTCAATGGCCAATGCCCTCCCACAGGCCATCGGCGCCCAGGTGAGTCATCCCGGTCGTCAAGTCGTGTCCCTTTCCGGAGACGGCGGTCTCGCGATGCTGATGGGCGACCTGCTCTCGCTTCGTCAACTGCAGGCGCCGGTCAAGATCGTGGTGTTCCGGAACGACGCCCTCGCTTTTGTCGAGCTAGAGATGAAGGCCGCGGGCATCCTAGATTTCGCCACGGACCTTCAAAACCCGGATTTCGCCAAGATTGCCGAAGCGGCCGGTCTCCGGGGGCTGACCGCGGAGACGCCGGAACAGGTTCGCCCGATGCTCATTCAGGCTCTCCAGCATGACGGACCTGCGCTGGTCGACGTCCATGTATCGCGGCAGGAGCTCTCCATGCCGCCGACAATCAGCCTCGAGCAGATGACCGGCTTCAGCCTCTTCATGCTCAAGGCCGTGCTCAGCGGCCGCGGCGACGAAATCATCGATCTGGCCAAGATCAATCTCTTTCGCTAGGCACCGCGACGATCGAGATCGAGCGGCTCAGCGGGCCGCATAGTATTTGGCGCTGCGCGGTCGAGTGACCGAGTCCACATCGTCGGGGCGGCGCCGAAACTGATTTCGCAGGTGGTGCGAAGAGGGGAGAGGCGGCTCGATATCAGTCCATGCGCCTCCTCGAAACGACGCGACATGCTACCTTGGTAGCGCCCGATCCCACCCGCGACCCGGAGGCTACTGTGGACGCCACCGAATCTCGCCGCCGCTTCGAGGCCGAGCTGCAGGCCGCCGACCTCGACATCCCCGCCCGCGAGCGCGACAAGCTGTTCGTCCTCTGGCAAGATTACCTGCCCCACCGTGACGTCCTCCGAAGCACACCGATCACGCCGGAGGATGAGCCGACCTTCGTCGAGAAGCCGACCGCGCGGGGGGGCCGATGATTGCCGCGACCGCTGCCGACCAGATCTGCGACCTGGACCTGAAGGGCATCAGCGAGGGGCTGGGCGCCGGCGCCTTCTCCTCGGTGGAGGTGACCGAGGCGTACCTGCGGCGCATCGAGCGACACGACGGCGTGCTCCAGTCGTACATCACCGTCACCGCCGAGCGGGCGCTCGAGCAGGCCCGTCGAGCGGACGCGGCGCGGGCGCGCGGCGACCGGCGCGGGCCGCTCCACGGCGTGCCGATCGCCATCAAGGACCTGGTGGCCGTGGCGGGGGTAAAGATGACCGGCGGCTCGCGGGTGCTGGGGGACCACGTGCCCGCGGAGAACGCCTTCGTGGCCCGGCAGCTGGACGAGGCCGGCGCAGTGCTGCTGGGCAAGCTGAGCATGCACGAGTTCGCCTGGGGCTACCCCACTCGCGAGGGGCCGTTCCCGACCGGCCGCAACCCCTGGAACGTGGCGCGGGTGCCGGCCGGCTCCAGCTCCGGCTCCGGCGTGGCCGTGGCGGCCGGGCTGTGCGCCGGCGCGCTCGGCTCCGATACCGGCGGCTCGATCCGCGGGCCGGCCGCCAACTGCGGCATCGTCGGCCTCAAGGCCACCTACGGCCTGGTCAGCCGGGCCGGCGTGCTGCCGATGTGCTGGTCGCTGGACCACGTCGGCCCGATGACCCGGACGGTGTGGGACGCGGCAGTCATGCTGCAGGCGATCGCCGGTCACGACCCGGCCGACGCCTCAACGTCGGCCATCACCCCGCCCGACTACACCCGCGATCTGGAGGGCGGCGTGCGCGGCACGCGGCTGGGCCTGCCGCGGCGCTATTACCTGGACTGGGAGGGGCTGCACGCGGACGTTCGGAGCGCGGCCGTGGCGGCGTTCGCCGAGCTGGAGCGTCAGGGCGCCCGCATCGAGGAGGTCGACATCCCGCTGCTCGACCTGTTGCCCTCGATCTGGGTGCCGCTAGTGGCCGAGGCGTTCGACTACCACCGCGAAACGCTCCGCCAGCGCCCGAACGAGTACGGCGACTTCCTGCGCACCAAGCTGTACATGGCGGGCACCTTCACCGCCCAGGACTACCTGCGTGCCCAGCGGCTGCGGACCCGGCTGGCCCGCGAGGTGGCGGCCGTGCTGGAGCGGGTCGATGCGCTGGTCTTCCCCGGCCAGGCCGTGCCGGCCCTCTCCTTTGACGAGATTCCCCAGAACGTGATCATGCCGCAGTCCAGCCGCTACACGGCCCCCTGGAACCTGACCGGCCAGCCGGCCATCTCAGTGCCGGCCGGCTTCAGTCGCGACGGTCTGCCGGTCTCGATTCAGGTGGTGGGCCGGCCGTTCGACGAAGTGGCCGTGCTCCGCATCGCGCGCGCCTACGAGCGCGCCACCTCCTGGCACACCCGCCGGCCCGATCCGACAGGGTGGGTTACATCCTGAGAAGGTCTTCCACCGCTGGGCGGGCGGAGGTTCGACTAACCGTCAAGATCGGTGCGGAGATCCGATGCCCCAGCGGACGGGTTCGGTCTCGTTGCGCTCAGAGCCGCGTCCGACGCGCGGTTTTCGCGGGTGTGCGCGTATTCCGTTCTGCGAATCCGCGTCAGGCGGCGGTCGGCCCTCTCAAGGCTGAAACACGGGCTCGAATCCCGTTGATGGAGCCACCACTCGATTCTCTTTAGCGTTTTCGTTCCCCGGTTTGAGGACGTTGGCTAAGGTCCTCAAACCCGATTCGGATCGAGGTGACTCCGCATTCCGACCCCGTTCGAATCGAGCCTCAAACCGGGGCTTCGCGTCGCGCGTCACCCGGTGAGCATCCGACGCGCGGTCTGATTGTAAAAGGCGACCGCGCGCTGGAGCTGCAGCGGCCGGATGCGCGTGTAGATCTGGGTCGTGTCGATGCGGACGTGGCCGAGCAGCGCGCGCACTTCCTCCAGATCATGCCGCTGCTCGAGCACCTCGACCGCCACCCCGTGGCGCAAATCGTGCGGCTTGAGCTCGGGGCAGCCGATCAGCTTCCCGTAGGTCTTGCACAACCGCCAGATGTTCTTGCCGGCCATCGGCTTCCGAACGCGACCCACTGATCGTTGGCCCCAGCTCGACCAGAACAGGGGCGTGTCCGGCGTGAGCCGCTCGCGCTCCTGCGCGAGCACGCGCTCGATGTAGAGAGCCAGGAACTGGTTCACGGGCGGCGGCAGGGGAATGTCCTGAGTTTTGCCGCCCTTCACGCGGACCGCGCGGAGGCCCCAGTCGGGATCGACGTGGCGGAGCCGCAGGCTCGCGACCGAGCCGCGCCGCATCCCCGTGAAGCGCAGGATGAGGAAGATCGCTGGGCCATGGTCAACCGGACCTTTCGCACGGCTTAGAACCGCAAACGCATCCGGCGGGTGATGCGCCTTCACGGGTTCATGCTCGCCCCAAGGGTCCACCGCCGCCACGGGCGGCCGCATCTCGGTCAGGTCCAGCGACCCGCGTCGAACCAGCGGTGGTGTCCGATGTCTTCCTCATCCCGTGCTGGAGCGGCGAAGTTCTGTCGGTGGCCTTCGCGATCGACTGTCACGATCGCGAGCTTCTGGCCTGGACCGCTTCCCCGCGGCCGCTGACGGGCGCCGACATTCGCACCCTCATGGACAAGGCCCTCTGAGCCCGCTTCGGCGAGGTGACCCCCACGGCGCCGCACGCGATCCAGTGGCTGAGCGACAACGCGGCCGCAATACACGGCGACGGCCAGCGTGCTGTACGCGCACGAGCTCGGCCTCGTGCCGGTCACCACGCCGGCCAACAGCCCGGAGAGCAACGGCCTCGCCGAGGCCTTCGTGAAGACCTTCAAGCGCGATTACATCGGCGGGGCGGAGCTCCGCGATGCCGAATCCGTGCTCACGCAGCTCGGCAGCTGGTTGCCGACTACAACACCCAGGCGCCGCACGCGATCCTGGGTCTGCGCAGCCCAGCGGAGTACCGGGCGGCCTTAGAACTCGTGCCCCCGTCTGTCTAGCGAACTGGGGAGCACTCCAGGGTCGACCCGAACCCCGTTCACTCCGGCTACTCGGGGGTGCCAGACGAAACGTGCGCTGGCCTCTCGAGACCTCGAAGCGCTCAAAATGCAAGTCGAGTCGCTTCGACAATCCAAAGCGCGCCTCCGATGCTGACCGCTTCAGGTGAGAGGTGTCTGCCGAAAGGCCCGTGCCGACATGGCCCATGCGGTAAGTGGCGGGTGTCCCTTCTTATTCCTGTTCGTGTCAAGACGTTTCATATTGACAGGGCTGCACATCACCCCCAGAGTCACACCACCATCGGGACCGAGTGTCACAATCCTGCGAGGAGGTCACTATACCTCTCGCTCAGGTTCTCGATCCGCTCCGTCGTGATGCCCGGCGATCGTCGTCGCGCCGGGCGTGCGTGTGTATTGTGCTCCTCCCGTCCTATCTGCTCGTCGTCCTGTTCGGCATCCTCGCGATCTCCCCCGACCCAGTGTGGCTGGAGGGGGTTTATGACGGCGGCGACTACGACGACGTACTGGACATCTGCACCCATGTGGTCGAACCGGTCGCGGATCTGCCACAGCCTGTCTCTCTCCACAGGTCGTTGGGTCGGGACGAACGCATAATCGATCCTGCGCTGTATCTGTCTGGCACCTCGCCTCGCGCCCCGCCCGTCGCCTAAGCCGTCCGCCGCAGCTCCGCTGGCCAAATCCGACAGCGTTTTCCGCTTTAACGAGCGGGAGCCACGCGGAGCTCACGCGGACGGAATCCTGAATCCAGACTAGGGCGGATGCGACTTCTCGCCGCACCGCAAAGTAGCCGAGACTCCCGACAAATTCACTGGGGCTCAACTCTCCTCAAGGAGAAGAGGCATGACTTTCGCGATTATCACTTGTATCTCGCGAGGCCTAACCTGAAAGCGAGGGGTAAAAACATGAGAATTCAGCGATTCTTCCTAGTAGCTGCTCTTTTGCTGTTGCGGGTCGCCTGGTCTGGAGAGGTGGACGAGTTGACACCCGATGACATTGACCTAGTCGTCGATGCGAAGAGGCAGGTGATGTTTATACTTCACGGTAAGCCGCTCCAGTCTCAAGGTCACATCCGGAGCGTGCTGTACAATCCGAGAACGTATCAGTTCACTTTCATTGCTGAAGATGGCGCGGAACAACTTCTTAAGAACATCGTCGTTTCAGAACCGCTCCGAGATGGCGTCATCCAGTGCAGAACCATTACCCTGATGTGGGTAAATGACTCTGGGCGCGTGATGTCTCCCATTGGGATCCAAAAGCTGCCGTTGCTCTTTCTTGGGAATTAAGGTATGCCAGCGCTGGCGCGCGGCCCCAAGAAGTTCCGCTTCAAGAACAAGCTCGTCAGCTTGGATTCGTTTCGTCATCGACCTGGGCGCCAGGCTCTTCGAAAGGGCAAAAGATATGAATAACAAACTATTTGTGTTCTCGATGGTTTTGGTAGCTTTATTATTTACTGGCTGTAAGACGAAGACGCCGACGAGGATTATTGTAGATGAACGATTTAACGTACTACCGCTTAATTCGCAAGATTACTCTGCTGCTTTAGAAACGGGGGATTCGGTGGACGTTTCGCTTACTGTATTGGAGGGTGGGAATTTAGATATTGACTTTTATATAATCGATGCTGGTGGCAGAAAACTTGTTTCGCGTAACAGGGTGGGTGAAATGAGAATTCAATGGAAGGTTCCTTCATCTGGGACTTATTACTTTAAGTATGACAATGGGATGAGTCTAGTAACGCCAAAAACTGTTAAAACGAGAGTGCAAGTAAACTAAAGATGAACGCGCGTAAAAGGTCGGGCGGTGACAAGCGCCGGGTCAGGCGGCTGAGGGTCGCGAGCAGGTCGCGGAGCGAATCGGGGCGGCCGTTGGCGAGGGCACTCGTGAGGTGCGCCCAGACGAATTCGTCCGGATTGAGTTCGGGCGCGTACGCCGGTAAGCGCGCGACGTTTGAGGCGGGGACACGGCGCGCGCAGCGGCCGGACATCCGGGACCTTGTGGATCGGGCCGGCGTCCAGAACACGATCAGGTGACCCCGCAGATGCCGGAGCAAGGCGCGGAGGAAGAGCGTGACCTCCACGTGGGTGATGTTCTGGTCCGGATGGAAGTGGAGGTACAGGCCGCGCCGCCGCCGCCGGCGCTGAGCGTGACCGCAGAGATGGCCGAGATCTTGTCCCGGCGGTAGCGGTGGCGGACCAGCGGGGTCTGCCCCCGCGGCGCCCAGGTGCGGCGCACGGTCGGGATCAGCAGAAAGCAGGACTCGCCGAGGAACACTAGATGGGCGTCTGGCAGGACCAGCCCAGCGCGACCAACACCCGCCCGACATGGGCGCGGTGCAAGGTCACGCCGAAGCGCCGGCGGATCAAGATGGCGATCCGACCGGTCGTCCACAGGTCGGTTGGAAAGCCCCACGCGATGGCGCCTTGCCCAGCCAGCGCGGGAGGCGCGCAACGCCACCGCACGTCGTCGCCGCCGTTCCAGGTCCTGGGGACTGCCGTGTGGTCGCATACCCCATCGTACTCGACGACGACGTACGGCATCTTAGGGAGGGACTGGCTGTCCCGGGCGGAGCGCGGGGACCCCGCGGCCCAGGATCAGCTTGGCGGAACGGAGTGCTTGCATCAATGCTGAAGCAGGCGGCTGAACGTAGTTACCGAACCATGCTTTCCGGATGTGGTTTCTTGGGATTGAGCTTCGTCGATGGACCCGTGTTCGTCACGCTCACGTGACATGGATTGACGTGTCAGCACGACGACGCGGGCCACGACGAGGCTCGGTCCGGCGAAGCGGATCGCGCCCCGTAAAACGGGGACGACGCCATGACGAAGCCCTGCGACCGGCGGTCAGCGGTCGGGGGCTGGACGACGAGCGGCCGCTGCCGGCCTGGGCGCGCTGGGCCGTCGTCGCCCTCGTCATCTATGCGGTAGTTGTGATCGGCCCGGACACCCTGCGCCCCTTCCCCGGCGTGGACAAGATGCCCTTCCTCCGCGAGTGGTACCCGCTCGGCACGCTCGGCTTCCAGGCCGACGACGACGGCAAGGTCACCGCCGTCGACAAGGACGGCCCGGCCGCGAAGGAAGGGCTTCACGAAGGCGACCTGATCGACCTTGCCGCGCCGACGAACCGCCGTGCGGTGGACCTGGCCTTCGTC
>Ga0114129_10002359_pt1 | contig 26209 bp, 33 predicted proteins | sample RhiMetdeltSRZDD1_FD_80071 | JGI IMG/M metagenome (GOLD analysis project Ga0114129, IMG submission 80071) | Populus rhizosphere microbial communities from Tennessee, USA - Rhizosphere MetaG P. deltoides SRZDD1 (version 2) (version 2) | ecosystem: Host-associated > Plants > Roots > Rhizosphere >...
CGCCGGCAAGACGACGCTGCTCCGCGTGATCTCCGGCATGATCGCACCGCGCGCCGGCTCGCTGTCGTTCGAAGGCATCCAGCTCACGGGCCGGCCCGCCTACGAGGTCGTGGCGCGCGGCATCGCCCACGTGCCCGAGGGCCGCCGGATCTTCCCGATGCTCACCGTCGCCGACAATCTGAAGATGGGCGCGTATCTCAAGACCGCGCGGCGCGCCTATGCGGAGAATCTCGAGCGCGTATTCGGACTGTTTCCCGTGCTCTCCGAGCGCCGTCGCCAGCGCGCGGGCAGCCTTTCGGGCGGCGAGCAGCAGATGCTCGCCGTCGGCCGCGCGCTGATGTCGCGGCCCAAGCTGGTCCTGCTCGACGAGCCGTCGATGGGACTGGCGCCCGTGATGGTGCTGCGCCTCTTCGATCTGATCCGCCGCGTGCGCGAGGAGGGCTACACGATTCTCGTGGTTGAACAGAACGTGCGACAGGTGTTGAAGCTCGTGGACCGCGCGTACCTGCTCGAGGCGGGGCACCTCAAGATGGAGGGTCGCGCCGACGCGCTGGCCGAGCAGGATTTCGTGCGCAAGGCGTACGTGGGCCTGTGATCGACCCCATCTTCCTCGCCGAGGCCGCCGTGAACGGCCTGCTGCTGGGCGGCGTGCTCGCGCTGCTGGCGCTCGGTCTCAACCTGATCTTCGGCGTGATCGACATCGTCTGGATCGCGTACGTCGACCTGGTCATGATCTGCATGTACGCGGTGTACTTCCTCGTGCAGGTCTATGGCTGGCCGATCTGGCTCGGCGGCCTCATCAGCGTGGGCCTCGGGGCGCTGCTCGGCGTCGGCGTGCACCTGCTGATCATCTCGCCCATTCTCGGCAGCGCGCCGATCAACCAGCTCTTGGCCACCGGCGGCCTCCTGTTCTTCCTCCAGTCGTTCGCGACGTTCTTGTGGACGACCGATCACCGCTCGGTGCGCGTGACCCTCCCCACGATCGAGATCGGCGGAATGTTCCTGTCCTTTGCGCGTCTGATTGCCTTCGCGGTCGCCCTGCTCGTGATGCTCGGCCTCTACCTGTTCCTGCGCCACACCTACGTAGGCACGGCCTTCCGCGCGGTCTCGCAGGACCGTGGTGCGATGGCGCTGATGGGCGCGAACCCGCGTGTGGTGTATCTCGTGACCTCGGCGGTGGGCGGCGCGCTGGCCGGGGTGGCGGCCGCGCTGCTGATCCTGCAGTATTCCGTCCACCCGTTCTTCGGGGCCGCGTTCGGGCCGCTGACGTTCATGATCTGTGTCCTGGGTGGGCTCGGTAACATGGTCGGCGCGTTCATCGCGTCGTTCATCATGAGCGAGGTGATCTCGATCGGCGGCGTCGTGTGGTCGACGGAGATGGGCTACGTCATCGCGTTCGTCTTCTTCGTGGTCATGATCTTCGCCCGCCCCGGCGGCATTCTCGGCAAGCGCGCATGAGCGCCGGCCGGCCCGTCGTCGCGGTGTTGCTGGCGCTGCTGCTCGCCGTTCCGTTCGTACCCATGGGCGGCATGCGGCAGTACGTCCTGCACGTGCTGATCCAGATCTTCATCTGGTCGTTCATCGGCGGGGCCTGGTCGCTGATGGGGCGCTTCGGGCTTCTGTCGCTCGGCCACGGCGCGTTCCTCGGGCTCGGCGCGTACACGACCACGCTGCTGTGGAACTTCTTCGGGCTCACGCCCTGGCTCGGCGCACTCGTGGCGGTGGCGCTGACCGCCCTGCTCGCCGTCGTCGTCGCGTATCCCTGCTCGCGCTTTTCGGTCGTCGGTCACTACTTCGGGCTGGTCACGCTCGCGGTCGGCGAGGTGATTCGCCTGCTCATCATCGCCGAGCGTGACTGGACGGGCGGCTCGCTCGGGCTCACCGTGCGTCCGGCGGGCGGCGACAGCCTCGTGGCGGTGCAGTTCGCGGACAAGCGCGTCTTCTACTATGCGGGCCTCGTGCTGTGGGCGCTGGGGCTCTGGATCTGGCGCCGGCTTGATCGCTCGATGGCCCGGTCGGCGATGGAGGCGATCGGCGAGGACGAGACGGCGGCCGCTTCCGTGGGCATCCACGTCACCCGGTTCAAGATCGGGATCACGGTGCTGTCCGCCGTGCTGACCGCCATCGGCGGCATCGCGTATGCGCAGTACATCGCCTACGTGAACCCGGACACGCTGGCCGGCATCGGCGTGTCGCTGCGCATCGTGTTCGCCGTCGTGCTCGGCGGCATGTACGCGCTGCTCGGGCCGACCGTCGGCACCGCGCTGACGATCGCGCTCGCCGAAGTGCTGCGCGTGGTCTTCGGCGTCACCTACGTCGGCATGGCCGAGACGATCTACGGTCTGCTGCTCATCGTCTTCATCATCTTCCTGCCCTCGGGCATCTATGGCAGCGTCCGGGACCTGCTCCGCCGACCACGCGCGGCGGCCGCGCCCGCGACGGCGTAGGATCGAGCCATGGCGGACTTCACGATCTATCCCGACAAGGAGGTCGGCAAGACCGCCCGCGCCCTCGCCGACCAGATCGAGCGCGACGGCGGCCGCGTGCTCGCCGTCTACCAGGAGCCGGTCGGCGAGCACTGGCAGATCTTCTGCCTGCTGCCGCGGACGAAGGTGGAGGCGAGCCCCTACCAGCGCGACGTGTCGCCCACCCACGTGAAGCGCCTCACCGAGGCCGTGCGCCGCGTCGACCGGTTCGTAGACCCGATCGTCGTCGTCTCGCCCCAGCCCGGTGTGTACTGGACGCCGAACGGCAATCACCGCCGTGTGGCGCTGGACAAGCTGAAGGCGGATTTCGTGCCGGCCATCCTGGTGGCCGAGCCGAACGTGGCGTTTCAGGTCTTGGCGCTCAACACGGAAAAAGCCCACAACCTCAAGGAGAAATCGCTGGAGGTCATCCGGATGTATCGCGGCGCCGAGGCCGAGCAGCCGTCCTCGACGGAAGAGGACTGGGCCTTCCAGTTCGAGTCGGCGCACCTGATTACGCTCGGTCTGCTCTACGAGCAGAACAAGCGCTTCGCCGGCGGCGCCTTCGCGCCGATCCTGCGACGCGTGGACAAGTTCCTCAAGACCTCGCTGCGCAAAGGCCTCGAGGAGCGGGAGGAGCGCGCGGGCCTCGTGCGCTCGGTCGACGAGGCGCTGGCTGTGGTGGTCGCCAAGATCAAGAAGCGCGGCATCAACCATCCCTACGTGAAGAACTACGTCCTCGCGCGGACCACGCCGCTCACCCGCGCACGCAAGACCCTGCCCTCGTTCGAGCAGACGTTCAAGAAGCTGAAGGACAACCTCGCGGAGTTCGACGTCGCCAAGGTGCGCTACGACGAGATCCAGCGCTCGGCCATCATGATGGCCCCGGCAGCCGCGGAGTAAGGGCGTGGCCCGGGTCGTGCTCGTGACCGGCGGCAGTGGGGCCCTGGGGCAGGCGATCACGCGCCGCTTCCTCGGCGAGGGCGCGACCGTCTGCGTGCCGTGGATCGTGGAGGCCGAGCGCGAGCGGCTGGCCGCGTCGGTCGATGCCCCCGTGCGCGCGCGACTGGTGCTCGAGCGCTGCGACGTCGCCGACGACGCGTCGATGGCCGGACTCACCCAGTCGCTCCTCGCGCGCCAGGGGCACATCGACGTCCTCGTCAGCGCGGTCGGCGGCTTCGCGATGGGCGATCTCGTTCAGACCGACCGTCGGCTGTGGGACTCGATGCTGACGCTGAACCTCACCACGGCCTACGTCGCGGCGCACGCGGTGGTGCCACCGATGCTGGCCGGCGGCGGCGGGCGCGTCGTGGCCGTCGCCTCGCGCGCGGTGGTGCCGCCCGTCGGCGGCATGATCGCCTACACCGTGGCGAAGGCCGGCGTGATCGCGTTCGTGCAGGCGCTGGCCGCCGAGACCCGCGGCCGTGGCGTCACCGTCAACGCCGTCCTGCCGAGCACGATGGACACTCCGGCCAATCGCGCGGCGATGCCCAACGTCGATCCGAAGACATGGGTTCCGGTGGAGGAGGTGGCTGACGCGATCGCCTATCTCGCCGCGGAGTCATCCGGCTACATCACCGGAACGCTCCTCTCGATCTAGTCATCAATGTACCCGCACCAGAAGGAGCGGCTCGACGCCGCGCTCGAGAAGTTCGGCGTGGACGCGCTGGTCGCCACGTCCGCGGCCGACGTCGCGTACCTCACCGGCTTCTGGAGCTTCTCGTGCAGCGTCTATCCGACCGACATCGCGGCGGTGTACTGCAAGGCCGGCACCGCGCTCGTCCTGCCGACCATCGACGCGCCCGCGTTCAGCGCCGGCGACGCCGCCGCCGATCACGTCGCCTGCCACGGACGTTTCTTCGTCAACGTGGCGGAGCGCGCGGAGGAGCACGCGCGCCGCGCCGCACGGCTCGCCGCCGAGCCTGCGGACACGGCCGCCGAAGCGCTCGCGCGCGTGCTCGAGGCCCTCGGTCTGCGCGGCGCGCGCATCGGCCTGGACGATCCCGCGCCGCCTGACGCCGTCCCGATCGCGGCGCGGGTCACACGCTTGCACCTCACGTCGGCCCCGGGCGCGGTCGCCAGCGCCCGCCTCGTCAAAGGCCCGTACGAGATCGAGTGTCTGGCGCAGGCGTTACGCATCGCAGATGAGGCGATTCACACCGTGCTCGGCGAGCTGAAGACCGGCACGACGGAGCGCGAGGCGATCGAGCTTTATGAGCGGGCGGTGTCGGCGCGCCGCGGAACACCGTATGCGGCGATGATCGCCTTCGGCCCGAGCGCCGCACTGCCGGCGGCGCCCCCCGGCGACCGAGCGCTGCGCTCCGGCGAGCTCGTCCGCTTCGACGTGGGTTGCGTCTTCAAAGGTTATCGCGGCGACGTGGCGCGCATGGGCGTGCTGGGTGAGCCGAATGCCCGCGCGCAGCGCGCGTACGACGCGGTCGAGGCCGGCGTGCAGGCGGGACTCGACGCCATCCGGCCCGGCGTCGACGGCGGCGCGGTATTCGAGACCGTCGTGGCGGCTGTGCGCGGCGCGGGCCTGCCCGAATTCTGGCGCCACCACGTCGGCCACGGGATCGGTCTGGAGCCGGCAGAGGCGCCCTGGCTCAGGCCGGGCGGCGAGCCGCTCGAGGCGGGGATGATGCTACGCGTGGAGGCGCCCTACTACGAGCTCGGCGCCTTCGGCGTGAGCGTCAAGGAAACCGTCCTCGTCATCCGCGGCGGAGCGAGCGTCGTCAATCGCTCGCACCGAGGCCTCGTCCTCCTGGACTAAGCAGCGGCGCGCTTGGGCATGTTCTGCTCGAGCCAGCGCTCCGCCTGCTGGACGCCGTTGGCCTGCGCATCGTCTCGCGTGGCAAACGTCTCGCTGGTCACCGGCAGGTCGACCGTGCGCGTGTGCTCGGGCGTCGTCTCGGTGATTGCCGCGACGACGGCCCACCGCCCGTCGCGCATCTGCTCGGTCACGATGGAGATCTCGCACCCCTCCCACGCCGTCGGGACCTTCGTGCGGTCGATCATGGGCGCACCTCCGTCGGCAGCCGCAAGGAAGCAACCGGGCGGCCAGCGAGTGGCGAGCGGACCAGGCGCCTTTGCTCACAAGTATTTGGCGCGCATGTATCGCCATGTAAACGGAATGGCTCGGGGGTGTCGTCCAAGGGCCAGCAGTCATCCCCTCCGACGAGGTGACGACGATGAGGCTGACGACGGCGCTCGCGATGACGGGTATGGCGGTGGCGCTCCTGACGGCGCCGGCGCTCGCGCAGGACGTCAGGTCGGACGACGTGAAGCAGGACCGCAAGGACATCCGGCAGGACCGACGCGATCTCCGCAGCGATCGCCGTGACATTCGCAGCGACCGCAAGGACATCCGTCAAGACACCAGGGACATCCGGACGGATCGGCGCGATCTGCGCGGCGATCGTCGTGAGCTGGCCGCCGACCGCAAGGCCGGCGACAAGGACGCCGTGAAGGACGACCTGAAGGACATCCGGTCGGATCGCAAGGACATCAGAAGCGACGTGAAGGATCGGCGCGCCGACGTCCGCGACCTGCGCCAGGATCAGCGTGATCGGCGGCAGGATCGCCGCGACCTCAAAGCCGACCAGGCGGCCAAGTAACCTCGCTCGGGCGAGCGCGTCCGAGGCCGGGCCGGCCGGCCTCGGACGTGAAATGTTGCTGCCGGCGATTGTCGGGTGGGATCGTGGACGGCAGAGGGCCGGGTGACGGACGACCGGGAGGCGACTTCCGATGAGACGTTGTGCCGGCGTATCGCGGCGCGGGACGACACGGCCTTCGACGTGCTGGTCACGCGCTACCAGGCCCGCGCATACCGTCTCGCGTGGTCGCTGCTCCGCGACGCCGAAGACGCACGAGACGCCTCGCAGGAGGCGTTCATTCGCGTCTGGGCGGCGGCCGAGCGATTCCGCGGTGACGCCCGGTTCTCGACGTGGTTCTATCGAATCCTGGTCAACGTGTGTCTCGATCACAAGCGTCGCGGCCGCTGGTGGACGCGGCTCATCGCGCGCGACAGCGATCGCGACAGCGACGAATCGCTGGTCGAGCGCCAGCCGGCGATCGGCCCCGATCCCGGCGATCACGCCACCGAGGCGCAGACGATGACGCGACTCTGGAAGGCCGTACATCAGCTGTCCGCCCAGCAGCGCGCCGCGGTCATCCTCTACGCGCAGGAGCACCTGTCCACCGCCGAGATCGCTGACGTGCTGAACGTCGCGGAGCCGACGGTCCGCGTGCACCTGCATCGCGCGGTCGCCGCGCTGCGAAAGGAGCTGGCGCCATGACGGCGGAGCGTCGCGACGACCTGACCGACGCCGAGCGCGATCTGCTCGCGCGCGCCGTCGCGGCCTCGCCGCCGCCGCTCGAGCCGCGCTGGGGTGAATACCGCGCCGAGCTGCGCGCCCGGCTCGAGACGCGCCGCTCGATCGGCAGGCGCCTGGGGCGATGGTGGGCGCGGCCGGCGCCGATCGCGCTCTCCCTCGGGCTCGCCACCGCGCTGCTGTTGTTCACGCTGCACCCGGTGGAGCGGCGACCCGATCTCGCGGCGCTCGACGAGGCCATGCTCGGTGCGCGCCTCGACCTGCTCGAGCACTATCACGTGGTCGAACGTCTCGACCTCCTCGAGAATTTCGAGGTGATCCGCCGGCTCGACGACGTGGTGTCGCGGGAAGGCTGATGCGGCGCATGGCCGCTGTGATCGCTCTCGTGGCCGCCCTCGCAGCGCCGGTGCGCGCCGCCGACCGTCCGGGTGGCCGCCTCGACGCACAGATGCTGCTCGACCTCGACCTGCTCGCCGAGGCCGATCCCGCGCGACATCGCGACCAGGGCATCGCCGAGCGCATGCGACTGCTCGAGATGCTGCGGCTGCTGGAATCCCCCGCCGGCGCGACGCCGGTCGATCGCGCGTCGACACCGGCTGCTCGGCCGACACCGCCGGCGCCGGCGGAGGCGGGGTCGAAATGAGCGCCACCCTGCGCTGGATCGCGCTCGTCCTCACTGCGGTTGCGTTGCTCGCGGGCGGCGCGCCCGAGGTGGCCTTCGGCCAGGCGCCGCCCATCGAGGGCATGGATCGCCTCTCACCCGAGGAGCGCGCCATCGCCCAGCGCAATCTCGAGCGCTGGCAGAAGATGACCCCGCAGGAGCGCGAGCGGGTGCTCGACCGCTATCGCCAGTGGCAGCAGCTCACCCCGCAGCAGCGGCAGACGGCGCGGCAGAATTTCCGAAAATTCCAGGCGCTGCCGCCGCAAGAGAAACAGCGCATGCTCCAGGAGTTTCAGCGGTGGAACGAGCTGCCAGAATCGCGCCGGCAGGAGCTGCAGCAGGCCTACGAGCGCTTCCAGCGGATGCCGCCGGAGCGGCGCGAGCGCATCATGCAACGGTTCCAACAGCTGCAGCAGCTGCCGGCCGAGGAGCGTGAGCGCGTGATGCGCAACTGGGAGCGCTGGCAGAAGATGTCGCCCGAAGAGCGGGCGCAGGCGCGCGAGCAGGTTCGCCAGCAGCGGCAGCAGCAGCGCCAGCAACAGCGCCAACAGCAGCGACAGAGCTGGCGTGAGCACGGCGAGCGGCCCGATCGGAGTGAGCGATGAGGCGGCGCGTGGCCGCCCTCGTGCTCGCCGCGCTCTACCTCGGCCTCGCCGGCGACATTGCGCCCGCGCTCGGCGCGGACTCCGTGATGCCCTCGGACGAGGCGGCGATCGTTCATGCGCTCTCGCGTCTTGGGTCCGGTCCACGCCCGGGCGACGTCGAGCGCGTGAGGGCGATGGGGCTGGCGGCGTGGATCGAGCGACAGATGGACCCGGGTCGCCTCGACGACCGGGCGACCGATCAGGCGCTGGCGGCGCTGCCGACACTGACGATGTCGATCGACGAGCTGCAGACCAGGTATCCGCGTCCCAAGGCGCGGGAGAAGGCTGCCGATCCGCAGATGACGCCGCGAGCGCTGTACGACCGGCCGCAGCCCGGCAATCGCCCGGTCCGCATCATCGCCGAGATGCAGGCGGCGCGGATGGTGCGGGCCATCGAGAGCGAGCGGCAGCTCGAAGAGGTCATGGTCGACTTCTGGTTCAACCACTTCAACGTCCACGCCGCCAAGGGCGAGGTGAAGTGGTACGTCACCGCGTACGAGCGCGACGTGATCCGGCCCAATGCGCTCGGCCGCTTCGGCGACCTGCTGCGCGGAACGGCGACCCATCCAGCCATGCTCTTCTATCTCGACAACTGGCTGAGCACCCGCCCCGACTTCACGGTGAGGTTCGGTCCCAACCGCGGCAAGCGCGCCGGGCTCAACGAAAACTACGCGCGCGAGCTGATGGAGCTGCACACGCTCGGCGTCGACGGCGGCTACACCCAGCAGGACGTCACCGAGGTCGCCCGCGCGTTCACCGGCTGGACGATCGACCGTCCGCGCGAGGCGGCGCGATTCATCTTCCGCCCGGCGACGCACGACCGCGGCGACAAGACGATCCTCGGCACGCGGCTGCCGGCGGGCGGCGGTCTCGATGACGGCGAGCGCGTGCTCGCCATGCTGCTCCACCATCCATCGACGGCCCGCTTCATCGCCACCAAGCTCGCGCGACGGTTCGTCGCCGACGATCCGCCGCCGGCGCTCGTGGATCGCGTGGCGGCCACGTTCCGCGCCACGGAGGGTGACATCCGCGCGATGCTGCGCACCATCGTCACCTCATCCGAATTCTGGGCGCCCGACGCGCGCCACGCCAAGATCAAAAAGCCGTCCGAGTACGTCGCCAGTGCGGTGCGCGCGGTCGGCGGCCACGTCGATGCGCGCGCGGGATTTGCGCTCGCACGCTCTGCGGCGGAGATGGGCGAGGGACTGTACGGCGCGCAGCCGCCCACGGGGTACCCCGACCGCGCAGAGGCGTGGGTCAACGCGGGCGTGCTGCTCGCGCGCATGAATTTCGCCCTGGCGCTCACGCAGCGGCGCCTGCCCGGCGTAACGCTCGACTTGTCGCCGCTGGCCGTGGATCGCGCGGCGCCCGAGGCGACGCTCGCTCGTGTGCTCGCGAGCCTGCTGCACGGCGAGCCCAGCGCTCAGACGCGATCCGTGCTCACCGCGCAGCTCGGCGACCCGGAGATCCGCCGTCAGACGGCGGACGATCGCGGACCCGCCGACACCGACGTCGAGAAGCTGGCGGCGCTGGTGATCGGCTCGCCGGAGTTCCAGCGGAGGTGATGGCGTGATGCTGACTCGACGCGCGCTCCTCAAGTCCGGTGCCTGCGCACTGGCGGCGGTGGCGGCGCCACCGCGCTTCCTCGCCCGCGCGGCGTCCGCCGCGGAGGCGCGTCGCCGGGTCATCGTCGCCGTGTTCCAGCGCGGCGCGGTCGACGGCCTCAGCATGGTCGTGCCCTACGGCGATCGTGATTACGCCGCCACGCGCGCGTCGATCGCCATCCGGCCGCCGAATGGCGCGGATGTCGACGGCGCGCATGATCTCGACGGCTTCTTCGCGTTGCATCCCGCGCTGGCGCCCCTCATGCCGCTGTGGCGGACGCGCGCGCTGGCCGTGGTGCATGCCTGCGGATCTCCCGACCGGACGCGCTCGCACTTCGATGCGCAGGACTACATGGAGTCCGGCACGCCCGGGGTCAAATCGACGACCGATGGGTGGCTGGCGCGGGCGATCGGAACGCGCCCGGCGCCGAGCTCACCGTTCCGCGCCGTGGCGCTGGGCCCGACCCTGCCGCGAATCCTGAGAGGCGACGCCGGCGCCATCTCGCTCGCATCGCTGGACCGCTTCGACGTACGTGCGAGCAGCGACGCGGCGGTGGCGCGCAAGGGCTTCGAGTCGCTTTACGAGCAGAGCGTGCAGGATCTTCTGCACGGCACGGGACGCGAGACGTTCGAAGCCGTCCGCATGCTCAAAAGCGCCAACGCCGCGCAGTTGACGCCCGCGAACAACGCGCAGTATCCGCGCTCGCGGCTGGGCGAGTCGCTAAGGCAGATCGCCCAGCTCATTCGCGCCGACGTGGGGTTGGAGATCGCGTTCACCGACGCCGGCGGGTGGGACACGCACGTTGGTCAGGGCGCCGAGCAGGGTCAGCTCGCGAATCGTCTCCGTGACTTCGGCGCCTCACTCGCCGCGTTCGCGCAGGACCTCGGGGATCGCATGGGCGACGTCGTCGTGCTGACGATGTCGGAGTTCGGCCGCACCGTGGCCGAGAACGGCAATCGTGGCACCGACCACGGTCACGCGACGGCGATGCTGCTGCTCGGTGGCGGCGTGCGCGGGGGCAAAGTGTACGGTCGCTGGCCGGGGCTCGCGCGCGAGCAGCTCTACGAGGGCCGCGATCTCGCGGTTACAACCGACTTCCGCGCGTTGTTCGCCGAGGTGGCGGGCCGCCAGCTCGGGGTCAGGCGGCCGGCGACACTATTCCCCGGCTGGACCGGCGCCGCACCGCTCGGTGTAATGGTCTAGCTACAGCTCCGGCCGGCACACCGCGCGGAAATTGCACCAGCGGCAGATGCGCAGGTCCTCGGTGCGCTCGAACGCGTCGATCACCGCGACATTTCGATCGGCATCCGAGAGGTACGCCTTCATCCCGCGGATCGAGAGCCGCAGCTGCTCGCGGATGTCGGTGAGCCGGTTGCCGTCCCAGCGATGCGGGGTCACCGTCGGTTCGCGCAGGTTGACCTCGAGGAGATCGACTTTCTCCGGATCCACGCCGAGCATGTCCCTGGCGTAGAGCGCGTAGCAGCCGAGCTGAAAGGCCGCGGAGTCGGGATCGGCAGCGCCCGTCTTCCAGTCCACGAGGGTGAGCCGGCCGTCTGCGTTCCAGAAGCCGAAGTCGGGAGCGATCCAGATCGGCGTGCCTTCGAAGTCGAGCACCTTGCTCCAGTGCTCGATCGACCAGTGCTCGGGCGCCGTCTTGCGGATCTCGGCCAGCAGCGGCAACCGGAAGAAGTTGCGCAGACATCGCTCGACGCCGGCGCGCAGCGCCTGCCACACCTCGGGCTTGAGCTCCGTGGCGTACTCGTGCTCGAACAGCGCCAGCGTCTTGGGATTGTCGCGATAGCGGCCGTCCCGCGACGAGCGCCACTCGCCGCGCATGCGCTGGACGACGTCGGCGACGAAGGGCTCCACCGGCACGTCGCGGCCGGTACCGAAGATGTGCAGCGCCATCTCGATCGCGTCGTGCACGGCGCGGCCCGCCCACATCTGTCGCGACGCGAGCTGCTTGAGGATGTAGAGCCGGCGCACGTGCTCTGGAGCGCCCGCGTCCCAGCCGCCCCAGGAGCCGTAATAGTGATAGAAGTACCGCCGTTTGCACTCCGTGAAGACGCCGTCGCGGCTGCGGGACCAGGAGAACTCGTTGGTCAGCTCGGGCACCGCTTCGCATTCTATGCTAGCCTCGGCGCGATGACGACGGCATTCAAGGTCGAGTGCCCCTGCTGTCACGCAAAGCTGACGGTGGATCCCGAGGTGCGGGCGGTGATCGCCCACGAGGAGCCGCCTCGCAAGCGCACCGTCGCCGACCTCGACACCGCCTTCGGCACGCTGGGCGCCAGAGCGGCTGAGCGTGAAGAGCGGTTCCGCCAGGCCCGCGCGGCGGAGGCGGACAAAGGCAAGCTGCTCGACCGCAAGTTCCAGGAAGGGCTCAAGAAGGCCAAAGACTCGCCGGACCCGCCGCGACGCCCGTTCGACGACGAGTGACCGACCTCGTCGGTGACCTGCTGCGGCAGGTCAGCCGAAGCTTTTACCTCTCGCTTGCGATCTTGCCGCGCTCGCTGCGCGAGCCCATCGGGCTCGCTTACCTCCTCGCGCGAGCCAGCGACTCGGTCGCCGACACACGGCTGCTGCCCCGTGAACAGCGCCTGCGCCATCTCGCAACGCTGAGCGGCGCCTATGCCGGCGCGCCCGGGGCCGATCCCGCGTCGATCGCGCGGGCGTGCGCTCCGCTGCAGGCGCACGCGGCCGAGCGCGAGCTGCTCGAGCGTGTCGGCGAAGCGCTGGCTCGCGTCGATGCGTTGCCGGAGCGCGACCGACAGGCGGTCCGCACGGTGCTCGCGACCATCACCGAGGGGCAGCGCTTCGATCTCGAGCGCTTCCCCGCCGAGGACGCCGCCGGTCTCGCCGCGCTCGACACGCTCGCCGAGCTCGACCGCTATACCTACCTGGTCGCCGGCTGCGTCGGCGAGTTCTGGACGCGACTGCACGTCGCCCATCGGCCGCGCCTGGCGCGATGGGACGTCGCCACGATGAGCGCCGGCGGCGTCCGCTTCGGCAAGGCCCTGCAGCTGACGAACGTCCTGCGCGACGTGCCGGCGGACCTGCGTCACGGCCGCTGCTACCTGCCCGGGCGTGAACTGGCAGCGCTGGGGCTTCGAGCGCGTGACCTGCTCGATGCGGCCAAGACGGCGGCCGCGCGTCCTCTGCTCGACCGTCTGCTGCGGGAGGCGCTCGACCACTACGACGCGGCGTGGCGCTACACGCTGACGATCCCCCGCGCGGAGTGGCGCATGCGGCTGGCGTGCGCATGGCCGCTGCTGTTCGGGCTCGGCACGCTGGCCGCGATCGCGCGCCATCCGAACCCGCTCGCCTCCGAGACGCCGATCAAGATCTCGCGGGGCGCGGTGCGAACGATCCTCGCGCGCTCGTCGGTGGCCGTCTGGTCGAACGCCGCGCTCGGACGCGAGGCGGGTCGACTGCGAACTGCGGTGCGCGTGTGAGAATCTTCTTGCGCGCGACACGGCACCGTGTGCACGGTATGTCGCAACACGCATCCACCTGACGCATCCAACCTTGGAGGGCGGCATGGAACGTATGATGGACGGCGGCAGCGGCTACGGCAGCGAGCCGATGAGCTCGGGATCCGACATGGGCATGGCGGGCGGCGAGCGTCCCGCTCCGAAGTCGGCCACGCGCAAGAAGGCCGGCGGCAGAAAGCGCAAGAAAGCGTCCAAGGCGCGGGGCGGCGCGAAGGGCAAGGCGCGGGGCAAGGCCCGCGGCCGTTCGGGCGCGAAGAAGAAGGGGCCGCGGAAGGGGCGGCGGCGCTAATCCGTCAGGCGTAGACCGAGGAGCGTGGCGGGGTCGATGCGGGCGCCGCCGAGCTGCGCACCGAAGTGCAGGTGCGGGCCCGTCGCCCGTCCCGTCGCGCCCACCGTGCCGAGCGTCTGACCGCGGTCCACCCGTTCGCCCTCGGTCACGGCGACCGTGTCCAGGTGGAAGTAGAGCGTGTGCAGCCCCAGCCCGTGGTCCACCGCGACCAGTCGGCCGGGAAAGAAATACTCCGCCACCAGCGCCACCCGGCCCGCATTGGCCGCGACGACCGGCGTGCCGAGGGCCACCGAGTAGTCTGCGCCGCCGTGGGGAGCGCGTGGTTTGCCGTTGATGACCCGGCGTGCCCCGAACCCCGTCGGGGCCTCGGTGCCTGCGACCGGGCGGACGAAGGCCCCGCGCCAGAGTCGCTCCGGCGAGATCGTCCGATAAAGCATCTGCAGCTGCCGGCCCTCGGCCTCTGCCCGGCGCTCCGTCTCGGGATCGGGCTCGGCCATCCCTGGTGGAACGGTGAGCCGCTGCACCGCGAATTTTCGCGCCACCACGTTGAGCTTGCCGGTCAACCGCTGGGGCTCGAGGCCCGGCTCGAGCACGGCGAGCCGCCAGACCTTGACGCCCGGCTTCATGTCGATGTCGAGACCCAGCAGGGCGGCATGGCCGCCCGCGTAGGGAAAGAACGTCAGCGGCTGATCGTCGACGGAGCCTTCGATGACCGCCGCATCGGACGCGCCGCGGAGGTGCAGCCAACTGACGTCGCCAACACGCAGCCGCGCCGGATGCCAGGCCACGACGAGACGGTCGGCGGAATCGACGAGGCCGGGTAACAGCGCGAGCGCGAGCACGACGGCCAGGCGCCAGGCGCGTGTCGCGCGCGTGGTGCGAGCCGCAGAACGTCGCGGGGCTGGGGCCCCACCGTTCGAGGCGAGCTTCTGATCAAGAGTCACTCGGGGCGCTGCTGTCGCAGGAACTGCTCGATCTCCTCCACCAGCTCCGACGCCGGCGGCAAGTCACTGGTGCCGGCTGGCGTAGCCGGCTCTTCCTCCACGTCTCGGGACTCGAGCTTGCGGATGTAGCCTGCGATCTTGTCGTTCTGCGCGACGATCTCGGTGAGGTTCTGATCGAACTGCCGGCCGGCGTCCTCGAGGTCGCTCAGGTCGACGGTCGCGTTGAGCAGCAGGAGCACGCGACGCACCAGCGCGAGCGCCGCTTTGGGATTCTCGATGCCCGAGATGTAGTGCGGGACGTTGGCCCACAGGGTCGCCGCGGGCAGCCCACTGTCGCGGCACGCGGTGTTGAGCACGCCCACGATGCCCGTCGGTCCCTCATAACGCGTCGGCTTGGTGCCGAGCAGCCGCGCGAGCTCTGGGTCCGCGGCGCCGCCCGACAGGCGCACCGGCCGCGTGTGTGGGACCTCGGCGAGCAGCGCGCCCAGCGTCAGCAGCAGCGTGGCGTCGCAGCGTCGCGCCAGCTCGATGATGGCGGCGCAATACGTCTTCCACTTCAGGTGCGGCTCGGCGGCGACGCCGATGATCAGATCCCGCTCCAGCGAGCTCGGCTGGGCGACTGAGAACTCCATGGTCGGCCAGATCACTTCGCGCTCGGTATCCGATCCGGCCTGGAAGCGGACGGTGGGCCGAGAGAGCCCGAAGTGATAGAACTCCTCGGCGTCGATCTCCGCGAACTTACGGGCGTTGAAGGTCGTGGCCAGGTATCGGGCCGCGGTCGTCGCCGACTCCGCGGCGTCGTTCCACCCGCTGAAGGCGGTGATCACAATGGGACGGCGCAAGCCGGACGGCTGCGCATGGATCGTGAGGGCACTCATCGATCCGAGTATACATTTGAAGACGTGGCAACTCCGGAGTAGCATGTTGCCGCGCGTTTGCCAGTCAATCGCGACTATCGGAGGACGGCTATGCGGAGCACGGGGTGGCGGGTGGTGTTGATCGGCGGTGTGCTGGTGGCGCTGGGTGGGTGCGCGTCGAGCGAGGAGTGGAAGACGTGGAAGGAGCATCCGACGCATTACGCCTCGGGCGACCACGGCTTCTTCTCGCTCCGCAACCGCGAAGGCAAGGGGGCCAAGGTGACCCGCGATGACATCGCGATGGCGCGGGACCAGGGTTGGTGGGGTCGGCCCATCACGGTGAGCTCGGAACAGATCCTCGAGCGTTGATGCCGAGTTGACAAGCCGGTGACGCGGGACGGCTCCCGCGTCACCGGCCTCGGTCCACTCGCACCCGTCAGACCCCGCCGGCAGTAGCATGCCGGTCTGGCATTCTCGATGCAAAGATCACTTCGCATGATTACACAACGGCTCGCCTCAATCCTCACCGTGGTGCTGCTCTTGGCGGCCGGCGCCGCCGCCGCTGCGCCGGCCGAGGACCGTATCCTCGCGCTGGATCGATACACCTCCGACAAGGGCCGCTCCCTCGCCGCCACTTATGGAGCGACTCTGAAGCAGATCAATACCTCGATCTATCACTGCATGCCTTGGCTCGAGGTACCAAAAGAGGGTATCGGGTTTTATAAGCCCCGGGACGCTTCGAAGGACGACCGCTATCTGGCACTCAGGGTCTACATCGAGCAGGAGCCCTCCACTCAGTTCACCGCACTGCCGATCGAGCAGCGCGCGTCGTCGATGTTCTCGCGCTACGTCGGTCCGCTGCTGCGCCGCATGGCCGGCAATGGCGCGATGGTCAACGACTCCTCGCTCGACGGCTTCACCGTCATCCTCGAGTGGCTGAAGGAGACGCCGATGTCGGGCGGCCGGCCGGTGCACGAGACCATTGCCGTGTTCATCGACAAGGCGACGGCGCTCGAGTACCTGCAGGGCATGGTCAAAGCCCCTGGGCTGGCGGAGCGCGCGCGCGTGTACGGCTGGGACGGTGAGACGCCGCTCGGCCGGCTGCGCCTCGCTTCCTGGGACGACAACTTCGTCGCGACGTACAAGGTGGCGAACTACCAGCTCGCCGCCGGCGTCACCTGCCAGTAAGCAGATAGCCGGGCGGGGAACCCCGGGCCGGGGTTCCCCGCCGGCCCGCTTCGAGCAAGCCCTCAGGCGATTGCGGCGCCGACCGCCGCCGCGATGGCGAGCAGCGCGCGCGACGCCTCGCAGCTCGGGGCCGTAGCGACCAGCGGCTCGCCGAGATCCGCCGCGGCCGCCAGCGCCGGATCGAAGGGCACCGCGCCGAGAAAGCGAATGCCGGCGGCGCGTGCGAGCTCGGTGCCCGAGGGCCCGGGAAACAGACCCGTCATGTTCTCGACGAGGCCCAGCACCGGCGCCTTGGCCTGCGCGGCGACCGTGATCGACTTGCGCACGACCAGACGCGCCACGTCAGACGGGATGGTGACGACGATGGTGCCGGACAGCACGGGCAGCAGCCCGGCCACGGTGACGAGCCGGTCCGTGCCTGGCGGCAGGTCGAGCAACAAGACGTCCAGGGCGCCCCAGGCGGTATCGGCGAGGAACTCGCGGATCGCGTTGGCCTCCATCGCGCCACGCCACGTATGCGATTCGGCCTGCGACGGCGCCTCCCACGCGAGCGGCGTCTCGTCAGAGGCCAGCAGCAGGTCCATCGACATCACGCGTATGCCGAGCGCCCCCTCGGGCGGCGTGACGCCGTCGGAGCCGACCACGAGTCGGCGGCCGCGCACGCCCAGCATGGTCGCCATGGTCGGGCCGTTGAGGTCTGCGTCCAGCACGCCCACGCGCCGGCCCTCGAGCGCCCAGCAGGCGGCGAGATTCGCCGTAACCGACGACTTGCCCACCCCGCCCTTGCCGGAGACGACGGCCACGACCGCACGGACCTGCGAGAGCCGGGCGCGCAGCCGCGCGTGCTGCTCGTTGACCTGCCCTTCGATGTTCGAGCCGCCGTCGCCCGCGATGTCCTTGTAGCGCTTCATTGGACCGGGGTCCGCGAGGCCGGTTCGATCGGCAGATGGCCTGTTCTAGATACGCGTGGCTTCACTGTATCGGGGTCCTCGAGGCCGGTTCGATCGGCAGGTGGCCTGCTCTAGATACGCCCGGCTCCGCTCGCCCGGTCATTCGGCGGGCCTCTGGTCCGCCGTCCAGGCGGCGACCGCGACGAAGAGCAGCGCGACGACAGTGACCAGGAAGAACACGGTGGCGCCGGCGCGGAACGTGATCTCTCCGCCCCACGGAGCCGCAACGCTCGCCGTCTCCGGCCGAAGCACGACGCGGAGCACGTGCCACGCACGGATCGCCATGAACAGCGTCAGGATCCGCGCAAAATCCCGACGGCCGAGCACCCAGCGCTCGAACCAGGCGCGCGGCCGCCGCAGCAGATACGGGATGGCGATCACGAAGACGAGCCCCAGAACGATCCAACCCACGCCGGCCCTCGCCATCTCGCCGCGCACGCCGATCCCCTGCAGCGCCAGGTAGACGCCGCCGATCCAGTAGACGATGCCGTACACGAGGTACGCGCGCGCCGCGTCGCGGAAGCGGTCGCCGGGATCGAACGGCGGGCGCTCGGGAATCACGCGCGCCTCAGCCCTGTGGCCGGAAGCGGCCGCCCCATCTGGCCCGGACGTCGGCCAGCAGTGCAGGTGTGATCACGCTCTCGCCGCGCGAGCGCGCGTATCCCTCGACGGCCTTCACGACCATGCCGCGTGCGAACGACGGGATCGCGCTCAGGCGCTCGCGCGCCGACGGGTCCCAGGTCAGCTCGTAATCGACCGGAAGCCCGAACGTGAGCGTGGCCGGCAGCTCGATGACGGCGCCGCCGTGGGCGCCGGGCTGATAACCGCACGCCGGGTCTTCCGCGAGATAGTCGCCGTACGTCGCGTAGGCGCGGCAGCGACAGCCGCCGCAGATCTTCGAGAACTCACACGCGCCGCACCGTCCGCCGAGCTTGGGGTCGCGCAGATCGTCGAAGACCGGCGCCGAGCGCCAGAGGTCGGCGAAGCCCGTCGTTCTGAGATTTCCCGCGCTCACCGGCATGTACGGGCAGGGCGTGACGTCCCCGTCGGGTGTGATGCGGCAGTAGTACTTGCCCGCGGGACACGAGCCGTGGGCGTAGTTCTTCAGCAGCAGCGACGACGGATTGAGCTGCCAGAGAATCCGGCGGAAGTGCGGAGCGCACTTCGCGCGGATCAGCAGGCCGTCGGCGCGGCCGATCGGCGTCGACCACGGATCCTCGAACCTGTCGGTGGCCGGCGGCTCGGCCATGCCGAGCATTCGTCGCACGAACCCCGGCGGCCCCTGTCCCGCGCCCTGCGCCTTCGCCAGCGACGTCAGGATCTGCTCGTAAGCGCCGGCGTCGATGTCGGTGAGGTCCCGACCGCGTCCGGTGCGGACGAGGAAGAAGAAGTTCAGGACCTTGGCGCCGAGGTCCCGCGCGAGATCGATCATCGCGGGGACCTCCTTCACGTTCCAGTCGGTCACCGACATGTGCAGCGAGAAGTCCAGCCCCTCGTCGCCGAGCACGCGCGTGGCGCGTACGGCGGCGTCCCAGGCGCCGGGCAGGCGACGAAAACCGTCGTGCTTCACGCGATCGGTGGAGTCGAGGCTGATGGAGGCACCCAGCACGCCGTGCTCGCGCATCTGCCGGGCCTCGCGCTCGCGCAGCAGCACGCCGTTGGTACCGAAGACGGTCGTGAACTTCTTGTCGGCCGCATAGGCGGCGACGTCCCAGATGTCACGGCGCAAGAGCGGCTCGCCGCCGGTGAGGATCAGGAAGACGTTGGGATTGACCGCGGCGATCTCGTCGATCACGCGTCGGCACTCGGCGGTGGTGAGCTCGCCGCGCGTGTCGGCTCCCGCGTGCGCCGACATGTAGCAATGCGCGCACTCGAGATTGCACCGCTGGGTGAGGTTCCAGGAGACCGAGTACGCCGTGTAAGACAACGACGTGGCCGTCATGGGCGGCCAGGCGCGCCGACCGCGCGGCAGACGTTCCCGCGGGAACGCGATGGGACGTTCCCGCGGAAACGTGCGGCGACAAGCAGCCACGTCACCGGCGGGGTCGCCACGGCGCGGTTACCTCGGCTTCTTGTTCGAGACGTAGCCGGCGATCACCTCGTTCATCGTCTCGCGTGCGTGACCGATGCCTTCCTCGCACACGGCGAGGTCGATCGTGGTCACGCCCCTGGCCGTGGCCACCTTCTCAATCTCCTCGCGCGTCATGTCGCGCATGAACCCGGCCGGAACGCGGTTGAGCCGTGCGGTCGCGTCCTCCGTCCATGTGAAGCCATTGAACCCGCTCGGCGAGAGCTCGGACGGCGCGGGGGCCTGAGCCGGCTCGAATTTCGTGCGCGCGAGGAGCGTGTCCCATCCGGCCCCGAGCTTGTCGCGGCCGACCGTCTCCTCGATCATCGGCAGCGCGAGCTGGCACGTGATCACCGGGATCTTTCGGCTGCGCGCATACTTCTCCACGCGCGCTTTCGCGCGCCGTCGCAGATAGGCGTCGGTCACCTCGCGGAGCGCGTCGCGCGCATCCGCCGACCACTTCACCTGCACGCCGGGCAGCGCCTCTTCTTCCTCGACGCCGCCTTCCTGCGCGGCGATCGCCTCGACCACGTCGCGGCTGATGACCTGGAACTTCTCGGGCGCCGCCTTGCACACCGGGCACGTGGCGACGGCGTTCGGACCCTTGACCGTGTAGCCGCACACGGAGCAGATGGCCGTCGCCGGCTGCGATTCGGCGCGAAGCTTCGCGACGGCCAGGTCCTCGGCCATGATCTGCATCTTCTCCGCCATGCGCGTAGGCATGAAGATCGCCATGGCCTCGTCGATGACCTTGTTCGTGATGACGGTGTGGCCCTGCTCGATCGCATAGCGCAGCAGGGCGGTGCGCGCCACGCCTTTCACCTGGGGCGGCACGCGCTCCATCCGCGCCTCCGCCTCCTCCGTCCACGAGATGATCTCCTCGGCCTTGACGTCGAGCGGTGGGTAAAAGCGCCCGCCGGTCAGGAGCACGTTGCAGGGCGCCAGGCGCAGAAGGTTCTCAGTATTGGAGCCGAGGTCCTTCTCGTTCTCGTCGGAGTGCACGCCGACGCGGCCGAGGATGAGCAGCCAGGGCTGCTCCTTGCGGGCGAACGTCAGCACCTTTTCGAAGCACTTGCCGTCGAGCAGCGTGATGGCGAGATCGACGCCGTCCTCGGCCGCGAGCTTGCGCGCGATCTCCAGGTGCGACTGGTAGATCTTGGCCAGCCCCGTATCGATGATCTCCTCGTGCAGCTGCTCCTGCTCCTTGAAGCGGAAGATCTTCGACGCCTTCTCGCTGAGCACGCCGACGATGCCGTTGAACATCGCGTAGTGCAGATACGGATCGTAGACGGCGATGGCGTGCACGGGACGGCTCAGCGCCTTCGACAGCGCGAGGCCGATCTTGAGCCCGTGGAACGACTGCGGCGAGCCGTCGAGCCCGACCACGATGGCGCCCTCGCCGTCCTTCAGCGCGTCGGGATTGCGCACGATCAACGTGTCGCGCTCGACGCGACGCACGAAGCGCTCGGTCACCGAACCGAGCTGGCTGTCCTTCACGGCGCCCATGCCGAGCGCGCCCATCACGACGAGGTCGTAGTCGGACGCCAGGGTATCCTCGATCAGCGCCTTGTAGTGCTTGCCGTCCATCATCCTGGCCGTGAACGCGAGCCCGGCCGCCTCGGCCTTGGCCTTCATCACGTCGAGGTAGGATTCGGAGATCAGCTGGAGGCCCATGGCGATCAGCGAGTCGTGGATCTTCCGCTGACGCTCGAGCTCGTTCTCGTCTTTGTATTCCTCGGGAAGCGTGTACTCCATCTGCTTGAACCGGTAATCGTGCAGGCGCGCCGCGTAGACGTGGGAGCCGGTGAGCCGCGCGCCGAAGGCGCGGCCGAGCTCGACCGCGAGGTCGATGGCGCGATTGCTGTGCTCCGAGTTGTCCACCGGCACGTAGACGTGCTTGTACATTCGCTCCCCCGTTTACTTGAGTTCGAACTCGACGCCCCTGGACACCACGCGCACGAGACGTCTCACGCGGCGCGCCTCAGGGATTGGGATTGATGCCGTATTCGACGGCGAGCCAGAGGCTGCGGCTGTAGCGGAAGAACCACAGCGGAAACACGACGCAGAACGGCAGCCAGATCGCGAGCTGCGTCGCCGTGGACAGCTCGGTGCGCGCCCACAGCAGGAAATAGCCGGCAATGGCCACGAGCGTGGTCACGCCGTAGTTGACGTAGATCGCGCCGACCCAGTAGCCCTGCGCCCGCTCGAACTTCAGATAGCAGACCGGACAGACCTCGTTCATCGTGAACCAGCCGCGGTAGAGCGGCGCCCGGCCGCAGCGCGGGCAGCGCAGCCGCAGACCGCGGCCGATGCCCGTCGCCACCCGCCGCAGCGCCTCGGCCACAGCGCGCCTCGTCCACGAGCCGGCGGCTCAGTGCTTCGCGGCCGCGGGCGCAGCGGCCTTCTTGTCGTCGGAGGTCTTCTTGGCGACGGCGAATCCGTCCGGCAGCAGCACGAACACGAGCAGCGTCGCGATGACCAGCGGCGTGACCGCGATCAGGCCGAGCGTGCGCGTCTCGAGCTTGAGGTGCATGAAGTACATCGCCACCAGCGTCGCTTTCCACACCGCGAAGACGCACAGCAGCACCGCGATGTAGAGCTTGGGGATGGGCAGGAAAATCACGCCCAGCTCCACCGCGGTGAGGATCGCGAGGTAATAGAAGATCGCCATGTAGTTCGGATGCTTGTGTTCCGCCATGACCCTGTCCCCTAGAGGAGATACATGAACGTGAATACCATGATCCACACCAGGTCGACGAAGTGCCAGTAGAGCCCGGTGATTTCGACGAAATTGTACGAGGCCATCGGCTGGGCGCGGCGCGCGACGACGCCCATCGTCGCCAGCAGGTAGATCACGCCGGCTGTCACGTGCAGCCCGTGGAAGCCGGTGACCAGGAAGAACGACGTGCCGAACAGCGACGCGCCCCAAGGGTTGCCGTTGATGTGCAGACCGCGGTGGATCAGGTGCGTCCACTCGTACGCCTGCAGGCTCACGAAGATCGTGCCGCCGAGGGCCGTGAGCAGCAGGAACATCTTGGCGCGGTTCTTGTCGCCGCGGCTCAGCCACTCGAGCGCCTTCACCATCGTCACGCTCGAGCAGATCAACAGGAACGTCATGAGCGCGGTGAGGTTGATGCCGAGGACTTCATAGGGATTCGGCCAGTCGGCGCTGGTGGCCCGCATCGCGCCGTAGCCGGCCAGCAGCGTCCCGAAGCCGACGGCGTCGCCGGCCAGGAAGATCCACATCCCGAGCTTGCCCCACGATTCGGGTGTGAGTGGGGACTCGGCGGCCTCCACCGCCGCCGCCCCGTGCGCGGTCGCAGCAGTCATGTCGTCTCCGTGTGAGTTCGAGGTGAAGGATCAGCGTGGGCGGCGCGCCGCAGCAGCGCCGAGATCCGCGCGACGGCGTCGCGTGGCCGCCAACCGAATTGCCATGCGAGGGCGCCGAGGATGGCGCCGGCCACGACGAACGGCATCAGGATGAGACCGAGGTACGGCCAGGTATAGGAGCGATCACCGAACGCGTTGCCGAGACAGACCGCGCACGCGGCGGCGCGGTCCGGCAGCGCGAGCCCGGCGAGGATGGCGGCCAGCGCGTGCCGTGCCCTCATACGAGATACACCGTCACGTAGAGCACCGGCCAGACTCCCACCACGAAATGCCAGAACATCGCACACGCCTGCAGCGGCGCGACCCGGCCCTCGCGGAAGCGACCACCGGCCACGAGGGCCGTGGTGATGAGCAGCCACACCAGGGCGGCGAGGACGTGCACGCCGTGCAAACCGATCAGCGCGAAGAACGTCGTGCCATAGATGCCGGACCCGAGACTGAGACCGTAACCGATCAGCCGGATCCACTCGTAACCCTGGACGAGGAGGAACAGACCGCCGAGCGCCGCGGTCGCGCACAACCAGCGCACGTGTCCGCCGTGATCGTGCCGGCGGCGCGCACGGCTCGCGGCCGTCAGCGTGAAGCTCGACGCGATGAGCACGAGCGTGTTCACGCCCGTCACGGCGATCGGCAGCCGCGGCTCGAGCGGCGGCGGCCAGGCCGCCATCCCGAGGCGCAGGACGAAGAGTGCGGAGATCATCGCGCCGAAAAACATCGTCTCCGCGCCCATGAAGACGAGCACGGCGAGACGGAGATTATCCAGTCCGCGACGCGGCCCCGGCTCGCGGTCGCCGTCACCGCCTCCGCCGAAGTCCGGCGGCGCGGGCGGGATGCGTCCGTTGGTGCGGCGCTCCGACGGCAGCCGCGGCGGTGCCTGCAGCGTGGGCGTCATGCCTTCACCACCGGATTCCGGCCAGCAGTGTGGCGACGGCGAGCGTGGCCACGATGCCGAGCAGGACTCGCACGGTGCGTCGCGTACGCAGCCGCAGGTCGTTGTCGGGCCGTGGCGCGGTCATCGCTTGTCCAGCGCCAGCAGCGTCAGCAGCGCCGGCAGATAGAGCAGCGACGCGAACAGCACGCGCCGCGCGCCGGTGAGTGAGGGCGTCAACGCCTGCCGCGCGCCCAGCACGACGAAGGCGACGCCGAGCAGCAGCGCGCCCGTGAAGTACACGCCACCGGCCAGGCCGATCAGCGTCGGCAGCAGGCTCACGCCGAGCAGCGCCAAACACCCCGTCACGATTTGTCGCTCGGTGCTGGTGCCGTCCGGATCGATGACCGGCAGCAGTCGCACGCCGGCGCGTGCGTAGTCGTCGCGATACAGCCGCGCGATGGCGAGCGTGTGCGGCAGCTGCCACAGGAAGAGGATGCCGAAGAGCACCCACGCCCCCGGACCCATGTCGTCGCGCGCCGCGACCCAGCCGGTCACGGGCGGCAGCGCGCCGGGAACCGCGCCGACGATGGTGCACAGCGCCGTGCGCAGCTTCAGCGGGGTATACGCGAAGAGATAAAGGCCGAACGTGGCGAGCGTCACCGCCGCCGGCGCGACGCCCACGAACGCCGCGAGGTATGCGACGCCGAGCGCGGTGATGGACGCGCCGAACGCGAGCGCCTCGAGGGGGATCAGTCGGCCGTCGGGCAGTGGCCGCGCGCGCGTGCGCTCCATCCGAGCGTCGACGTCGCGCTCCCAGTACTGATTGAGCGCGAGGGTGCCTCCCGCGGCCAGCATCGTACCGATCGCAAGGTGCAGCAGCCGCGGCCAGTCGGCGGGACCCGTCAGGCCGACATAGTAGCCGACGAGCGTCGTGACGACCACCATCAGCACCACGCGCGGCTTGGTGAGCGCGGCCAGGTCGGCGGCGACGCGTCGGCGATCGCGAACGAGCGGCGCGACGATGACTTCGGTCGGCGGGGTCATGCGCGCCTCCGAGCCGCATGCTCGCCGCCGAACGGCGGTCGAGCCGCTGGCCGGCTGTCGCGCCCACCCACCAGCGCACGGATGCGCGGCGCATGCAGCCGCACCGTCAGCACGACCACCGCGCACAACACGAGGCCGCCGGCGAGCCGATGCATGACCGGCAGCGCCAGCATCGTCGCCTGCTCCCCGGGGATCCAGATCGCCGAGAACCGCGCCAGGTAGGCGCCGATCCCGAGGGCGGCCTGCAGGCCGAGCAGCGCCAGGATCGCGCGAGATAGCGGCGCCGCGACGCGATCGCCGGTCCGCCGCGCAAGTGCCGTGACGATCGGTACGATGGTGAAGACGGCGACGGCGCCGGCCACGTGCAGCCAGAGCCAGCCGGCGTGAGTGAGCAGCGCGCCGAGGACGATCTGCGCGTACGTCACAGCGCAGGCCACGATCGCGAGATGGCGCAGGCCGGGGTCGCCGGCGGCAGCCGTCGCCGTCGCGGCCGGTGACGTCAGATACACCAGCGTGGCGACGAGCGCGAAGAAGGCCTGCGCGAGTGGTCCGTGGAGCATCGCGATCTCGTCACGCAGCAGCACCACACGCAGACCGCCAAGCACGCCCTGCGCGATCACCGTCACGACGGCGACGATGCCGAGAACGCGCAGCGCGCCGCCGCGGCGCCACAGCGCGGCGGCGAGCGCGAGCGTGAGCAGACCGACCGTCGCGCCCAGCAGACGATGGCTGTGCTCGTAGAACACCCCGCCGATCATGCCCGACCATGGGTACAGGAACAGGTTGTGCCCGAACGTGTTCGGCCAGTCCGGGACGGCGAGCGCCGCGCCGGTGTTGGTGACCAGGCCGCCGAACACGATCAGGACGGCGGTGGCGACCGCCGTCCCGAGCGCCAGACGATGAGCCAACATCCCCCCGCTGCTCCGCGCGTGCGTCAGTGGCGCCGCGCCCCGGCACCGACCGGAGCCTGCGTTTGCGGCAAGAAGTCCTCGCGCGCGTCGGGATCGCTGTACTCGTACGGCCCGCGGTACACGGTCGGGATGTGGGCGCCCCAGTTCAGGTGCGGCGGTGGCGACGGCGCCGTCCACTCGAGCGTGTTCGAGTTCCACGGGTTCATCGGCGCCTTCGGGCCGGCGAACAGCGAATAGAAGAAGTTGATCACGAAGGGAATCTGCGAGACGCCCAGCAGGAGCGCCGAGTACGTGATGAACACGTTCCAGTGTTGCTGATGCTGCAGGAACTCGTACTGCATGGGATTGTAGATGCGGCGCATCTGGCCGCCCACGCCGATGATGTGCATGGGGAAGAATGTGGCGTTGAAGAAGATGAACGTTCCCCAGAAGTGCAGGTGCCCCAGGAAGCCGTTGGTCATCCGCCCGAACATCTTCGGGAACCAGTAGTAGATGGC
>Ga0114129_10002360_pt1 | contig 26208 bp, 20 predicted proteins | sample RhiMetdeltSRZDD1_FD_80071 | JGI IMG/M metagenome (GOLD analysis project Ga0114129, IMG submission 80071) | Populus rhizosphere microbial communities from Tennessee, USA - Rhizosphere MetaG P. deltoides SRZDD1 (version 2) (version 2) | ecosystem: Host-associated > Plants > Roots > Rhizosphere >...
GAGGAGGCGCGGAAACTGAAATGCGACGTCATCATCCACGCCCCGCATGACATCCCCCGTCTCTGCGAAACGCTCACGCGAGTCGTCCAGGGTTAACGCTTTTGACGCGCGGTTTTGGGCTTTCGAGGCGAGAGGTGTTGCTGCACGGCGGCGCGCTGCTCGGTGAGTTGGCGCATCACTTCGGTACGGAGCCGGGCGGCTTCCGACAGGACGTCGTTCAGTCTCTCGAGTACTTGTTTGAGCTTTTCTGGACTATTGGGGGTACGGTCGTCCGCCATTCGTGCCGTAAAGCCTACCGATGGCAGTGGCACCCGTAAAGCTCAACTAGGATAATCGGCCGTGTGATTCCACGCCTCCTCGACCGTGAGCGCATCGTGGCCGGCCCGGGCTTCAATCGGTGGCTCGTGCCACCTGCCGCGCTGGCGATTCATCTCTGCATCGGCATGGCGTACGGGTTCAGCGTGTTCTGGCTCCCGCTTTCCCGCGCCCTCGGCATCACCAAACCAGCCATGTGTCCGGACCTCACGCTGACGGCGGCGCTCTTCACCACCGTGTGCGACTGGCGCGTCAGCGATCTGGGTTGGATCTACACACTCTTCTTCGTCTTCCTCGGTTCATCAGCCGCGCTGTGGGGCGGATGGCTCGAACGATCGGGTCCGCGCAAGGCAGGCGTCGTCGCGGCCATCTGCTGGTGTGGGGGGATCGTCGTCGCCGCGGTCGGCGTGATCCTCCACCAGCTGTGGATCATGTGGCTGGGCGCAGGCGTCCTGGGTGGTATCGGCCTGGGTCTCGGCTACATCTCTCCCGTCTCGACTCTCATCAAGTGGTTTCCCGACCGCCGCGGCATGGCAACCGGGATGGCGATCATGGGATTCGGCGGCGGCGCGATGATCGGCGCTCCGCTCGCCGACCGCTTGATGACCCATTTCCGCACGCCGACGTCCGTCGGCGTATGGCAGACGTTCCTCGTGCTCGCCGGCCTCTATTTCGCGTCGATGATGGCCGGTGCGTTTGCGTACCGCGTGCCTCCGGCGGGATGGCGGCCTCGAGGCATGACCTCCGCCCAAGGCCAGGCGATGGTGACGGCAAGGAGCGTCCATCTTCGCGACGCGCACAAAACGAAGCAGTTCTGGCTGATCTGGGCGGTTCTTTGTCTGAACGTCAGCGCCGGCATCGGGGTAATCGGCATGGCCTCGCCGATGCTCCAGGAGATTTTTGGCGCGAGTGCGGCGGTGGCCGCGGGATTCACCGGACTGATTTCGCTGTTCAACATCGGCGGGCGCTTTTTCTGGGCGTCGCTCTCCGATCGCATCGGCCGCAAGGCGACCTATTACACGTTCTTCATCCTCGGCATCGCGCTCTACACGCTCACGCCCACGGCGGCGCGAACCGGCAGCCAGGCGGCGTTCGTGCTCGCGATCTGCGTCATCGTCTCGATGTACGGCGGCGGGTTCGCCACGATTCCCGCGTACCTCGCCGATATCTTCGGCACGCAGTTCGTGGGCGCCATCCACGGACGGCTGCTCACCGCCTGGTCGACCGCCGGCATCATCGGTCCCGTGATCGTGAACTACATTCGCGAGTACCAGCGTGAAATCGGCGTGCCGTGGGCGCGGGCGTACGACGTCACGATGTACATCCTCGCCGCAATGCTCGTCTTCGGACTGATCGCAAACGCGTTCGTCAAACCACTTTCCGATCGATGGTTCATGACCGACGAAGATCTGGCGGCGCTACAGGCGCGCGGCAGCCGGGGGTCGGACGCCGATCAATCCAAGGCCCTCGCGATCGGTCCGGGTGCGCTCGACGGGCCAACGGCTCTTGCGTGGACGGCCGTTGCCGTACCAATCGCGTGGGGTGTCTGGGTCACCCTCTCCCAGGCCTTGATCCTCCTCTCGTGAGGTTGCCGGACAGGCGGACGTCTGCGGTATCCTGAGTCCCTTTCACCATGAATCTTCAGGTTGCCGTCCTACTGTTGGCAGGGTGCGCGCTCGTCGTCGTGGGCATCCTGCGGTTGCGCCGCAAGAAATAGCACAGCTTCAACAATTTACGGCGATCTCGCCTATCTTTCTGTGCGCTGCGAAGTGGCCGAAATCAAGCAGAACTTTGACCGGTTCGAGGGTGTCAGTCCGCGCTACAATCCGCCGTCGTCAACAATTCAAGTGCCCCTGGATCCCGGTAACCACACTCAGGCCGTGTGAGATCCTTGGCTCTGGCACGGCCGCAGTGAAGATCCTTGGTGAACCATAAAGTGGAAGGGCTCACGTTGGGGCGCCGACGCCAACCTTTTAGCGTCACCGAGATAACGGCGTCACCATTGGGTGACGTCACGCGCGCAGTCCGCCGGCACAGATCGGCGTTGTTGGCGGCCATCTCCCTCTCCATGCCTGGCGGGATTGTTGCTTGTGGCGCCCGACGTCTTCCTACAACATCTGATGGAAATCCAACCGGCTGGCGCTGGCGCACTGTTGGTGCCTGCACCGCTCGTGACGGTACGCCCGATCCCGTATGATGCCGGTTACTGTGCGCTCAGCTAGTCCGCGCAGCTTTTCCATGACACATCCATCACGGCATCGCATGGTCGGTCCGACTGCACTGGCGTTGGTTGCCTTCGTTTCGATTGGGACGGCGCCGGCTGTCGCCAGTCAGCCGCAGGTCGGGGCACCGGCTTCCCAGCCGTCGAATGTCCAGACCGCCGACGGATTAACCGTCGTCATCAGGTCGCAGTATCGCCGGCTGGCGTTTGCTCAAGAGATACAACGCATCGCCGTCGGCGACACGGAAATCCTGTCCGCGGAAGTTATTTCCAGCCGGGAACTGCTGCTGCTCGGTCGCGAAACGGGGAGGACCACGCTCATCGTGTGGTTCACGAACGGCTCGTCTCGCGAATACCGTCTTTCGGTCCAGCAGGATCTCTCGGTCCTGGAGCGCGCCCTCAAGCTCGTGAATCCGTCAATCGAGGTGGAAAGCGCTCCCGATCGCGATGCGCTGGTGCTCACCGGCGTGGTTCCGGACTTCCTCGTGTCACAGACGGCCGAAGCGGTCGCGCGCAATTACCTCGACGCGGGCAACAATCGACGCGGTACCGCGCAGCCTCTCCTGGCTGCCCCGCCAGCACCCGACGCTGGTGCTCCGGCCCCAGCTGGTCCCGCTGCGGCACCCCAGAATGCTCCACCGACGCCGCAGGCACCCGCAGCGGGTTCGGGATCGTCGGGCGCTCCTGCGAGTGCCCTCCAAGGGACGCTCGTGCCTTCCGGCACCGTCATCAACCTGATCCAGCTCGAAACGCTGCCGCCGCTCCCCGAGCAGAAGATCCGTGAGGCAATCCGGACGATCGGCGGCCAGGATGTCACAATCCGGCGCGTGCTTCATGGCAACGTCCGCGACGACTCGAGGGACGCGCTCGTGCTCGAGGGACGCGTCCCGAATCAGATCGCGCTCGTGCGCGTGCTCGTGTTGTCGGCACAGTTGTTTGCCGGCCAGACGATCTCCGCTGCCGACATTCGTGTAGTGGCAGACGAGGCGGGAGCTCTCGCCGAGCAGACGCAGGCGCAAAACGCTCAGACGCAATTGGGCGGCGGGGCCACGTCGTCGCTGTTTGGCGGCGCCAGGGGAAGCCGGCTCACGAACCAGGTGCGCACAAATCTCGGCCGGGCCAAGGCGATCGAAGCGGCGGGTGGTCAGATTCTCTCGTTCATCGAAGTGGTTGACCTGCCGCAGGTGCGGGTCGACATCCGGCTCGAGGAAGTGAACCGGACAAAGTTACGCACGCTGAGCGTCAATTCAGCGGCTCTGCTCTCAGACTTCCGCCAGCCGTCGCTCAATCCTGCGCAGTCGGCCACGACGGTCCAGGGTGACCAGGCCGCCCGCGTCGGCAGCTCTGGTGCCGCCATTCAGAACGTCCTCTCGTTTCTGAATGGGGGACTGCTGAACGAGCTTCAGTACTCCGGTGGTCGCGCAGCCATCGACGCCGTCTTGTCGCTGCTCGAACGCGAGGGGATCGCGCAGACGCTGTCGTCACCGTCGCTGACGGTGTTGTCGGGAGAATTGGCGCAGGTGCAGGTCGGCGGCGAAGTACCCGTGCCGACTGCTTTTGCGCCGGCGTTCGGAACAGCCGCCGCCACCGCCGGAGCTGCTGCCACGCCCGGTGTTTTCAGCTCGGTGGAATTCGTTCCATTCGGCGTGCAACTCCAGATTCGGCCCCTCGTGGGCGACGATGGAACGATCACGCTCGATGTTCAGCCACTGGTCGTGACTCCGGACGCGATCCTCACCGACACCATTCGTCAGTCCACGGGCACCGCCGTGCCGACTACCGCGTTCCAGACGCGCGCGTTGCGCACGAGCTCGAGGCTGCAGGATGGCCAGGCTCTGCTTATTGGCGGCCTCACGTCGAACAACACGTCAACCAACTCGGCGTCGACACCTGGCTTGAGGAACGTGCCGATTCTGGGCAGACTGTTCCAGGGCTTCAACCGCAATGACCAGGATACCGAATTGATTGTGGTGGTAAACCCGGTCGTTGTGCGAACGCCTGTTCCCGATGTCGCGATGTGGGCGTTTCCGGGTCGGGACGAATTAATCCGCTCCATCATGGGCGAGGCAGCAGCCTTGCCAAAACAGTAACGCGGTCAAACAGGAGAGTCCGATGTCAAAACTCGTCAGGCGGTTGTTATCGGAGAGGAAAGGCGCAGCGCTGGTCGAGTATGCGCTGATTGTCGCCGGGGTTGCGCTGATCGGCGCGGCAGCGGTGTCGGTCTTCGGCCACAAGGTCACAGACATGATGGCGACGTCGGCCGCCGTGATGCCTGGCGCCCACGCGGATGACAACGCGCCGATCGTCGCCGGCAAAACGATCGAGACCTCCGCGAATGCACCGGGATTCGATAGCGGCAACTCGGCGACGGGTATCGGTCTCGATGTCAACGCCATCACCCAGGCCAACGGACAAACCCGGCTCGGTGACAGCGTCGGGGGTGACGGAGCGCTTTCGTCGCTTGTCCTCGAGACGAAGAACAAGTGAGGAGCTGACGTCTCCGTTCACGATCGTGTGAGCGAATGTGGTGATCCGACATCCGCGTGGCCTCCGGCGCCAGGACAGGGGAGCCGCCCTCGTCGAGTTCGCGCTCGTCTCGGTGGTGCTGTACCTGCTGCTGGCGGGAGCCATTGACTTCGGACGGCTGATGTTCGACGCGAACGCCCTGCAGGACGTCGCGCGCGTTGCGGCTCGAGAGCTTGCCGTGGCGCCGATCAGGGCCGACGCGACGTTCGACTACGCGCTGTCGTGCGATCCGGCCTCCGATGCGAACTGCCTGATCGATCTCAAGTCGCGGATTTTCGACCCCGCATGCCTGGTCGTCGATCTGAACGATCAAGCCGTTGCACTCGATCCCGACGGGTTCTTTGCCGCGATGCCGGTGGTCAACAGGGCGCTTCGCTCGCTCATGATTACCGAGCCTTCCCGGCCAAACCTCCTGCGCTACGCAGGTGCGCTGCTCAGCGATGACGGTGGCGCGGGGTGCAGTGCAGTCGGTCCAAACGGGCAGGCGGCTCCGACAGGCCTGACTGTCGCGATTCCACTCGTCGACGCCCGTGGTGCCGGCGGCGTCGAATCGATTACGTGGGTGCCGGTCGTGCAGGAAATTCGAGCGGCGGTCGATGCGGACTGTCCCTCGAGAGGTCCGTTCAGTCTTGTCTATCTCGCGGGCCAGGACGAGTGCGGTCCCCTGGCGACTGACCCGCTCCCCGACCGCGGATTGGCCGCGGTGCGCATCAATTATCCCTACCAGGCGGCGACGCTGAGTGGCTTTCAATCGTCTCCGCCGACCGACGTCGATCCGCTTCCACCCAACATTTCCAACGTCATCACCGCAGATGATGCTGGCGTACAGCAGAATAACGTGGCTCCAGGCGCGCCGGTGGATGATCCCGGTGCCGTCGGGCCTTACGCCGGCGCGTTTGGGCTGGGCCGGCAGTTCGCGCTGGCCGGCAGGACGGTCCGGCCGTTCCGAAAGCTGATCTCTGCGCAGGCGATCTATCGCCGTGAGGCGATCCAGTGAATCGCTCCCCTCAGCGTCGTCCAGGCGGCCCATCACCGTTTACCGGACCCGTGATCGCGCTCGCGGTCGTCGCGTCCGTCGTGGTGATCGTCGGGCTGCTGCTGGCGTTCGGCCTTCTCGACTTGTCGAGGTTCAGATCGAACGAACGATCCACCGCCGGACTGATCGCCGTCCCCACGCCTGCGAGGACGATTCCGGCGTACGCTCGGGTGACGCGCGATCACCTGTGGGATCCCGCGAATGGCCGCCTTGCCATGATCTACCTGCCTCCGCGCGCGGTCACCAAGGAGATGCTTGTCAACATCTCCGACGTGATCGGTCGCGTGCTCGATCACGACAAAGCGCCGGGGTACGTCTTCACCGACTCCGACTTCCTGCCGAGAGGGACTCGCGAAGGAATCGTCGCCGGTATACCAGCCGGAAAACGAGCCGTCCGGATCTCGGCAGATAAAGTTGACGGCCTGTACGGGCTGCATTCAGGCGACCGCTTCGATCTCCTGGCGACGATGCCGATCGACGCAAGTCAAAGCGGGGGCAGCCAGACGTTCAACTTTGCGGGCGTGTACGGCCAACAGCTTGCGCTTCAAGCGCGACTGTCGAACTGGGACAAACAGGCGACCGTCCGCGTGATCGTTCAGAGCGCCGTGATCGTCGAGCCGATGACCACCCGGGGGGTACCGATCTATCAGACCTCGCTCACCGAAGGCAGCGCGACGCGAGTGCGGCCGGTCCAGGAGGCGGTCATCGCAATCGATCCCGACGAAGTCGCGCTCTTGACGGAGGCGATGGCTGTCGGTGCGAGGCTCACGACGATTCCGCGGTCGGGCCGCCCGGATGATCCGATCAACAGCCGCACGCCAGACCTCAATCCCGTCAGCCCGTTCACGCGTCCGGGTGCGGGGGGGGTGAGGGCCGCCGAGTCGGGCTTCGCGACCGATGAGGAGGCAAAGGATTTCAGCGTCGTCGAAACGATCATGGGACAGAAACGAGCACTGACCGCGGTTCCGAGGCGCTGACGTGCTGGTGCAGGTAGCGTTGATCGTGTTCGCGATGTCCGCGATGCTCTCACTGATCATCGACATCGGTTACGCGCGGGTTACCCAGGGCCAGATGCAGAACGCCGCGGATGCTGCGGCGATCGAAGGGCTGCGAACGGGCGACCGCTCCGCAGCCAACCTGCTCGTCCAGAAAGTGTTCGACGACGATCTGGATTCGACGAACGGGGATCCGGATTATCATTTCGGCGCCGGTCCTATCATCGATCTCACCGATGGAGCCAACAGTCTCCACGCGCTCCAGACGATCAGCGTGCCCGACGTTCACGTCTACAAGCCTGACCTCCAGCTCAATCAACAGAATCAGGTGTACGGCGACATGGTCAGCGGACGATTCTGCTACACGTCGGATCCCGCTCCGTCCGAAGGCGCACGCTACGAGCTGCAGGACATCGTGTGCACCGAGCCGCAAAGCGGAAGCGGCACGTACGCGAGAAACGATTTCAACCCCGGCGTCGCCGACGCAAATGCCTTTCTGGTGAGGCTGCGCCGGTCGAACGAGTTCGAGGACTTCGACAGTCAAACCGAACCGGATGTCGCCTCCAGCGGACCGTCGTTGCCGCTGACCTTTGGAAAAGGGACCACGATTCAGGGCGATGATCCGTCATCGGCATACTCGGTTCGCCGTGACGGCCTCACCGTCCGGGCCACGGCGATCGCCGCCGTTCGGCCGGCCCTGCACGTCGGGCTTCCGCAGGTCAACGCCAATCAACCGGGTGCGACACCGTTTGCGCTCGTGGACACGTGCATCCAGGGCCCCAACCCGGCCGCCCCGGTCACGATAAACGTGACCATCAACCCCGCGACCGGCGTCATCACACGTCGAGCTCCAGCCGCGGCGCCCTGCGCCGTGGGCTCGGTGGTCGGTCGGTTTGTGGGCAATGCGAACGCGATTAGTACTGTAGGAGCCGCTCTCACTGCACCGTCAGTGAGGACGTGCGCATCGTTCAATACCCTCGCGGGGTACAGCCCGGTGTACTCACTGATGTCGTCGGGGACGAATCGGATCATCGGGTTTGCGCGAGCCAGTCTGGCCCACACTCCCTGTCCCCCCGGACCAGCAACGCCATTCCCCGCGACGATCGTCCGCGCGGCGTCGGCCGTGGTCGAATCGAACGCGACCGCGCGCATCGTCGGCGGCCTGCCGCTGCCGGTGACCGCGCAGCCGGCCGATGTCCGGGAGCTGATGAGCAAGAATCTCGTCGGTGCCGGACGCGTCAACTATGCTCCGGTGCTGGTCGCCGTATTGGCCCGGTGATCCCGCCCAGTCATGAACGCAGGACAACCGAGCGACACTGACAAAAGCCTGCGAGTGTTGATCGTCGGAGGCGATCGCTCCCTCGAGGAGGAGTTTCGCAACGCGCTCTCCCGCGTGCCTGACAGGCAGGGCGTCATCCATTTTGCCGACACATATCGTGAAGCGGTGGAAGTCGCCACACGCCGTCAGCCGACCTTCATCCTGATCGAGATCGACCGCGACGTCGGCGAGGTGGCTGCCCTCTCGAAAGACCTCCAGGAGCTGGCGCCGGAATCGGCCATTGCCGGTGCGTTCAACCCGGACCGGCTCGAGCAGGGGCAGTCCGAGAGCGCTACGATCATCGAACTGCTTCGCGCGCAGGTGCGCGATTTTCTCAGGCGGCCGCTGTCCACGACGGAATTGCGCGCCGTGCTCGACCGGCTGTTTTCGCGCCTGCCGGGCGCGGTCCCCCTGGCGCAGGGCCGTGTCGCGGCATTTCTCAGCAACAAGGGTGGAGTCGGAAAGTCGACACTCTCGGTCAACGTCGCCTGCGGCCTGGCGCTTCGGCATCCCGACGACGTCCTGCTCATCGACGCATCGCTGCAGGTCGGGACCTGCGCGATGCTGCTGGATCTGACGCCAACCACCAGCATCGTCGATGCGATCCGCGAGCGGGATCGTCTCGACAAAACGCTGCTGCGTCATCTGACGCTGAGGCATGCCAGCGGGCTGCGCCTGCTTGCCGCACCCCTTGACGCGCTCGAGGGCGCCGAAGTAGACGACGACGCGATCTCGCGGATCATCAACATGGCGCGCCGCTCGTTCACGTATGTCGTGATCGACACCTTTCCGATGCTGGACAGCGTCCTGATGACGATTCTCGATGTGACCGACGTCGCGTTCGTCGTGGTGCAGGGCATGGCGCCTGCCGTCGCCGGGATCGCCCGTCTGCTGCCGGTACTCGAGGGTCTTGGTCTTCAGGCGTCGCGACAGCGCCTCGTGCTGAATTACAACTACAAGCCGTTTCTCGGAAACCTCAGGCCCTCGGACATCGCAGATCGGCTGGATCGCACGATCGACTACGTCGTCCCGTACGAACACCGGGTGCTCGCATCGATGAACACCGGCAGTCCGCACGTGCTGCACGCGAGGCGGTGGGAACGCTTCGGACGGACGATCAACCAGGTGGTCGACGATCTCGACGTTTTCGCCGATGACGCCGCCAGGGAATCGGCTCCGCTGCACGCGTCCGTAGAGCGGCGGGTGAAGGCGGGCGATCGAAAGGAGATCGTGTGACCGACATCGATCGCCGCCGGCTGTCACGGTTGTCGAGCGACGCTGCCGCGCGCTTGAAAACCGTCGCGGCCAGGGCGGGCCGTCTCACGAACGACGAAGCCGCCCCGGAGGTCAAGGCCAACAAACCCGGACGGGCCGACTATCTGGCCGTGAAGGCCGCCCTGCAGGAGCGCCTGCTCGACGAGATCGGGCAGCGGGGGCTGCTCGAGAGCGACGGCGCCGACGTGGCCGCCGCCGTTCAGGATTTTGCCGCCCGCGCAATCGCCTCCGAGGATGTCGGGCTCAACGAGGCCGAGCGTGTACGGCTCGCCGAGGAGCTGACCGACGAGACGATCGGGATGGGCCCTCTTGCGCCGCTGCTTGCCGATCCGGCGGTCAGCGACATCCTGGTGAACGCGCCCGATCAGGTGTACGTCGAGCGTTTTGGCCGCCTCGAACGCACCGACGTCCGGTTTCGCGACGCGGACCATATCGTGCGGGTGATCGAGCGCATCGCGGCGCGTGTCGGCCGCCGGATCGACACCGCCTCGCCGATGGCCGATCTCAGGCTGCCGGACGGCAGCCGCGTGAACGCGACGCTCCCGCCCGTGACGATCGATGGACCGACGATCTCCATTCGCCGCTTCGGCCGCCGGCGGCTGCGGCGTGACGATCTGCTGAACATCGGCACGCTGTCGCCGGAGATGCTGGAGTTTCTCGTCATCGCGGTTCGTGCGCGTAAGAACATCCTCATCTCGGGCGGCACCGGGGCGGGCAAGTCGACGCTGCTGGGGGTGCTCGCCGAAGCGATTCCCGAGACCGAGCGTATTGTCACCATCGAGGACGTCGCGGAACTGAGTCTGGACCAGGAGCATGTCGTCCGCATGGAGACGCGGCCGGTAAACATCGAGGGACGCGGCCGGATTCTGGCCCGCGATCTGGTGATCAACGCGCTGCGCATGCGCCCCGACCGCATCATCGTCGGCGAGGTGCGCGGGGCCGAGGCGCTCGACATGCTCCAGGCCCTGAACACCGGCCACGATGGCGGCATCGGCACCATTCACGCGAACTCGACGCGAGACGCCCTGGCGCGGCTCGAGACGATGGTGCTGATGGCGGGCATCGAGCTGCCGTCGCGCGCCGTTCGCGAACAGATCGTCTCGGCCATCCACCTGCTGGTGCACGTCCGCCGGTATGACGACGGCGTCCGGCGGGTCGAATCCGTGGCGGAGATCACGGGACTCGAAGGGTTGACGCCGATGATGCAGGAGCTCTTCGGCTTTCGTCGGCGCGGAAAGCACGGTCGGCGGGTCGTCGGTCATTTCACCGCGACGGGCGTCGTTCCGCGCATGGTCGACGAACTGCGCGAGGAGGGTGTCCAGATTCCCGCGGCGCTGTTTCAGCGATCCTCCGAGGAGTCTGAGTCATGACCGCGTCGGCGATCGGGATCATCCTCGCGGCCGGTGCTCTCTACCTGTGGTTCCGCGAACGCGCCCGGCGATTGTCGTCCGATCGATTGGCCGCGCTGATCGGGGCGGCCTCCGGGACGGAGGAACAGGAGAACCCGCCGCAACGGACCATCCGATCGTTTCCGCCGCGCTATCGTTTCGCTTCGTACTCTGTTGGTCTTGTCGCGGCGGCGGCATTGTGGCTCGTCGCGGGTCTCCCTTTGGAGGTGGCCGGCGCCGCTGGAATCCTGGCGGGTGTCCTCGCGCACCTCATCGAAGACCACATCGGTGATCAGAAGGCGGCGCTGATCGAGGGGCAGCTGGCCGCGGCGATCTATCTCATGGTCGGATCCCTTCGGGCCGGCGCCAGTCTGCTGGCTGCCTTCGAATCGGCGCTGGAAGAAGTAGGGCCGCCGCTCCGCCCATACTTCCAGGAAGTCGCGGGACGCATCCGCCTCGGCGACGACCCGCGCACGGCCGTCAGCGACCTCCAGCGGTACATCCCGCTGGAAACGTTCCGTCTGTTTGCCACGTCGTTGGCCATTCACTGGGAAGTGGGCGGCAGCCTCGCCACGACACTCTCGACAGTTGGACAGACAGTCCGCGATCGCATCGAGCTCTCGCGTCGCGTTCGCGCACAAGGTGTCGAATCGCACGCGTCGGTCGGCGTCGTCATGGCCATCGCGTACGTCCTCGCGTTCCTGATGTGGCGCACGAATCCGGATCGGCTGGACGCGTTCGTCCGAACCGGAGTCGGCACAGCGCTCGTTGCCGGCGTCATCACCCTGCAGGCGGTTGGCCTGGTGTGGATGTCCAGACTGACCCGAAGCACATTTTGAGGTCGATTCCGTGCTGAATATTCTCGGACTGGTCATCGTGGTTGCGACGCTCGCCTGGGCGTATGCGACAGGTAAGAGCTGGAGCGTGCGACAGCGCGCCCTGCGCCGCCTGTACGCGGACGACGCGCAGTCTGCGGCCACCGGCCTCGAGCCTTCAGGCTCGGACAGCGCGCTCGCGCGATGGTTGGCCCGTTCCGGTTATCGACGTCCGAACGCGCCGGGGCTTTTCGTCATGGCGACGGCTGCGGGCGTCGGTGCGGGAGTGGTGATCAGCCAGATCTACAGGCTGTTCCTCTTCCGGCCGCTCGTCGACATGGTGGCGAACGTGCCCGGGAGCGCCGGCGACATGCTTGCCCTGATTTTGCAGAGCGGGCCGGGGATTCTGTTGTGCGTGGCCGGCTTCGCGCCCACACTCGCGGTCCGGGCTGCTCGCCGGGCGCGGATCCGCGCCGTGGAGCAGGACTTACCGCTGGCGCTGGAGCTCTTCGCGACGATGGCCGAAGCGGGGCTCGGGTTCGATGCCGCACTCGCGAGGATCGTTCGCGCCCAGGGCGGCGACCGTCCGCTCGGCTCCGAGTTCGTCAACTTCCAGCACGACATGGTCGCGGGAATTCCGCGCACGCAGGCGCTGCGTCAGCTCGCCCGCCGCGTCGACGTCCCGTCGCTGACGAGCTTCACGTCGGCCCTCATCCAGGCGGAACAGGTGGGCGCGAGCATGGCGGAGACGCTGCAGCACCAGGCGGTAGACCTCCGCCAGCGGCGACGCGAGAATGCGCTGCTGCAGGCGCAGGCGCTGCCGGTGAAGCTGGTGTTCCCGCTCGTCGTCTGTTTTCTGCCGGGGATCTTCGTGTCGACGCTCGCGCCTGTGCTGTACCAGATGGTCCAGGTCGCGGACAGCGTGCTCCGTTCCTCAGGTCGATGAAGCAAAGGATGACTCGATGATCCCGCATCGGCGGTGGCGTGTCGCGTTCGTCATGAGCCTCGTGACGAGTGCGTGTGCGACCACCTCTCCGCTCGTGCGTCAGGAGTGCTACAACCCCGACGCGCAGCTTGCCCGCCTGCTGCAGCCGTTCGAGAGTCTTCGTGCCAATGGCTGCGTGGTGGCTGGAGACGTTCAGCGGGGAGGCTCGGAGTGCGAGCGGCTGCGGCGCGAGATCGAGAGACTCGCGGTGGTGTGCCCGACACACGTACCGACGCTCATGGCCAATGCGGTCATTGCGTACGACGAGCACCGGACGGCACAATCTCAACAGCTTCTCGATCAGATCCTCGCGCAGCCACGAAGCTATCCGGATGCCGCGATCCTCAGAGCGCAAGTCGCCATCGAAGAAGGAAATGTCCCGTTTGCGTTACGCCTCCTCGAAGAACGGATCAGGCTGGCGCCCGATCACTCCGGGTTGCACGAAACCTACGCTGCCGCGCTGTACCTCGATGGAAAGCTGCCGGAGGCCAGGGGTGAGCTGACGATGGCGGGAGCACTCGGCGCGCCCCGCTGGCGGATCGCGTATCACCTCGGACTCGTCGAGGAAGCCTCGGGACGGCGCGACGAAGCCAGCCGGTATTATTCCGAAGCGGTGGAAGCCAATCCCGCCTTCGAGCCCGCGAAGTCCCGCCTCAAGGCGTTGCGCGCGCTCAACGACGGCGTGCGCCCCTGACGTCCCGCCTGAGGCACAACGCAGCCGCCATCGGGGCAGACAGTGACCGTCTTGGAAGTCGTGGCCGACTGTCCGAGCGCGTTCACGACCGTCAGCGTGACAGTGTACGTCCTCGCTCGCGAGAATCGGTGGACCGGCGTGACACCGGAGCCGCTCGTCCCGTCTCCAAAATCCCACGAGAACGTTCCGCTCGACAGCGTTGACGACGACGCGTTGAAGAACACATCGTCATCGACTCGTGGGTCGGTGGGAGAGAATGTGAAATTCGCCGACCCGGCCGGCAGGTTGGCCGATACCGTGATCGGCCTCGACGTCGTTGCCGACAGTCCAGTGTCCGTGGTGACTCTCAGCGTTATCGTGAAGCTCCCCCCGCGCGCGAACCGATGTGTGACCGTCGGGCCGGTGCCGGTCCCGCCGTCGCCGAAATCCCACGCGAAGATCCCGGCCACGATGCCGCCCGGACCCTGCGCGATGGTGTTGAAGACCACATCCTGATTGATGGCCGGGTTGATCGGGGAGAAGGTGAAATTCGCGGTCGTCGGCGGCAACGTGGCGGACACGTTGATCGTCCTCGAGGAGGTGGACGTCGCCCTGGTGTCGCTCGTCACGCTGAGCGTGACGGTGAACGTTCCTGACCGCGGATACTGGTGCGTGACCGTGACGCCAGCGCCGGTCTGCCCGTCTCCGAAGTCCCAGGCAAACGAACCGTTGCTCACCGTCGACGAGGTCCCGTTGAAGGAGACATCCTGATTGATCGTCGGGTTGGTCGGAGAGAATGTGAACCGCGCGATCGTCGGCCCCGTGCTCGGAAAATCGGCAGCACTGAACGACACATACGTCGGCGTGTTCTGGGAGAGGGTCAGGCTTTTTCCCGACGAGAGCGCCCCCGTCCTCGTGTCCTTTGCCGTAAACGTGACGTCTGCCTGAGGGGTTGGCGCGGCGCCGTTCGTGAAGACGTTGGAGTTGGACTCCGGAAGCTGGAGCGTGAACGACGCCGTCTGGCCGGCGGCGACCTGGCCTACGTTGTTGCCGTTCGCGAGAGTCTGGATGGTGTTGGCAGTCCGGTTTTCCACCACGACCGGAAAGTCCGATTCATACCGACCGACACACCCTGAAGCCACGCTCGCGGCCACACAGAGGCTGACGACAAAACAGGTTCGTTTGAGTGCCATCGTGCCTCCCATCTCGCTACGTGAATGACCACGTCGTTGGACAGGGATCGTCGGATGTATCGATGATGACGAAGGACGACGGCTCGAGCAACGGCCATGCCAGCACTCTAGATGCGAGGCCAGAGGGGTTTTAGGAAGCTTCCGAAGCATCGCCGGAATCGGCAGTGTACAGCATGCACGTGGGAGGACAGTGCCGCAACCCTTCGGCCAATTTCGCGGACACGAAGACGGATCGGCGTCTTCGTGGTTTTCGTGGCCCTCGGGCCCATGCGTTAGACTTGATCGTCATGAACGTAGGACTCATAGGGTGGCGCGGAATGGTGGGATCGGTCCTGGTGCAGCGGATGCGCGAGGAAGGCGACTTCGATCACATCGAACCATTGTTCTTCTCGACCTCGCAGGCCGGTGCAGCCGCGCCTGCGATCGGCAAGCGCGTCCCCCCGGTCAAAAACGCCAGGGAGCTGTCCGAGCTCACGGCCATGGACGTCCTGATCTCCTGCCAGGGCGGTGAATACACGACGGAGATGTATCCGAAGCTCCGGGAGGCCGGTTGGCAAGGCTACTGGATCGACGCCGCATCGACGCTGAGGATGGCCGACGATGCGGTCATCATCCTGGATCCAGTGAACCGCGACGTGATCGACCGGGCGATGGAGCGCGGCATCAGGAACTATATCGGCGGCAACTGCACCGTGAGCCTGATGCTGATGGCGATGACCGGGCTGTTCCGGGCGGGCCTGGTCGAGTGGATGACCGCGATGACCTACCAGTCGGCTTCGGGCGCGGGGGCGAAGCACATGCGCGAGCTCGTTGCGCAGATGGGGCGCACGCATGCGCCGGTCCGCGCGCTGCTAGAGGATCCGGCGTCCGCCATTCTCGATATCGACCGCTGCGTGGCGGAAACGATTCGCAGCGCTGACTTCCCGACCGCGCATTTCGGTCATCCGTTGGCGGGAAGCCTCCTCCCGTGGATCAACGGGGATCTCGGCAACGGGCAGAGCCGCGAGGAGTGGAAGGGACTGGCCGAGACGAACAAGATCCTCGGCCGCACGAAGGAACCAATTCCCGTGGACGGGATCTGCGTACGCATCGGTGCGATGCGGTGCCACAGCCAGGGCCTGACCATCAAGTTGCGGCGCGATGTGCCGCTCGCCGAGATTGAGACGATGCTGGCCTCCGCCCATGAATGGGTGCGTGTCGTGCCCAACGAGAAGGAGGCGTCGCTGCGCGAGCTGACACCGGCGGCGGTCACCGGCACGTTGAGCGTCCCGATCGGCCGCCTGCGCAAGCTGGCGATGGGCGGCGAGTACCTCGGCGCGTTCACCGTGGGAGATCAACTCCTCTGGGGCGCGGCCGAGCCGCTGCGTCGGATGCTGCGCATCATCCAGAGCGCACCCGCGGCTCGTCAGACGACTGCCGCCGGCGCTGCGCGCGCGTAGCCGGACCCTGGGAAGGACGCAACCACGTGGGGATCCCGGGCCGCTGGGATCGGGCGCATCGCTGGCAAATCCATTCGCACTGCGCGTTTGGATATAGTCTGTCGCGGCGATGACCCTGCTGGCATCCTCCGCGTTCTTCCTCTCGGGTTTTGCCGCGCTCCTTTACCAAGTCAGCTGGCAGCGCATGCTCGTCATCTTCTCCGGCGCCGACGTGTATTCCGCGACGCTCATCGTCGCGGCGTTCATGGGCGGCCTCGGCGTGGGGAACCTTGCGGGCGGGCATGTGGCGGACCGTACGTCGGCGCGAGCGTCGCTGGTGCTTTTCGCGACGGCTGAACTCGCAATCGCGGTGTTCGGTCTCTTCAGCACATCGCTTTACTACGACTACCTGTACCAGCAACTGGGCCACGTCGACATTGCGCCCGCGGTCATGGGCGGCATTCTTTTCGTCAGCCTGCTGTGGCCAACCTTCTTCATGGGCGCGTCGCTTCCACTGCTGGCACGGACGCTGGCGAAACGGGTGGACCGCGCCGCGTCGGTGATCGGTGTGCTTTATGGCGTCAATACGCTTGGCGCCGCAGCTGGAGCCGTACTTTCGACCTGGTGGCTGCTGCCTCGGCTCGGGCTGGAAGGCGGCGTGCGGGTCGCTGCCCTTCTGAATGTCATCTGCGCCGCGGTGCTGCTCCCTCTCGCCGTCATGCTGAGGCGGTCTCCGGCGCGCCCGCCCGAAAGCCGCCCGAACGACGCGGTGGAAACAGCGTCTCCTGACCTACCCACGGGCCCCGTCTTCAGCTTCTGGATGTGGGCAGCCATCTTCGGGCTCTCGGGGATGCTGGCGCTGTCGCTCGAAATCATCTGGTTCCGTCTGCTCGGCGTGATGATGAAGTCAACCGCGTTCACATTCGGAACGCTGCTCGCCTTGTACCTCGCGGGACTAGGCCTGGGGGCGCTCGCGGGGAGTTTCATGGCGTCGCGCGTACGCAGGCCCGCGATCGCGTTCCTTGCCCTTCAGGCAGCAGCAGCCGTCGGTGCGTGCGTGCTGTTGACGCTCTTTCTTCGCGGCGTCGACAACTTCCCACTGATGTGGGCCTACCTGGGAAGCTACGAACCGATGAGCGTCCGCGAACAGGTCGCCCAACTGCAGGGCGCGTTCTCAGGTTCGTCGAGCGCTCCGCTGCCAACGGTTTTCATCATCATGTACCTCGGCGTGCCCGCTGCGCTGATCGTTCCTTCGACGCTGCTGATGGGCTGCAGCTTTCCGATGCTGCAGCGGGTGGTACAGACCGATCTCCGACGGGTCGGCCGGCGCGTAGGGGTGTTGCTGTTCGCTAACGTCGTCGGCAGTATGCTGGGCGCCGCCATTACTGGGTGGCTGCTGCTCGATCTGTTCGGCACCGCAGGCGCGCTGCGGCTGGTGGCATTCGCGAGCGGATTGTTCGCGGTGCTTGCGGTCGTTCTGCTTGGGCGCGATGCCCGGCAGCGTGGACGGCACGCACTGGCCGCCGCCGGCGCAATCGGTCTGGTCTACGCATCGGTCCTGGTGGGGATGCCTGACACGATGACGCTGTGGACCAGGCTGCACGGCGCGCTGCCCGACCGCGTGATTTTCGGGGAGGACGGATCGGGTGTGTCAGTCGTGAAGACCCAGCCGACCAACGCGGTTGTGTTCGTGAACGGCGTGGGCCAGAGCGTCATCCCGTACGGCGACGTCCATACCGCTCTCGGGGCACTGCCGGCGTTCATTCACCCGGCACCGAAAGCGGCGGCCATCATCGGCCTCGGCTCGGGCGACACCGTCCATGCGGTGGGGGGCCGTCGGGATCTCGAGACCATCACTTGCGTGGAGATCATCAAGTCGCAGATCGCCACGCTGCGCACGCTGGATGCGGCGTGGCCTTACGAGGGTCTGAAGCACCTGCTCGCCGACTCCCGTGTGCGGCATCTCGCCGGCGATGGCCGCATCCACCTGATGCGCGGTGGTGCGCAATACGACATCATCGAGGCCGACGCACTCAGGCCGAGCAGCGCCTACTCGGGCAATCTCTACTCGGAGGCCTATTTCATGCTCGTCAGGGATTCGCTGAAGGCGAATGGTCTTGCGGCGACGTGGGCGCCGACCGCGCGCGTGCACAACGCGTTCGTGCGTGTCTTTCCGTACGTCGTGAGCGTGCCGGGAATCCTGATCGGCAGCCGGTCGCCTATCGATCTGGACCGGGATGCCATCGCAGCCCGCCTCGCGGCGTCGGGCGCGCGCGAATACTACGCCGCCGCCGGCATCGACATCGAACGGATGTTCGCGGAGTACCTGACGGAACCGGCGCGGTACGGCCCTGAGTTCTCCCGCGAGTCCCTCGGCGATTTCAACACCGACCTGTTTCCGAGGGACGAATTCGACTTGAGTCCGCCCCCGAAATAAGGACTCAACGAGAGCGCGTGCCGTCGAGTACGCAGATCAGCGAGCCGGCTGCATCCCGCAGGCCCGATACGCCGCCGCGCCGTCTGACGAGGACAGGTAACTCAAAAGCGCCTTCGCAGCTTCCGGCGCTTTTGCATGGGACGAGATGAAACCCACGAGCGCCGTCGGCGTGGAGATCGCACGCGGCAGCTGACCGACAATGTCCACTCCAGGATCGTTGATTTCACTGGCGAACGTGATGGCAACATCGATGTCGCCCCTCGTCAGCAGTTGCATCAGGCTGACGCCTTGAACGCGTTTCACCTTCGGCTTCATTTCCTCGAGGATGCCGAGCTGCTTCTGCGTGTTGTCGAAACTCACGCCCGCGGCGCCGCCCAGTCCGCCGGCGCCATCGGGATACGAGATCGCCTTGGCGGCGAGCAGCATCCGCTTCACCGCGTCGGGCGTCGAGATGTCCGGCTTTGGCTCCCCCTTGCGGACGACGACCATGATCGCGACGCTCGCCAGCGGGGTCTCGGTGGCGGGGATGACGTTGCCCGACGCGATAACGTCCTGGTAAGGCGGCTGCACGATCGGGACGTCGAACGCCGCGCCGCGCACGACCTGCTGATGCGTGGCACCGCCCGAGCCGATGGTCGCCTTCAACACGTGGCCGGTCTTCCGGTTGAAATCCGGCGTCATGCGATCGATCGGGCACCGCATGCCACCCGGCGCCACGAGCGTCACCTCCTCCGCCCACGCAGGCTGCGAGGCGCACACCGTCAGGACGAGGGCCGCCGACGACAGTAGATTTTTCATGGGGAAAGTCTAGGACAAGTCGGGACAAAAGCGTGAGAAACTACGCTCCTCAACGACGCTCGCAACAAGGAGGAACGTCCCGTGACTACGAGGAAGCCAGCACTCACGTTTGCCGCGGCCCTTGGAATCTGTTGTGTCCTTGCGCTCGCAGCGGGCTCGATCGGGCGCGCGCAAAGGGCGCCCGTACAGGCCGTGGATGCGAACGGCGCGCCCATGTTCAAGGTGGACCCGTTCTGGCCGAAGCCCTTGCCCAACCGGTGGGGCATGCAGCAGGTGACGGGGATCAGCGTCGATCAGAACGACCACATCTGGTTCCTGAATCGCGCAGCGGCCGCCAATCCCGATGAAACCGGCGGCGGGGACGGGCGGATCGACTGCTGCGTGCGCGGACCAGAGCTCATCGAGCTCGATCAGGAAGGCAACGTCGTCAACTCGTGGGGAGGCCCCGGCTATCACCCCCTCTGGCCAACGAATCTGCAGACCGTGATCCCGGACTCCAAGGGCTTCGTCTGGGTCGCGGGAACCGGGGCACAGGACAGCATCCTCAAGTTCACGCGCGACGGAAAATTCGTCTGGGACTTCGACCATCGTCCGCCGAAGGAAGGGACCTTCAAGGAGACCAACCAGAACACGGACATGTTCGTGTCGAAAGGCCGTTTTCAGCTCGATGAATCCGCCAACGAGATTTACATCATCAACCAGAAGCGCGTGGTCGTGTACGACATGACCACCGGAGCCTTCAAGCGCGGCTGGGGCGGCCATGGGATGCCGCTGAGCGAAATCACCAACGACCCCATTCCCGGCTACAAGTGGACCGGCGGCCCGCCACCTGAAGAAAAGAACTTCGTGCCCGATCTCCACTTCGCCGAGATCTCCAAGGATCGTCTGGTGTATATCGGCGAACGGGGCCAGAATCGAATCGAGGTGTTCACGACCGACGGCAAATTCGTCAAGGAGTTCTACGTAGCGCCCAACACGCCGTCGCGAGGCGACGAATGCGGCGGCCTGTACCACATGAAGTTCCCGCCGTGCGGCACGACATACAAGCTGGCCATTTCACGCGATCCCCAGCAGAAATACCTGTACGTCGCTGACGGTACGAACAACAAAGTGTGGATTCTCGATCGCCAGAGCGGCAAAACAATCGGCAGCTTCGGCCGCAACGGCACGTATGCCGGCCAGCTGCACTGGATCAACTCGATCGCGATGGACTCGAAGGGGAACATCTACACGGGCGAAGTGGAAGAGAACAAGCGTATCCAGAAGTTCATGCCCGTCATGAGCGGAGCCCCGGCTACGCGCTGAGCCCGCACCACGCTGGGCGTTGTTCGTTTTGCCTCCCCTGCGCCTTACAGCAGGGGAGAGCAAAACGATGATCTCGACGACGCCGAGGCACGCACGGGGTTGACGGTCCTGAACAGCACAACTCAATGCACGGACGAATAACGAGGCGCCCGGTCCTCGTGCGCCGTGTCGCCTTTGCTGCCGCTCGGAAGGGCGCGCTCGTCCGGCAGCTCGTGCGTCCCCGCCCAGTCGGTGGCGAGCAACGACCAGACCGCCTGGTCGTAGTAACGGCCGTCTTTCGCGAGCGACTGGCGCAACACTCCTTCGCGCGTCGCGCCGACTTTGCGAAGCGCCCCGGTCCCGCGCTCGTTCTCCACGCAGGCTCGCGCTTCCAACCGATGCACGCCGAGCGTGTCGAATGCGAAGGGCACGACCAGCTCCGCGCCCTCGAGAAAGAACCCCCGCCCCCAGTACGGCGAGCCGAGCACAAAGCCCCATTCGGCCGTCGCGAAGTCGGCGTCGAGCGCCCGTACCTGGAAGATCCCGATCGCCGTCTCCATGCCTTCGGGGACCACGGCGAAGCAGGCGTACCGGCCCTCGCGCCGCTTCTCGTGGGTCCATTCGATGAATTTCTCGAACCCCTCGAGCGTGGTCGGTGGCGGTGAGATGAACCGCGAGACCTCCTCGGTCGTCAGCAGCGCCAGCAGCGAAGGCGCATCCGACCGACGCAGCTCGCGGAGGGTTACAGTGTCGCCACACAGGACCGGCAGCCCGGCGCGCCAGTCCGACGTGGTCACAGCGGTAACGTCGGTCCAGGGCGCGGGCTCGGTCAACCTGGGTGCTGGTTGAGCGACGCGGGTGTCCGCGACGTGCGGTTGGTAAGGCATCGCTTCCATTAGCGCACCACCTCCCCACTCAACGCCCCGCCCAAGGCAGTATTCTCGCCCCAGACGATGTTGTCGCCCCAGACGATGTTCTCGCCCCAGACGATGTTCTCACCCCAGACGATGTTGTCCCCCCAGACGATGTTGTCGCCCCAGACGATGTTGTCGCCCCAGACGATATTCGTCGCCGTGGTGAGTAGTCTGAGGCTGTCGCCCCAGACGACGTTGTCGCCCCACACGATGTTCTCGCCCCAGACGATGTTGTTCGTGTAGATGGCATCGCCCCAGACGATGTTGTCGCCCCAGACGATGTTGTCGCCCCAGACGATATTCTGCCCATCGATGGTGGTAGATTCAGAGACGCTCGTGACCAGCCAGTTGCTGCCGGCGGGCCGAGTCGGGTCGAGGGCCTTGGCCAGCGCGACCGCTCCGATCGGATTTATGGTTCCGGCCCCCTCGGCCAGGACATGGTAGGGCGCGCCGCTGGCGTCGCTCATCGTGAACGCGCTGGTCTGCAGCATCGCCTTGATCGCGTTGGGCGTGGGCTTGACGCCGAAGGTGGTCTTCGCGCCCTCAATCATCAGTGCCACCGTGCCGCTCACCACGCTGGCGGCCATACTCGTACCGCTTAGGGCCATGTAGGGACGGCCGCCAAGCAACTGTCGCAATGTGGGGTACGTGGTGTAGAGCAACTGAGTCGTCGCCGCCGCCGACACCAGGCGATGCCCTGGCGCGACGACGTCGGGCTTCGCGTAGGCGTCGTACCACGTCGGACCGCGTGAACTGTAGTCCGCGATCAGGTCGTCGGTCAGCGTCGTGGTGTTGAACGTCTTGGTGGCCCCCACGGTGATGGCCGACGGCGCGTTGCCGGGCGAGGAGATACCGGCGTAGCCAACCTTGCCGGTCTGGGGATTGGTCCCCATGTTGCCCGCCGACGTGACTACGACAATGCCCGCGCGCACGGCCGCCTCCACCGCCTGTACCAGTGGATCGGTCGCCGCGCGCTCGTAGACGGGGTGCCCGAGCGAGAGGTTGATGATGTCGATGCCGTAGGTGGCGCGATTGGCGACGGCCCACTGGATAGCTTTGATGACGTTGCTGCTGGAGCCGGCGCCGAGGCTGTCAAGGACGCGCAGGCTGACGTAAGAGGCTCCAGGCGCCACACCCTTGTCCTCCAGCTTGTTCCCGGCGATGAGTCCGGCGACATGCGTGCCGTGCCCATACCCGTCCACGGGGCTGATGCCAGAGGGGTTGCTGCTTCCGCCGGTGAAATCGCGGGTCGTCTTGATCCGGCTCGAGCCGCCGCCGTCCTGCAAGAGCCCCGAATCGATCACCGCCACTGTCACGCCGCTCCCGGTTACCGTTGTCGTGTCAACCGGCGCTCTGTAAGTCACCGTGAGCAGAGGACGCTGCCATTGATTTGTGGAATTGGAGGTGCGAACCGACCAGCCATTGTTCGTCGCATGCCAAAGGACCCATCCATTGTTCGGGTGTCCGTTCGCCCAGGCTTGAACGGTCTGCGTCAGGGCAGTGCCGCTGAACGTGTTGTTGCTCCCGGTCGTCGTGGTGCTCACCGAGGCATCGGCGTTCGCGCTGGCCTCGACGCCGTCGAACTGCACTCCGAGGCCGGACGTGACGAGTGACAGCCAGCTGTCACTCGGATCCCAGTTTGCGAGCATCCTGTAAAGACTCGTGGTGCCCGAAGTACTTCCGTCCGAAACCGTCGTGACTCGCAGCGTGGCCGATACGATGGTGGCGCCGGCTGGAATCTGGCCGGTGCCGTTCCCGAACAGAGAGTTGAAGCGAAGCATCATCCCGCGGCTGTCGAGCAGGCTGGTCTCGACCTTGATGCTGGAGGCGGTTTGATAGTTGGTGGTCGGGGCGCTGCTCCTGAAGCCGCCGTCGTTCGTGCCACTGTATCCGTTGGAATCACCCTGCTGGAACGTCTTCGTGACGGCGCTGCCAGCTGTCTGAAGCCCCAGCGTACTGCGCAGACTGTACGCGCTGTTGAAGGCCTCTCCCGTCACCGCTGTCACGCCGTCGGATGCCACCTCGGCGTCGGTGGAGATCGCGACGACGTCCTTGTCCATGGCCAGGCTGCGCAGCTGACCCGGGGAGAGTTCGGCGGCCGTCGCATCGATGATCGTGAAGTCGGCGGTGACCGTCGCGCCGAGCGCTTTCAGCTTCTCCAGCAGGCCGCGCCGGGTGCCGGGACGCACCGTGATGATCACCTTCTGCGGCGTTTCATCAGCCGGCGCGCTGAGGTGCCTCCGCAAGTGCCTGTCGATCTTCTTGTCATAGTCCGAGCCCGCCGCCATGGGACTGGCTACGAAGCCAGTTGCGATTAGGGCGAGGGCAATCACGGACGCGCACCAGCGCGTCCCACTGCGACGCGCGGTAACAATCGGCAATTCGGCGGATCTTGAAATCACGAAAGTGTCTCCTCGGCTTCAGCGAGATAACTGAAGTTCCGTAGCCAGCCGAGCAATGGGCTGGCCAGCGACTGGAAACAGACAGCAAGTGACTGTAGGTGAAGGCCTTACGCAGAAACATGGCGATCAGTGACTTTGCGGCTGGTGTTCCGCTTCGGCACAAGGGGCATTCGGCGCACCAGACAGAGAGCGACATAAACGACCTGATTAGCCGAGTAACCGCGTAGATCCGGTCTCGGTCTCAGAACATGACTCGATGGGTCATTAGGAGACACGCAAATGCGTGATCACGGATCTCTACTGTGCGGTCATGGCTGCGTGTGTGTGACGGGACTGCTCGAATGTGCGCGGACGTTTTACGGCGTGCCGGCCGGCCCCCCGCCACAGCGAAGTTCTCTGCCGAATGGCGAGGCGCGGTTTGTCTTGCCTCCCCTGAACGTTATGGAGAGCGATGGCGATGACATCGACGATGACGTTCGTCCCGAGCGGCGACAGTTCTGCGGCGCTGCTTCAAAGCGAAGACCGCATCCCGGCCGCAGCCGGGCGCACGGAATTGAAGTACTGCGTACCGGCAACGGTCTCGGAGGGCGTTCTGGACGTGGCACGCACGTACCTCGTCCCGGATGTGCACTCACTCGGCCCACGCCAGCGTGTCACATCGCTTTATCTCGACACCCCGCAACTGACGTTTCTACGCTGGCACCGCGATCGCGCGGGCGACCGCTTCAAGCTCCGGATCCGGCGCTACGGGGAACAACCGCCCTCGACGCTGTACGCCGAGCTGAAGCGAAAGACGGGGTCAGTCGTGCGCAAGCGCCGCGCGGCGTTTCCAGCCCATGCGCTCCTCACTGTTCTCGAGGGCTCGGGCGTGCCCGACAGCGCCGCCTCACCGCAGGACGCCAAGAATCTGACGGAATTCGCGTACCGCCGATGGGTATCCGGCGCCACGCCGAGGATGCTCGTCACCTGTGTACGCGAACCGATGCGCGACCCCGCCGGCGAGACCGCGGTGACGGTCGATCGTGACCTCCAGTATCAGCCGACCCGCCGCGCCGATCTGCTCGGCGACGCGTGCGCCTGGCAGCCAATCCCTCTCTCCTGCGCCTCCGGACCTGCGACGGCGCTCGTGGAGTTGAAGTACGGCGTTCGACCGCCCGCATGGATGGACGCGCTGATCCTGCAGCTCGCCCCCTGGCGCGTCTCCTTCTCGAAGTACGTCGCGGCGATGAATCAGGGCGCGTCCGGCGAGCTCTGCTGACGCTACCTGTTTGATTTGCCCCGGTTCACCGTTGATCTGATGTGACCAACTTCATGAGCGACATCAATATGCCCGGAATAGCCGGGCTGGCCGAGGGCGCCAGACTGCTGGCGGCCGCATGCATCGGCATCCTGGTTGTCGCCGTTCAGCGCTGGACGCGCCGCGAGCATCCGCTCACGCGGTCGATGGAGCAGGCGCACGTGCTCCTCTGCCTGGCCGGGGCGCTCACGATGCTCATCGTCGGCGACTCGCTGCCTCGCGCGTTCGGCATCGCCGGCGCTGCGGCCATCGTCCGCTTCCGCACGCCGGTCGAGGACCCGCGAGACATCACCGTGCTGTTCCTGTTGATGGCCCTCGGCATGTCCGCCGGCCTGGGTCTGGCGTCGGTGGCCGCGGTCGGCACGCTCTTCGTGTGTGCGTGCCTCCTTTTCCTGCGTCACAGCCAGTCCGAGCCGCCGCGTTCGATGAAGGTCGCGCTCGTCGCGGAGGGGCGCCAGTTTCCGTCGACCCACGTGTCGAAGGTTTTCGCCGCACACCAGATCGCGGTGGAGCCACTGGAGTTCTCACACGGCGCTCACGCGGCCGTGCGCTACCGCGCGTTCATGGATCGAGAGACGTCGCTCGACGAGGTCAGCGCCCAGCTCCTCGACGGTGGAACGGTCGGGATCACGTCGGTGTCCTGGGAAGCGTCGAAGAAGGGACTGTGATCCCATGAAATCCATCAAGGTATACGTGCGGCGCGGACCTTTCAGGGCCGCGGGAATAGCGGCTATCGTGCTGCTCGTCGCGATGCCGGCGACCGCGCAGGAAGCGCCGGCCGACGCCGCCGCGCCGCGCGACAGCGGGTGGAGTGTCCGATGGGACGACCATCCTGAGGTCGAGTGGTCCAGCAGGCTGCGGGTCGAATTCCGCGCGCGCCTCCAGGGGGACAGTCGCAGCTCACGAGCCGCCGTCGAA
>Ga0114129_10002361_pt1 | contig 26196 bp, 22 predicted proteins | sample RhiMetdeltSRZDD1_FD_80071 | JGI IMG/M metagenome (GOLD analysis project Ga0114129, IMG submission 80071) | Populus rhizosphere microbial communities from Tennessee, USA - Rhizosphere MetaG P. deltoides SRZDD1 (version 2) (version 2) | ecosystem: Host-associated > Plants > Roots > Rhizosphere >...
GACGGCCACGCCGACTCCGACTCTCACCCCCACACCGTCGCCGACGCCGACACCTTCGCCCACACCGACACCCACCGCGACACCGACGCCCACGCCGACGGTGACGCCCACGCCGAACGGCACGCCGATCGAAGTGACGCCGGCCGGGTCGGCCGTCACCGCCAGCACCAGCGACGCGAACCTGCCGGCGAACACCGTGGACAACAGCCTGGCGACGCGGTGGTCGGGCAACGGCGACGGCGCGTGGCTCCAGCTCGATCTCGGCACGACGCGCACCGTCAGCCACGTGAACGTGGCGGTGTACAACGGCAACACCCGCCGCAATCGGTTCGATCTTCAGGTCGCGACCAGCGCCGGCGCCTGGACCACCGTCTGGACGGGGGAGAGCACGGGCACGACGAGCGCCGAGCAGACGTACGACTTCGCGGATGTGCCCGCGCGCTGGGTACGGTACGTGGGCCACGGTAGCAGCGACCCGACGAAGCCCACGATGAACAGCGTGAGCGAGGTCAGCGTCTTCGCCGTGCCCTAGCCCCGTCGACGTAAAGTTCTCCACGCACGCGGCGGGATCTTTCGATGCAGGCGGCCCCTTGGAATGGACGGTCCTTATCTGTTAATTCGCACGAATTCACTTGCACGCCGACGTCCGAGCCCGTAACTTCGAGGCACAAACTCAAAAAGCCGCACGACCCTCGGAGGTGTCCGTGATCGACCGTTCCCTGTTGCCGCGGCTTGCTCTCGTCCTGCCCGTATCGGCGCTGCTCCTCGTCGGCGCCGTCTCGGCCCACGCACAGGTCGACGTCCCGTCCTTCTGTAGTGCGTATCCCCAGATCCCGGGGGCGGGCGACTGGCAATCGGTGAAGGTCGTGCGGTCGAACGGACGTCTGACCTACCCGGCGGACGGCAACCAGAATCGGATCGCGGACTTTTCCTATGCCGGCTACAAGTACGGCCAGGTCAATCTGCCCAACGTACCGGAGGTCTCGAGGATCTCGGCGACATCCGGCGACCAGACGGCGCGCATCCAGGCCGCTCTCGACGCCGTGGCGGCCCGCACTCCGGACGCCAGCGGCATCCGCGGCGCGCTCGTCCTGAACGCCGGCACCTACCAGATCAACGGAACGGTGCGCGTGAACGCGAGCGGCGTGGTCCTGCGCGGCGTCGGCGACAGCTCCACCGGAACCGTCTTGCGCATCGTGGGCGACACGCCCCACCAGCGCTCGGGGGTGGTGCTCGGCACCGGCAGCAGCACCTGGACGGAAGGGACGAAGACGAACATCACGACTCAGTTCGTCCAGGTCGGCGCCATGAGCTTCGACGTGGCCTCGACGGCGGGCTACGCCGTGGGCGACGCGATCATCGTCCGCCATCCGTCGACGCAGGCGTGGATCAACGCCGTGGACGGCGGCGGCATGACGAACTCCGCCGACTGGGCCCCGGGCTCGACGGACATTCTCTACTGGCGGCGCATCCGCGCGATCTCCGGCACCACGGTGACGCTCGACGCCCCCGTCTTCAATCACCTGAACCGCGGCCTCGCCCAGTCGACGATCGCCAAGGCGACGGCGAGCTACGTCACCGAATCGGGCCTCGAGGATCTGCGCGTCGACATCGCGACCGCGGGCGGTGAGGACGAGAACCACGCGTGGAACGCGATCAACGTCAACGGCGCCCAGGACTCCTGGGTGAAGAACATCACCGGCCTGCACTTCGGCTACGCCGGCGTCCGCGTGGACAACGCCGTGCGCATCACCATCGTCGACTCCGAGGCCAACGACCCCATCGGCATCCGCACCGGCGGCCGCTTCTACAACTTCGCGGTCAACAACAAGTCGCAGCTCGTCCTGTTCACGCGCTGCCGCCTGGGGCCGGACTCCCGCCACGGCCTCGTGTCCAACGGCGAGAGCACCGTCTCCGGCGTCGTCTTCCATCGCTGCACGGTGACGGGTGGCCACGACATGGAAGCCGGCCATCGCCATTGGACGCAGGGCATGCTCTACGACAACGTCGTGGAGAACGGCAGCGGCACCGTGCGGATGATCAACCGCGGCGACTGGGGCACGTCGCACGGCTGGGGCAGCGTGCACTCGGTATCGTGGCGATTCAACAAGGCGTCGCTCATCCAGCAGCCGCCCACCGGCCAGAACTACGGCATCACCGACATCGGCTCGTTCTCGACCAGCTACCCGTGGCCGGGCCCCACCGGATTCCAGGAGTCGAAGACCGGCAAGCTGATTCCCGAATCGCTCTACGAGGCGCAGATCTGCGAGCGGCTGGAGTCGACCGGCCCCACGCCGACTCCCACCCCGACCGGCAGTCCGACGCCGACACCCACGCCGACGTCGACATCGATGCCGACGCCCACGCCGACGCCCACCGTGCCCGGCGCGTTCATCGAGATCACGCCCGCGGGCAGCGCCGTCACCGCCAGCACCCACGACGGCAACCTGCCCGCCAACACCGTCGACGACAACCTCGGCACGCGCTGGTCCGCCAACGGCGACGGCCAGTGGGTCAAGTACGACCTCGGCACCGTGCGTACGGTGGCCTACGTGTCGATCGCGGTCTACAACGGCAACGCGCGGCAGAACCGGTTCGACCTGCAGGTGTCGAGCGACAACACCAACTGGGCGACGGTGATCCCGAACGGCCTCACGAGCGGCACCACGACCCTCGAGCAGGATCACGACTTCGCCGACGTCAGCGCGCGCTACGTGCGCTACTTCGGCCACGGCGCGACGACGTCGACATTCAACAGCGTGACCGAGGTCAGCATCTTCGCCCCGAGCAACCCGACGGCCACCCCGACGCCGACCTCGACACCTACGCCCACGCCGACGCCCACACCCTCCGCGACGCCGACACCGTCCGCGACACCGACGCCCACGTCCACGCCGGGCGGCTATGTCGAGGTCACGCCGGGCGCGGGCGGAGTCACGGCGAGCACGAGCGACGTGAACGTGCCGGCCAACACCGTGGACAACAACCTCGGCACCCGCTGGTCGGGGAACGGCGACGGGGCCTGGCTGCAGCTCGATCTCGGCAGCACCCGCACCATCGGCTACGTCAACGTCGCCGTCTACAACGGCAACAGCCGCCAGAACACCTTCGACCTCCAGGTGTCGAACGGCGGCGGCACGTGGACCACGGTGTGGAGCGGGACGAACACGGGCACGACCACCGCCGAAGAGACGTACGACTTCACCGACATCGCGGCCCGGTACGTCCGCTATCTCGGCCACGGCAGCACGGCGACGACGTTCAACAGCGTCACCGAGGTCAGCGTCTTCGCCGCGCCGTAGCCCGCAAAGGGCTCGACGGAACATATGGATGGGTCGGTGACCCGGCCGTTGACCGACCGGACCCGTTAAGCGCCGCGTTTAACTGCGAATTCACTTGCCGCAAGTGAGGGTCGGCGACTATCTTGGATGGCAACAATCCATCGACGTCCAGTTGTCGTCCGGCAAACAAGTTCCCGGAAGAAATTTCCGCGGGAGGTCTCCCATGAGCCGCAGAGTCGTGTTCTCGACGCTGGCCGCCGCCATGATCGCCGGCACCCCCGCCGCCGCGCAGTTCCGCGTCGTCGGCTACATGCCGTCGTGGTCGGGCTCGAATTCGGCCGTGCAGTACGACAAGCTCACGGTCATCAACTACGCGTTCGCGAACCCGAACTCCAACGGAACCCTGAAGGCCATCGACAACACGGCCAAGCTCGCCGACCTGGTCACCCGGGCCCATAACAACGGCGTGAAGGTCGTGCTCTCGCTCGGCGGCTGGAACGGCGGCAACGACAGCGCCTTCGAGTCCCTCGCCGGCAACTCCACCGCGCGCACGACGTTCGTGAATGCGTGCGTGAACGTCGCGAACCAGTACAACCTCGACGGTATCGACATCGACTGGGAATATCCCGATCCCGGCACGTCGGCCACGAACTACGGGCTGATGATGAACCAGCTCTGCACGGCGATGCACCAGCGGAACAAGACGTGCTCGGCGGCCGTGGTCTCGAACGGCAGCCAGGGTGGCGGCGTTCCCAGCTCCGTGTTCGCCTACATCGACTACATCATGCTGATGGCCTACGACGGCGGGGCGGGCTCGGCCAACTCGCCGCGCAGCCTCGCCACGGCGTCGATGGACTACTGGCTGGGCCGCGGCCTCCCGCCCTCCAAGTGCGTCCTCGGCGTGCCGTTCTACGGCCGCGGGCCGAGCTTCGACGACTATCGGCTCTACAACGAGATCGTGGCCCTCGACCCGACGGCACCGAACAAGGACTCGTCGAACGGCTACGGCTACAACGGCATCGCCACCATCAAGTGGAAGACCCAGGAGGCCATGCGGCGCGCCGGCGGCATCATGAACTGGGAGCTGTCGGGCGACACCACCGGCAGCAGCTCGCTGATGCTGGCCATCGATCAGGTCGTGAAGGGGACCGGCCCGACGCCCACCGCCACGCCGGTTCCGACCGCGACCCCCACGCCGACGAGCTCGCCGCGTCCCACCGCCACCCCCACGCCGTTCGGTGACAACTGGACCTACGTCGAGACGAACATCGCGGCGTCGGCGGTGTCGGCGAGCACCCACGACGGCAACGCGCCCGCCAACGCCGTGGACAACAACCTCGCCACTCGCTGGTCGGCCAACGGCGACGGGCAGTGGCTGCAGATCGACCTCGCCGGCACGCGGATCATCGGCTATGTCAAGGTCGCGGCCTATAACGGGAATGTCCGCCGCAGCCGCTTCGACATCCAGGTCTCGAACGACAACATCGTGTGGACGAACATGCTCACGGGCGCGCAAACGAGCGGCACGACGACGGCGGAGGAGACGTTCGACTTCTCCGACGTGCAAGCGCGCTGGATCCGGTACCTCGGCCACGGGAACAGCGACCCGACGAAATGCTGCTGGAACAGCGTGACCGAGGTCAGCGTCTTCGTGGCCAACGGCGTGCCGACGGGCATGACACCTCCGCCCACCCCCCCGGTCGCGACCCCGACCCCGGGCCCGACGGAGCCCTCGCCCACGCCGACGCCGACCGCGACACCCACCCCGACCGCGACACCGACGGCGACGCCGAGCCCGACGCCGGGAGGCACGCCCGTGGAGGTGACGCCCGGTGCGTCGGCGGTGACCGCCAGCACGAACGACGGCAACCTGCCGGGCAACACCGTGGACAACAACCTCGGCACGCGCTGGTCGGGCAGCGGCGACGGGGCCTGGCTGCAGATCGACCTCGGCGTGACACGCAGCGTCACCGGCGTCGGCGTCGCCGTCTATCAGGGCAACGGCCGGCGCAACCAGTTCGACATCCAGGTTTCGACAGGCGGTGGGGTCTGGACCAACGCGCTCACCGGTGTCCAGTCCAGCGGCAACACGACCGCCGAAGAGCGCTATGACTTCCCCACGCCGCAGAGCGCACGCTACGTGCGCTACTTCGGGCACACCGCCACGCTCAACGTCGGCGGCACCAGCCAGTGGAACAGCGTGACCGAAGTGAGCCTCTTCGCCGCGCCATAACTCACAAAGCCCTCGACGCGAGGCCGCCCCTGATCGGCACTGTCGGTCAGGGGCTTTCGTTGAGTCTCGAGGGGATCCTTTCGACTACTCCGTTCGAGTCGATCGAACCTTGTGGCGAATCGTCCGAAGTCTTATCGTCGCTCGCAACTATCCAATATTTCCGCACCGCCGCGGCCCGCAAGAGGCCGAGTGGGAGGGTCCATGAGAGTCGCGCGAACGTGTGGTGTCGTGGCCGTTCTCGGAATCGCTTTCGTATCGAGCGCCGCCGCACAGCCCGAGATCACGCCGGGAGCTGGTGCCGTCACCGCCAGCACCAGCGACGCCAACGTGCCGGGCAACGTGGTCGACAACAACCTGGCGACACGCTGGTCGGGCAACGGCGACGGCGCCTGGCTGCGGCTCGACCTCGGCACCGCGCAAGCGGTGGGATCGATCGGCGTCGCCGTCTACAACGGCAACACGCGCGCCAATCGATTCGACTTGCAGACGTCGACGGACGGCGTCGCCTGGGTCACCGTCTTCAGCGGCCAGAGCAGCGGCACCACGACCGCCGAAGAGGCGTACGACATCCTCGATCGGAACGCGCGTTTCGTCCGCTACCTCGGCCACGGCTGCACCGATCCCACGAAGCCGACGATGAACAGCGTCACCGAGATCAGCCTCTTCGCGGGCGCGGTCACGCCCCCTCCGCCGACGCCGACGCCGACAGCGACGCTGACCCCCACGCCCACACCGACGCCGACGAATACGCCGCAGGCCACCGCCAGCCCCACGCCCACGCCGATCCCGAGCGAGGTCGAGCTGACCCCGGCCGGCAGTGGCGTGACCGCGAGCACGAACGACGGCAACCTCCCCGCCAACACCGTCGACAGCAATCTGGCCACGCGCTGGTCCGGCAACGGTGACGGCGCCTGGATCCGCTTCGACCTCGGCAGCCGCAAGGACGTCGCCTACGTGAAGATCGCCGTCTACAACGGCAACGCGCGGCAGAACCGCTACGACTTGCAAGTCAGCGACGACGGCACGTCGTGGACCAACGTCATCACGAACGGCCTCACGACCGGCACCACGACCGCCCTCGAGAAGTACGAGTTCGCCGACACGCCGGCGCGCTACGTGCGCTACCTCGGACACAGCGCGACGACGAGCACGTTCAACAGCCTCACCGAGGTCGAGATCTGGGGCAACGACTGCGCCTCGTGTCCGACCCCGACACCGACGACGCCCGTGCCGACGCCCACGCCGACGGCCACCCTCACGCCCACGCCGGTGCCGCAGTGCACGCCGCCCTCGGGCAATTCGGCCCTCTGGAACAACTTCGTGCAGGCGAAGGCGAACGGCACGCAGCCGACGCTGCCCGACTTCTCGTACGCCGGCTACAAGCGCTCGGACGCGCCGATCCCGACCATCACGGGACCGGTGTTCAACGTGACGAGCTACGGCGCATCGCCGAACAACGCCGGCTTCGACGACGCCGGCATCCAGGCGGCCATCGATGCCGCCGAGGCCGCGGGCGGTGGCGTCGTCTTCTTCCCTGCCGGTCAGTACAAGGTCGCGCCCACCGAGGACGCCAACGCGTGGATCAGCGTGACGGGCAGCCACATCGTCCTGCGCGGCGCCGGTTCCGGCACCGGCGGCTCGGAGATCCTCATGGTCTCGAAGAAGCAGGGCGGGCGCATGTTCCGCATCGGGCCCGCGAGCGGCTGGGGCGCGGCGACTGTCGCGAACGTCACCGCCGCCGCCACCCGCGAGACGTTCTGGGTGACCGTCGACAGCACGTCACAGCTCGCGGTCGGACAGATCGTCGTGCTCAAGCACCAGGACACGGAATACAACAGCTTCTACTACAACGGAATGCCTCTCGATCCCGACTGGGTGCGTGTGGTCGGCAGCGGCGTCGGCGTCCACGAGATGCACGAGATCGCCGAGATCGCGTCGGGCAACCGCGTGCGCTTCCGTGAGCCGCTGCACTTCACGATCCGCCTCGACAGCACGTCGTGGAAGCTCGACCGCGTGAGCCCGCTGCGCGAGGTCGGCATCGAGGACCTCCGCTTCACGGGAAGCTGGGACACCTACCCGGAGACGTTCGTGCACCACAAGGACTGGATCCACGACTCCGGCTGGAGCCTGATCGCCTTCCGCGAGTCCGTCTACTCCTGGGTGCGCAACGTGGAGTTCCGTCACTTCAACGACGCCCTCGGCACCGACTCCGTGGGGTGGACCACGATCGAGAACGTGCGCTTCACCGGCAAGAAGGGCCACTCCTCGATCGGCGGGCGCCGCGGCTACGGCGTGCTCGTGCGCGACGCCATCGACACCGCGAGCACCCACCACGGTCCCGACACCGGCTACAACCTCGTGGCCTCGGTCTACCTGCGCTTCACGATGGCGCAGGACGCCAGCGTCGACAACCACGGCGGCGTGCCGCACGCGAACCTGCTCGACGACGTCACGGGCGGCGTGCTCTTCGGCAACGGCGGCCCCATCGACAACTACCCGCACACGGGCCGCTACTACACGCTGTGGAACTTCCGGCACCGCTCGGCCTCGAGCCACACCTACGACTTCTGGGACGCCGTCAACCGCAACTCCAACACGTTCGCGCTGCCGATCTTCTCGGGTTTCACCGCCAATACGACAGTGAACCTGGGCTCGGCGTCGGAGATGCAGGTCAACGAGTCGCAGGGCACCCGCGTCACGCCGACGTCTCTCTTCGAGGCCCAGCTGGCGTTGAGGCAGTGCCAGTAGCAAGCAGGTACCGACGCGAAGCGGGATTCACTCCCGCGAGCGGCGCGGGGGTCTGGGGGGCGCGACGCTAGCGCCCCCCAGCAAAATGAAGACGCGCAGCTGGCGTTGAGGCAGTGCCAATAACGGGAAGTAGACCAATGGTCCGGTTGTGAGTACCTCTAACGAGGGATACGTAGTCGACGATTAGCCAGATACGCTAAATCCTATCGGGGCGCGGCGAAAGTCGCGCCCCTTTTCGCTTGCAGACCATCCAATCCACCTACGTGAACCTACGGTAGCGTTTCGATCCCCTTGTCAGGGACTTCCCGCATGCCTAGCTTCGTATACAGCGAGCCGCACTGCGGCAGGTCAGGGCCGCCAGGCGGAGTCGATGGAAGAGGTGGATAGATGAAGACGCTGACCGGGCACCCCAAGCCGTTACTGGCCGTTTTCGGCGCGCTCGTCCTGGGCGCGCTTCCGATGCCGGCGCTGGCCACGACCGCGACCAGCCTCAGCAGCTTCGAGGGTGAGGAGGAGCCCAGCGACCGGGTCTCCAACCCAGGCCTCGTCGTCACGCCGGGCGACACCTACGACAACATCACTTCGCCGACCAGCGGCACGTTCCGCTTCGAGCTGCGGTACAGCACGAGCGCGTGGGACGGCGACCGCGACACCGGCAGCACTGATCGCGGGCGCGCCGAAGTCAAAGGCCTGGGCACCCACCAGGGCAGCAACGCCACATTCCGCTACAAGTCCACGTGGAAGACGAGCTCCAGCTGGTCTCTGGCGGCGGTCGACCGGTTCTGCCACATCTTCCAGCTCAAGGCCACGGATGGGAACAACGGCCCGCCGCTGGTCGTGCAATCGGTCACGAACACCGCGTGGACCGCCAACGTGCGGTATTGCACGACACCGGGCGCTTGCGACACCGGACTTACAGTCGCACGCTCGTACAGCTTCGCCGCGAACCAGGCGAAGACCGTCGAGATCCACATCAAGACGTCGACCGGCTCGAGCGGTGAGGTCATGGCCTCCGTCAACGGCGATGCCTTCAGCGGCCACACCGGTCTCGGCACCTACCTGACAGGCTCGACGGACTACCGGCCGAAGTGGGGCCTCTATCGCGGCTTCGATACCGGCATGGGGCTCAGCAACCACTACATCGAGCACAGCGCCGTCAATGCCGGCGTCTACACCGGCGGCGGCTCACCCACGCCCACTCCGACGCCGACGCCCAGTGGCGGCGGTGGCAGCTTCAGCGGCTACTACAAGATCCTGGGACAGGCCAGCGGCCGGGCGCTCGTCGTGCAGAGCGCGTCGACCGCCAACAGCGCCAGCGTCATCCTCTACGACTACAACGACAACGCGACGGACAACGACGAATGGGAGGTCCGCGACATCGGCGGCGGCTACCACCGGATCATCGCGCGCCACAGCGGCAAGGACCTCACCGTCGCCAGCGCGTCGACAGCCAACGGCGCCAACATCATCCAGTACACCTACGGCGGATCGTCCACCAACGACGAGTGGCAGCTCGTGGACTCGGGCAGCGGGCTCTATGAGATCCGCAACCGCAACAGCGGCAAGAACGTCCAGGCCATGGGCACCGCCAACAGCTCCGCAAACCAGCAACAGAGCGATAACAACGGGACGAACCAGCGCTGGACCTTCACCAGCATTCCGTAACTCCACTCCCTTACCTTCAGAATCGAACCCCGAAGGGCGGCTACGGCCGCCCTTCTCCTTTTTCACCCATGACTTCCACACCGGATACCTCGCGGCAGGTACTCCGGGAATCCCCGTAGGATCTAGGCACTGCGTACCTCATAGAGTTGTTGCCGAAACCGGATCCCCGACCTAGCTTCTCCGACATAGTCACGCTGCTCACCTGGGACGGCGCCAAATGAACGCCGATGCTCGGGTCGGAGCGAGAGGAGGGGTGATGAAGAAGGAATTCTGGGGCGTCCTCGGCGCCCTCGTGCTCACCGCCGGCGTTTCGAGTCCCGCGCTTGCAACCACCGCCAGCAGCTTCAGCAGCTTCGAAGGTGAAGAGGAGCCCACCGATCGCGTCTACTCGAGCGGCTCCGTCACCAAGGGCGACACCTACGACAACATGACGAGCCCGGCGTCGGGCACGTTCAAGTTCTACCTGCGCTTCAGCTCTTCAGTGTGGGACGGTGATCGCGACACCAGCAGCACCGACCGCCAGCGCGCGGAGGTCAAGGGCCTCGGCTCGCGTCAAGGCACGAGCGACACCTTCGACTACGACCACACGTGGAAGACCAGCCGCGGAGGGTCCGGCAGCTTCTGGCACGTCTTCCAGTTGAAAGGCGTGGACGGCGACAACGGCTCGCCGCTCGTGGTGAACTCGATCCTGTCCAGCAGCAGTGCCGCCTTGCGGTATTGCTCCAACGGCCAGAGCGGTTTCACGGTGGCGCGCAGCTACAGCTTCACGGTGGGGTCGTTCATGCGTTCGACCATTCGCATCAAGCCGTCGACGGGCACGGGCGGCATCGTGCAACTCGGGATCAACGGCGGATCGCTGTCGGGGAAGTCGGGCATCGCCCTGTATCGCAGCGGGTCGACGCAGTACCGGCCGAAGTGGGGATCGTACCGCGGCGTCAGCTCCAGCAGCCCGTACGGCAACGACACCGTGGAGCAGAAGGGCGTGATGGCGACGAAGCGCTGACGCGGGCGCTGACCGTTTGGATAACCCGGGGTGGCCCACCGGCCGCCCCTTTTCTTTTTCTCCCGGCGTAATATCGGATCCACGTGCCCATCCGAGTACTGATCGCCGACGACCACAACATGGTCCGCATGGGCCTGCGGGAGATGCTGTCGCTCTCGCCGGACGTCACCGTGCTCGCCGAAGCGTGCGACGGCAAGGAGGCGGTGGCCCTCTTCCGGGAACACCGGCCGGACGTCGCCATCCTCGACATCCGCATGCCGGAGGCCACCGGCGTACAGGCCATCGAGGCCATCCGTGCGGAGTTCCCCAACGCGCGCCTCATCGCCATGAGCAACTACGAGGGCGACGAGGACATCTACCGCGCGATCCGCGCGGGGGCCAAGGCCTATCTCTTCAAGAGCGTCGGCGGCGAGGACCTCCTGGCCACCCTCACCGCCGTCCACGAGGGGCGCCAGTGGCTGGCCCCCGACGTCGCCAGCCGCCTGGCCGAGCGCGTGGGCGCGCCCTCCCTCACGCCGCGTGAGCTCGACGTCTTGAAAGAGATGGCGCGGGGCTCGGGCAACAGCGCCATCGCCACCGCGCTGGGGATCAGCCACGAGACGGTGAAGGTCCACGTCAAACGCATCCTCGACAAGCTGGGCGCGGACACGCGCAGCCAGGCCATCAGCACGGCGTTGCAGAAGGGCATCGTCCACCTGGACTGATGACCGACTACATCCACGGCACCGATGCCGACGAGCAGAAGCGCCTCTCGCTGCTCAACGAGCTGCTCAACGCGCCGTGGCTGGAGCAGATGGCGATCCGCTCCGGCGAGCGCTTTCTGGACGTGGGCAGCGGCCTCGGCCAGCTCACGCGCGGGATCGCGCGACGCACCGGCGTCCGCGTGGTCGGGATCGAGCGCAGCGCCGAGCAGCGCGCGGAGGCCGAACGTCTCGCCGCCGCCGCCGGTGAGGCCTCGCTCTTCGAGCTGCGCGCGGGCGACGCCCTCGACCTGCCGCTGCGGGCCGACGAGGGGAAGACCTTCGATGCCGCCCACGCGCGCTTCGTCCTCGAGCACGTCCGCGACCCGGCGGCGGTGGTCTCGGGCATGGTGCGCGCGGTGCGCCCGGGCGGCCGCCTGCTCTTGATGGACGACGACCACGACGTGCTGCGCCTGCATCCGGAGCCGCCCGGGTTCGGCCCGCTGTGGCAGGCCTATGTCCGCAGCTACGACCGCCTCGGCTGCGATCCGTACATCGGCCGGCGGCTGGTCGCGCTGCTGCACGCGGCGGGCGCGCGGCCCGTGCGGGCAGGGGCGATCTTCTACGGCGGCGCCGCCGGCACCCGCGAGCTCGACTTCGCGGCGGGGAACATCGTCGAGATCATGCGCGGGGCGCGCGCGGCCATGATCGCCGCCGACCTGATCGGTGCCGCCGAGCTGGACGCCGCGGTTTCCGCGCTGCGGGCGTGGCAGACGCGCCCCGACGCCGCCTGCTGGTATCGGCTCTGCTGGGCCGAGGGCCATGCCTAGCCACGACGGCCACGAGGAGCCGGAGCCGCGCTCCGCCTTCGACGGCACGCAGTTCCTGCTCGAGCCGCCGGGCCCGAGGCGCCGCCAGATCGACAACGAGGACGGCGAGGCCGTCCTGCTGGTGGTGCTCCCACGGCGTGGCCCGAGCCTGCTGCCGCGGCGCCTGGCGGCGTTCTACGACGTGCGGACGGACGAGCGGCTCATCGAGCTGCGCCCGGAACGCGGCTCCACCCACTGCCTCGTCGACGCCGAAGGCGCGCTGCTCGCACGCTTCGAGCTCTCCCTGCTCGCGGGCCGATGGACGGCGCGCGACAGCCAGGGGCGCGCCCTCGCCACCGCCGCCGTCCTGCCCCGCTACCGGGCGCTGGCCGCGCTGGGCCGCGGGCGATGGGGCCGCAACGTGGTGCTGTCGGTGGCGGGACTGCTCGCGGGCGTGCTCGCGCGGCGGTCACCGGAGTTCGACGGCCACCACTTGCTCGACCTCAGCCCGGACACCGGCAACCGCCTGGACCGCCGTATCGCCCTGGCCCTCGCCATCCTCGCCGGCTAGCGAGCGGCGAGGGTGTCCGCCGCGGTGAAACGAAGGCGGATGTCGACAGGGACGGCGGTGGCGCGGTCCAGCACCTTCTGCACCTCCGGCCGCACGACGGCCAGCTCGCGGAACATGGCCTCGACGCCGGCGCGATCACCGGTGGCCTGCAGGGTCATGAACACGCGAGTGAGGTCGGCGACCTCGGCCTTGATGCGTCGCGGGTCGACGTCCCAGCGGCCGTCGGCGCCGATCACCACCGCCTTGCGGTCGAGCAGGCGATTGAGCTGCACCGCCGCCCCGCGCGCATGGGCCTCCGCCAGCCCCCAGCGGATCGCGCGCAGGCAGGTCGCCACGAAGGTGCGGTACATCGTGCTCTCGAGCGAGCGATCGAGGGCGCCGCGATCGACGAGGTGCTGCAGCGCCCATATTCCCGAGACGTCGGCCTTGGCTTCCTCGAGGGCGCTGTAGAGGTCCTTCATCTCCGCGCGCACGGTGGTGGCGCGCCCGCCCACGGTGATGTTGTGCGGGCCCAGGCCGTGCATCAGCTCGTGCATCAGGACCGATGTGAAGAAGGCGTCGAACGAGATCGAGCCCAGGGCCGCCTCGCCCATGGCCTGCGCGGCCAGCGGCTTCAGGATCCGCTCGAACTTGGCCTCCTGCAGGTTCTTCAGCATGACGCGCTTGGCGCCCTTCTCGGCGACCACCCGCTCGTCGTTGGGCAGGTTGAAGGCGATCGTCTGCACGCCGCGGTTGGCGTCGCCCGACGCGAACACGAGGTTCACCACACGGATCGGGGACAAGGCGCCCAGCTTGGGGTTGCGATAGCGCGGATCGATCGGAAGGTGATCCTCGACGTCCTGCAGATGGCGCCCGAGGGTGGCGAGCTTCTGCGTCTCGCGGTCGTCGCGCACGGCGATGAAGGCCTCGAACGCCGCCTTGTAGTTGAAGTGCTCGTCCTCGTAGACCTCGTACGGTCCGATGGTCGGCTCGAGGGCGGCATCGAGCTCCATCCACGCCACCTCGCTCGCGTAGTAGTCGTTCGTCAGAAAGGCGTCGGCGCGCTTCTCGAGGAACGCCTTGAGCGTCGGCGCCTGCGTGAGCCGGGCCGCCTCACGCAGCAGGACCGCGGCCCGCGCGAGGTCGCCCTGGTACTCGAGGCTGTAGGGCACCAGGGTCAGCGTGCGATCGGGCTGGCGGCGGACCGTCGTGTAGAAGCCTTTCGCCTCTGCCTGGCCGGCCGCGGGCAGGGTGCCGATCCACGCCTCGATCTCCTTCTTGTCGGCGTCCTCGGGATAGAATTTGCCGCCGGGCGGCTTGGCGGGCACTCCGGGGACGAACGGCGCGTAGTGCTCGAGGCGCCACCACGGGCCCTTGTTCAGCAGGAAGCCGTCGAGGCGGGCCCGCCCCTCGCGCGAGGGATCGGCGATGAGGTCGAGCAGCAGCGGCTCGTTGCCCGCCCACACCTGACGCAGGAAGACGGCGTCCATGATCTTGGCCGCCTCGATCAACTTCGCGAGCGCGGCCTTCTCGCCGGCGGGCAACGCCGAGAGATCCGGGTTCAGATCCACGACGGCGAACTGCGCGATCTTCTTCTCGAGGACGGCTGCATCCATGAGGGATTCACCCTCAGCGGCCGAAGGAACATTCATGGTCATCGAACATGCCGCAATAACCACAAAGACACGAAGGACACAAAGATCACAAAGAAAGGATTGGAAGGACGAACGTGACTTTCTCATCTTTGTGCTCCTTTGTGCCCTTTGTGTCTTTGTGGTTTATGGCGGCTTTCGTTCTCGTTAGATCTCTAACTTCTTGGGGACACGCGTGAGGTTGCGCGAACCGGTGCCGGTGACGAGCGCGACGTCTTCGATCCGGACGCCGCCGAGGCCCAGGTAATACAGGCCCGGCTCGACGGTGACCACGTGGCCGGCCTTGAGCGTCGACGGCCGTTTGCCGATCGACGGCGGCTCGTGGATCTGCAGGCCCAGGCCGTGCCCGGTGCCGTGGAAGAAGCCCTGCATCCGGCCGTCCTTCATCCCCGTCCGGTAACCCTGGCGCTCGAACAGGGCCAGGATCTCCGCGTGGATGGCCTGGCCGTCCGCGCCCGGCTTCACGCGGCGATGGCCCAGACGCACGCCTTCGCTGACGATCGCGTACAGCTCGTGCAGTGCCTGGCTCGCGCGGCCGCGCACGACGGTGCGGGTGAGGTCGCCGAAGTAGCCGGTCGTCTCCGATCGCGGGAAGATGTCCATCACGATCGGCGTGTGGGCGCGGATCGGACCGTGGCCGGCCTCGTGGGGATCGACGGCCTGGTCGCCCGGCGCGCAGATCGTGTGGCTCGGCACGAAGCCCATGGCCATGATCGTGCGGTTGACCTCGGAGCGCAGCTCCTCGGCGGTGAACCGCCGCCGGTTTCGCCGCAGCCAGCCGTCGCGGCCGATGCGGCAGGCCCGGAGGGCGGCGATACCCGCGAGGAGACCGGCCTCCGCCGCGCGCAACGAGGCCTCGATGGCCCGCACCTCGTGGGCACGCTTCGTCTCCCGCTCCGGCCAGTAGGGGTCCGCGCCGAGCTCGAGCCGCACGCCGCGCGCGTCCAGATCCATGGCCAGCTTGAGCGGAAAACTCGCGGGCACGATCGCCCTCGAGACGCCGAGGCCGCGCAGCACGTCCGTGATCACCTCCGCCGGGCCCGCCTTCCGGCCCCGCGCCTCGATGGCCCGCGCGAAGTCCATCCACGGGAGGACGTCGTCGACATCGGCCTGGTGCCGCGCGCGGTCTCGCTCGAGGTCGCTCATGACCAGCAGGCGCCGCCGGCCGATCTGCACGAAGAGGAACGGATCCGGGGCGAAGAAGCCGGTGGCGTAGAGAAGGTCGGCGTCCGTTTCCGACGCGGCGTAGATGAGCCGCGCCGGTCTACCGCTCGCGCGGCGGCTGGAAGCCGTCGATCTCCGGCCTCGGGCGCCACGTCTGCTGCGAGCGGCTGGCGTTCTGCGCGACGGGTCCACGATCGTTCTCTCCCACGGTGAAGCCCACGGAATCGCCGCCGCCGATACCGTCGCGGTTCTCGCCGAGGAACATGAACAGGCGCTGCGTGTTGCCGCAGGAGTCGCCGACCTCGACGAAGCCGAATCCCTTCTTGCCGACGCGCACGACCTTGCCCGCCATCTGCTGGCCGAGGGCGAGCACGCAGGAAGCCACGCGGTTCTTCCCCTCGATGAGCGGCGCGCGCGGCACGAAGTAGACCTTGGCGCCGGGGTTGAGCTCGGGCGGACCGGCGGTGTAGCGGCGGTCCACGTAGAAGAACTCGCCGTCCCTCGAGATGATGAATCCCTGGCCCTTCTTCTTGTCCCAGCGGCGCACGGTGCCGCTCAGGCGCTCGTCGGCGGCGGAGACACCGTTCTCGTCGGCACCAGGGGCGGCGGCGGCGGCCTGCGAGGCGAGGCGGAACCGCGGCTGCGTCGTGGGCTGGTCCCAGCAGACCTCCTGGAACTCGACAGGCACGGAGACGCCGGGCAACGTCGCCCGCTGCGGCGGACCCGCGTACTCTTCGGGCGTGCGCGGCGGCGTCCGGGTTTCGCCGGCGCGGGACCGCAGGCGGCCCAGCGGCGTGATCGTCATGGTGGCGCCGTCGGCGATGATGCCCTTGGCGGTGGCGATGGTGGCCAGCGCGAGCGCGCGATCGACGGCGATGCCGGCGTAATCGTTCGCACCCGCCAGCGTCTCGAAGCAGACGACCTCGCCGAAGGAGACGCCGACGGAGGCACTGCAGGAGACCTTCCGCGTCACGCTCCCCGCAGCCAGCGCCTCCTGGAAGACGATGGCGGCGTTCACGGCGTCGGCGGCGCGCTCGCGCTCGAAGACGTACATCGCGCCGTCGCCGCAGTGACGCACGAAGGCCTTCGGATCGTCGACATTTTCGGCAAGGGTGTCGAGGAACCACGCGTAGGCGGACAGCCAGGTGGCTTCAGGCTCCCTGGTCTTGAGCGCGGCGGCGTCAGCCACCTGGGCGACGAGGACGACACGCTCCACTCGCGTAACCGCCGATTCCAACGCGTCCGAAAGCGTCATTGTGAACCCCCTAGTCGATCGGCAAAGGCGAAGAATATTTCGGGACCGTGGCGCGGTGTACCCATGGATCCGTCCCCCTGTCGTCACAGGTGACGGGAACGCGGCATGCATGAACTTAACACACCTTTCGCGTCAATAGCAGCCCGGAAGTTGCCGTCGGCATGGAAGTTGCTCTTTTACGAAAAGTGCCTGACGGAGGGCCCATGACCGAGCTCGTTCACGAACGCTTCATAGAACTCGCCGACCCCGACGGAAGACTCTACGACCGCGCCCGCATCTACGCCACGCGACAGCGCGGCAGCACGTGGCGGGGCAGCATCCGCTTCGTTCCCGTGGACGGTAGCGACCCGCTGGAGACCGGACCGGAGACGACCCAGAGCACGCTCGAGGGCGTCGCCTATTGGGCGACCGGGCTCGAGCCCCTCTATTTCGAGGGCGCGCTGGGCCGCGCGCTGCATCGGGCGCACCCGACGTCGCCGGCCGCGGCCGTGGTCGCCGGGGCGCCGGTCGGCACCGTGCGCATGGCCGTCGAAACCCTCGATCCGGAGGTGCCTCTGCGCCTGATGGGCACACGGACGCTGGTGCCGGGGCTGACGCGCCGCATCCACAACGGCGGCGTCCTGATCTACGAGGGATCCGACGGCGACGAGTCGGGCCGCTACCGCTTCCTCGTACAGTTCGCTTCCGACAATGCCGCGGCATTTCTTGCCAACACGCTGTGGAACGAATTGCACGGCACGGGCGCGGTGCTCGAGATCGAGGGAACCGCCGTGGTCATGCGGAACGCCGCCATCAAGGACGCACTGATAGGCGCGTTCGTACGCTGAACGACGCAAGGAGGAAGGCGCATGCAATGGGAGAGCGGCCGGCGGAGTGACAACGTCATCGACCGTCGCGGGATGCGCGGTCCGATCGTGGGGGGCGGGATCGGCATGGCCGTCCTGGCCCTCGTCGTCTACATGCTCGGAGGTGATCCGCGGGCGGTGATGGAGATCGCGCAGTCCGGCGAGCCCACCGAGGACGGTGCCGCCCCGCGCGGGGCGCCGGCCGATGAAGGCGGGGCCTTCGTGTCCGCCGTCCTGGCCGACACCGAGGACACCTGGGACTCCGTGTTCCGGGAGCGCTTCGGCAAGGACTACGACGAGCCGGAGCTCGTGCTGTTCAGCGACGCCGTGCGCTCGCAGTGCGGCGTGGCCGGCGCCTCCGTCGGGCCCTTCTATTGCCCGCTGGACCAGCGGGTCTACATCGACCTCGCCTTCTATCGCGACCTCAAGGAGCGCTTCTCCGCCCCCGGCGATTTCGCCCAGGCCTACGTGATCGCCCACGAGGTCGGCCATCACGTGCAGCAGCTCCTGGGCACCGGCGACCAGGTGCGGGCGCAGCAGGAGCGGGGCGGACGCGCCGCCGCCAACGCGTTGTCGGTACGCACGGAGCTCCAGGCCGATTGTTATGCCGGGCTGTGGGCGCACCACGCGCAACGAGTGCGGCAAGTCGTGGAGCCCGGCGACATCGACGAGGCCCTGAACGCCGCCGCCGCCATCGGCGACGATCGCATGCAGGGGCAGACGCAGGGCCAGGTCGTGCCCGAGAGCTTCACCCACGGCACCTCGCAGCAGCGCATGACGTGGTTCCGCCGCGGCTTCGAGAGCGGCAAGCTCGAGGCCTGCGATACGTTCGGGAGCTGACTAACGGCCGGGCCGCTGTGGGATGACGAGGGCGAGCGCGAGCCCGGCGAGGGCGGCGCCCACGTGGCCGAACGTCGACCAGCCAGGATCGACACCGGGCGCGCGGGCGAGGGACAGCAGCGCCAACATCACGATCAGAGGGATCAGGCGCCGGTCGCGCGAGCGCACGAGCTGCACGACCGCCACCGCCAGCGCGCCGACGTAGAGCCCCGCCATCACGACGCGTCAGGGAGGATCGGGGTGGGCTTTCCGGCGTCGTCCACCGAGACGAGCACGACCTCGGCTTCGGTCACCGTCACGCGCTCGCCCTGCCCGCTGCCCCAGCGCTCGGCCTCGACAGTCACCTTCACCGTGATCGAGGTCTTGCCGAGCCGCACCGTCTCCGTGAAGAAGTTGACGATGTCGCCCAGGAACACCGGCTCGTGGAACTCGACCTCGCGCATCGCCTTCGTGACGTAGCGGCGCGGAGCCGTCTTGCGCGCCTCCACCGCCGAGGCCAGGTCGACGTGGGACAGGATCACGCCGCCGAAGATCGTGCCGTGGGCATTGGTGTCCTTCGGCAGCAGCAGCACCTTGATGGCGGGGATCCTCTCCATGCGGGAAGAATAGCGTATTCTCCAGACACCCTACGATGGCGGCCCCGCGATCCAAACGCCCCGCGCCGGCGCGTGAACCGCGCCTTACGGCCATCGCCACGATATTCGTCGCCGCCGCCCTGCTGGCATACCTGCCCGCCCTGGGCGCACAGTACATCTGGGACGACGAGTCGTACGTCACCGGCAACGAGACGCTGCGCACGTGGGGCGGCCTTCCGCAGATCTGGCTCGAGCCGTGGGCCACGCCGCAGTACTACCCGCTCGTGCACACGACGTTCTGGCTCGAATACCGCCTGTGGGGGCTGGCCCCCGGCGGCTATCACGCCGTCAACATCCTGTTGCACGCCGCCAGCGGCGTCCTCGTCTTCGTGCTCCTGCGCCGCCTGAAGCTCCCGGGAGCGCCGCTGGCGGCGGCGCTGTTCACCCTGCATCCCGTCCACGTGGAGTCGGTCGCGTGGATCACCGAGCGCAAGAACGTGCTGTCGGCACTCCTGTACCTCTCGGCGATGCTCGCGTATCTGCGATTCCGGCCGCTCGGAGGGGAACCGGGCGGCGGCGATCGCAAGGACTACTTCCTCGCCCTCGCGCTCTTCGCGGGGGCGCTCCTCAGCAAGACCGTGACCGCTTCGATGCCCGCCGCCGCGCTGCTCCTCGTGTACTGGAAGGACGGCCGGGTGACGCGCCGCGACGTCCTCCTGCTGCTGCCGTTCTTCGCCCTGGGGATCGCCGCCGGAGGCAACACCGCGTGGCTCGAGAAACATCGCGTCGGGGCCTACGGCCAGGACTGGGCGCTCTCTTTCGCGGATCGCCTGCTCATCGCCGGCCGCGCCGTCTGGTTCTACCTCGGCAAGCTCGTGTGGCCGCACCCGCTGATCTTCATCTATCCGCGTTGGGAGCTCGACCCGCGCTCGCTGCTGCAATGGGCCTTCCCGATCACGGCGCTGCTCGCGATCGTCACGCTCGTCCTGCAGCGCCACCGCCTCGGCCGCGGACCGCTGGTGGCCGCGCTCTTCTTCGGCGGCACGCTCTTCCCCGCTCTCGGCTTCTTCGACGTCTACCCGATGCGGTTCTCGTTCGTGGCCGATCACTTCCAGTACCTGGCGAGCCTCGGCCCCCTGGCGCTGATGTCGGCGCTGGCCGTGCGCATCTTCGATCGCCCCGAGCGCCGAACGATCGGACAAGGTGCGGCCGCGCTGCTGCTCCTGGCCCTCGGGACCCTGACGCACGCGCGGGCCGTGCCCTACCACGACTACGAGACGCTCTGGCTCGACACCCTCGCCAAGAACCCCCGCTGCGCGATGGCGCACAACAACCTCGGCCTGCTGTACGAAAAGACGGGACGGGTGCCGCAGGCGATCGCGCAGTATCAACTGGCCCTCGAGGTGAAGCCGGCCGCCGATGCCCACACGAACCTGGGCAACGTCCTGCTGGCCGCCGGCCGGCGCCAGGAGGCGATGACGCACCTGCGCGAGGCGGTGCGGCTCGCGCCGGACTCGTCCGAGGCGTGGAACAACCTGGGCGGCGGCCTCACCGAAGCCGGCGAGACGAAGGAGGCCCTCGACTGCTACCGCCGCGCCACCGCCATCGATCCCGCCGACGCGCGGCTGCATCTCAACCTCGGGAGCGCGCTCACGACGTCGGGCGATCTCGACCGCGCGCGGACGGAGCTGCAGGCGGCCGTCCCACGGCTGCCCGCGAGCCATCGCCCGGCCATGGCCGCCGCCTTCTTCAATCTGGGCAACGCCCTCTTCCAGCGCGGCCGGGTGCCGGAGGCGGCGGAGCAGTATCGTCACGCCCTGCAGGCCCGCCCGGACGACGTCGATTCGCGCATCAACCTCGGGTATGCCCTCGTGCGGATGGGACGCGGCCCGGAGGCGCGGCCGCTCTTCGAAGAGGCGCTCGCACGCGATCCCGCCTCGAAGCGCGCACGGGCCGGTCTCGCCATGGTCGGCGCCGCGCCACCCGGCAATTGACCCTCCTTCTCCCGGCGGCGTACAGTTGCCGCGCCATGGGTAGCCCGTCCGGCTGTCCCGATTCGACCCGCTTTGCCCTTCAGGAGACGATCATGAAATCAGCCATCGTCCACGGCGCCTTCGCGGCGGCGCTCTTCGCCCTGGCCGCGGCGCCGGCGCACGCGCGCAACGTCACCATAGCCGGGAGCTCGGTCACGGACAGCTACGACTGCGACGGTGCCGATGCCACCATCACCGGCAACGCCAACACCGTGACGCTGCGCAACTGCGACGGCATCCGCGTCCTGGGCAACGGCAACCGCGTGAAGGTTTTAAAGCCGACGGCCATCACCGTCCTCGGCACCAACAACAAGGTGACGTGGACGGGCAGCCGCGAGCCCAAGGTCTCGAACCTGGGGATGGGGAACAGCGTCGACGAGGCCGAGCGCGCGGGCAAGGAATCGGCGCCCGACACCGTGGTCAAGAGCGGCTCCGGCTCGGTGAGCGTGGACGGCGACGGTGGCGTCACCGTCAAGTCGTCGCGGCCCGACCTCGTGCTGCGCGAGGACGGCGAGACGGCGACCCACGACTGCCGTGGCACCGACGTGGTGGTGAAGGGCGACGACAACACCTACCGCTTCCGCGACTGCCGCAAGGTCGTCGTCAACGGGGACAACAACACGATCGACGCCGGCTCCGTGGAGGCGCTGGACGTTCGGGGGGACGACAACACGATCTCCTGGCGCGCCGCCGGCGGCGGCAAGCCGCGCGTCCGCGACGAGGGCGTCGGCAACACCATCCGCAGCAAGTAGGGCCAGGCCCATGCGTTTCCTCCCGGAGCCGCAGTAAAATCGCGGTTCGCGTTTTGTCCGAAGACTACAGGGAGGCGCAAGCCAATGCCGCAAAGCGAGCTCGACATCGCGAAGCTCAACGAAACCGTCCGCGAAGAGGCGCAGCAGATCCAGACCGCGGTCAACGAGATCAAGAAGGTCATCATCGGGCAGAAGGGCCTCGTCGACCGGATGATGCTGGCCCTGCTCTGCCGCGGCCATCTCCTGGTGGAGGGCGTCCCCGGCCTGGCCAAGACGCTGGCCGTCAAGACGCTCGGCCAGGTGCTCGACCTCCAGTTCGCCCGCATCCAGTTCACACCGGACCTGCTGCCCGCCGACCTCATCGGCACGATGATCTACCAGGCCAAGACCGGCGAGTTCGTCGCCCGCAAGGGGCCCGTCTTCACGAACCTGCTCCTGGCCGACGAGATCAATCGCGCCCCCGCCAAGGTGCAGTCCGCCCTGCTCGAATCGATGCAGGAGCGCCAGGTGACGCTCGGCGACACCACGCACAAGCTGCCCGAGCCGTTCCTCGTCTTCGCCACCCAGAACCCGATCGAGCAGGAGGGCACCTACCCGCTGCCCGAGGCCCAGGTCGATCGCTTCCTCTTGAAGGTGCGCGTCGACTACCCGCGCAAGGAAGAGGAGCGCCAGGTCCTCGACATGATGCTGAGCGGCGACACGCCGCCGGTGTCGAAGGTGCTGAGCGAGGAGGCGGTGCGGCGGCTCGGCAAACGCATGCACGAGGTCTATCTCGACGAACGGATTCGGAACTACATCGTCGCCCTCGTCACCGCCACCCGGCGCCCTCGCGAGATCGGCCTGCCCGACCTCGCGCATTTCATCGGCTTCGGTGCCTCGCCGCGCGCGACCCTCGCCTTCTCCGACGCGGGGCGGGCCATGGCCTTCCTGCGCGGCCGCGGTTACGTCGTGCCCGAGGACATCAAGGAGATCGCCAAGGACGTCCTGCGCCACCGCCTGATCCTCACCTTCGAGGCCGAGGCGGAGAACGTCACCGCGGAGACCGTCATCGATCGCATCCTCGAAAAGGTCGAGGTTCCGTAACGGCACGGCGCCACAGAGGCACAGAGACAGAGGATCAGGTGCAGGAATCGCACGCGGAGGGCGGGGCGAGAGCGACTCTACGGCCCGCCCTGCTACAGACACAGGCACCCGGCCGATGCTGACGAGGGAGACGTTAAAGAAGATCCGGCGGATCCAGATCCGCACGCGGACGATCCTCGATTCGGGGATCGTGGGCGCGTACCACGCCGTCTTCAAGGGCCGCGGCATGGAGTTCGCGGAGGTCCGAGAGTACGAGCCCGGCGACGACCTGCGGACGATCGACTGGAACGTGACGGCGCGAATGGGGACGCCGTACGTCAAGAAGTTCGTCGAGGAGCGGGACCTCACGCTGCTGCTGGTCGTGGACCTCTCCGGCTCGCAGCGGTTCGGCTCGCGGTTCCTGCTCAAGCGCGACTTCGCCGCCGAGCTGTCGGCGGTGCTCGCGTTCTCGGCGGTGGCCAACGGCGACCGTGTCGGCGCCGTGCTCTTCACCGGCACCGTCGAGGCCTACATCCCGGCCCGCCGCGGGCGCGAGCACGCGCTGCGCATCGTCCACGACCTCCTCGCCCTCGAGCCGAAGGGATCGACGACGGACCTGTCCGTCGCGTTGCGGTTCGCTCAGCGCGTCATGAAGCGCCGCGGCATCGTGGCCGTGGTCTCGGACTTCCAGGACAAGGGCTACGAGCGGCCGCTGGGGATCCTGCGGCGCAAACACGACGTGGTGGCGCTGCACCTCTGGGACCCCCGGGAAGCCGAGATCCCCGATGCCGGCCTCGTCACCATCGTCGACCCCGAGACCGGGCGGCGCGCCATCGTCGATACCGCCGATCCGGCCGTGCGCCGGCGGCTGAGAGCGGCGACACTGGAGGAGGCGGAGGAGATCTTCCGGAGGGCGAACGTGGACGTGCTCCCGCTGTCGACGGCGGAGTCGTACGACAAGCCGCTGGCCGCGTTCTTCAAGGCGCGGGAGCGGCGGCGATGACGATGCGGCGCGCCGGTCTCGCCGCCGTCCTCATGGCGGCCGCCTCGACGGCGAGCGCGCAGGCGCCGCCCGTCACCGTCACCGCGAAGCCGGCGGAGACCGAGGTCGCCGTCGGGCAGGTCTTCACCGTCGAGGTCGAGGCCAAGGGCCCGTCGGGTACGACGTTCTCGTTCCCACCGGAAATCGCCGACGACATCGCCGACATGACCGTGCGCGCCGACGCCCGCAGCGCGCCGAACAAGGTCACCTACAACGCGTCGGTGTTCGTGCTGAAAGATGCGGTGTTGCCCGCCATCGCGGTGACCTATCGCCTGCCCGACGGAACCACGGGCCAGGTGACGACGGCGCCGGTGCCGCTCACCATCAAGTCCCTGCTCCCCCGCGACCCCAAGGAGCGGCAGCTCGCCGACATCCGCCCGCCGACCGACATCCCGGCGTTTCCCCGGGAGTTCTGGATCCTGCTGCTGCGCGCCCTCACGCATTCCGTCATCGGCCTGCTGGCCCTGGCCGTCGCCGCCGCCCTCGCCTGGTGGCTGTGGCGACATCGCCGGCGCCGCAAGGCGGCGGAGGCCGCGGCCGCGGTGCGCGCACCGGTCGTCCCGCCGGAGGCGGAGGCGCTGGCCGCCCTCGATCGGCTGGCCGCGTCCGGCCGCATCGAGCGCGAAGAGTTCCGCCCCTTCTACATCGAGCTCACCGAGATCGCGAAGCGCTACCTGGAGCGCCGGCTGGAGGCGCCCGTCCTCGAGATGACGACGGAGGAGATGCTCGCGTACCTGCGCCGCCATGCCCACGGCAACGCGTTCGTCGACCTCATCAACGACGTCTCCTCCGCCTCCGACCGCATCAAGTTCGCCCGGGGCGAGGGGGCGCGCGAGCGGGCGGAAACCCACTTGGGGTCGGTGCGCCGCCTCGTCGTCGATCTCGAGTCGCGCCTGCGCCCCGTCTACATCGAGCCGCCGCCGGAGACTGTCGATCGCAAGGCGTCGTGACCATCTCCGTCGTCATCCCGACTCTCGACGAGCAAGGCACTGTCGCCGCCGCCATCGCCTCGGTGCGCGGCGACGCGGCGGAGATCCTGGTGGTGGACGGCGGCTCGGAGGACGAGACTCGTGCCGAGGCGGCGGCGGCGGGCGCCACCGTGGTGGAGGCCCCACGCGGCCGCGGCGCCCAGCTCGACCACGGCGCGCGGCGTGCCACCGGCGACTGGGTGCTCTTCTTGCACGCCGACACCCGGCTCGAAGCGGGATGGGCGGAGGCGCTGTGCGCGCTGGATGCAGAGGTCGCCGGTGGGGCGTTCCGGTTCGCCGTCGACTCCCCCCGCCTGGCCTTCCGCGCCATCGAGATCGGCGTCCGGCTGCGCTGCGCGCTGCTGCGGCTGCCCTACGGCGACCAGGCGCTTTTCGCACGGCGCGAAGCCTACGCCGCTTGCGGCGGCTTCCCGCCCCTCCCGCTGATGGAGGACGTCGCCTTCGTCCGCCGGCTGCGGCGCGTGGGCCGGCTCGCGTTTCCGCACCCGCGGGCCTTCACGAGCGCGCGGCGATGGGAGCGCGACGGGATCCTCGCCACCACTTTCACACATCTGCGCTTGCTGTCACTCTATGCGGCGGGGCGGTCGCCGGAGCGCCTGGCGCGTCCCTCCAAGGAGGCCTCGTGAGCTCGTACTTCGACGACAAGGACCTGGCGCATTTCGGAGACCTGAAACAACACGCCCCCGAGCTGTGGAGCGCGTTCGAGAAGTACTACGCCGCATCCTTCGAGCCCGGCCTGCTGAGCAAGCGCGAGAAGGTGCTGATCGGCTTCGCGGTGGCGCAGACGTCCCAGTGCCCGTTCTGCATCGACAGCTACACGCAGCAGGCCCTCGAGCAGGGTTTGACGATGAAACATCTCGGGGAGGCGATGCACGCGGCGGCCTCGCTCAAGGCCGGCATCGCCCTCGCCCATGCCCTGGTGGCCCACAACATCGACAAGAAGGTCTCCATGTGACGCCGTTCCACGCGCGCGTGGAGGCGTCGTTCGGTCCGTTGCGGGCCGAGCGGGTCACCACGC
>Ga0114129_10002363_pt1 | contig 26194 bp, 18 predicted proteins | sample RhiMetdeltSRZDD1_FD_80071 | JGI IMG/M metagenome (GOLD analysis project Ga0114129, IMG submission 80071) | Populus rhizosphere microbial communities from Tennessee, USA - Rhizosphere MetaG P. deltoides SRZDD1 (version 2) (version 2) | ecosystem: Host-associated > Plants > Roots > Rhizosphere >...
CATTTTCCTAATGCCCACACCGATGGTGATGCTGTTGTTCACTTCAAAATTGCCGATATATATCATACCGGAGACCTTTTCGTAAACTACGGTTTACCCTATATTGACGAAAATGCCGGTGGTGACATTTACGAAACGATTCAAGCGGTAGAGTACCTTCTTTCTCATTCCAATAGCAGCACACGGTTTATTCCTGGCCATGGGCCGGTTTGCACAATAAAAGAATTGACCGCATACGAGAAGTTGCTTACGTCCATTCGAGATCAGGTGGTTAGTGGAATAAAGAAAGGCTTACCGCTGGAAAAGATTACCAATTCTGTAGTAATAGATAAAAACGCTTTTGTGATAGACAAAAAAGGGTTCGTTGCTCACTGTTACCGGATGGCTTTAATGCACGAGAACATAAGCAAGAAGAAAAAGTCCGCGAAATACAAACATGCCACAACATCAGCTTTGTAAAAGCAGGGCTGAAGAATTCCATCACGTTTCATTTTGGCTAAAAGACAAAAGCAATACAGACAATTACATGCGCTTATTTCCCAATACAGAAAGTAACGTTCATTGATTATGAATTACTTAATTGACAGAAAATACAAAGAGGAGACATCATCGTCTTCGGTTAGATTCGCTGGCTTTTCAGATCAGCTGTAATTGTGTAGCGATCCTCACCAGTGAAGCGGTATTCCTTGCTTCCAGCTTTGCCAATAGATTTTTCCGGTGCGTATCTACAGTAGTTACGCTGATAAATAATTTTTGGGCGATCTCCATATTCGTCATTCCATCGGCGATCAACTCCAATACTTCTTTTTCACGACGGGTTAAAACAATATCGGGCGTTTCTTCTTTTCGTAATGCTTGAGATACATCTTCACTTAAGAAGACCTTTCCTTTGATAACCGTTTCAATAGCTTCTTTCAATTCTTCCTGGGTGGCATTTTTTAATACATAGCCAGACGCCCCATGCTCCATCATTTTTTGAATAAAGCTTTGTTGGTTGAATGTACTTAGCCCAATGATAAATATAGAAGGATATTTTTCTTTTACTTCTTTGCACAGATCAATACCACTTTTGTCCGGTAGGTTGATGTCCATGAGTATTACATCCGGTTGTTGCTTCTTTAGAAAAGCCAGGCAGGAAGCGGCATTCATGGCATGACCAGTCCATTCAATACCCTTTTCGTTCTGTAACAATGAACGGATTCCTTCAATCACCATATAGTGGTCATCAACTATAAATATACTGGTAGCCATTATGCTTTTACTTCAATTAATACAGAGGTTCCTTTACCTGGTTCTGATTGCACATCTAATTTCCCTTTCAGGTATTCGATACGGCTTTGAATATTGCTCCATCCCATTCCTCTTCTTCCTTTCAATATTACCGGATCAAATCCTTTTCCGTCATCTTCAACGGTTATAGAAATGTTTCCATCGGTTTTAGTCACCTGCACAATAGCCGTTTTAGCAGATGCATGTTTCATGGTATTATTGATCAGCTCCTGCACTATTCTATAAATGGCAATGGCCGTAGTTTGTTCGATAGTTCCATTTTCTAAACCAATTGACTGGTAAGTTACATGTAATGCACCGGACTGATTGATGTCGTTACAAAAATCTTTTAATGCCGTATCCAATCCAAATTTAACCAATGCTTCGGGCATCATATTGTGTGCCACCCGCCGCATTTCTTTAATTGAACTGTCCAACATATCCATGCTGCGTTCAAAAGCCTGATGATTTTCAGGCGTCATGACAAGGTTTCCTTTCATAGTCTGAAATGAGTATTTAATGCCCGACAACATACCCCCCAATCCATCATGAAGGTCTTTTGCCAGGCGGCTTCGTTCCTGTTCCTCTCCTTTTAATACAGCTTCTGTTGCCGTTAATTGTTTTTCTGTTTCCAATTCATTAATTCGTTGCTGTTGCAGTTTTTGTTTTTGCCGGTAGTTCCTGTAGGAAAGCGCTGATATCACCAGAAGAAGAACCGCTCCTCCACTCAGGAAATAGTTTAGTGTGTTCTTTCTCTGGATCTGCACGCGCTGAATTAATAACTGGGCATCTTTTTTTTCAGTTTCATATTTTTTTTCCAGCTCCTTACCATACTTTTTGGAATCCATGCTGACCACCGAATCGTTAACTTCCTTATACTTTTGGAAATATTCATAAGCTTCCTTATACCTCTCCCTAACTGCATACACATCTGACAGGTACTTGTATCCTTCGTCAAGCATCGCATAATAATTGATGGCTTTGGCTTCTTCTATCCCTGATAACAGGTATTTTTCAGCTTCCCCGTATTTTTTTTGAATAATGGCCACCGCTCCCATTTGCAGTTGCGCTTCTGCTTTACCATAACCGTAATTGTATTTGTTTGAAACTTCGTAACTCTTCCTGAAAAAATAAAATGCTGAGTCGGGCTGATTCAAAATTTTGAAGACCTGGGCTGAAACCAGGTAATACCCGAATAAAATATCGATATTATCCAGGTTGTCCTTTTCATCAAAAAACATCCGTGAACTATCCAGGGCTGTTTTTGCCAATCTGCCATCCTTTTGCACATTGTATGCATTGGCCAAAACATAATAAGCTGTAAAAATATCTTGTCCGGTTCCGTCATTCTTAGCTGCTGAAACAGCTTTTTGTGCATATTCAATTTGTTTGAGTTCTTCTCCAATATCACCGAAAACAATTGATAGATTAATATACTTTCGAGAAAGACTTCCGGCTAACTTAAATTTCTCTATTAATGAAACACTCTTTAAATAATATTCAATCGCTTCCTGGAATTTGTTTTGATTTTTTAAAACACCCGCTTTATCATTATATGCATTGGCTTCCCACTGTTTCGCTTTCGGATGATCTGATTTCCTGTAATTCGCAATAGCGTTATCGAGGCTTACCATTGCCTGCTGGTAGTTGGCAGCGTTACTGAATAAGACAGATTGATTCTGATAGGTACGCCCCAATTGGTAGTATAATTTCTTTTCATTGGCAAATTTTATGGCGTCCCGGTATGCCTGATATGCTTTGGCGGTATCAATCGCCTCATAATCTACAGCTAAACGCATCATACTCATAGCTCTGTTGCTATCGGGCATCTGTTGCGTCAGTTCTTTCCTGATACTATCAACCAGGTGTTGTTGGGCGTGCAAAAAACCTACGGGCATTAAAAACAAAATACAAACCGAAATTTTCCTTCTCATAAAGTAATATACCTTTTTGCCTCCCATATTACAAATAAACTACTAAGCATTTTAGTTTGGCCTCCCCTTTTTCCATGATTTTTTGACTTTCCGAAAATATCCTGTTTTTAGAGGATGGACAATCATTATTTGTATGGTCATCTTTACAGCATCATTAAAAAACCCAACACAATGAATAAAGCATTTATTCTTTCGATAATTCTGCCTCTCATGGCAATTACAACGCAGGCACAGTTTCGGCAAATTCAAAACAGAGAAGCCCCGGTACAGAAAAGACAACCAACCGTAGTGAACAATCCAACGGTAATCGGGACAGTCATAACACCTTCCGGCAATTTCACTAATCCAACCAATACATTTACCCTGCCTGATGGAAAAAGGGTCACAATGACCTTGCGACAAAATCCCCAGAACCTCCCTGGTAATTTTGGCGGCGTTGTCAATGAAAGAGTCGATGGTTCTTCAAAATTTCCCGATGGCAACTTTAACTGCACTTCTGAAGTAAAAACAATTAATGCGCAGAGTTCCACCTTCATGAATGTAAATTATAATCAGCAGGCAATTCATATTTTTCCCGGAGCCATATATACATACGCTAATTTCTTTTCAGGCAATTTTCGCGCAATAGAACAGGGCCGCAATCCGATAAATATTTCTACCGATAATTTAGCGAACAGCACCGGCGCCGTATTTCTGGAAGTACAAAACCCCACCAGTGATAACATTAAGGCAAAAATTGCCGACATTATCCGGCCTTTTTCTACCAGTACAGGCAGTGCTGGCATTCAGTACAGGGTTTTTACCTCAGAGAATGATGCTGACCTCTCTATAAAATTATCTGCAGGTGGTGGATATGCAGGTTTTAAAGCTTCGGGTGGATATTCAACACAACAGACCGACAAAAAGTATTACCTCACCATTGATGCTATTAAACCATTGTATACTTTAACCACTTCTATGCCAGCCAATGGCTATTTTTCTGATAAATCAATTGAGTCCGCTAACCAGAACTTGATAGTTCTGAAAAGCGTAACCTACGGCACAAGAGTATTGGCTAACCTGGAAATCAACTTACAAACACAAAAGGACGATATTGAATTTAAAGCCAGCTTTGGCGCCGACAGTGGCAGAGGCGTATCAGCGAATGCTTCTGCTACATTTAATTATCTTAAAAATTCCAAATCAGCATCCACTACCGCTAATGTTTATGTAGTCGGAGGCCCCCTGAATACTACATTATTTGAAACAGACAAATTGCAGCAGCAGATCATGGAATTAATTGCAAGATGCAATTACCAGACAGCTCAACCCATTGCCTATTCCTTTACAGATATTACGGGTAATGTTTTAGGCATTGAAACAGCCACTGATAAATTTACAACTACCAAGTGTATACCCAAAGGTTCAGTGTTTAAACTAGTGGCAGCTACGGTCCAGATATCTACAGGTAAGGATAATAAAGAACAGGGATCAAATGCATCTATCTCATTGGTCAATTCTGACAATGTGATAGTCTTTGAAAGTTCCAGTAATAATATAGAATTCAAGAGTCAGAACGAAATTGCTTTGAACTCAAAAGGATTGCCGGATAATTATATAGTAGAAACGGCCTTTTCACGAAATGGTGGCTTTATAGATATCTTTTTTGACCCTAAACCAATATTCCTGGATTTCGATGCCTGGAACATAAATAGTGCTGTAGTAACGCTCACTTTCATGGATCAAAATGGAGCGCAGGATGTCAGGCAAATCAATTTTAGCAATGCAGCAGCCCTTTTGCAAAAAAATCAGCAAAGACTGAGATTGCCATTTGATAATAAATATAATGCCGGCGGCGCATTTTTACCTGGCCTTTAGCACTGCAACCTTCACTTAATAAATCAACAATGAAAAAGTGTTTTCTATTCATACTTTATTTTCTTCTTTCATCAGCCATTGCTTTTGCACAATCAAAACCAAAAACTCCTGTAATGAACAATGTGCAGACCTTGCAAAAACTGCTAACCGGTACAGGATTGCCTTTCAGAATGGCTAACGACAGCCTTGCTGCCATACCTTATGGAGGCAAAAACATTTCATCGTACCAGGTGGTGGTGCAAAAGATCAGCGACCTGTATATAATTTACGCCAACCTCACCGAAACCTTGCCCGGAAAGATTGACGAATCAAAATACAAATACCTGCTGCAACAGAACGACCATTACGATGTGGTAAAAATAGGAATGAATGCAGATGATAACACAGTGTACTTAAGAGCCGATGTATATAAAACGGCCATCACAACAGCCTTGTTGAAAAGGATCATTGAACAGGTAGCCAACGTCACCAATATTATCGGCGGCGATTTAAAATAAATGATCTGAATAAAAATCAATTACAATGAAAAAATATCTTCTTGCAATCAGTATGCTACTTGCTATGACTACCACATTTGCACAAACCAAACAAAAACCAGCTATGAAGCAGGACAAAATACCCACTCAAAAAGAAATGGAAGGCATGATGAAGGAAATGCAGAAAGAATTAGATGCAATGAGCCCTGAAGATAAAAAAATGATGGATAGCATGGGCATTAAAATGCCATCACTGAAAGATGTACCCAAATTAACAGATAAGCAATTGGCTGATGCATGGGAAGTTGAAAACCGCATTGTGCCTAAACGGGATGCTGCACGCATTGCCGCAATACCCCAGGCAGTTACAGATTCAAAAATGAGCGCCTATATAAATGCGGTACAAAATAAATTGGCATCAGCCTTTAAGCCTGCAGTGGTATCAACGGGCAATAAAATGTATGATCACATAAGATCAAACAGTAAAAATTCGGGTGAAGCAGCTAATATGACAATAGGTCTTTGGTTGGCAGGCCGGCCGGAGCTTGCTTTATATGTTTTAGGGAAATTATGCGCCATAGATGCCGGCAACACCGATCACCTCAGTAACTATGCAGCTATGCTTTCTATGCAGGGAGCACAGCACCTGGCCATTCCTATTCTTAATAATCTCAATGCCAGGTATCCAAAAAACAGTACGCTGCTCAACAATCTCGGGCAGGCATGGTTTGGTCTTGGAGAAATTGCCAAAGCTGAAAAATATCTGGATAGTACCATTCGTATATACGCTTATCATCCACAGGCCAATCTAACTAAATCACTGATTGAAGAAAGTAAGGGTAACAAGCAACAAGCCATTGAAGCCGTTAAGCGCAGTATAGTAAAAGCCTATAGCATGGAAAAAGAAAACCGGTTAAACAAGTTGGGTTATAAAATACAACCTAAAGATATAGCCTGGAATAAACCTATGCCACAGGATGCACTGGGGCTGGAAAAATTTAAATGGCCTGAATATCCTATGAATGTTGAAGAGAGCAAAATACGGGAGATGGAATGGGATGCCTTTAAGAAAAGATGCGAGAATGAAATAGATGCATTGAAAGTGCAGGAGAAAGCCCTTGAGAAAGAATTGGAGCAGGCAAATGGTGTGCGGACAAAACAATTATTACAGGCTGGACAAAGAGGCATGATGGTAGATCCGTTGCCACGGTTGGCATATAAAGCCATTGCAAAACTCCACTACCTGGTTGATGATAACGATGGACATATTTCATTCTCTTATCAGAAAAAGTGGGATGCAGTAACCAATGCAAACATTGAGACTGACAGGTTGAAAGACATGCTTTCCAAACAACTTAAAATGCTGGATGAAAAATATGAAGATCAATTCGGAGAAGGCAAGCCCAATCCATTTGAGGCAGCTTGTGCCGATGATACAAAGGCAAAGAACAATTTTCTGAGTTCATCCAACACACTCTTACGGAACGCATTCAATGATCTTCTTGGTTTCATGCGGCGCAAGATCAATAATGAAACGTACTACTATCAATACACTATGTGGCCTGAAAATTTTGAACTCGCAAAAGTGCAGGCGAAGATCAGTTGGCTCTCGTTAATAAAAAGTCAGATACCACAGTTCAAAGATAAAAGCTCATGGTGCCACAACAAGACAGATGCAGAGGCAAAGCCTTTTAAGCTGGCAAACTTTGATGATATAGCCTGCCAGTATAATGCTACTATGGATTTAAAAATAATAAAGTTTACAAACAACTGCAGCCGCATGACCAGTGAATTTGATTTTATGTTTCTAAACTATGTTAGAAAGGATGATTTTGAACGGGCAGAAGGTGATACTTATATCAGCAGCACTTTCAAAATAAGCGCAGAAGCAGGAAAGGATTTGAAAGCAGGTCCACTGAAAGTGGAAGCAAAAATAGGAGCAGGAGTTGAACTTGAATTTGGGCGTACAGGTGTGGAAGATGTGACGCTCATTGGAGAAGCTAAGGTGGGGGCAGGAACGGGAGTACTGGATGAAGACGAAGAATTGGGTACAACAGGAATTGGTATAGCAGGAAAAGATGCTTTCCCCACTACTGTGGAAGCAGGTATAGAAGGCCGGATAAGTATTATAAGCGGGCGAGGATCGGTAAGCGGCACGGGTGTATTGAGTGGTGTAAAAATGCCTGAATGGTAAAAAAAAACACATCAAGTACAAAATCATATTTGCCTGTTTCACGTTTCCCCTATGGTTGCAGGCCCAGGATTGCAGCAAAGAAATGCTGCAACAAAAACCCGGCACATGGAAAGCCGGGCCACAGGGATCTATCAGAAATGTAAGTGCAACAGACTTAACAAAAGAAAAATCAGTGATCGCCGCCATTCACAAATTGGTTTCCACTAATTATAAACCGGCCGGCTGCCAAATCTCTTACAGCACAGTGTATGGAAAATATCCAGGCGCCGGCCAAACATTCATTGCCGATCCGTATCATTATATCATGTATATTCTCCGGTATCTATGCGATGAGAACAGCAAAGATAAATCAAAATATTATGTAGATATTTCTACATCAACAACAGTCAATATTACTGCCAATGTAATTTTTTCATTAAACAATTTATACGCCGCCAACATTCCCGCAGATGATCTCAGGGGTTATTTAAAACTGAAGCAACGCCCTCAAAAAAAAGATGGCTATTATTTTATGGGTGAGGAAGTAGTAGGCGACGGCCACCTCGAAAATAAAATAAAAGAATATCGCTGGTTGATCACCTATAATGATACACTTCCTTTCTCCTATCTCAGCCGTAAAGAATATTTATTGATACAAAGAAAAAGATTAGAACAGGCTATAAAGGATAATCCCGGGGAAAAAGCATACTACGACAAATATCTCAATAATATCAGCGAATATTTAAAAAAGCCTGAATCCGAATTGAACCAGCCTGCCATTTGTATGTGGAATGACGAAGAAAGGTTTGAAAAATTTATGGAAGAAGGCACCCGTGGTTCTTTTATAGCTGTAAAACCAAACCTTGCGTACTTCAGGAAAAAGCTACCTATGTCATCGCCACAATTTTTTACAGTGATATATAAAATAGCACATGGCGACCCTGTCTTTGAAGAGAATATTGAAGCGATAAAAAAAGCAGTTGATTTTGCAACACTGAAAAATATGTTGGGGAAGTAAATAATAATTATCTAAATAACATGAAAAAAGTAATTTTTCTCTGTGCGGTTTGTGTTTGTGCAATAAACACATTTGCACAAACCGAAACGTTTGACCTTGCTACTTATATTGCTCCCAAAGGTTGGAAAAAACAACCGACTGAAAACGCCGTACAGTTTACAAAAAAAGATTCAGCAAAAGGAACTTACTGCATAATAACACTTTTTAAAGCAGTGCCGGGTACGGCTGATTCAAAAGAAAACTTTGATTTGGCATGGGCGTCGGTTGTAAAAGAAATGGTAACTGTTTCTGCAGCCCCTGAAATGCAACCGTCATCAACTGAAGATGGATGGGAAATGCAGAGCGGCTATGCACCATTTGAAAGCGAAGGCAATAAAGGTGTAGTAGTATTGGCTACCTCAACCGGTTATGAAAAAATGGTGAACCTTGTCATACTTACCAATACCGATGTATATGAAAAAAATATTACTGCCTTTTTAGAATCCATTAATTTGAAAAAAATAAATACCGTAGCTAAGAAACAGGAAACAAATTCAGATAAAACAGTGACGTCTAATACAATTGCCAGGAAAGATGGCTTTGCATTTAACACCACCAACTTTGATGATGGCTGGACAAGCACTGTACAGGAAGATTGGGTGGAAGTAGTAAAGGGTAATATCAAAGTGCTTATTCATTATCCAAAAGAAGGGACCATATTTTCGGCCGATCCGGAACCTCTTACCAATACAGCATGGAATATTTTAGTAGCTCCACGATATAGCAATCTCAAAAATTATAAAACCACTTATATAAGTACTTATAACAGGCCCTACCTGGGTATGGGTACAGCTACAGATAATGCCAGTGGCAAAGAAGTTTTTATTGTTCTGTACAGGCAGGGACAAACTGGCTGGCTTGAATTTATTACCAATGACAAAAACAGCTTTATCCAGCAATTCAGGTTTGACCCCGAAACCATCCGGTGGGATAGTGAAACTGATCTGCTAAAACCCATGGAAAGAATGGTAAACTATAACAAATTCGCAATAGCCGCCTCCGATTTTACAGGCACCTGGACAAGTGACTTCACTGGTGTGCAACAACTATATCATGTATATACCGGCAATTATGCAGGCATGAATATTCATCAATCCAATCAGGAGTTTGTTTTTGGTGCGGACAATTTGTATAACTGGAAGTTACTGGTGGTAAATGGCATGGTGGGGAATATGAAGTACACCGAAGTAAGATCTTCCGGCAAATTTTCTGTTCCTAATAATTGGCAGCTGCATTTTTCAAAAATAGAGTCCGGAGCTAAAACCTATCATGCATATTGGTCCTGCATCAAAGGTGCCCGGCTATTGAACCTGCTTGACGCAAAATCCCCCGGTAATGATATTTATGAGGTGTATGGGAAAAAATAGTAGTCATAGCATTATCACAGTATTACAATAATTAATACATTATTATTTTACATTATTTCCCGATACAAAACTTACTAAATATATAATCCAGCTGATCTTCCGTTGTAATCTCGCCGGTGATCTCACCCAGGTAATGCAAACACCTGCGTATGTCGAGTGCAACTAAATCACCGGGGATCTTATTTTCGAAACCGGTACGAATATCAACCAGTGACTGCAACACTTCCTGCAGTGCATGATAATGGCGGGCATTGGTGATGATGGTATCGTCGGTTTGTACTTTGCCCTGCAGTACCAGGTCAACTAATTTTTCTTTTAATAACTCGGTGTGGCGGTTGGCTTTGGCCGATATGAAAACAATACCGGGAATACTACTGAAGCGGGTTTGCAGTTCGGTGTCGGGGAGCATATCTGCTTTATTGCCGGTGAGTATGTATTTCAGTTTTTTGTTGTTGAACTCAGTAACGGTTTGTTGTAATTCAGCGGCTGTGGTTTGATGTACGTCGAACAGGTAAATCACCACATCGGCCTGTTGCATTTTGGCCAGCGCTTTTTCCATGCCAATGCTTTCTATTACATCGTGCGTATGTTCGCGTATACCGGCGGTATCTATCAGCCTGAATAAAATGCCATCGATGTTCAGCACTTCTTCAATAGTGTCGCGGGTGGTGCCGGCAATTTCACTTACAATGGCGCGGTTTTCATTGAGCAGTGTATTGAGCAGCGTGCTTTTACCGGCATTGGGTTTGCCGATGATGGCTACGCTTACTCCATTTTTTATTACGTTGCCTAACTGAAACGAGGAGGCGAGTTGTTGCGTTGTTTGCTGTGCTTCATCGATCAGGGCAAATAGCTGCGTTCTGTCGGCAAACTCCACATCTTCCTGCGAAAAGTCGAGCTCCAGTTCTATCAATGCCGAAAAACGGATTAGCCGTTCGCGCAGATCTTTTAGCTTGTCTGAAAACCCACCTCGAATATTGTGCAGGGCGGTTTTACGCGAAGCTTCGGTGTTGCTGGCGATCAAATCGGCTACGGCTTCGGCCTGTGCCAGATCTAATTTACCATTCAAAAATGCCCGCTGGGTAAATTCTCCGGGTTTGGCCACCCGCGCGCCTTCGTTTACACAGGCCTGTATAATTTGCTGTAATACGTAGGGCGAACCGTGACCTGATATTTCTACCACATCTTCACCGGTATACGATCTGGGACCTTTGAACAGCGAAACCACCACTTCATCGAGCACCTTTCCGTTTTGTTTTAAATATCCAACATGCAGGGTATGTGAAGCCTGTTGGGTAAGGTCTTTCGAGGGAAATAAGTGGTTGATAATCTTGAACGACTGGCTGCCGCTTAACCGTATAATACCAATGGCCCCTACTCCCTGCGGCGTGGCCAGTGCAACAATTGTATCATCCCATCCTGCTGTTTTGCCCTGCATATGATCACTGTTTTATCAAAAGTAACGCTGTTTATAGCAGGTGCAAAAATACAGGGGTTCAGGGTCATATAAGTCAGGAAGTCAAATGAGTCAGAGAAGCAAAGAAGGAGTCAAATACCCTTAGGGGGTAGGGGCAGGAAATGTGGGCCTGGGCCGGTACTCCCCTTTAGGCGCTGGGGATAAAACAGGATGAGCCGCCCAATAAAAGGCAGCCCACCCAAATGACCCTATTTAGAATTACAATGAGCCTACATACGAGAAAACTTAAAACCCAATACTTTATTCAGTGGGCATCTGAAAGCCAATAGGCTGTGTTTTATACGATTTTACGGTATTGCCATTTTGAACGGCGGGTGTCCATTTGCCACTTTTCTTAATTACCCGAACCGCTTCTGCCCGCAATTCTTCTGGTCCGCTGATGGCATGCACATCACTTACAACTCCTTCTTTATCTACAATAAACTGAACTACTACAGTACCCTGTATTTCGTTATCGAGGGCCGCCTGGGGATAGCTTAAGTATTTGTGCAGGAACCGCTCCCAGGCCGCAGGTCCACCGGGATACAACGATTCAATTTCTACTTTTGTAAAAGTTCTGTTCCAATCTTCTTCTTCTTTTTTAGGTGCTTCTATAATTCCTTTTCCTGGTTCATCGGCGGGAGGAGCTATCATACCATCATCTTTTAGTCCATCCTGATTCTTATCTCCGATTTTCACATCATCCAGGTCCTCATTTACCGGAGGTTTTTCATCCGGAGGCACCTTGTCATCCTGTACAATCCTTGGAGGCGTAAACCTCGCCATTTGAACCTGTGGCGGAGGGGGCAGCGGCTTTACCGGTGGTGGTGGCGGTTGTACCGGTTGTTCGGGTGGAGGTGGAGGTTGAAGCATTACATCATTCACCAATAATTGTGCGTTGGGCTTATTAACTTTATTGCTAAACGCAAACCCAACGAACATAAGCAATATCACCGATAACATAACAGTCAGGGACGTTGCCAATCGGCGCTTATACGAACGGCGCAGCTCATACGCTCCGTAATCTTTGTTGCGCCCTTCGAAGATGATATCAAGGATATCAGCGGTCAGGATGTTTGAAATTTCCATGGCTATACTCTTTATATATAAGATGCATAACCATGAATGTTTCCATAATACAATTTGAAAATTTGAAAATAAGCTAATTTTAAAATGAAAAAATCCCTTCCGTTATGGAAAGGATTTTGACATCTTTTTATTGAGCAACCAGCTTATCCTTCTGTTTCAAGTCGAAATACGATCGGCTGTTTCTTGTACGATTTTACCTGACGGCCGTTTTGTATAGCGGGTGTCCATTTACCACTCTTCTTAATTACGCGAACCGCTTCGGCGCGTAATTCGGGCGGACCGCTAATGGCTTCTACATTACTTACACCACCATCTTTATCTACAATAAACTGTACCGTTACTATACCTTGTATGCCTGATTCAACGGCTTCCTGCGGATAGCGAAAGCTCCTGTTCAGAAAGCGTTGCCAGGCAGCAACTCCTCCGGGATACTCTGATTCAATTTCTACTTTGGTAAAAATGACCTCGCCCTCATCCTTTTCTTTTTTAGGTTGTTCTATTATTCCTTTTCCTTCAGCTTCACCAGGCGGGCCTGTAATCTCACCATTATCCTTAGGGCCATCCCCGGCGATACTACCAATTTTAGCATCTTCAAGATCACGGTTAACAGGCGGTTTCTCATCATCATGAACTTCATTGTCCTTTACTATTCTTATAGTAAGGTCTTTGAGTGTTTTTGTTTGCACATGCGGCGCCGCTTTTTGAGGAGGCGGCAATATTAGTATTTTCTTCTTTTCAGGATCAATAGCTGCGAGGTGAGGATCATCAGGCAGTATAATCACTTCTGTGCCCGCAAGCGTTCTTTTACCTGCAAAGGCAAATCCAATACACAATAGTAACATCACCGATAACATAACAGTCATGGATATTACTAATCGTCGCTTATACGATCGGCGCAATTCATATGCGCCATACTCTTTGTTGCGTCCATCGAATATAATATCGAGAACATCTGCTGTCAGAATGGTTGAAATTTCCATGGCTATACTCTTTGTATATTAGATGTATAGCAGGCATGATTCCATATTATAATTTGAGAATTCCATTTTCCAATTATACAAATAAAAAAATCCCCTCCGTTATGGAGAGGATTTTGAAATCTTTTTATTGATCAACCAACTTATCCTTCTGTTTCAAGACGGAATACGATCGGCTGTTTCTTGTACGATTTTACCTGACGGCCATTTTGTACAGCGGGTGTCCATTTACCACTTTTCTTAATTACACGAACCGCTTCTGAACGCAATTCCTGAGGTCCGCTGATCGCTTCCACATCACTCACGTTGCCTTCTTTATCCACAATGAACTGTACTACTACAGGCCCCTGTACTTCATTATCGATAGCTTCCTGCGGATAGCGTAAGCTACGGTTCAGGTAACGTTGCCAGGCAGCTGCACCACCGGGATACTCAGACTCAATTTCTACTTTGGTGAATGTTTTATCCCAGTCTTCATCTTCTTTCCTTGGTGCTTCTACCACCCCTTTGCCTGCATCGTCTGCAGGAGGAGCAACAATACCTTCATCTTTCACACCTTCCTGGTTCATGGTACCAATCTTGGTCTCTTCCAGTTTTTCTACCTCTGGTGGTTTTTCTTCCTCTTTTACTTCCTCATCCTTTACAATTTTGGGAGGAGTAAATTTGGCCATTTCCACTTTTGGTGGTTCAGGTGGTTTTGGTGGCGGTGGCGGAGGTGGTTCCTCCTTCTTTTCTTCCTGTTTAATCTCTTCGAGCTGCACGTCCTGCACCACTACGTCCTTAGCGCTTTTGTTATTTTCGAGCAAATTCGCTGCGATGTACCCGATAAACAACAGAAGACAAAGTGCGGCCACTGCAAGAAGCGACGTTACCAGCCGCTTATTGTAGCTTTTGCGCAACTCATAAGCACCGTAGTCTTTATTCCTGCCCTCAAAGATGATGTCAAGAACATCAGCGCTTAATATTTTATTGACTTCCATATTAAAAATTGTTACAATAAATCGAAAGCGATCTCAACTAAGATGCAACGAACATAAAATTCCACAAAGAAATTTTATTTTATTCCTGCACTGGCTTCAGTCGCCTTCATTAACTGAATTTCTGTATCAAAGATATCGACCATTGCATACCGCTTTACATCGTTGATTGTCATTTCATCAAGTATATCAACGGTGTTTTTGTAGGTGGCTTCGGGCCCTGGCTTTATCACCACTACAAAATCTTCGGGATTGGTGGCTTTCTTTTTATTGATAATCTCTTCGCGGATATCTTTAAAGTTGCTCATTTTAAAGTTCGAACCATCCGGCAATAAGAGGCCTTCATAATAATACACGCCATTACCTTTACCCAGCATAATGGTTAAAGCGCCAGACTCTTTGATCTTATTCTGCTCTTCGATCTTTTCCGTGTCTTTCGGCAGGAAAAGCTTCAAAGCAGTGGGCTGGCTCATGGTAGTGGTGAATATGAAGAATGTTATCAAAAGAAATCCTAAGTCCACCATTGGCGTAAGGTCAACGCGTGTAGAAAGCTTTTTCCCTTTCTTAACGCCCGGCCCTTTTTTATGTCCCCCGCCTTTCGACGAGGTATCCATTTCTGCCATGTCACACTGTTTTTTTAGTTAAAAATTTTATTACCCTCATCATCATTCCTCTTTGCCGCCTGCCTGTCTCTTTTTGAACAAAGCAGTACCTTCAGGAACTCCCTCGGGATCAGTGATCATCGAAAACTTAAATATTTCATTCTTTTTGAATGCGTCGATCACTCCTTTGAAAGATGGGTATTTCGCGCTGTTATCGCCTTTAACAAACAGGTTCATTTTTTTGTCACCGGAAACGGAAAAGGCACGGACAGCAGCGTTCATCCATACTGTCAGTTCGTTATTAGCCGTATCGATAGGAATACCCGGAGCGTTAAATTTCTTTAACTGGTCGGCATTCAACTGTAAAAACGACTTTAACTGCGTAAAAGGAACCCCTATATATGAGCCGGTTTTCGCAAAAGCTGCTTTTTCCTGGCTGCTTAATCCCAGCGATTTCTGCTGGTCTACCATATCAATAATATCCTGCTTTTCGCTCACGCTTTCGTCGCCAACGGTAAAATAAATTTTCCCGTCCTTGTCCATGAGGATCTGTACCACTCTTTTAGCCTCTACCGGCTTGGTAGACACCGACTTAGGGGTAACGACCGCCAACTGATCAGGAGCTTTGAATTTGGTAGTTAAGATGAAGAAAGAAAGCAACAGGAACGCCACATCACACATCGCTGTCATATCAACAGCAGTACTCTTGCGCGGCAATTTTACTTTTGGCATGATTTAATAATTTCTGATTCTGTTATTAGATACACTTTCTTCCGGTTTCCACAAGCATCTTGAACATTTTTGCAAAAAGCAAATACTCCCCATTTTGGGGATTATCGCTTATTTGTAAAGAGATGCAAAGCTTTGTGTTAACGTAAAACCAGACTCATCGATACCATAAGTTATTGAGTCGATCTTTGTTGTAAAGATGTTATAAAAGATGATCGCAAAAGCAGAAGTACCGATACCGAGAGCCGTATTGTACAGGGCCTCAGAGATACCTCTTGAAAGTTCAGCAGCTGCACCACCACCACCTTCCTGAGAAAGAGCGGCGAATGAAGTGATCATACCTAATACCGTTCCTAACAGACCTAACAGGGTTGCAACAGAGGCAATGGTTGAAAGGAATACGAGGTTTTTCTCAAGCATAGGCAGTTCAAGCGCAGTAGCTTCTTCTACTTCTTTTTGAATTGCTAAAACTTTTTGCTCGGTATCCAGCTCAGTATTTGAAATCATTTCTTTGTACTTGCGCAAACCGGCTTTCATTACATTACCAACACTGCCACGTTGACGATCGCACTCAGAAATTGCCTGGTCAACATTTTTATTAGCCAGGTGATATTGTACTTTACGAATGAACTCTGCGATATTACCTGAACCGGTAGCTTTGCTGATAGTTAATATACGCTCGATAATGAAAGTAATAACGGTTAATAACGTAGCGATAAGAATAGGCACAATGATACCACCTTCATACATTCTCACCAAACCGCCTTTTGGTCCTTTATGCTGAGGCCAGAAACCACCGGAAAGATCGGGTTGACTGAAATTGCTCGGATTGCCGAGAATAAAACGCCAGATACAGAAACCGGCAATAAAACAAATAACAGGGGCTACCCATGAAATGGCATTGCTCTTCTTTTTTGGTTGAACGGATGTACTACTCTTCGCTGCGGTTGCAGTCGCAACGGGTCTTGTTTCAGCCATGATTGTGTTTTTTAGTGTTTTATAAATTTTAAGCTATCAGTAGATTCTAAATGGGCTCACAATTCTAAGGAAAAAGTCTTTTCCCCCGATCAATTTGATCAAGAAAAATTTTGATAAGGTTCACAAGTTAAGAAATTTCTTAACTGGTAGCCTAAAAAACAGGCCGGATCATTGAATAAAACGGCGACAATATATGTCATAATTAGAAACAAAACAAGCTATGTATAAATCAATGTATTTGTTGAATAAGCAACAATACATTTTTAGTTAACGCACCGGCCGCCTGTTTCTCACACATTTTGTTTTCCCTATCTTCATCCATTAAACTACTGACAATGGTTTGTATGATTCAAATGAAAAAGTACTTTTTATTTGTGGGGTTGATATGCTGCATCTGCGAAACCGGTTTCGCTCAAAACAAAAAATCCGCCCCTGCCCCCCCTGTTGCCGACACCGCCAAACGCCTGCCGGCAGCGCCTCCCCGGCCACAGGGACCCAAACCCTATAAAGAGGTTATAACCGACAAAGCAGTTACCCGCAAAGGTCTTTTTACGGTTCATAAGATAGAAGATAAATGGTATTTCGAAATAGGTGATTCTGTTCTGGGCAGAGATGTTCTGGTAGTAAACCGCATTTCAAAAGCCCCTATTAATACCCGTGCCGGCTTTTTTGGATATGCCGGCGATGAGATCAATGAAAATGTTATACGATTTGATAAAGGCCCGAATAATAAAATCTTCCTGCGCAATATATCGTATTCGGTTTATGCCAAAGACTCATCAAAGCCCATGTACAAGTCGGTGCAAAATTCCAATATTCAACCTATTTCAGCCGCATTCGATATTAAAACGTTTTCGAAAGACAGCACCGGTGTTGTAATTGATATAACCGATTTTTTAAACAGCGATAACGATATCCTGTTTTTTGCATCCTTCTTTAAATCATCCTTACGAATAGGGGGTGTGCAATCCGATAAATCGTATATAACCGATATCAAAACCTACCCCATCAATACCGAAATAAAAACGGTTAAAACATATAGTAAAATGCCGGCCCCCGGCCTTATGCCAGGCGCTTCTATTGCACCGGCCGGTAATGCTACCTTTGAGCTGAACAGCAGTCTGGTATTATTACCCAAAAACCCCATGCGCCCACGGTTTTACGACGACCGCGTAGCTTATTTTACAACAGAGTACACCGATTTTGACGCCGACCCGCAGGGTGTAAAAGATATGAGCCTCATCACCCGCTGGCGCCTGGAACCTAAAGATGAGGACATTGAAAAATATAAACGCGGCGAACTGGTTGAACCTAAAAAACCCATCATTTTTTATATCGACCCAAATACCCCTGCAAAATGGATACCCTACCTGATACAGGGGGTAAACGACTGGCAAAAAGCCTTTGAAAAAGCGGGCTTTAAGAACGCCATCATGGCCCGCAGATCTCCCGTCAATGGTGAAGACAGCACCTGGAGCCTTGAAGATGCCCGCTATTCGGCCATTGTTTATAAACCCTCCGAAATACCCAATGCCCGTGGTCCTCACGTTCATGATCCCCGCAGCGGCGAAATCCTGGAGTCGCACATCGATTGGTACCATAATGTAATGCAGTTGCTGCGCGACTGGTACCTGATACAGGCCTCTCCCAGCGATCCGCGCGCCCGCAAAGCTCATTTCGAAGATTCGCTGATGGGTGACCTCATCCGCTTTGTTTCATCGCACGAGGTAGGTCATACCCTGGGACTTCCGCATAATATGGGCGCTTCATCTGCCACCCCGGTTGAAAAACTGCGCGACAAAGCCTGGGTTGAAGCTCACGGCCATACTTCATCTATTATGGACTATGCCCGTTTTAATTATGTGGCGCAACCCGAAGATCATATAGGGCCCGCCGGTTTGTACCCGCGTGTTGGTGATTACGACCTGTGGAGCATTGAATGGGGCTACAAATTCCTGCCCGAAAAAACCGAGGACGAAGAAAAAGCCATTTTAAACGACTGGGTGAAAAGTCATTACAGCGACCCCCGGCTGCGCTTTTTACATATGGATAATATCGACCCCCGTGCGCAAACCGAATGCCTGGGCGATGATAACATGAAGGCCAACGAATATGGTATTAAAAACCTGAAATGGATCGTGCCCCAGTTGCCTAAATGGTTAAACGAAAAGGGCGAGAATTATAAAACACTCGATGAAGTGTACGACGAAGTGGTTGGTACCTTCAGCCGGTATATGGGCCATGCGGTTACTTATATCGGTGGCGTGTATACCGATTATAAAACCACCGATCAGGATGGGGCCGTTTATACCGTTGTTCCCAAAGCCCTTCAAAAAGAAGCCATCGCCTTTTTGCAAAAAAACCTGTTCAACACCCCAACCTGGTTATTGAACAAATCTATTCTTGATAAAGTTAGCGCCCCGATTGATGACCGCATCAGCAGTTTGCAGGATACCTGGCTGGGTAGCCTGTTAAGTACGCCCCGCCTGCAACGCCTTATTTCATCAACCAACCGTGATGCCAGTGCCTACCGCCTCGATGAATATATCGACGACCTGAAAAAAGGCATCTGGAGCGAATTGCCCATCCGTAAGCCTATCGACAACTACCGGCGCAACCTGCAAAAAGCATTTGTTGAGCGGCTGGGTGCATTGGCGTCTAACGCATCATCATCTGGCGGTGGTGGCGGTATTATGATCTCCTTTGGTCCGTCGGTAGAAGTAAAGAAAACCGACATTATATCGATAGCCCGCGGAACCCTGCGTGCGCTAAAAGCAGAAATTGCCGCAGCCATACCGGCCTATGCTGATAAAATGAGCCGTTATCATTTACAGGACCTGAATGAACGTATAGAAAGGATTTTAAATCCGAGATAAGATAAACGCTAAGGATTTTAATAGCAAAGGGTGGGTCACATTTCAAAAAGCGACCCACCCTTCGTATTTTTTACAACTATTATTAGCTGCATTCTTCTTGCTTCTTACATCCTGCTTCCATTATTCATACCGCAACGCCTCGATCGGATTCAATTTCGCCGCTTTCATTGCAGGATACAAACCGGCCAGCAAACCAACCAGCGAACAAATAAATACGCCGGTGATCACCCAGTCCCACGGAATTACAAAGCTGGTGCTTAATAAAATACCCACTATATTTCCTAAGATAATACCCAGTACAATGCCGAAGGCGGCGCCCAGCAAACTAATGATGATCGATTCGTATAAAAACTGATAGCGTACATTCTTGCTTTTACCGCCAATGGCCTTTACCAAACCAATTTCCTTGGTGCGTTCGGTTACTGCCACCAGCATGATATTCATTAATCCGATGGCTGCACCTACCAGTGTAATTACGCCAATGAGCAGGGCCGCAATGGTAATAAAGCTCAGGTTGCGAATGAGCATTTCGGCAAAGCTGTCGCTTTTGTCGATCAAAAAATTATCACTTTCGGTAACGGTCAGTTTCCGAATGGGTCTGAAAATACCGGTTGCTTCGCCAATAGCGCCGTCGATCAGTTTAATATCACTCACTTTAACCTGTACATTAAACGATGCATTGGGATTTGAATTGAAAAAACGGCGAACGCTTGAATAGGAAGTAAAGATGCAATTATCCAAACTGCGGCCAAAAGTTGATCCCTTGGGTTTTAACGTACCGATTATACGAAAGGGGATATTGTTGATGCGAATAATTTTATCGATCGGCCGTTCCATGTTTTCGCCAAAAAACTTTACAGCCACATCTTTTCCAATCAAACATACATTACGACCGGTTTCAATATCAAGCGAGTTCAGGTCGCGACCATATAAAATCGAAAAGCCATTGAGATTGACATAATTTTCATCACCGCCGGCCACCCAAACAGTAGGGTTGGTTTTTTTATTACCATAAGCTACGATAGCATCGCGGGCGCCCGTTAAATTTATACTAACCAGCGAGGGAAAATGATAGGCTTGTTTAAACGCTTCGGCCTGCTGTTCGGTTATGGGCTTACCCATGTTCGACTTCTTTTCTTTTTTTGCCCCTCTTTTTTCTTTTTTAACTTCCTCGTTCCTGAAAAATCGCCGGGGCTCCTGGTAGCGGATGGTAAAACCGGTAGCGCCCATGGAAGAAAAGCTTTCAACAAACTTTTGTTTGATGGCCGCAATGGCGGTATTGATACCGATAAGGGCGGTAATGCCGAGGGCAATAATGGCCACGGTAATACCCGTACGCAACTTATTGCTGCGAACCGTACGAAAAGACAGCGAAAGGGTGTCGCGTAGTGTCATACTGAATTGGTACAACTAATGTAAGAAATATTACGGGCGACATACCAAAAGATGGATGGGTGGCAACAGATTTACAAATAAAAGAACGAATACAACTGATTGATCAGCCAGTTCGGGAAAATGCCGAGCAAAATTACCACTGCAGCAATGCAAATGAGCAATCCTTTAAAGCCGGCAGAGGTTTCAATTTCCTGCGGCTCGCCATCTTTAAAATACATGGCCTGTATAACCCGGAAGTAATAATAAACACTGATGGCCGCACAAAGCACACCAACAATCACCAGCCACAGTACATGTCCTTCGTTAATAGCGGCAGATAACATATAGAACTTGGCCCAGAAACCGGCAGTTGCAGGAATACCGGCCAGCGACAACAGAAATATAGTATTGGTGGCAGCCAGCACGGGTTGGCGTTTGGCCAGTCCGTTGAAGCCTTCGAACGTATAATCTTTCATTTTCATCAGCACGGCAAAAATGCCGATGGTAGCCAGGCTATAAGCCGCTGCATAAAAAATCAATCCTTCTTTGGCCGTGTTGTTCATAGCTACCAGGGCAAACAGCATAAAGCCGGCCTGTGCAATACTCGAGTAAGCGAGCATTCTTTTAACGCTCTGTTGAAACACGGCGGTGATATTTCCGATAAACAAAGTAGCTGCAGTAATAATGGCCACCAGCAATTGCCACTGGCGGTGCATATCGCCAAAGCAACCTTCGAACAAACGGATAAAGGCAATAAATACGGCTGCCTTTACAATGGTTGCCATAAAAGAAGTAAATACGGTGGGAGCCCCGTCGTATACATCGGGCGTCCAAAAGTGGAAAGGAGCGGCCGACACCTTAAATGCCATTGAAAACAACAGCAGCAATAAACCGGCCGTCATCATAGGCGTTAATGTGGTAGCACCTATGCGAATCACATCCATATCAAAACTACCTTTTACGCCATAGATGAGTGTAATACCCATCAGCATAAGACCGGTAGAAAAAGCACCCATTAAAAAATATTTCAGCGAAGCTTCGTTGCTCTTCAGGTTACGTTTGTCGCTGCCTGTTAAAATATATAATGGAATAGAAATGATTTCTATACCTAAGAACAGCATCAGCAACGAATTGAAGGTAGATGCAATGGCAATACCGCACAATACAAAAAATATCAGTGCATAATATTCGGCTACGTTTACACCCACACGGTCCATTTCACGGCCCGATAACAGAAAGTATATCCAGGTGCTGGCAAATGCTATGGTATTGAACAATAAACCAAACACATCAAAAACCAGCATGTTTTTAACATCCACGTTAAAAAAATGATAGCCCCCCAGGTCCATCACATTCGCTATTGTTAAGATCAATAAACTAATAATAGCTATTGCGCGAATAGCGGTTTTATTATTCGTGAACACACCACTAAACATCATCACTACACCAAGAACAGCCGAAATTACAATTGCATTCATAATTCAATTTGATAATTAGCAAATGTGCAAATGAAAGTACAGGAACCACATTTTCGCATTATCTCATTTGCATATTTGCACATTTCTATGGTAATTTGACAAACATTTTCGAGTAAATAGCATCCACTGCGTGTTTGGTTGCTTCTATCATAGGTTTGGGATATACACCCATTACTACAATGCCAATGAGCAGCACAGCCAATACCAGTTTTTCGTTAAACCGGATATCTTTCGCGCCGGCTGTTAACGTATTGGTATTGCCAAAAAATACTTTCTGAATCATGTTCAGGGTATAAATGGCCGACAAAATGATACTGATGCCACCCACTACCATGAAAATATAATGGTAGTTACTTGACTTTGATCCGAACACACCGTTGAACATCATGAACTCGCCAATAAATGCATTGGTAAGCGGTAACGCAACGTTGGCCAATGCCACTACCACCAGCATAATAGCCAGTGAAGGCGCCTGCTGTGCCAGGCCGCCCAGTTCCGACATCTTACGTGTATGAAACTGGCGTTCGATCAGCTCAACCACTATCCACATGCCGATTATATTAATACCGTGATTGAACATTTGAACCATCACACCCTGTATACCAACAGATGAAGTAACAAAAATGGCGAGCCCCATTAAACCCATGTGGGCGATGGATGAATAGGCAATCAGGCGTTTCAGATCATCCTGTTGCATGGCAACAAACGATGCATAGATCATTCCTATAACACATAAGGTAGCAGCGGTATCGCCCCAGGCCCAAACGCCTATCGGCAACACCGGCGCCAGCCAGCGCAATATGCCGAACACACCCATTTTCACCATTACACCGCTCAACACCATTGTAACCGCACCAGGCGATTGTTCGTAGGTATCGGGCTGCCATGTATGAAAAGGAAATATGGGCATTTTAATAGCAAAGGCCAGAAAGAACAACCAAAACAGCCAGCCCTGCTGATTACCCGGCAGGTTCACCTTGTAAAACGAGGTCATGGCAAATGAATGGTCTCCCGTATGATAATACACCCAGATGAGGCCTACCAGCATTAACAGGGAGCCTACAAATGTGTATATGAAAAATTTAAAAGTAACAGCAATTCTTCTTTCACCGCCCCACATCGAACACAGGAAGTAAGCGGGTATCAATGCCAGTTCCCAGAAGAAGTAAAACAACAGTGCATCCGATGCAACAAACACACCCAGTAAACCGGTTTGCATTAACAGCATCAGCGCATAAAACTGATGCGCATTTTTATAACTGGTATTCCAGGTAGCTATAAAAATACCAGGAAAGGCAACACCTGTAAGCAAACACAACAGCTTGCTCATGCCATCCATGGTCACTGAAAAGCTGCTGCCGAGTTCGGGCAACCAGGCTACCTGCGTTTGCAGGTAAGATGCCTTATGAAAAACAGCTATTCCCAGTATAGCTATTGCAAGCGTAACTAAAGAAGAAAATAACGCCCAGGTTTTTACGCCCTTTTCCTGTTTTATCAGGAATGCAAGCAAACCACTCAACAACGGAATAACTATCAGCAGAACAGGTATCATAATAAGTTATAAAATTCGTGAAACGTGAATCGGCAAACGGCAATCGCGAAAAGGTATCTATTCACCATTGACCATTCACCATTGACGAAACTACTTGCCTTTCAAAAAGAACTGCACTACAAAAAACACCAGCATACTCAACACCATCAGCAACACATAATTACCTACCAGTCCGCTTTGCAACAGGCGAACCTGGCGGCTGGTATAATTCACGGTACGGCCAACGCCATTTATGATCCAGTCGATCAAATCTCTTTCAACAAAATTATTCATGAATTTTGCCAGCCATTGCAGGGGTTTTACAACAATGAAATTGTAAATCTCATCTATGTACCATTTATCGGCCAGCACTTTGCCAAAACCGGCTGGTTCGTTCAATTCAGGCTTTTTGCTGTATCGTACCAAAGCAATGATCAATGCAACAAATGCCACTCCAACCGAAATGCCCATGAGCATGTATTCGGTATTATGGTCGGGATGAACAGCTTCTTTTATTTGGGTCGATTGTTCAAATACCGGGGCCAGAAAATGCTCCAGCCAATGTGCATCCGGCATCAGCACTTCGGGAATGCCTACAAAACCGCCGGCAAAACTTAAGATGGCCAACACAATCAAAGGAATGGTCATGGCAGCCGGACTTTCATGCAAATGATGCTTCTGTTCTTCAGTTCCGCGGAAATTGCCGAGAAATGTAGTGGCATATAAACGGAACATATAAAAAGCCGTCATCATAGCGCCGGCAACACCCAGGTAATAGTAAAGCGGGTCTTTGGTATAAGCCGCTGATAATATTTCATCTTTTGAAAAGAAGCCGCTGAACGGAGGAATACCGGCAATGGCAATACAACCAATTAAAAAGGTAATATGAGTTACCGGTAAATATTTTTTCAATCCACCCATACGGCGGATATCCTGCTCGTGGTGCATGGCATGAATTACAGAACCGGCACCGAGGAACAGCAGGGCTTTAAAAAAGGCATGGGTCATAACATGAAACACAGCACCGGTGTACGCCCCTACTCCCAAACCAAGGAACATATAACCTAACTGACTCACGGTACTGTAAGCCAGCACCTTTTTTATATCGTTTTGTTTTAAAGCAATGGTAGCAGCAAATAACGCAGTGGCCAAACCGATGGCAGCCACCAGGCTTTGCGTGGCAGGCGCCATGGTATATAAAACATTACTGAGGGCGATCATGTAAATACCGGCGGTAACCATGGTTGCGGCATGGATGAGGGCCGATACCGGCGTAGGACCCGCCATGGCATCGGGCAACCAGGTGTATAAAGGAATTTGAGCACTTTTACCGATAGCGCCTACAAACAACAGTATTGTTATACCAGTAATATCTGTTGCAGTTAATTTTGAATACAGGTCAAACACACCGGTATGGCCGGGTGTATTAAACGTTACGGTACCCAGTTTGGCAATGAGCCAAAAGATAGCGATCAAAAAGCCTAAGTCACCAATACGGTTCATGATGAAGGCTTTCTTCGCGGCATTATTGTACTCAGTATTTTTAAACCAGTAACCGATGAGTAAATACGAACATAAACCTACACCTTCCCAACCAATGAACATGATCACATAGTTGGCGCCCAGTACCAGCAACAGCATCGAAAACACAAACAGGTTCAGGTAACTGAAGTAGCGGCCAAAATGCTCATTTCTTTCTTCATGCATGTAGGCGGCAGAATATAAATGTATCAAAAAACCTACACCGGTTATGATCAGTAAGAACAGGGATGAAAGCTGGTCGATCTGAAATGCAAAAGGGATCGACAGATTGCCAAAGCTGATAAAATCAAACAAATTGGCAACATAGGTGTTACCATTCTTTACTTCTATAAAAAGAAGAATGCTCACGATAAAGGAAGCCAGCACCATACCGCTGCCAATGATACTGATCAGCGATTTACTCAGGTGTTTCCTGAACAAACCGTTGAGCAGGAAGCCAACCAGCGGAAAAA
>Ga0114129_10002364_pt1 | contig 26182 bp, 23 predicted proteins | sample RhiMetdeltSRZDD1_FD_80071 | JGI IMG/M metagenome (GOLD analysis project Ga0114129, IMG submission 80071) | Populus rhizosphere microbial communities from Tennessee, USA - Rhizosphere MetaG P. deltoides SRZDD1 (version 2) (version 2) | ecosystem: Host-associated > Plants > Roots > Rhizosphere >...
ATGAATCCCGTGCGGCGCAGCTCGCCGTCCGTGAAGACTCTGAACCCGGCGCTCTTCTGACGCGCGAGCACGTCGAGGATGTGCCGGTCCTCAACCGCGGTGATCGCTCCGCGCGAGCCGCCGGGGTTTCTCCGGGCCTCCAGCAGCTCCTGCGGCCGCAGCAGGCTGCCGACCTGATCCGCGCGATACATCTGGGTCATGTCTAGTGCGTCCGTCCCGTCGCCACCGACGGTTTCTGCGCCTGGTGCGACATCGAGAAGATGACGTGCAGCGACATCAACGCCTGCAGAGGATGTGCGCCTGCGTCGACGAGCGGACCGACGTGCTCGCTGACCAGACCGCCACGCCCCACCGAGATCAGCTCCTCCGCGGCGCGGCGCTGCTGCGCGCTCAGACCGTATTCCTGGGCAACGGCGTCGAGGTCGGCGATGATGCGACTGCGCAGGTCGCCGCTGTGCCGCACCTCGAAGAGCAGCCGGTTGAGACCATACGCATCGGCCGGCGGGTGCTTGTAGAACTGGAATCCCTGGTTCCTGAACTTGAAGCCGCCGTACTGCTCGATCGCCTTCGCGGGCGCCGCGTGTTTCGCGGTCGCCGGCAGGAAGCGCATCATCGCAAGGCCGTGATGCCACGTGGGGATGTAGTCGATGAGGGTTCCCGGCTGTGGACCAATCGCGCCGAACATCATCGCCCACGTCAGCAGTTCGGTGTTGCCGACTTCATCGAGCTGCGTGCCGGTCATGTCGAGCAGGGCATTGGTGTTGCCGGTCTCGAATTGTGCGACGAGCCAGCGATCGAAGTCGAACTCGGGCGACAGGTACTTCTTCGTGCCTGGAAAGTGCGACATGCCCCCGCTGGCAATCAGCGCTACGCGCTCCTTCCGTCCCCTGACGATGTCGGCGATGGCCGCGCCGAGCGCGGCGCACCGCTTTGGCGTGGGCAGCGGCGGCACGTAGACGTTCGTGAAGAACGGTATGACAGGGATGTTGCGCTTGCCAATGACATGCTCGAACGGCACAGCGAACGCGTGGCCGAGCTCGGCGTCCTCGGAGTAGGCGATGTCGAAGTTGCGCTCGACGATCAGCTTGTTCAGCAGATCCTCGGCCATCTCACGATGAACCGGTAAGTCGTACGTGCGGCCGGCGAACTTCGCGATTGCCCGGCTACCCGCGATGATCGCAAAAGACGGGATGCACGTCACCGAGAACGTCTCGACGTGATCGCTGCCGAGGAAGATGATGACGTCAGGTCTGGTCTCGTCGAGCACCTTGCCCAGTTCGGCCATCCCGGCGGCGGCCTGGTCGAGCTGCTCCGGCTTTTCGTCGGGCGGCCGAGTAAACATGTACGGCGTGTGGCACGTCCCGACCGCGGCAACGATCTCACCCATGGCGCGCTCCTCGTTCCAGGCCCCCGCTCCGACCTCGGCGCGGGAATCTGCAAAGTCTAGATCCAGTTCGCAATGCGCGGGTAGACTCTCTTGGCATTCGTCTCGAAGATCTTGCGTTTGTCCGACTCGCTGATCGACGTCAGCGCGTCGATGTAGCGCTTGGTATCGTCGAAGTACTGCCCCGTCTCCGGGTCGATGCCGCGGACGGCCCCGACCATCTCCGACCCGAACAGAATGTTGTCGACCGGCACGACCTTCGTCAGGAGCTCGATGCCCGGGAGGTGGTAGACGCAGGTGTCGAAAAACACGTTGTTCCGAATCAGGTCACCGAGCGGCGGCCGTTTCATGTCCTGGGCGAGTCCGCGGTACCGGCCCCAGTGGTACGGCACCGCGCCGCCGCCGTGCGGGATCACGAAGCGCAACGTCGGGAAATCCCGGAAGAGATCGGCCGCCAGGAACTGCATGAATGCGGTCGTGTCCGCGTTGATGTAGTGCGCGCCCGTCGCATGGAAGTTCGGGTTGCACGACGAGCTGACGTGGACCATCGCCGGCACGTCGAGCTCCACCATCTTCTCGTACAGCGGATACCACGAGCGATCGGTGAGCGGCGGCGCGGTCCAATGACCGCCGGACGGATCCGGGTTCAGGTTGCAGCCGATGAACCCGAGCTCGTTGACGCAGCGCTCCAGCTCGGGAATCGACCGCTCCGCCGGCACGCCGGGCGACTGCGGGAGCTGGCACACGCCCACAAAGTTTTTGGGGTACAGGGCGCAGACGCGCGCAATCAGGTCGTTGCAGTGCTGCGACCAATGCGCACTCGTGGTCTCGTCGCCGATGTGATGCGCCATCGCCGACGCGCGCGGCGAGAAAATCGTGACATCGGTGCCGCGCTCGCGCTGAAACTTCAGCTGGGCAGTCTCGAGGCTCTCGCGGATCTCGTCGTCGCTGATGGCGATCGTGCCTTTGTTTCGCGTTCCCGCGTTCTGCGGATTCTTCAGGCCGGCAATCTGCGCGTCGCGATAGACCTGCAGCGCCTTGGGCGCCGTCGTGTAGTGACCGTGGCAGTCAATGATCATTAGCTGTTCATTGCCTTGTCGATCTGATCGAGGAGGGCCATCGTCGGCACACAGCTCTCGGCGCTCGATTCCGGCTGCCGTCCTTCCCGAATCGCGCTCGTGAACTCGACGTCCTGGCGATCGAACGCCGCGATGCCGTCGAGCGGCACCTCCTTGCCCTCGCTGTCCGTCATCGAGTCGCGATAGACCTTGTACGTCTCTTCCTCGCCGATGTACCGGTAGAAGCCGCCGAACGGGCCCTTGTTGTTGAACGACATCGCCATCGAGAACAACGGACCCTTGTTCGACTTCATCGCGACGGTGAGGTCCATCGGAATGCCGAGCGTCGCGTGATCGGGTCCCTTCTGGCCCCACGCCACGAAGTTCGGCTCGTCGAGAATCCACTGCGCGAGATCGACGGAATGACAGCCGTGGTGCCAGAGGAGGTTGTCCACCCACGACCGCGGCTGCCCGTGCATGTTCGTGTTCTCTCGGCGGAAGAAGTAGGTCTCCACGACCATGTGGTGCAGGTGGAACGTGCCCTCGCGGATGCGTCGCCGGATTTCTCTGTGCGGCGCCGAAAACCGCCGCGTGTGCGTGACCATGCACGTCTTCCCGGATCGCCGCGCGGCCTCGACGATGCGGTGGGCATCGGGCAGATTGAGGCTCATCGGAATCTCGACCTGCACGTGCTTGCCTTTGACCAACGCCATCACCGTCTGGTCCGCGTGCATCGCGCTCGGCGTCGTCAGAATGACGGCGTCGACGCCGGGGCGGCCCACCGATTCCTCCAGGCTGGTCGAGGAGTGCGGGATGCCCCACTCCGCGGCGAACGCCTTGCCGCTCTCGGCGGTGCGGCTGTTGACGGAGACGACCTCGACGCCGTCGATCTTCTTGAGCGCCTTCATGTGAATGACGCCCATCGCGCCGGTGCCAGCGAGACAGATTTTCATGGAACGCGCATCTTACTGTCGCGACCGGCCTAGTCTTCAACCAATCGCGTCGGGTTGGTCACCGCCATCATCCGGACCTCGTCGGCTGTGAATCCGCCGTCGAGGAGCCGCTGCGCGAACATGGCGAATCCCTCGGCGACGGGCGGATTGATCGTCTGGCCGAGGTCGGTCGAGATCACCGCACGCGACACGCCGGCCCTGCGAATGTTGGCGAACGCCGATTCCCACGCCGCCTTGGCCGTGTAGTACGTCGTGAAGCAGTGCTCGATCACGGCGCCGAGATCGGCGAGCTCCTTCTGCTCGTCGCCCGTCAGGTTCTGCGACGGGAACTCGGCATGCGTGACGACGACTTTCTTCAGGCCCACCGTCTTTGCCGCGCGCACCAGCGCGAAGATCTCCCGCCGGCCCAGATGCCCTGTCGCCAGAATCATATTGTGCTTCCCGATCCGCTCCAGGCAGCGGCGCGCGGGCTCGGTGAGCTCACCAGCGTCGTCGATGACCGACAGCGGCGGTGGCGAAATGCCTTCGGCGGCGAGCTCACGCTGAATCTTGGCCCAGAACGGCAGCTTCTCGCTGCCGCCGTCGAGGCGGCCGGCCGTTTCGTTTTTCGCGTCCACCGTCGGCATCCACACGATCTTGCAGCCGGTGCGGCCGGCGAGCTCGACCGCCACCGGATTGAGGCCACCGACGCTGTGATTCAGGGTCACGGCGCCAAAGACGCGACACCCGGGCACGGCTTTCGAGACGACCTGGGCGCGCTCGCCCGTCTGGATGTAGTGCGATTTCAGCACGAATCCCTTCAGGCCGTGCGCGAGGAACTCCCTGGCGCAATCGATGTCGTCGATGCGTCGCGCTATGACGTCCGGTCCGACATGAATCTGCAGGTCGTACGCGGATTCCAGAGTCTTCCACGCACGATCCGATATGTGAATCGGCGCAGCCCCGGCGGTTTCAGACATGGCGCGTATTCTCCCTTATGAGCGCCAAAGCTCAAACAGACCGCCAGACACGGGCACCGGTTGTACGGAACGGGCCCTCATACACAGTGCCCCCACCACAGTGTTCCAGTGCGGCGCGGACGTCGTCTGCGAGCTGAACTGCCGCTGTCTCGCCCTCGACGATGCCGTAGACAGCGGGACCCCACGAGCTCTGGCCCACTCCCGGCGCGCCGCGTTCCGCCATCCGTCGCACGAGTGCCTCGCTCGGACCCTGCGCGAAGGCGCCACCTTGGACCGACGCAAACCAGCTGCCCGTCGTTGTCTGAATCGCAGTGAGCGCGCGGCCGAAGCCTGCGAGATCGGCGTCGGCAACGGCCGGGAGCAGCGCCATCAGTACGAGATGCGCCACGCGTTCGACCTCGCGCTCCGGCGGCCGCGGCAGTGCCGCCAGCGCCGCCGCCTCGTCGGCGCCGCTGATCGCGGGCAGCTGCCGCGGGACGCCCACGACGCACCGCCACGACGGAGGAAACGAGATGCGCGCAATCAGCGGACCGACGCCATCCGTGTCGCCCCGCCGGCCGCCTTCCACCACGAGACCGCCTCCGTCGAAGGTCCACGTGCCGACGGCAGAGCGCTGCGCCCGCCCGACCGCGACGGCGAGCGCCGCCGCGGTTGTGGGCAACCCATGCAGCTCGGCGATCGCCCGCGCGACAGCAAGGGCCAGTTGCGTACCTGATCCGAGTCCCGCGTGTGGAGGCAGCGCACGATGGATAGAGATCCGCGCTCCAGCCTGCACATCGTGATGGGCAAGGAATGAGCGGGCGAATTTCTCGGCGCGATCGGCATCCGGGCCCTCCACGCCGAGCGTCCGATCGAGGTGCGCCGACAGGAGGAGCGTCGGCTCGGGCGCCCCGGCGCCGATGCCGCCGAACCAGCGGCCGAGCGAGCCGCACAAATCGAGGACACCGAAATGGAGCCGCGCCGGAGCCTCGACGAAGACCGTATGAAGCCCTTCGGGCGTGGTCACGGTGCGGCCGGCTCCGGGCGCGTGGATCGGATGTAGTCCGTGAGGATCGCCATCGCTTCGAATTCGCGCGGCCCCGCGGTCTTGCCGACGATCGTCTGCAGTCGGGCGACCTCGCTTTCGACGAATTCACGGGACAGCAGGTGCAGGCGTGTCGCATAGATTGCCGTCTCGAGCACGGCATGGCACGCGCGATTGAAGCCGACGAAGTCGCGATTGGCGCCGCGGTGCACGACCCCCGTCTCGATGCGCGACCGCGGCGGCGTGCTGTCAATCGATCGGACCTGCAGCTCGCGCCACGAACAGCAGTCCGCGAGGACGACGCCGCGCACGACGACGGCGGGGACGGTCGGATACTCCGGATTCGAAATCGCCGCCCGCGCGAACACCCGCACGTCGTCGGTCAGGTTGACAACTGCGGTGCCGGTGGCCGTGACGTTGCGGTAGGTCGCGGTCTCGAGAAACGGTTTGAGCACGATGGTCTCGTCGGACCATTCGACGCCCATTGGGGCGACGTTCACGGCGCCGTCCTCTGAAAGGCTGGTGATGATGGATTCGACGATCATGCTGACGGTTTGGGCTTCGACCGCTGTGTGAGCCGGACGTGGTCGGAGACCGTCTCGTCTGGCGGCGTGAGATAGCCCCACGAGAGCGCGCCTTCCTGCCGGTAGGTCTTGCCGAGCGTCACGGCGAGACTGGCGCGCGCGAGCTCGCGGCCCAGATAGAACGCGTGCGTCGCCTCGGTCACGTCGAGCTGCGCGAACAGGTCGACGAGGCGCCCGGGATCGGTCCATCTGACGAAGCGCTCGTTGTTCAACACGGTGATCCCGTCCCGGTCCGCGAAGATGCGGAAGTTCGGATCGGTGATGTGTGCCTGCAGCGCGCGCAGCTCCTCCTCGCCGAATGCCAGCACGGCGGGATCCTTCACAGTGACGAGTCGATTGTCCACGCCCTTGGGGATCGTGTGTTGCGTGACGGCGTAGTGCATCAGGCGGCGCGCCACGTCCACTTCGCGCACCGCACCGCGCGCCCACGGGATCACTTCGGTAGTCAGGACCGTCTGCACACGCAGCTCCTGACAGGCGGCGACGAGCAGCGCGTTGACGCCGGTCGAATCGGCGGCTGTGAGCTCGGTCAAATTCCCGATCCCCATCAGCATCGGCGCCTCGGGATATCGCCGCCGGATTTCCGCATATCGCTCGAGCGACGCCACGAAACCGAAGCCGATCGGCTCGAGAATCGGATCGATCAGGTAGCCGACACCCCAGCGCTCCAGTGCGGCGAGGCTCGGTTCCAGCGTCTCGAGGCCGCCGCCAAGCTCGGGGACCACGACCACGCGCGCGCCGGTGCCGACGAGATCCCTCGCGACATCGAGGTTCGAGCCGTTCACGCTCAGCACGAGCTCCGCGCCAGCGGCCACCGCCGTTCGAATCTCAGCGGCGTCGAAGGTGTCGACGCTGACGCGCATACCGGCGGCGACCAGGCCGCGCACCACGTCGCCCAGTGCGGGAAAGGGGACGCCTGGCGTGCAGCCGACATCGATCACATCGGCGCCCGAGGCGCGAAAGTAGTCGGCGGTTGCGCGAACGGCGTCGGCGGACAGCCGGGGGACGTTGTTGATCTCAGCAACGATCTCGATGTCCCACGCCCCGTAGTCGTGCCTCGCCGTGGCGCTGCCGAAGTACTCCGGAATCTCGCGGAGGTCCTTCGGCCCCTTCTCGACCTGCACACCGATCCGGTCGGCGACGACCGACGGATCGCCCTCGCACAGTCCCGGGATCACGACGAGATCGGTCGCCGCGGTGACCGAGAGGCCACGGGCAATCCACTCAGTCGTCATCAGCGCGGCGACGGTGATACCCATGACAGCGACGTCGTAGGCGAAGTCGGGCTCCATCGCCGCGAGCACCCGCCGCAGCGCCGGTTCCGCGAGACGACCGGTGACGAAGAGCACGCGCCGCGGCATCTGGTGATTTGGTGATCGGGTGATCTGGTGATTGATGGCGCGCACTGACAATTACCAGATCACCAGATCATCCGATTACGAGATGTCACCGCGGATCGCCGCTCCGGACGAACTTGTTCGGCGTGCCGGTGAGCGCACCGCCGGCGGCCGGACGCCACAGCGCGACGTCCTCGATCTGTCGCGCGAGCGCAAAATCCTTGTCGGTGATGCCGCCGGCACTGTGGGTCGACAGTTTCACCGTGACGCGACCCCATGTCACAGCAAGGTCAGGATGGTGATACGCCGCCTCGGCACAGTAGCCGATTGCATTCACCAACATGAGCGTCGTGGGCCAGCCGTCGGTCTTGTAGACGCGGCGGATCCAGCCACCCTCGAAATACCAGCCGGGAAGCGCGCCCAGCCGCTCGGCGATCTCGGACTCGGAGTGCGTTCGCTCTTTCTCGGACATATGGACCTCGACGTCATCCGCGGTTACATCACGACTCCTCCACCGACCAGAATGGTCTGACCGGTCAGAAATGCTGCGGCAGGCGAAGCCAGAAACACCGCGGCGCCCGCCACGTCCTCTGGCGTGCCCCATCGTTTGAGCGGCGTGGACTCCACGACGGTGCGGCGCCATTCATCGCTTGCTCCGGCGCCGAACGAGGTCTCGATGAAGCCGGGCGCGATGACGTTCACCCGCACCCGAGGTGCCACCGATCGCGCGAGCGACCTGCTGAACGCGAGCACGCCACCTTTCACCGCCGAATACAGCTCGGGTTTGGGACCGGCCATGCCTGTGAGGACGTGATCCCAGCTCATGTTGATGATGACGCCTCCTTCTTCCTGCCGCGCAAAGATCTCGGCAGCCTGCCACGAGGCGATCATCGTCCCACGCAGATCGACCGCGATCAACAGATCCAGCTTCTCGATCCGGGACAGCGACGCGCCGTGCCCCGTGAGGATGTCGGCGCCGGCGTTGTTGATCCAGACGTCGAGCCGCCCGAGCGCGCGTCGTGAAGCGGATCCGAGGTCGCTAATGGAATCGATGTCGGCCAGATCCAGGCGCAGCAACGCGGCGCGGCGGCCCATCGCTTGGATCTCCTGCTGCACCGCTTCGGCGCCGGCGAGGTTCGAGTGATAGGTGATCGCCACGTCGGCTCCCGCGCGCGCGACCGCGAGCGCGATCGCTTTCCCGATCCCGCTCGACCCGCCTGTAACAAGAACGCCGCGACCTTCAAGACTCGAATTCACTAATTCGGAGATGATACTGTAGCCGCCATGCAGCTGTTGGTCAGCGTAGCGAGTGCGGCCGAAGCAGCGGCTGCGCTTGGAGGCGGCGCCGACATCGTCGACGCCAAGAATCCTCGAGCCGGGGCGCTCGGGGCGGTCTCCCACGACGCGCTGACGGATATTCATCTCGCCGTCGGTGGCGCGCGGCCGGTCACTGCGGCGATCGGTGACGCGAGCGACGAGGCCGCCATCGCGCAGTTGTCCTTCGAGTTCGCCGCTTTGGGAGCCTCTCTCGTGAAAGTTGGCTTTGGCGGTATCAGCAACACGAAGCGTGTCGCTGCCCTGATCGCGGCGGCGCGGCGCGGGGTCGAGGCCGCCAGCCGCGGCCAGAGCGGAGTCGTCGCCGTCGGCTACGCCGACGACTCCGCGAGCGTGGCGCCCGCCGCGCTGGCGGCGATTGCGGCGCGCGCGGGGGCACTTGGAGTCCTTCTCGATACGGCCGACAAGCGCGGGCCGGGTCTCACGGCGCTCATCGACGCTGGTGCGCTCGCCGACTGGGTTTCCCGGGCCCACGACCACGGCCTGTTCGTCGCGCTTGCGGGCAAATTGAGAGCGGACGATCTACCGTTGGTGCGCGAGTCGGGCGCGGACATCGCCGGGGTGCGAGGCGCGGCCTGCGAAGGAGGCCGCGCAGGGCACGTGTCGGCCGACCGCGTCAGGGGACTGATCGCAGCCCTGAAGGGCTGCGCCACATCTGTAAAGGCTGCGCCACATCTGTAGCTGGAGGGGCGCAGCGGCACATCTCTTAGAAAGTGGCGCAGGGCTTCAGCCCTGCGAGCTCGCCTTTGAGAATGTGGCGCAGGGCTTCAGCCCTGCGTCCTCGCCGAAATCACCGCTGGCAGCTGATCGATCCGATCCGTGGTCACAATCAAGCTCGACACATTCGGCGGCAACGCGCGAGAGAAGTAAGCATCAACGACCGTGTCGATGGCGTGAACGCCCGCCGGCTTGACGAGGACGAGGCGCCGTGCGCCAACGCAACCGGCCACCCAGGCGGCAATGCTGTCGCTCGTCACGTCCCACGAATGCGGCAGCGGATCGGCGGCGCGCAGCCAACGCGACGGTGCGAGCACCGGAATCCTGTGCGCGTCGATCGCTCCGGCAATCTCACGGGGTTCCGACACCATTTCAGCATCCGCCAGCCGACCGGTCATGAGATGCGCATGCTGGTCCATGGCGAGCACGGCCATCCAATGCGCCGCATCGTCGGAAAGGCCGAAGCGGTGATCGATATCGCGGACCACGTCGGCGAACGGCCCACCACCTGGAACAACGAGCAGCCGGCACAACTGCGCGGCGGAGCGAAGCGCCTCCAGCACGGCATCGGCGGCCTCGACCGATGCGAGGACACCGCCGCCAAGCTTCACGACTACGTCGACCAGCGGTGTCGCGTTCGACGGAGACACGTCCAACTATACGTTGCGCGGCGTACGCGTGCCGCCTCGCTGCTATACTGCGGCGCGACCACGCGAACCCGGAGGACGCCATGAACGCCTTCACCCGATCGAGGGTGCTGACCACCGTGCTCTGCCTCTCGCCAATCGCTCTGCTGCACGCGCAGCGGAGCTCGCAGAGTGCGCCGACCGACTACATCACCGGCGCCGTTCAAGGCGCGAACGGACCCGAAGCGGGCGTCTGGGTCATCGCGGAAACCAAGGCCCTGCCGACGAACTTCATCAAGATCGTCGTCACCGACGATCAGGGCCGCTTCGTACTGCCGGATCTCCCAGCCGCCAACTACTCGGTGTGGGTCCGCGGGTACGGCCTCGTCGATTCGTCGCCGATGCCGATGAAGCCGACGGCGAACGCGGTCACGCTGCGGGTGACAGCTGCGAAGAACCCGCAGGAAGCAGCGAAGGTCTACCCCGGCAACTACTGGCTGTCGCTGCTCGAGCCGCCGGGCAAAGGAGAGTTTCCCGGCACCGGCGCGCAGGGCAACGGGCTCGGGCCCGCCATGCTGACGCAGAATCACTGGATCAACTCGTTGAAGTCGGACTGCAACTTCTGCCATCAGCTGGGCAACCAGCTCACGCGCACCGTCGACGATGTGCTCAAGGCGAAGCCGGAGCTAAAGACACACGCCGAGGCGTGGGAGTGGCGTCTCGGGACGGGCGTCCGCGGGAATTCGATGTATGGAGTCCTGAACAACCAAGGCAAAGAGCGCTCGCTGAAAACGTACGCGGACTGGACCGAGCGCGTAGCCAAGGGCGAAGTGCCGCCGGCGCCCGCGCGGCCGAAAGGCGTCGAGCGCAATGTCGTCGTGACACTGTGGGACGTGGGCGACGACCACTCGTTCATGCACGACGAGATCTCGACGGACCGAAACCACCCGTCGGTGAACGCCGCCGGTCCCATCTACGCCGTGTCGGCGGGCCACGGTCAGCTGGTCGTCCTGAATCCGAAGGAGAACAGCACGATCGCGCTGGACATCCCGACGCGGGAGCCGAAGGACAAAGTCCCCTCGCGCTTCCCGGCGCCCAACCGCCCGTCCATTCACTGGGGCAACGAGCACTTGTGGGGCAATCCTCCCTACGATCCTGCGGACCCTCATAACCCGATGATCGACAGCAAGGGCCGCGTGTGGATGACGTCGAAGATTCGCGCCAACCAGGACCCGCCCTGGTGCAGCGACCCATCGAACAAGTTCGCGGAGTGGTTCCCGCTCCGGACCAGCGGCCGGCAGGCCTCCTACTACGATCCGAAGACAGGTAAGTTCACGCTCGTCGACACCTGTTTTGCGACGCACCACCTCCAGTTCGACAACGATCCGAACGAAACGCTGTACTTCAACGAGCTGACGGGGCCGATGTTCGGATGGATCGACACGAAGGTCTACGACGAGACCCACGACGAGCAGAAAGCGGCGGGCTGGTGCGGCCAGGTCCTCGACACCAACGGCGACGGCAAGATCACCAAGCCGTGGAACTTGCCAGCAGGCCGCGGAGGCGACTCGCAGCTGTACCAGGGCGACACGGCCACGGGCGGAGCAGGCGCGCGCGGCGGCACGGCGGCTGGACGCGGTGCCGGCGGCGGCGCTCCCGCGTTCGATCCCAAGATCGATACGATGGTCAACTACGCGATGTACTCGGTGATTCCCAGTCCCGTCGACGACACGGTCTGGGGCGTCTCCGAGCGGTATCCTGGAGTCCTCATTCGCCTGCAGCGCGGCGACAACGCCCCGGCGTCCTGCAAGACACAGCTTTTCAAGGTCCCCGAGCCAGGCTTCGATCCGCGCGGCATCGACATCGACAGCCACGGCGTGGTCTGGACCGCCCTTGCGGCGAGCAGTCATCTCGCCAGCTTCGACGTGCGGAAGTGCACGGACCTGAATGGTCCTGCGAAAACCGACGGCAGCCAGTGCAAAGAAGGCTGGACGCTCTATCAGACCGACGGGCCCAAGCTGAAAGGCACCGACGTTCCCGCCGACTTCCACTATTACAACTGGGTGGACCGCTTCAACATCGCCGGTTTCGGGACCGATACCCCGATGGCGAATGGATCGAATTCGGATGCGCTGCTCGTGCTCAATCCGCAGACGAAGGAGTGGACGAAGCTGCGTGTGCCGTATCCATTGGGGTTCTATTCACGCGGGATGGACGGCCGCATCGACGATCCCCGCGCCGGCTGGAAAGGCCGCGCGCTGTACGCGAACTACGGCACGCACTTTGTGTGGCACATCGAGGGCGGAAAAGGAACGAAGGGCAAGATCGCGAAGTTCCAGATCCGGCCCAACCCGCTGGCGCGCTAAGCGATTAGAGGCTCGATCGTCGCGCGCGCCTTCATCGCGACCTGATACGGGTCCATCGACTGGATGGCGGGGTTGAACATCTCCAACGACGCGGGCCCCGCGTACATCTTTCGCTTCAGGACTTCGACGATCCGCCGGAGCGGCGCAATACCCTCGCCAGGGTACTGGCGGTGCGGCTGTCCCTGGATCTCGCGCGGTGGATCGGCGGGGACGTCCTCGAAGTGCAGGTGATGAAGCTCCCCGTCGCGCAGCAGCTCGAGATCCTCGAACTTGCTCGTGCCGCCCCAGAAATGGTAGGTGTCCATCATCACTCGGACGTGCGAGTGATTGGTGTCGCGGACGATTTTCAGCGCCGTCGGCAGGCACGCCGCGAACCGTGAGTTGCGCGCGAATTCCAGCATGACGGTGACGCCGAACGGCTTCGCAATCTCTCCCGCCTCGCGCAGGTTGTCGGCCGCGCGCTTGTAGTCGTCATCGGTGTACGTGCCCGTGCCCGCCGACGGCGCGACGATACGGTCGGCGCCGATGGCCTGAGCGAGCTCGACCTTCCATTTCAGATCCTCGAGGGCACGCGTTCGCGCGTCGCCAGGCTCCGGCAGACCCAGCTGGTTGCTCGACGACACGGCTTTCAGGCTCAGATCGTCGAGCAGCCGCCGCGCGACCGCCGGCGATTCCTTCTGCGCGAACTCGCGCACTTTCGGCAGGCTGGGCTCGACGGCCCTGATGCCGGCCTTTGCATATGCCTCCATCGCCGTCCTGAAGTCGAAGCGGTCCGAGCTCGCCTCGTGCATGCAGACGAACATCGATCCCGGTCGCGGCGGCTGCGCGATTGACGACAGCGGCGGCACGGCGGCAAGAGCCAGGAACTCCCGGCGGTTCAACGATTCCATCGCGACCTCGCCATGATGTCAGTGCTTCCGTTTCGGCGCCGCCCATTCTACCTTTGCGCCGGCTGGTGCCGTCCGATCGGGTGTAACCTTCAACTGAAACGGGAGGTGACTATGAGAATCGTCACCGGCGTCGTCGTAGTACTGTGCGCGATTCCCCTGACCGCTTCCGCCCAATGGTTGAAGTATCGAACGGCAGGCGTGCCCACGACGTCAGACGGAGGGGCGAATCTGGCGGCGCCCGCTCCACGTACTCCGGACGGCAAGCCAGATTTGTCCGGCATCTGGGACATCGAACACAACAGGCCGTGTCCGCCCGGCGGTTGCCCCGACATGGCAGTCGGACAGGAATTCGTCAACATCGGCTGGGGCCTCAAGGGCGGTCTCCCGTATCAACCGTGGGCGGCCGACGCGCGAAAGGCCCGCATGGCAGAAAACGGAAAGGACGATCCCGCGACCCACTGTTTGCCCGGAGGCATCGTCAAATCGCACACAACGCCGCTGTTCAGGAAGATCCTTCAGGTGCCCGGTCTCGTCGTGATCCTGAAGGAAGCCAACGCGTCGTATCGCCAGATTTTCACCGACGGGCGCCCGCTGCCCACGATAGAGCAGCCGACGTTCAACGGCTATTCGACGGGACGATGGGAAGGCGATACGTTGGTGGTACAAACGGTCGGGTTCAAGGACGGCTTGTGGCTCGACCGCAGCGGCAGCCCGATGACCGATGCGGCCACCGTAACCGAACGCTTCCGACGCGTCAACTTCGGCAAGCTTGACATCGAGATCACCGTCAACGATCCCAAGGCCTATACCGCCCCCTGGACCGTCACGCTGCACCATTCCATCGTGCTCGACACCGAGCTGCTCGATTACATCTGCTTAGAGAACGAAAAGAGCGTGGCTCACCTCGTCGGGCGGTAAACGCAAGGAGCAGAAACCAATGCTGGCTTTCAGTCTGGTCCTTCTTGTCAGCGCGTCGACGCCGTGCGACAGCTTGAAAACGCTCTCGACTCCCCAAGCGACGGTCGGAGGATCGGACATCGTCCCTGCGGGCATCTTCACGCCGCCACCTCCGCCGCCGGGCGCGGCGCCTCCAGCCCCTGCCGGTGCCGGACGCGGAGCACGCGGAGGTGCGCCCGCGGACCCGCCGCCACCAGCCGAGCCGATTCCGCAGCACTGCCGCGTGAAGCTGACGCTGAAGCCGTCGGCCGACTCCAACATTTACAGCGAGCTGTGGATGCCTACCGACAACTGGAACGGCAAGCTGCTCGTCGTCGGCAACGGCGGGTTCGCCGGTTCAATTCAGGGGTACGGCGACATGCAGATCGCGCTGCGCCTGGGCTACGCGACGGCCGCCACGGACACGGGCCACAACGCCGCGGACGGCCCGAACGGCATGTTCGCGCTCGGCCATCCGGAGAAGATCGTGGACTTCGCCTATCGCGCCATGCACGAGACGACGGTGGAGTCGAAGCGGCTGATCAAGGCGTTCTACGATCGCCCGGCACAGTACTCGTACTTCAAGGGATGCTCGACCGGCGGACGCGAAGCCGTGATGGCCGCGCAGCGCTTTCCAGAAGACTACGACGGCATCATCGCGGGTGCGCTCGCCAACCGTCACATCTACATGCACACTGCTGGATCCGCGCGGCAGATCGTGCTCGCGCGCCATCCGGACATGGCGATCTCGCCTGAGAAGGCGCAGATGGTCAACAACGCGGTGATGAACCAGTGCGACACGCTCAAGGAAGGCTTCCTGAACAACCCGCAGCAGTGCACGTTCAGCTTCTCGTCGCTTCTCTGTAAGGGCGCTGATTCGAACACCTGCCTCACGCCCGCGCAGCTGAAGAGCGTCGAGATGTTCTACGGCGGCCTCAAGAACAGCAAGGGCGACGCGATCTTCGCGGGTCAGGCAATCGGCAACCCACTGCCGCCGCTTCGAAGCTCTCAGGACATCAACGTCATCGACACGGTCAGGATCTGGGCGTTTCAAAATCCGAACTACGACTGGCGCACGTTCGATCTCGACCGTGACATGCCGATCATCGATCGAAAGATCGGCTTCGTCGACGCGACCGATCCCGATCTCCAGAAGTTCAGAGCGCACGGCGGCAAGCTGCTGCTCTACGCTGGATGGGCTGACACAGGGATCACACCGGTCAACACCGTCGAATACTACGAAAGCGTCGTGAAGAAGATGGGGAGCAAGAACGCCGGCGACGTCACGCGGCTGTTCATGGTGCCCGGTATGGGCCACTGCCGTGGCGGCGACGGTCCGGACACGTTCGACGCGATCGGCACGCTCGAGAAATGGCGCGAGAAGGGCACGGCGCCGGCGATGATACCGGCGACCAACAGGCGCTCGGGCCTGTCGCGCCCGCTCTGCGCGTACCCGCAGTATGCGAAGTACAGGGGCACGGGCGATCTCAAGGACGCGGCGAACTGGGCCTGCACCGCGCCGTAAGCTTCGACTCCTCCGCATGCGAGTCATCGGCGTCCTGGACCTTCGGAACGGGCGCGCGGTACACGCGCGCGCTGGCAACCGCGAGCAGTACGCGCCGGTGCACTCGGTGGCCGGCGCGGCGATTGCGCTGGGCGACGCGCTGACGCTCGCGCGGATCTATCGCGATCGACTCGGTCTCGGCGAGCTGTACGTCGCCGATCTCGACGCGATTGAGGGCCGGGCGCCACAGGATCAATTGGTTTGGTCGCTCGCCACCGTCGGCACGCTCTGGCTGGATGCCGGCGCATCGTCAGCCGATCACGCGCGGTACGCATTGACCCTGGGCACCGCACACGTCGTTGTTGGCCTCGAGACGCTCCGCTCGTGGCGTGCGCTCGACGAGATCTGCGCCGCCGTGGACCGCCGACGCGTCGCCTTCAGCCTGGATCTTCGCGATGGAACGCCGCTCGGAGACGGAAGTGTGTCTGGCGGCGCGTCAGCTCACGCCGTGGCGGCGCGCGCCGCCGAAGCAGGCGTGGGGTCGATTATCGTGATCGATCTCGCCAGGGTCGGCACCGGCGTCGGGGTCGATATGGAACTTGTCGGGCGAGTACGAGAAGCAGCGTCTCATGCGACGCTTCTGGCCGGCGGCGGAGTGCGTGGCATCGACGATCTCGCGCGCCTCGCCGACGCTGGATGCGACGGCGCGCTGGTTGCCACGGCGCTGCACGACGGCCGAATCAGTGCCCGCGACGTCGCCGCCGTCCATCGTCACAGCAGCTTCTCGCGATAAACGGCCCACTGGCCGAAGTTCTCTTCGACTTCTATTTCGATCGCGGTCAACCCGCGCGCGCCCGTCTGCTCGAGCTGCGCGCGGAGGCGCAGCGCGAGCAGCTCCGCCAGCATCTCCACGGTCGTGTTTGGCACTGGCAGCAGCGCACAATCGATCCGGGGGAAGCGGTAGCGCGGCTGCCCTTCTACGGCGACATTCACCGCGTCGCCGTCTTCCGTCACCTGCACCTTCGAACTCTCGAGCGGCAGCAGCACCTTGTGATCGATCTCGTCGCACAGCTCCTTCATGAGACGTTTCAACACCACGAAATCGAAGACGAACCACGTTTCCTCGTCGAGCGATCCCTCGACGGTGGCGCGCGCGCGATAGTTGTGGCCATGCAGCCCCTCGCAGCGGTGCCCGGCAAACGTGATGAAATGCGCCGATGAGAAGACCAGGTAGTCCTTTGCCACCGAGACGCTGAAATCCCCTCGGTGCTGCATCACGCCCTCCACGCGCCGTCGAGCAGCTCGACGAAGATGGCAGCCGCCGTCAGATCGGCCGTGGTCCCGGGATTCCCAAGGTGGCGCGCGTCGCGCAATCCGTGATCCATCCGCTCGATCGCCTCCCTCCCTGCTCGCGATCGAACGCCGCCTGACGCGAGAGTCGCGCGCGCCTGCCGAGAGACGTCGTCGGCCATCGCGGCGCCGCCCCGGCGCGCAATATGCGTGTCGGGGGCTACTGCCAGAAGGGTGAGAAAGGACTCGACGATGGCGTCCTGCCAGGAGAGACCGTCGCGCCGCGCCCGCGCCAGGGCCGGCGCGCCCGTCATGAACGTCAGCTCGTAGGCCGTCGCGTACTCGCGTGCAACGCTGTCCCGGCCGGCAGCGAGCCGCATCACGTCGACGAGCGTCATCGTCGGTTCATCGGCAACATCCTGATCGTCAACGTGTCCGAGCCCTCCAGGCGCAGCGAGGCGAATGGCCGCGTACACGTCACGCGCGTCCTCGATCGTCGTTGTGGCAAGCAGGTGGCGCACGGCGTCTCGGAGGGTCGAAGGTGTAGTGTCCGGCTTTAGCCGGACCGCAGCTCTTGCCAGAGGTGTCAGCAGCAGGACGATGCCGAGGTTCGTGTTCGAGCGCGTCCAGCGTGCTGTGGCGTCGATCGCCGCGCGAATCGTCCAGCCAAGCGGCTGCGAACCGGCCGCCGCCAGCGGCGCGCCAATAGCTGCAGCGCCAGCCAGGAAGTCTTCATAGCGCAGATCGGCGAACGGGCGGCCCGGAGAGACGTTGCCCGGCTTTGGCGCGCTCGCCTCGAGGAGGCAGGCGAGCTGAGCGGCGGTCGCGATGTCGACGGCCGTTCGCGGTGCGACCGATGCTGCCTGCGCGGCCCGTATCATGCCGGCAGCGCCGCCTCGGTCCGCGGCACTCGCACGCGGTCCAACAGGTGATCCACGACCGTTCCGGCCACATCGATCCCTGTCGCTCGCTGCAACCCCTGCCATCCGGGGATGCCGTTCACTTCCAGCACGAACACACGGCCGTCCTTCGACGGCAGCAGATCGACGCCTGCGTAGTCGGCGCCGATGGCGGCCACTGCGCGCAACGCCAGCGCCGCCCAGGCCGGTGGCAGATCGAAGGGGCTGGCCGACCCACCGCGCGACACGTTCGTGCGCCAATCACCGCCGCCCGCGCGGCGTTCGATCGCGCCAACCACTCGCCCGCCGACCACGAAGACGCGCACATCGCGCCCGCCCGAGTCGACGGCGCGCTGAATGTAGAACACCGCGCGGATCTGATCGAGCGATTGCAGCACACGAAACGCCACGTCGGGATCTGTCACACGAACGATCCCGTGACCCATCGAACCGAAAATCGGCTTGATCACGATGGCGCGTTCGCCGCCATCCGAGGGTGGCCGTTCGAGCATCGCGCGGATCGCCGGCATGGCGTCGTCGATTCGTTCGCAAACCAGTGTGTCCGGTGTTGGCAGACCTGCCTCGCGAAGCCGTGCGTCCGCGTAGAACTTGTCGACGGATCGCTCGATGGCGCGCGGTGGGTTCATCACCGGTACGCCGTGCTCTTCGATCCAATGCAGCGCGTCGAGGCGATAGATGATCTGCTCGAGCGATCCGCTGGGAATGAAGCGTGCGAGTACGGCGCCTGCGTCGAAGATCGCCGTCTGCTCGCACGATAGAGCGGCGTCGCCTTCGCTCGCCGACCCGACGAGCCCTTCGTACGGCAGGATGCGGCCGGTGTGTCCGCGTTCGGCGAGCGCGCGGCACAATTCATCGGCGTGCCATCCGGGTTTGCTGAGGACGACGACCTGCATATCCTGCCCGACCGTCAGGAGAACAGGGATTGGCGCAGCACGTCCACGTTCACCCGTCCTGCATGAAACGTCCGCCCGCTCGTCATATTCGCTAATGACACCTCGGCCGGGCTGAAGAGCATCGGGTCGATCTTATAGAAGTCGTTGTCGTACCGCTTGAAGATGTCGTAGAAGGGCGTCCCGTAGTCGGGCGATGTCGTCGAAGGCAGCCGGGCGGCAAGATCAGCAAGCTCGTCATCTTCCGCGCGAACGACGTAGCGCGCCTGTCCGCCGTAAAGAATGCAGTCGTTCGTGCGGCCGATCGCTCGCACATCGCTCTTCGCAATCGGAGGTCGCGGCGCGCTTCCGAACGCGCTGACCACACGCCCGACGTCGAAACCGATCGTGTCCATCTTATGGAGTCCCGTCTCGAGGACGCGGGCGACGATCTGGACGCCTCCGGCGATGCTTGCGGTGGGCGCGATGACGAGCGTCAGGCCGCGGGCGGGAATTCCGGCCTTCGCCGCGATCCACTCCGCGACCTGGTCGGTCGGCAGCGTGCGCCCTTCGAGGACGAGCACGCCTCGGCTGACGTCCTCCGCGTAGCCAAGCTTGCCGAACAGTTCGCGCTCGACTCGCGCCTTGGCGCGCAGCGGCCCCGACCCCATCGCGAAAAACCCTTTGGGATCGATGGCCCACCCGGCGTATTGGGCCGCCATGCACGATTCCGCGGGATGGTCGGTCCACACCTGGACGCCTGGCCATCCTCCACCATCGACCGGGAGTGAGACGAGCGACACGTGGCCGAGCCCACCCATGCACAGCTCTGCCAGCGCGACGCCGGCGGCCAGGCCGCCCGTCACATCGATGCCTGCGTCAATCACGCGCGCGCCACACGACAGCGCGTGCACCGCGATTCGGAGCTCGGCGGCGCGCTCGACGACCTGATCGGCCAGCATCCACGCGCGCTCGTTCATGCGGAGGTCGATCATCCGCCTCCGCAAAAAGACTGCTTCGGCGGGACAAGTCGGCCTGCCGCGACGGCCTCTGATAATTGGTCGGCAAGAAGGTACGCGACCGCGGCGGCGGGTGCGACGCGCGACGCATCGCCGGCGAGGCCGCCAGCCGGATCGCACACGCCGAGTCCGACAGATGCAGCCGCCGCTCTCGCGATGAACGCGCCACTGCCGGCCACCAGCGCAACGCGTGGACAGTCCGGTCCCAGACGACGCATCACCTGCCTGATCCCCTGCGCGATCTGACGAGTCTGCGCTCGTGACACGTGATTCGCGATCGCCGTGACGTCTGCTTCGCTCAGCGTCTCGGAGTCGGCGCACACCATGCGGGCCAGCCGTGCCCCGGCCTCGCCTCGACTCCGCCCGCGCCCGTCCGGGGTGTCGCACGTGTACTCCTCGTCCGCGATGCGACCGAGCCAGCGGTACACGTCCGCCGTGACCGCAAAACGCTCGGCCGCCACACGGCAACGCGCGCCGCCAAGCGGCAGCGTTCGAACGACCGCAGAGACGGGCGTCCGAAGACACCCGGTGTACACGAGCTCGCCCGAGCGCAGTCTATCCGGATCCGTACCGCCAACCGCCGCCACGCGGCCGGCGACGATGGGAATGATGTCGCTCGTCGTGCTGCCGACATCGAGGAAGAGCGCGTCGCGATGCTCTCGCGCCAGCAGCGTTGCGCTTGCCATCCAGTTGGCGGCCGCCACAACGTGCGGCCGCTGCCGCGCCTCGGTCGGCGACAGAAACCGTCCGTCGACGCCGTACACCCAGAGCGGCGACACCGGGACCGCCTGTTCCGCAGCTCCGATGACAGCCGCGACGCCCTCGCGCTTGGAAGCGAAGCAATCAGCCAGCTCGGCGGTCATCGTCAGCGCCATCGCCGATGACGGAGCGCCCCCGTTCGCCATCGCCGCGAGGACGGACGTCAAACCGGCCGGCTCGCGCCAGAGCGGAAACGCCCGCTCGACAACTTGGAGCGGCGGACCCGCGTGTTCGCCTGTTTGATCGGCGCGAATGCGAACCAGTTTGATATTGGCGCCGCCGACGTCCCAGCCGAGAATCTCGGCGACGGCTGTCACGCCGCACCCCGCTCGCGACGGGGCTCACACGAGACAATCCGCCCCGATGAAGAAAACTGAATCGAGCGCCGCAGGCGAGGCACGGCGGTCAGGCGCCCGGCGCACGCATCCATCGCGAGCGCCGCGATGTTGTCGTCCGCCGCCGCACGAATGCCGAGGTACGCCGTGGTCAACCGCGGATTGATCTCGATGACAACGACGTCCGATTCGGTGAGCACGACATCGACTCCGACAAAACCCCGAAGCCCCGGCACGGCGCGGCACGCGCCGAGCGCCACGGCCACGGCTCGCGGCGCGAGCTCGTGATCGAATGGCGTCCGTCCACCGCGATAGGCAAACGGCGGCGACGCCGCAACGATTTGCTCGTTGACGCTCAATGCCTGTGCGTGCCGTCCGTCCGCGATCAGCGACACGCTGGCGGCGGTACCAGGAATGTATTCCTGCAGCAGCACGCCGCCTCGACCGCTCTCCTGTCGCGCAAGGCGAATCGCGCGCGGCCATTCCCCGGCGTGACGCACGAGCGAGATCCCGCTGCTTCCAGCCCCGCGGGCGGGCTTTACGACGATCGGATAGCCGCTCTTCGGAGCCGCGCGCGCCAACTCGACGTGTCGCGCGAGGCGAAGAGTCTCGGGATGACTGATTCCGAGCGCGGCCAGCCGGCGCCCCAGGGCAGCCTTGTCAGATGCGCGAGCGATCGCGTCAGCGTCCGATCCGAGCAGCGTCTTCCGACGCCGGGTCACACGGTCGGCGAGCCGCTCGAGGCACCGGTCGGTTTCCGGAGCGATCAGCCACACGGCATCGACGCTGTCGATCGCGCGATCAAGCGCCGCCTCGCGCGCGCGGTCGCCGGCCGGCAGGGTGACCACCTCGACGCCGTGCGGCAGGCCGTGTCTGGAGCGGGCGTCGGCCGTCGTCACGATCGTGTGATGGGCGATCGATAAGAGATCCGCGACGAGCGCCGCGCGCATGGCGGCGCCTTCGCGCGCGAGCGACGCCGGCACGTGCCGTCCTTCGAGGCCGCCACCGCTTGCGAACTCATAAACGAGAATCCGCCTTCGCTCGTGTGTCATCCGCAGCGAGCTACGGCGGGACGGGTCCGCCTTCCCCGGTGGTCCATATGTGATTCGAGCGACGCCTTCATCTTCGCCCAGCGCCCCTTGCCACCGAATCCGTCGCAGTCATGATTCGTCCTACTGCAGATTGACGACCCAAATGTCGGACTCGGTCAGCCGGTGCGAATAGAACGCCGCACGGCCGTCGCGCGTCAATCGCGGCGGCCCCAGCGTGGGCCGCAACAGAGAATAGATCCGGGTAATCTGTCGTGACGCGACGTCGAGAATGGCGAATTCGCGACCTCGCGACACGAAGAGAATCCGACGGCTGTCAGGCAACCACACCGGCCACTCGCCGACGTCGGAGACCCGCTCGTAGGTTCTCTTCTCGACCGAATACACGTTGATGCCGGGTATTCCATACCAGGTCTGACCCGCGATCCACCGTCCGTTCGCTGACCACGAATTGGGTACGAATCGCGGATCGGGCGGTGGACCATCCGGGAGACGTTCGGGGGTCTGTTCGGCCGCCGGTCGGCTGATGTCGAACATCATCGCCTGGCCGGCGGTCGCCCCTTGAGTCCCGCTGGCCGCGAGCGATCCAGTAGCCGCCAGCCTGCGACCGTCGGGCGACCACGCATGAACCCCGGCCTGTGTCACCTGGGTCACCGCTTGCAGATCGCTCCCGTCGGGCCGAATCTTCCAGATCTGCAGCGCGTCGCTGCGATTCGAGAAGGCGGTAATCCAGGCGCCGTCAGGCGACCACCTGGGGACGCGATCGATCGCCTTGTCGCTCGTAAGCTGGCGCGACGCGCCCGAGCCGTCCGTCTTGAAGATATAGAGGTGTCCTTCGGGATTACCCTGCGAGTACGCCACGACGAACTGCCCGTCCGGGGACGGATCGGGATTCGCCCAGAACCGCGTGCCGGTCGTGACCGCGGAGGGTGGACCGGTCGCCGCGCCCGTCGCCGGGTTGAGCGGCAGGCGCTGGAGGTTCTGCGTCTCCAGAATCGAGCTGTACGCGAGCCGGTGGCCATCGGCTGAGATGGTCAAGAAGGCCGCAGACGGCGCGGGCGAGGTGATCGGCTCCGGTTCGCCGACCGGCTTGCCTGACGATTCATCGACCGCCACACGCCAGATGTTCGTGCTGCCGCCGCGGTCGCTGACGAAGTACACGTTTTGCCCCTCCCGCGCCCACACCGGATTCCAGTCAAGATAGTCACCTTGTGTGATCGGCGTCGGATCACCCCCTCCGACCGGCACACTGACGATGCCGCCGCGCTGATCGCTCAGCGAGAGTCGAAGTCGAAACACAACCCTCCGTCCGCTTGGCGACCAGCTGGGGAGGCTGGTGTCGTGGCCGACCAACCGGCGCGCGCTGCTGCCGTCGGCTCCAACGATCCACAGCTCGCTCAACCCCTCCGTGTTCTGCGGCCTCAGCTCCTGCGGGTAGGTCGTGTAGGCAATCTGGCGGCCGTCCGGTGACCACGCTGGATTGAATCCGGAGCGTGTTACACGCCGGACGCCCTCCCCGGTCCGCCCCATGACGAACAGTCCGCCTCCCTCGCGGGCCGAGCGAAAGACGATGCGCTCCCCGTCCGGAGAGAATGCCGGCTGGTCGTCGTCGGCCGGGGAATCGGCGGTGAGGTTGATGGGCGTCTCCCCTCCGACGCTCTGCAGATACACATCGCGATTGCCGGAAGCGTCGCCCGCGTAGACCACCCAGCGGCCGTCCGGCGAGAGGCTCGGGTACCACTCGATGCCAGGGCTGTGGGTGAGCTGGCTGAATGTCGCCCGCAGCGGCGGTCGGCTGGCAGATTGAGTGCCCGAGCGCCCGAGCAGCCAGTAGACAAGCCCGCCGACGATCAGGACCGCCGTGACGCCGATCACGGCGCCGAGGCGCCGCCATCGTGCGGGTGCTGCAGAAGGCTCGGCCCGCACATCACGTTGCCGTTGCTGGTCTTCGAGATCGTTCCGCACGTCGAGGCCCGTCTGGTAGCGGCGGTCCGCGTCCTTCGCAAGGCAGCGGCGAACGATCCGATCGAGATCGGAGGACGCATCCGGACGCCGCTGAGACACCGGTGGAACCGCATCCTTGATGATGGCGGACAGCACGCCCAACGTCGTGTCGCCCTGGAACGGACGGACCGACGTCGCCATCTCATAAAGCACGACGCCGAGCGAGAACACGTCCGATCGCGCGTCGACAGTCTTCCCCTCCGCCTGCTCGGGAGACATGTAGCCGGCGGTGCCGACCAGGGCGTGCGGCCCTGTCACCTGCGTCGCGGCGATGGTCGGCGTATCAGGCGCGTTTTCATGCTGCAGCTTGGCGATCCCGAAGTCGAGGACCTTCAGGCGGCCGCCCGGGCCGATCATGATGTTGCCTGGCTTGAGATCCCGATGGATGACGCCCTGTTGGTGTGCGGCCGACACCGCGTCGGTCAATGCGATCGCCCAGCGGAAGAAGTCGGGCCAGGGGAGGCCACCGCTCGGAATGGCCTCGCGAAGTGTCTTCCCCTGGACGATTTCCATCGTGAGAAAGTGAACGCCGTCCGCCTCCTCGACCGAGTGCAGCGTGACGACGTGGGGATGGTTGAGAGCCGCAATCGCCTGCGCCTCGCGGCGAAAGCGTTGGAGCCGGTCGGGGTCGGCCGCCAGTTCGGCCGGGAGCACTTTCAAGGCGATGCGCCGGTTCAGGCGAGTATCTTCAGCGGCATATACCTCACCCATGCCGCCTGCCCCCAGCTTCTCAACGATGCGATAGTGTCGCAGCGTCGTCCCGAGCACAGATGCAGGATAGACCTGAGTGTCAACGTCGTCTACGGGCTTGCACTCCGAGCGAGGCCCGGCGACGAATGTCTCTTGAACTCTGGGCCCCTAGGACCCTAGAACGCTTTGCAGGTGAAAGTGGTGCTTGCCCAGCTTGCCGCCGTAATTCCCCGCCGAGATTTCGACGACGCCCGGCCGGCTTGCCGCGTCGATTCCGGCACGAAGCGCCTTCTCGATCGCCGCCCGGTTCAGACCGTCGACGACGATTTCGAGTACCGCGTTCACCTCGTCGGGCAGCTCGCTCTTGACGTCGCCGCGTCCGCGCAGCGTCGGACAATATGCATCGTTGGTCGACGCGATCAAGTTCTTGTAATGCTTCGCGCCGACCTTGCTGCCGCTGCGAACGACGCCGCCGGGAAACGGCAGGATGACGCCGGGGATTTTCCGCATGACCGCGGATGCCGCTTCAGCCGCTTCGAGCACCGACGCCTGATCGCGAGCCAGAATCAGCAGGTTGCCTCCGCCGATCGCCTCCTGCACGCCGAAGCTTTCCTGGACGAGGAACTCGCCCTCCATCACAGGAATCCGCCAGTAGCGCCGGCCGTCGAGGTACTTGCTCGATTGGTAGCGGTCGCCGAAGTGCCGCAGCAGGCCGCCGACGATCACGCGTTCGGACGCGTCGGGCAGGCCATCGAAGCACGCGGTCGTGGGACACGTCAGCACGCATTGGCCGACGCGGTCGACGAGGCGCTGACCGAGACCCGCGGCATCGAACGCGAACAGCAGCACGCTCACACCGGGACGACCGTCAGGAGTGTCTTCAGGGAGGAGATCCGCCTCGATGCCGGCTTCGACCTTGCACCCGATGACGGACGTCGCGAAACCGGTCATCGACTGGGCCGCAGTCATCGCCCAGCTCGAGGTCTGCGCCGTGATGACCACGCGCGCGGCGCGCATATCGAACGCTTCGGCGAAAGTGTCGGCGATGCGCGGTCTCAGGACTTCGGAACCTTGATGCGGCCCTCCCACAGGCTTTTGTTGTTCTCCTCGCAGGAGTACTCCATCATCTCCCAGTCGGGCCGGAGCGTGAAGGTGCGGACGTTGTTGAACGGCTTCGTGAACGTTTTCGGATCTTCGACGATCACTTCGTAGGAGATGTGCCCCAGATCGGGCCGCGAGAAGCGTTGAACGAGATGCAGCTGATCGCTGTGCGGATGGCCGATCGTGTCCAGCCGCGTCTTGCCGTTGAAGTTGACGGTGTCGATCACCAGCGTGTCGCCTTCCCAATGACCCACGGAGTCGCCAAACCAGGTCGGAATGCCTTTGCGATGCTCTCGGCCGTCGATCGGTACGACGTTGAACCACGAGTTCTGCTCGAAGAGGAAGGCGAAGTACTTGTCGCTCTGCATGATCTGCATCGGCTCCGGTGTATTGACGGAGCGGGTCATGCCGAACGGGAGGCAGGCGCCCGTGTAGTCGCCGTTGGCGGCGTCGTACTTCTTCCACTCGGCGTC
>Ga0114129_10002368_pt1 | contig 26166 bp, 22 predicted proteins | sample RhiMetdeltSRZDD1_FD_80071 | JGI IMG/M metagenome (GOLD analysis project Ga0114129, IMG submission 80071) | Populus rhizosphere microbial communities from Tennessee, USA - Rhizosphere MetaG P. deltoides SRZDD1 (version 2) (version 2) | ecosystem: Host-associated > Plants > Roots > Rhizosphere >...
CAGAGCACGCTCTATCCCCTGCTCCGCCGCCTCGAGTCGCAGGGACTGCTCCAGTCCGACTGGCGCATCGTGGACGAAGCCCGTCCGCGGCGCTACTACGTGATCAGCCCGCAGGGACGCGCGGTGCTGACAAATCTCAAACGTGAATGGTCTGCCATGGCGGAGACTATGAAACAAATGTTGTCATAAAGCAAGGAGAAATAATGAACTTGATCGATCGATATATCACAGAAGTTGGCAAACACCTGCCGCGCAGGAACCGGGCAGACATCGAAGCCGAGATCCGCTCGACGCTGGAAGACATGCTCGATGAGCGGAAACAGGGCGAGGGTCCCGCGGATGAGGCGATAGTGATGCAACTGTTGAAGGAATACGGCTCGCCGCGCGAAGTGGCAGCGACATATCAGAACTATCAGCATCAGTATCTTATCGGCCCGCGCTTGTTCCCGATCTTTGAGAGGGTAGTACGCATCGTGCTTGCTATTGTCATCGGCGCTTCCCTGATCGGACTGGGAGTGGGGCTGGCAAAGACCGCATTCACCGGTCCGGAGTTCGTATCCACACTTGGGGAGTGGGCCGGCGGACTGTTCAGCGGCTTGATCGCTGCCTTCGGAAATATCGTGCTTGTCTTCGCGATTATTGAACGGACCCAGGCTGCCAAAGAGTTCGAAAAAGAATTTGAAAAACAGACCAAAGATTGGGACCCAAGCGAATTGAAAAGTGAACCTGCCTCTGATCAGATCGATGCGGCAGATCATATTGCGACAATTATCTTCACATTCCTGGGGCTGGTCATACTGAACCTGTATCCCAACCTGCTCGCCATCCGTTTTTTCAATGACGGTACATGGGTTTCGATCCCTGTGTTGACAGAAGCGTTCTTCCGCTTCCTGCCCTGGATCAACATCCTCTCACTGGTGCAGATCATCTTTCATGGCTTCATGCTCGGCCAGCGGATGTGGACTCCGGTCGCGCGCATCCTCGGTATCCTGATCGAGGTTGCGGGGTTGATCCTCGCAATTCTCCTGCTGAGAACACCCGGCGTCTTTAACTTTACCTCGGAGGTATGGAGCGCAATCGGTGACCCAGAAACCGCAGAAACCTTATCTCGTATCTTCGCTTATCTACCTGCGCTGATCATCACCATTGTAGTGATCGCCACGACAGTCAATGTGATAAAAAGTTTGTTCAGACTTTTCAACACGAGAACGCCATACCCGGTCCTCAAATAGATCAAATCTGAACCTCCGAGTAGACCGAAATCCCTGATGTAACAGCATCAGGGATTTCTTGCTAGTACCCCATGAGCTATTGCCATCTATGAGATTTCTGCATAAGATAATGGACACAACCCAAAGGAGAAATGCAATGAAATCGCGAAGCTTATGGTCCACGCTTGCTCTTGTCCTGGCTCTGCTCGCCTGCAATTTGCCGTCCACCTTACCAACCGAAACGCCGACTGTGGTTGCCATCACGCCCTCCTCCACAGCGGTCCCGGGGACGCCAATCCCTTCACAAACGGTACCCCCATCCAATACGCCTCCCCCCACCACAACGTCCACGCCGTCCGTGCCGGTTGCCTTTCCCAAAGAGGTCGCGGTCAATTGCCGCCTCGGACCGGGGACCGGGTGGATCGTCCTCAGCGGCTTGAGCGTTGGTGCTAGCGCCCAGATCACAGGGAAATCAGGAGACGGAGGCTGGTGGCAGGTCGTCGATCCACTCAATTCCAGCAGGAGATGCTGGGTGGCGGCGAGCGTGACCAGTACCGCGGGAAACGTGGCAGGTATACCGGTCGCGGAAGCGCCCAAAGCGACGGTGACAAACGTGACCGTGGATGTGGACCCTGAATCCTTGAGCGTGGCAGGCTGCCTCGGCCCGATTCTTCCGCTTAAAATCACCGGGACAATTGAAACCAACGGTCCTGTCGATGTCCAGTGGCGCTTCGAAACCCAGCAGAGCGGCACAATCCTTACAAAGACCACGACGTTTGATGCTTTCGGGGAGGAGACGGTTTCTACAGAGTACACACCCACACTGCTGGCGGGCAACTACTGGGTCCGGCTGGTTGTGACCAGCCCGAATGAGACACAAGCTGAGGTGAAATATACAATCGCCTGTCCGTAGGTTTTGCAGCAGAGCATAACAGGGCGACCTGTACAGGTCGCCCTGTTATGCTCAAGAGAGTTGACTACGCTTATGCCAGATGAAACGTTTTGCGAATACCGAGACGAAAAATCCAGCCGCCGTACGCGCCCACAAAAGCAATTATCAAGGCAAGAACAGAGCCGAAATTATGGGTAATCAAAATGCCTCTCAGCGGAATCCATGCACCCACCGCCAGGCCTAAAAGCCAGGGGCGCCGAAACCCAAGCAACGAAATCAAGCCACATGTTAATAAAATGCCCCCGGCAAGAATTCCCGTATCGTCCCAGGTAGGGCGTGAGTCCACATAAGCAAAGAAAAGACCTGCAACCACGGCGGTCACCAGGAATATTTTTTGCAGCATAGGATTTCTTTCTTTCTCAAACATGGCGGCCATCTCCTTTACAGAACCAAAACGTTCCAGGGCGCTCCTCTCCGCCTCCTCCGGGCTGAGTCCCTGTTGCAGGCCCGACTCCATCGATTCAAACAGGTGACTTTCGATCTCCGTCAAGGTTTCCCGGTCTGCAAATCCTTGTATCCAAAGATGGCGTTCCAGTCTGCGTAAATAGGCATGGATTCGGAAATCTTTCATCTCAAATTCCTACCGTAGCGTTGATCGCAGTAGAAAACTTCTTCCACTCGTCCTGGCGCTGAGTTAACGCCTGTCGTCCTTTGGTTGTGAGAGAATAAATCCGTTTGCGGCGCGCCGAATCTTCCAACCAATGACTGTGCAGCAAGTCCTGGCGCTCCAGGCGGTGCAAGGCAGGGTAAATTGTCCCTTCGGGCAGATCAAATGTCCCTTTACTTTTCCTTCGGAGCGCCTCAATAATTGCATAGCCATGCGCAGGTCCCTCTGCCAGGATCGCCAGCAAAAGCAAATCCAGATGTCCTTTAAGCGCTTCACCGATCATAAACGAATGATATACCTAGTATTGCTAGGCGTCAATATAAAATACATGGTCAATGGGCATGCAAAGCACAAGATACTTTATCGATCTAGGAGATGAAATTATTTGTCGTCTTTACGCCGCAAAGCAAGCATCATCGCGACAACGGCAATAAAGGCTCCAACCACACCAACAAGTGTCAGCAGCACACCAGGATCAGCGATGGCAGGGGTTTCCGGCGTGGCGGTTTGCGAAGCCGTGGGCTCTGCAACGGGCTCGTGGAGAAGATTGAAAACAGCAGTCGTTCGCCCTGGGATGGTAAAGCTGCCGCTGGCGGAGTCAAACTTTGCCTTCCGCACCAGCTCATCGTTAGAAGCCTGCTGGACGGAATGGAGAGCAAAGTCCTTGCCCACGAACGCCAGTTCGCTGAATGTGACCTCGTCCGGGCGGGCGTTGAAGAGCACAACGATCTGCTCGTAGACCGGGTCCATTTCCTCTACATCATTCAGGTGCATCACGATTAAGCCCGGGATTCGCCCCGGTCCATTGTTGTAGAAGGACAGGGCGGCATGGATCTGCTCGGCTGTTTCAAGGCGAAACAATTTGGAGCTCCTGCGAATCTGTAAGAACTCACGGAACACGGCAGAGGAGAACTCGATATTTGATTTGGCGGGAGCGAGAGCCGGATCCGCCAGAAGCGGCTTATAGATATCCCATTGGCCAGTGCCTTCGAGAGGCAGCCCGACCCCCCAGTTGTTTGACGCATAGGTCCAATCCAGTTTGTTGTACCAATCGCCGGAGTTATAGGAATTTGGATTGAAGGATTTGGAGCGCAGGATGTCATCCCCCGCGTGGAAGAACGGTACGCCCTGACTCAGCATCACGATGCTCAGGGCGAGGTTGTTCATGCGCACGCGCTCCGTGATGGTGGCTTCGGCGGGCGCCTTGGCTTGAATCGCGTCGAAGAGAGTCTGGTTATCGTGGGCGGACACGTAAACGATATTTTCCTGAGGATCAGCCGTGTACCCCACGAGCGCGCCGCCATACATGATTTCATTTCCGGGCACAGCGCTGCCATCTGCGCGGACGAGCTCATAGCCCGCGAGATTGCCTGCCAGTCCCAGGCGGATCCAATCGGTGTAGTCGTCCAGCAGGGTTTGTTGTGTCCTGGCATCGCGCGTTTCATTGGAATTATTTGTGAATACCAAACCTGTGGCAAAGCCCTGATCGCGCGGATCGCTGAACGGATTGCCGCCGCGCACCGCGTCCCGCAGTCGGTCGTTGAAGACGCCGATGCCCGTCCCGGCGATATTGAGCTGTGTGGCATTTTTGCCGCGTCCATTGTTCGCCACTTCGCCAAAGTCCCAGCCTTCGCCATAGACGTAAATGGACGCTCCGTCGACGCCATCGTTTTCGAGGGTCAACGCGTCGAGGGCGGCACGGACGGCTTGCATGTCTTCAAGCATGTGGTGACCCATCAGGTCGAAGCGGAAGCCGTCCACTTTGTACTCCTTTGCCCAGGTGACGACCGAGTCGACCATCAGCTTGCGCATCATGGCATGTTCGGTCGCCGTGTTCTGACAGCACGTGGACGTTTCCACCGCGCCGTCGGCATTCAGACGATGATAATAACCGGGCACAATGCGATCCAGCACGGAGTTCACGTTTTGTCCGCTGGCATTGGTGTGGTTGTAGACCACGTCCATCACCACGCGCAGCCCGGTTTGATTGAGGGATTGCACCATCTCACGGAATTCCAGGATGCGCGTGGTGTCATCTGGATCTGTGGCATAACTGCCTTCGGGCGTCGTGTAATGCAGTGGGTCATAGCCCCAGTTGAATCCATCAAAGTCTATGATGGCGCTGACTGCCTTGGATTGTTCCTCGGAGTCCGGCGGCAGCGAAGCAAGCCTGTTTTCATTAAGTCTCTGCCAGGTGGATTTATCTTCATTAATGCTGGCGATATCGAAGGCCGGCAGCAAATGAATGTGCGTCAGGCCCGCCTGTGCCAGCGCCTCGAGATGTTTCATCCCATTTGAGTCTGTGACCGTGAACGCTTTATAGGTGCCGCGCTGCCCATCCGGAACGGTCTGGTCATGGATACTGAAGTCGCGGATATGAAGTTCATATAGGACAATGTCTTCCGGCGCGGCGAGGGCTGGCTTTTTGAGCGCATCCCAGCCTTCCGGTTTGAGATCTGCCTCTTTCAGGTCCACGATCTGGCTGAACTTGCTATTCGTAGAAAGGCTCAACGAATACGGGTCTGTCACGAGATTCGTTTCGATTTCCCCGGTGGAAGGCACGTAGACATCCACCTGGTAAAGGTAGTACCGACCTTTCCAGCTGGCGTCACCTGTGATGCTCCAGACGCCGGTCGCCGGGTCAAACTCCATCGGCAGCTCAGCGATATCGTTCGTGGTGGGTGTATTCCCTGCGAGCAGGAGGGCGACGTTTTGCGCGGTCGGCGCCCAGACTCGTAAAGTGGGCGTCTCACCCTCAAAGGTCACACCCAGCGGACCATCATACGGATACAGGTCATCGAGCACGCCGGGGATCTGTACACCGGTCGCATCTACAGCGCGTCCATCCAGGTTCCGCGCAATCGCGGCGACCTGTCCCTTCAGGATTTGAGCGAGCAGCTGGGGCTCGGCTTCTGTAACCCGGAATACAGCATACTCACGCAAGTGCGGATACTTCTGCAGGGTATACACATCAGGCTTCTCGGAGACCCAGGACAGACGTACTTCGCTTCCGTTCTGGATTCCCTCCGGGCTGATCTTGAGCGCGCCGTCCGGAGAATAGACCAGAGCGTACGTCAGGTTCCCGCCGCCGCTGATCTTCCAAAGGAGTGTGTCCCGGTTGATCCATACCGCGCGCTGCTTGGTCAGGTTCCCCACCGGCGCGCCTGTGGTGCCGATCGAAGTTTGATTCTTCATGGCATCATATCCAAAATAAATGACATCCCCATCCTCCAGAACCGTAAATTGCTGAGGCTCGCCGATGACCTGGCTTGCATCTTCATTCAGTGTAAAGGTGACGTTGTAGGTTCCTGCGTTCAAGCCACCAGTCAGCACGCCATAGCTGCCATCCCCTTCCGGGTCCTGCAGCCAGGTGCGCAGGCAGGTCGGGTCGTTATCCTCAAAGCAGCCGAGCTGAGTCTGGAAGCTACCCATCGCCACCACGATCGGTGAGTTGAAATTATCGGTGATCCAGTGAGTCTTGTGGTCGTAATAGAACTTGACCTGTGTGGGCTCCTCCACAACCAGGGGAATATCGGGTCCGCCGGCTGCCGCATTGGCGCCATAGTTTTCATCCCAGCTGCCGTTGAGCGCAACCTTGTAACGCGGACCCTTCTTATCGGCGTCGTTGGCGGGCTGGATCTCATAGACCCCCTGCCAGACATCGTCTTCTTCATCGTAGGCTAGCATCGTGTTTTCGCACTCCGGCTGCCATTCGCCGGGGCAACCCAGCTCATCCTGGTGCGTCCCGGGAATGTTCACGGCCTCGGGATTTTCATCGGATTGGGCTTGCGAAACAGCTGCAGACCACGGCGAGAACAACGAAAAGATGATTACGCAAATGGTAATAGCGCTGGAAATCATTTTTTGCATTAGTGAATCTCCGCTCCGGTTGTATCACAATTCAACAGGAAATACATAGTGCCTTCCACGCTGGTGATGCCGCCCCGATCCCAGAGGTCCAATACGGGATGAAGCTCAGGTGTTGTAAGATCTGTACGAGATCATCCTTTCTCAACCCGAGTCGGAATCGGAAGAACATCCTCATGGACTGATGACAGCATGGATTTCTGCACGTAGTACAATTCACCCGCAACTTATTACCGCCTGTCTCATTTGTAATTGAAGTTTTTAAACGGATTTGCATGTTGAGGCACTTACGCGGCACTCTGCAAGGTCTGGAGTTCATCAGGAAGATATGACTACGAAACGCATAGCAGTTCTTACAAGCGGAGGGGATGCACAGGGGATGAATGCCGCTGTCCGCGCGGTGGTTCGCACCGCATTGGATAAGGGGGCGGAGGTGTACGCGATCTATGAAGGATATCAGGGGCTCGTGGAAGGCGGAGCCCGTATTCATAAAATGGATTGGGATTCCGTCGGCGGCATTTTACAGCAGGGAGGAACGATCATTGGCACGGCGCGCAGTGAGGAATTCCGCACACGGGAGGGGCGCCGGTCCGCCGCCCTGAACCTCGTGCGGCTTGGCATCGATGGCTTGATCGTGATCGGCGGTGATGGTTCCCTCACGGGCGCCAATTTATTTCGTCAGGAATGGCCATCGCTGCTTTCCGAGCTTGTTCAGAATGGGGAGATCGATTCGGAAACTTCTGCGAAGTACCCCAACCTCGTGATCGTTGGCATGGTGGGTTCCATCGATAATGATTTCTCCGGCAGCGAAATGACGATCGGCGCCGATAGCGCCCTGCATCGCATTACCGCTGCCGTGGACGCCATTACCAGCACGGCAGCCAGTCACCAGCGTACGTTCATCGTCAAGGTCATGGGGCGCAACTGCGGGTACCTTGCCCTGTATGGCGCTCTGGCAACCGGCGCAGACTGGGTGCTGATCCCTGAGGCACCGCCCAACGTGGATAACTGGCAGGAGGTGATGCTCGACCGCCTCCGAGCCGGAACCAAAGCGGGACGCCGCGACCATATCGTGATCATGGCGGAAGGCGCCCAGGACCGGTATGGCAATTACATCGGTTCGAGCGATGTCCAGCGGGTACTGGAGGATGGACTGGGCGAGGAAGTGCGCACGACCGTGCTCGGACACGTTCAGCGCGGTGGGCGTCCCAGCGCCTATGACCGCAATCTCGCCACTCTACTCGGGTATGAGGCAGTCATTGCTGTCCTCGAAGCAAAGCCTGAAGAGGAAGCGGTGGTGGTGGGGACAAGGGCAAACCGCATCATCCGTCTGCCGTTGATGGAATGTGTGGAACGCACTCGCCAGGTCGCGGAAGCGATCAAAGCCCGGGATTATGAAAAGGCCATGTCGCTGCGCAGCTCGAGCTTCAACCATTCCTTCCGCACGTTGAAGACCATGGTACGGGCGCTGCCGCATCCGCCTGAGCCCGGACAGAAACGATTCCGCATTGCCGTGTTGAATGCCGGCGCTCCAGCTCCCGGGATGAATACGGCAGTGCGCGCCACCGTCCGCCTGGGACTCGATCAGGGTCACATCATGCTGGCAGCCAACAACGGCTTCGAGGGTCTGGCAGACGGGGAAGTGAAGGAAATGGAATGGACCAGCGTCAACGGCTGGGCGTCGGTCGGCGGCTCCGTGCTGGGGACCAGCCGTAAGGTGCCCAAGGGCAAGGACATGTACGCCATCGCCCGCACGATTGAGAATCATCATATCGAAGCGCTGCTCGTGATCGGCGGCTGGAATGCCTACGAGGGCGTCTACAATATGATGAATGAGCGTGCGAATTTCCCGGCGTTCAATATTCCCATCGTGTGCCTGCCTGCCTCCATCAATAACAACCTGCCCGGCTCTGAATTCAGCATCGGCGCCGATACGGCATTGAACAACATCGTCGAAGCAATCGATAAGATCAAACAATCTGCCGTTGCCACGCGGCGCTGTTTTGTGGTCGAGGTGATGGGACATTGGTGCGGCTACCTGGCGCTCATGGGTGCCCTCGCAACTGGCGCGGAACGTTTTTACCTGCCGGAAGAGGGCATTACCCTGAAGCAATTGCAGGAAGACGTAACCATGCTGAGCCATGGCTTCAACCTTGGCAAACGCCTGGGGCTGGTCATCCGCAATGAAGATGCAAATCTCATCTATTCCACAGATTTTATCTGTTCACTCTTCGAGGAAGAAGGCAGGGATGTGTTCGATGTGCGTCCTGCAATCCTTGGACATCTGCAGCAGGGCGGCGATCCATCCCCGTTTGACCGCATTCAGGCGACACGCCTGGCAAGGCTGTGCCTCGAGCATTTGATCGATCAGTGCAGCCAGGGCGATACCACCAACTGCTTCATCGGCCTGCAAAATGGAAAGTTCATCTTTCACGACATGCGTGATTTCGACCGCATTGGCGACCTGAAGTTTCAACGACCCCGCGATCAGTGGTGGCTGCAGCTCAGGACCATTGCGAACATTATGGCGAAACAGGCGCCTGAAGCGTAAAAGTAAAAGCCCCGAAATCATTCGGGACTTTTTTGAATAGCCTAAAAATATTGTTCAGGCGGTAATTGTACTGCCGCCCGCAGTGCAAGGGCGGGCATATCTTAAGCCTTTTCCACCGGAAACTGGATCTCCGTCGTCGAGTCAGACAGCTCACTCTTGTCGTGCCGGATGTAGATCTCGCGGTAGGGGCCCATGATCCGGTACCCGTTGGAATCGATCCAATCGAGCAGCGCCGCGTGACCCTGCGTGAAATCTTCGAATTCTCCGTGGTGGACGACCGCCGCCACCTGCGTGGATGGCAGCTCATACACCCTGACCCGGTCCGTCCCGTGCAACGGACGGTCGATCGGCACAACCGCTTCAGCATCCTCGTTTTCATACACATCCGCCGGGCTGTGCCACAGAGCGAAGCACGGACCGGTATCCTTCGCACCCTGCTTCTGAACATATTCATAGACTTCCCTGTAGGCCGGTCCCAGAATCTGCGGCACCTGGTCGTTGGTCGGGATCGTAACACGCCGGGAAGCAACCAGCATGTCGGGAGTGTTTTTCAGAACAACATCATACTTGGGCATTTTATCCTCCAATTCGATTTGCCTCAGCCGGGCTTCGATTCGCCGCAGGCGCTCCTGCTCATCGACTAGACGCTTCTCCACTTCCTTCCGCTGCATGGTCAGCATCCTGCGTAATTGCCCGGGTGTGAGACCATCGGCAAGCATGAGCCTGATCTGGTCCAGAGCAAAGCCGAGGTCCTTAAGTGCCAGGATGCGGTTCAAGCGTGGGAGCTGGTCCGCGGAGTAGAAGCGATAGCCGGTAAAGGTATCCACTCGGACGGGTTTCAGCAGATCTATTTCATCGTAGTAGCGCAGGGTCACCACCGACACCTGGCTGAGGCGGGCAAAATCACCAATCTTGATCATACGACTCCTCCGCGCGCACGGATGCTGGTACTATACACCTTCAGGTTACCTGAGAGTCAAGAGTGGACGTAACCGAAGATCAGCCTGGTAAACGATTGGAACGCGAAGTGCGATCGCTGGCAACGGCAGGCTAAGAAAAAAGAGCGACCGAAAATGGTCGCTCTTTGTGGCTATGCAAAGTCTGGCTGTAAACTATTTGCGATAGGCAACATTGATGTTATATCTCGCTGCCTTGAAGTATTCCTTCGCAAACGCCGCCACCTCCTCAGGTTCATACGGCGCGCAGCTGAACACATCCAGATAGATCGCGCAGCTTGCATCTGCGAAGTGCGCTGAGATCAGGGAGGTCTCGATCAACTGGGTCATGCTAAATCCGGTCACACGCGGATCATCGCCGAAGAACACAACTTGTGTTTCCCCGTAGCGCCGCATCTTGATGCGATCGCACAGGATCCTGACAAACTCACGGATCGCTTCTGCATTTTGCATCAACCCCAGGTCACATTCGTACAAGTCGATACTGGAGGAAACACCCCAGAATTCCGTTGAACCGCTCATTCGTTATACTTTCCTTTCCATTCAATTTAATCCATGGCTTGCATAAACATTATGCAAACGACGTGTGAGTATATCAGCTTTCACACACATATCCATGATTTATTTCTATTAATAAAGATTCAATTTCAAGATCCATTCAATGTGATTTGCATTACAGCTCCGCATGCTCTAGCTGCTTCAGCTCCCCGTCCTTCCGCGAAGAGTTTCGGCCTGAATTTGGTAGAATCATTCCATTGTGTTCTCTACTATCAAGGCTATGCAGCAAGAAAGACAGAACGTCATTGGCGTTTTCATAGGCAGCATCAGGCGTTTCCAGGGGCCACTGTGACTCGCAATCGATTCCTTCTGAGCTCCATATCCGTTGTCCTCGTCCTCCTGATCGTTTCCGGATTGGTTCTTTGGCGAGAAAGACAGAGAAACCAGGCGCGTGTGGACCAACGCTTTCCCATACAGGGATTGAAGTATTGCAGCTCCAGCCCGGTCACGCCGTGCGTGGTGTCGTTTAGCCAGGACGCCGATGGGAACATGCTGGTGAGCTTTCTGACCGACGGCGCTTTTTACCCTGACTTTTACCTGAAAATCAAGGCAGGCGAAGAGGAACACATCTATGTGTGTGAAAAGGTGAATACCTTTGCAACCAGCGTATATTGTACCGGGAAGGCCATGCCTGTCGGAGTGGTACTGCAATTTTTCATCATTTCCCTGAAGGAGGATGTCCTTCTCGCGCAGGGAAACTTTCCCATCATCGGCATGGCCCTTGCCGCCCCGGGTATTTTTGCGCCGCCAACACCCACAACCGGACCGACAGCAGTCTTCACATCTGTGACACCGGAGATACCTGAGACGCCTGAGAGCACGCCGAGTCCATCCTATCCATCCTATCCAGGTCGCCAGCCTTAACAAAGCATCTCGTGAACGTACTCTCCGATATCTTCTCCGTACTCACGAATCACTGGCCCCTCGTCGCTGGCATGCTATTGATCATGCTCCTCAGCCAGCTGCTGGTCGGGTCCGCGCTTCGTATGATTTTCTGCGACCGGCTGGCTTCCGAGGACTACTTTGCGCTGAGTGCCGCCGGTTGGATGCTGCCCCTATCCCTGGCGTCCGTGCTCTGGCTGATGTTGGGAGCGTGGCTGCCAGGACAGGCTGTCGCTCTGCTCCTGGTGCTACTCACCGGGATCCTGAGCGTTGTGCTTTTTCTGCGAGCCCGGCAAGAACCTGTACCGGCATCGAAAGCAATCCTGTGGGTACTCCTCCTGTTGTTTAGTGCGTCTATTTTTTTAAGACTTGCTTTTGTCTCCAAAGTCATCATTCCCCTGTACTTCGACTCGGCTCAACACTACTTCATCACCAAGGCTCTGATCCGCAGCCTTGCTTCGCATGCAAGCCCGTTATTAAACCCACCCACAGGCACGTATTATCACAATGGCTTTCATTTCCTGATCGCATGGATGTCAACCATCCTGCGGGCGGATATTCTGGATGCCATCCTGATCCTGGGGCAGGTGATCGTCGCAGCGCTGCCTCTATCGATGTTTTCAATCATCAAGCAGGAGACTAAATCCGGCGCTGCTGCGATTTTCGCGGTGCTCCTCGCTGCCTTCGGGTGGTATATGCCCGCTTATGCAGTCAACTGGGGCAAGTATCCCGCGTTGACCAGCCTGCCGCTGATCACGTTTGTGATGAGCCTGGCCTATCTATTCGTGCGGTACAGGCATACTTTAACCCGTCGGCAATACCTCGGGTTGAATGGTATTCTGTTTTTGGGGATCATCGTCACGATCCTCTTCCACAGCCGGGCACTGGTTGTTCTTGGGATCCTCGCTCTCGCCTGGGTCATCGCAACCGCGTGGCAAAGACTGGCGAGGCGGATACGCCTGATCACTTTTCTTGTGATCCTGATTGGCATCGTCCTGATCATCATGTTCCTCCGGACAAAAGATGTCTTCGGTTTGCTATTCGACCCGTACTGGACAAAGGGTTCGATGGTCACCCTGGTCGTTTTGGTATTAGCCCTCTTTGCGCAATGGCGCTACCCCAGGCTGGCATTTGCATCCATTCTCGTCGTCCTTTTACTCTTTGGCGGCCTCTTGATACCGGTCAATGTGCCGGGCTACGGAAATTTGACTCTGCTGGACCGGCCCTTCGTCGAAATGATCCTGTATCTTCCGTTATCCTTATTAGGAGGAGCGGGCCTGGCGGGGTTGGAAAAAAGCCTGCAGGATTTAATCGCCAGATGGCCTGCAAGACGTTTTTCGTCGGCTCAATACCTCAGCAGTGTATTCATCGTGCTGCTCTTAGTTAACGCTTTCGCCAACTACAATATTTATCCGGCAGATTGCTGCAGTATCGTCGGCAGGGACGATCTGGTCGCGATCGATTGGATGGATAAAAATCTCCCACCCGAGGCCCGCATCGCCATCTCCTCCACCGAACTGCACGTGTTGGACACAAACGCGCCCCATGGGGCGGCGGGCGGAGATGCAGGCGCGTGGATCACGCCCCTGACAGATCGTGTAACCCTTCCCCTGCCCTATCAATCTGACTTCAGCCAGCAGCCAATATTCAACACTCTTTGCAAATTTGGGGCCGGTTATCTCTATGTAGGGGAAATCGGCGCCAGCTTTAATATTGGATCCATTTCTGCTTATCCGGACCGCTACCGGATCCTATTATCCATGCCAAAGGCAAAGGTCTACCAGGTGACGGGGTGTGCCCAACCGCAGTGAAAGCCATTCCATGAGATCCTCTCCCACTCGCAAAGCTTTCCTATCCATATGTTCACTGTTCATCCTGCTTGCCTGTCAGGTATCCAGCGCTCCCGGGTTGACCTTCGTTATGCCGAGCGCTTCACCGACGCTCACGCTGACCCAAACGGCTACTGCAACGCTGACGCCGAGTTTAACCGCAACAGCTACACTGACTCTAACCGCTACCCAGACGGAAACACCCACGCCCATGCTGACGCCGACCTCGGCGCCCGCCGCGCGTCGCGTCGTGATCGTCTCCATCGATGGGCTGCGCCCGGACGCGATCCTGCCAGCGCCCATGACCAATCTGATCACGCTGATGCAAAGCGGAGCATTTTCCCTGGGAGCGCAAACGGTGTTCCCCAGCGTTACACTGGTTGCGCACTCGTCCATGCTCGGCGGGGTATGCCCATCAAAGCACGGTGTGCTGTGGAATGAGTACCTCCCCGAACGTGGCTATGCCCGGGGCATCGACCTGTTCGATCTGGCGCACGGGGCCGGTCTGGAGACGATCATGTATGTGGGCAAAGAAAAAATGCGTCAGATCACCGAGCCATCGAGTCTGGATAAATTTATTTACATCGATGACAGCGATACAGCGCTCATGGGCAGTGTGGTCGCAAACTTCCCCCAGGACTTTGGCGTACTCTTCATCCATCTCCTCGCCACAGACCTGGCAGGGCATGATGCAGGCTGGATGTCACCCTACCAGTTCAGCATCATCCGCCAGGCGGATGCCGCGCTGGGGATACTTCTGGCAGAGCTGGATGCCAGGAATTTGCGTGGCGAAACCTTGATTATCGTCACCTCCGACCACGGCGGGCTGGGAGGCGGGCATGGGACGGATGCTCGCGAGAACATGACCATCCCATGGATCGCAGCAGGACCGGGCATCCAGCCAAAGACTCTGATGACCCGTATCCACACCATGGACACGGCCGCCACCGCAGCCTTTGTCCTCGGCCTGCCCATCCCCGCCGATTGGGATGGGGTACCAGTCTATGAAGCGTTTGGGTTGCCCGTGGAGAGACAATCTGCAGACTGTCCAACGGAAGTTCTTGCTCCCTAGAATACTCTCTGGCACTACTAACGAAAGCGCCGCTGGTATCAGCGGCAGTACGTCAGACTATCGAAGGATTGTAATTATGGCCGGGCTGGACGCAAATCAAGCTGTATATTCTCGCGCAGGTCCCTGAAAAAGAGAGGCGGTAATTTGATAGGAACAAATTCTGTGGCAGTGCCGATCTGGTCGATGGGAATGTAATAGAGCTGGGTTTCGCTCCGGTCACCGCGCCGCGCATCCTGAAAGACTAGAAGGATGTGTGTGCTATCCGGGCTGAAGACGGCATTGCCATAACAACACACCCCGTCCACCGGATTCAATTTGCGGGCGCTCGACGTGGACATATCATACAGGTACAGCTCACCATAATTCTTGTTGTGAATAAACGTATTGAATAGGAATTGTTGATAACCGTCCCAGTCATACGACGGCAGGATGGGATATCGTTCATAACCCTCAGGGACAAAACGACCGGCGGGAAACTCATCCGAGATCAAGGTTGCGACATCCCCACAGCGCTGCTGGTTCACTTCGATCACGCGGATCGTATCCCCGATGCGGTTGCCCACCATACTCTGGTAGCGGATCGCCAGCCGGTTCCCATCGGCAGACCATTGCGCGTCCTTCACATCCACGTCGGCGTAATCCAAGCAAAGGTCTGGGCGGCTTTGAAGCTCGAAGGTCGAGGTGGCGTCGAAAAGGGAAGGACGATCAAAGGGCAGCACCAGCAAACGATACGCAATGCTGATGGCAGCCATTCCATCCGTGGAGACGCGAAAGCCTGCAAACCGGGGATCGTTGAAACAACCCTGCTGCTGCGGCTCCTTTTCCACGCTTTCCATATTGATCCGGTAAACACACTTGCCCTCCACATACAGAAGCTCCCTGCCCTGGTACCACTGCAAATCGAATTTGGGGACGCCGGTCTGGGTGAGAGCCTCGATTTCACTGCCATCGATATTCATCACATAGATCTCGTTGTTCGCCGTCAGCGCGATCTTGTCTGCGCCGCCAATGCCAGGGTCAATGAGCACTGGCGGTACCGTTGTTTCGGTGGGCAGCGGTATCTGTGAAGCGGTTGGCAGAGGTGGGCTTGTCGGGGTAAAAGGAGCGGAGGTTGCGGTGGCAGGCTCCGGCGTAGGACTGACCGGGGGGACAATTCGCGGAATTCTCCAGACGGCGAAGATGACAAGGACCATGGCGAGGAGCCCGCCGAACATCCAGGCACGCCGCACAGGCCGGCGACGTGGCTGGGAAGGCGGTGATGGGGGAATCGTCAATTCCTCGACGTTTGTTTTTAGAAACAGGGCAATCGGTGCACCGAGGCTGACATCCGGCGGCAGCGGCTCGGCGAGGGTGGCAATAAATGCATCGGCAAGCTCGGCGCCAGAGGCATAACGCTTCTCGCGCTCCTTGGCGAGGACTTTATCGAGGATTGGTTCGAGGCCCGGGGGTAGATTGGGGTTGATCTCACGGATGTGCGGCGCCGGCTCGGTGGCGTGCTTATACGCCATCCCCAGCGGCGTAGTGGCTTCGAACGGCGTCTTGCCGCTCAGCATCTCGAACAGGATCACGCCCAGGGAATAGATATCGCTGCGCGCGTCGACCGGTTCGCCCCTTGCCTGTTCGGGACTCATATGCGTGGGCGTGCCGATGATCCCGGAGCTGGTCAGGCGGGCAGCGCCCTGGGTGAATTTGGCGATGCCAAAATCGGAGATGTAGGCGTTGTCATATTCATCAAAGAGGATGTTGCCCGGTTTCAGGTCACGGTGGATGATTCCCTTGCTGTGAGCATAATCGAGGGCGGCGGCGAGACGCTGCAGGATGTGACCGATCTCGGCCAGAGAGAGGGTTCCGCGCTGGATGCGTTCGGTGAGTGAACCGCCTGCCATATAGCGCATCACAAAGAACAACTGGTCGCGGTCACGCCCCACATCATAGACCGGGACGATCGCGGCATGTTCGAGCCTGGCGATGATCTTGGTCTCGCGCTCTAAGCGTTCACGCGTCTGCAGCTCGTTGAGCGACTCCCGGTTCAGGATCTTGAGCGCTACTTCCCGTTCGAACATGGGATCGTAGGCGTGGTAAACCGTTGCCATCCCTCCTCGCCCCAGTTCCTCACGAAGCTCGTATCGACTGAATTTCTCTGCAATCATGCCTGCGTTATAACTTCCTTTTCCTTAGCCAGGTGTAAGTATAACGAGCGATGAGGCTTGCCTGTAATGCATTTGAATTACAGAAATTCGATGTCTCAAACGAAACAATCGATGCGTCATGCGGATCTATGCGACGAGTCTTAACGGGCGACGCTCACCGCATTCTTTGTCGACTTTGCTTTGTAGAGAGCGTCGTCCGCTTTGTTCAGAATCTCATCTGCGAGACTGGTCTGATTTCCACAGGCGATGCCGATCGAAACCGTAATATGAAACCTGGCATTCCCCTGATTGTATTCTACGCGGGCAATCGCAGACCGGATGCGCTCTGCAAGGATCTCTGCCTCGCAGGGACCCGGCACGATGACCAGAAATTCCTCGCCGCCCCAGCGGCCCACCAGGTCCTGTTTGCGGATCATGGATTGGAACAGGCTGGCGGTGCGAACCAGGACCTCGTCTCCCACGGCATGACCCCAGCGATCGTTCACCTTTTTGAAGTCATCGATGTCGATCAGCAGGATGGAAAACTCACCATTGTGCCTTTGTGCCCGGGAGAGCTCCTTCTCGAGGAAAGCCTGCGTCGCCCGCCGGTTCGGGATACGTGTCAGAACATCGATCGTGGCGATCTCCATCAAGTCGTTGCGCAGGCGATGGCTTACCATCAACACAAAACCTATGGTCCAGAAGAAACTGACCGCAAAGGAAAGCAGATAGGTGGCAGATTGAGCCGGAGTCAGGTTGAAGGTCTCCTGCGGAGGCGCCAGAACAATGCTGATCGTGCGGAGGAGGAGGAAAAATCCGTGAATGAGAAAAGAGACCAGCATCAACCTCGCGCTGAAGCGAAGCGATGTCTTTTGGATGCGCCAGAGCTGGTGGATCAGAATCAAAGCCATGGAAAACGAACCCAGCGAAAAAGCGATCATGCGTCTTCGAATGTCGTCATCCCAATACGTAAAGTAGGCGAGGAACACCAGTACGGTTGTGATCACCCCAATGATGAGCGTCCGGTTGTAGCGCAATCCAGTGAACTGGCTGAGGGCGATGTAAAACAGAGCCGGACCCACCAGAAGCAGGATATTGGAAAGAATGATGGTCAGGAATTCAGGCAGAAGGGCTGCAAACATGCGCAGGATTAACCCCACTGTGACGCAAAGATTCGCCAGCAGTGCCGCGCCGACCCCTTGATATTGTTTTAGCTCACGGATCAGGAACGCCTGCGCCCCGATCGCCATCGCCTGGACAAAAAACGTCAGGGCGACAAACAGAGCCACCGTTCGTACATCGAACTGGAACTGGATCTCCATTAGACACCTTTGTCTATACATAATATCGTATAGAGCAGTACAGGTGTAGAGGGGAAATTCTCGAAAGGGGAAAGTTACCCTACTTACCCTGCTTCTCGCCTGCCGAACAAACCGATTATTTAGCAGTGTATTTAGTTGTTAATAGGTTCGTAAGACTTTCGCAAGACTTTTCAAAGCGTCCGTTCATGTTTGCGTTTTAGACTGAGTCCGTATCGCAGAACCCGATCCGTCTGGTGTGCTGGGGGAACATCACCAGATGACAATTCTCACTCTAGTAAATAAAAGGAGTAAACGAATGAAACGAAAATCAGCTTTGCTTTTCATCGTCGTACTCATCGCACTCGCAACGACCACCCCTGCTTCGGCGGGACGCGGCAACGAGACCCCAGGGGTGGTGTACGTCACCAGCCAGGGACTGTACTATGACACGTTCGTCGTAAAAGACCCCCTGCCTTTCGAGGGTCGATTCCAGCAGATCGTGAACGGCACCACGGAATTTGGCCCCGGCGACCCCGGCTATCTGGGCGGACGCTGGTGGGAGGACACGAACATGAACGGGGTGATGGACCCGGACGATCACTACTTCCTCTGCCCGCTACTGGGACCGGGACGCCCTACCCCGTAACGATCATCTACAGCCATCAGTAAGTAAGCTAGAAAAGAGCTCCGAGATGCTTTGCAATCTCGGAGCTCTTTTCTATTCCCTGGATATTTGGGGGTATAACATCTCCATGAAGTTTCCACAGGATTTACTTCGTTTTTTATATTGGATTTTCTTCAAGCCTTTCTCTCTTCAGACATGGATCAGCCGGCTCGATCCAGCTATGCGGAACACGGCTAGTCTCATGACGAACTCGCGAAATCCATCAGCACAGCCCTTTAGATATCTGGCATTGTTTTACGTGCTGGTCATGCCCTGGTCTCTAGCAATAGGGACAGGATTTCTGTTGACCTCCCTGGGCATGGACGTGAACTGGCTCAGGCTGATATATACCCTGTTGGCTGTGATGGCACTGAGCCTGACCTTCAGCGTCGATTTCTGCATCGCCTTTTTATTGCCATTCAGCATCGCCGTTGCGATCTGGAGCAGCACGTCCTTTACAGGGACCTTGGGTATCTTCTTCAGTTTCATGCTGGGTACGGCATATGGACTGGGTGGGAACAGCGCCAGGTGGGGGTTGACTGCTGGTCTGGTCTACGGCATATTGCTCAGCATCGTCCTTGGCCCCCTGAGCGGACTCTCCATCAGCGCGGCATTTCTTATCGGGTATTTCCGGATCCTCTTCTACATCGTGGAAGCTCCCCTGTCATGGATCCTGGGGAACCTTGCTCGCGACGGAGAGGCGGTCAAGCTGTGGAGGTTCCATCCCGTCGTGTGGGACGAAGTGATCTGGTTCCCGCTGCCGGGGTTGGATCAGCACTTACTGGCCCTCGAGAGGCGGAATACATACGCCGCCGAGGCCGCAATGCACCACGTGCAGGAATCGTTCGGGCAACGCGGGGCAGTGGAGAAGGTTTTGAAAAGGGAACGTGACTTTTAAGATCCACGAGAAAGAGACGGACCCAGGTACTTGAATACGAGCCCGCATTGTTGTATAGTATTACATAATTGGTAATGCCTTAGCGGTTTGGAGGGATGTGTGGCATTCATGAGGAGTGTGACACAGGGGGAACAGAAGTGGCCCGAGTCGATAGACTTCGACCGTCGTGGAAATTTGTATTTTACAGATCACGACGAGAAAGCTTTATTCCGAATCAAACGAAATCAGGATGGGACCCTGGCAGACAGTACTGAGAGGCTGCTCTACGGGTTTCGGCATGCAGGGGGGATCAGCATCGATCGGGACAAAGATATTCTTTACCTGGGCGCCAGGGTCAAGAGGGATGGGGGCATCCTCTGCATCCCGCTGAAATTGCTCGCTCAGCACAGGAGTACCCCATATTCCTCGTTTCGGGAGGAGTTTCTTGCAAACCATCCCCAGCACCTGGAGAGGATGGATACGGATCGAGACAGGAAAAAGGCTTCACCCTCCCAACCGAACGGTGTCGTTTACGATCCCAGCACCGGTACCATCTTCTATACTCACTCCAATATCGTGCGCGGGTGGTTGGGCTTCAAGGGGTTTCTTGGCAACACAGAGAATTCACTTCGAAGGGCATTGCGGAGTCCGAACGGTATCGATATCGATCCTACCAGGAAAGACACCCTGGTCATTTCCCTTTTCTGGAAGAACTGCATCCTCCGTCTGGACACGACCAACGGGGCGGCAATCAAAAGTCCTGTGTTTGGAAAGGGGCTGGATGGGTTACTTTGCCTGGAAAATGGTGATGTCATTGCGACATCCTTTGGATCGGGGGAGATATTTCATCTTTCTTGGGACGGCAGCAAGTACGTGCACCCGACCGTGCTCCAAAATGGACTGGATTGTCCAACAGACATCGCGATTGGACCGTCTGCCAGCGGCAGTGGTGAATCTCTCTATGTCACTACGACCAAAGGACTTGTGCGTTCCTGGTTCGGGGGTGGGGAAATCCTGGAAATCCCAAAAATCCGGGAGTTGATCCGTTAAAAGTAATGTAAGCCAAAGGAGGAAACGGCGATGAAGGAGAATAAGACAGTCAACCTGGTTTTGGAAGGTGGAGGAGTGAAAGGCATAGGCCTGGTGGGCGCCATCACAGAGCTGGAAGATCAAGGCTATTCCTGGAATTACATCGGCGGGACATCCGCAGGGGCTATTGTTGCCACTCTACTTGCCGTTGGCTATACAGGCAAGGAATTGTACAAGATCATCACTGAACTCGATCTTACTGAGATCATGGATGATGTCTCTGTTAAAGAAGATTTCTTTAAGGTGGAACAGCTGGTGTGGCCGTCAGTCAAGAAGAAGCGAATTCTTCTGGGCTTGTTGCTATTGTTACTCAAACCGATCCGAACCCTACGCTTATTTTTACGGCTGAAGCGAAATCATGGTCTCTTTAACGGCGAGTACATCGTGACCAAGGTTCGGGAATTAATCTACCAAAAGACACACAAGGAGTGCTACACATTTGCCGACCTGGCTAGCGAAAACGGCGGCGATGAATCCAAGTTGAGCCTGATGGTCACAGATATTACTAACGGCAGGCTGCTGATCCTGCCGCGCGACCTTAAGGACAAACTAAATAAGTTGCCCGAAGAAACAGAAATCGTAGAGGCCATGCGTATGAGCATGAGCTTTCCATTATTTTTCAAACCCAAAGAAGTTTCCGTTCCACAGGCGAAGCCCATAGTATTAATGGATGGCGGCATATTAAGTAATTTTCCCTTCTGGTATATCGAGGGTTTGGAGGAAGAGCGCAGGAAGCCACATCCAACCGTGGGAGTTTTGCTGGACGAAGGTCCACGAAATGGGATCAAAGATCTTTCAGGCATTATCGAGGCAATACTGTACACAATGATCTCCCCCCTGGACCGTATGGGACATCGCGCACTGAACGATCACATTGTCAGGGTAAATACCCAAACGGAAAAGGCAGGAGTGAACGATGAAATTTCTACCTTCGCCTTTAACCTGCCATCGACCGATAAAGTTAACCTTTATAACAATGGACGGACGGCTGCCCAGGAGTGGATCCAAAAATTTGAGAAGGAAATTCTGAAGAAAGAACCCGTCGAGGAAAAGATGAAAAAATGGCCCCGTCAGGAAGGCACGAGCTCAGCGGCCTAATTTGCAGGATCGTACATACACATATTCCAATGAAAAAAAGTCCAGCCTGTCACAGTCAGGCTGGACTTCATCACTTAAGATAAAGACGCACGTGCGGGGACTCAGGGAGTGCGTAAAATCGATGACAAACAAGAGAATGTCACCCTGAGCCATTCGACCAGCGCAGGATAAACTCAGTGAAGGGAGTGAAGAATGACAGGATGTTTCCGTTGTTAGGCACTCCTGCTTTACCGAGTTCATTTGAAAGCAACGTATAATATCCAGATCGCCAAGAAGGAGCCTAAAGGAGAATTCCATGGAAACCTATCGCTGTCCCCGCTGCAATGAACCGATGGATGAAGGTCATATAAGTCTGAGCGGATCCAACGCCGGGTATGTGTCCAATAAACAGACCGGGATGCTCAGAAAAGCGGCGCCCATTCGAAAGGCACGCGGCTGCCCGAACTGTGGCTATGTGGAGCTCTACGTGGAACCTAAAGAGCTGAAGCAAAATATTTCTTGAATAGTATAGTACCTGGAGACAGGAGCGCCTCGCCCGAAGGGGTCGCTCTGTTTGTTGAAGAATGTCTCCCATCCTGGTTCCTCTTACCTTCTTCTTGGATCTTCTTGGATGACAAAGCATCCTGTACAGATCCTATACACATCCCATACACATCCTATACAGTTTTGAAAAGGAATATTTATCGAAGATGAAAACCTTTGCACATCCCCCCTACTCGTTTTGTGATGTGCAGATCCAAGCTGCACCGCGCTCTCGCCTGGTCAAAGTGTACCGTAGACGAAAAAGGAGCGACTTTACAATTCCCTTAGAGCGTTTGGCGGCAAGGGCAGGCGGAAGAGAGAATCAATAAAAAAGATGATACGTGGGAGTCTGCGCCTATCGCAGAGGCCAATGCTGCTGTGGAGGCGCGAGATCTGCGAGAAATGTGATGAAGGCAGAGATTAATGACTAGAGATACTAAAACCGCAGATGCTTAACTGTCTCGCGCTTGTTGATCAATTGCTTGAGCGAGTCGATGCCGATGCGCAGGTGCATGTCCAGGTATTTCTGCGTGACGCCCATGTCGCTCCGGGCGGTTTTGACGCCCTCTGGAGTCATCGGCTGGTCTGAGACCAGCAGCAACGCGCCCGTGGGGATCTTGTTATAGAAACCAGCGCTGAACAACGTCGCCGTTTCCATGTCGACCGCCATCACCCGGAGCAGCCGCAGATAAGACTTGAACTTCTCGTCATGCTCCCAGACCCGGCGGTTGGTGGTGTAGACCGTGCCGGTCCAGTAATCCCGTCCATGCTCCTGGATGGTGGTCGAGACGGCTTTTTGCAGGTTAAAAGCCGGCAGAGCAGGGACTTCCGGCGGGAAATAATCGGTGGAGGTGCCTTCGCCGCGGATCGCCGCGATCGGCAGGATGAGGTCGCCGAGATTGTTGTTGCGCTTGAGCCCGCCGCATTTACCGAGAAAGAGGCAGGCCTTGGGCCTCACCGCGCCCAGCAGGTCCATCACAGTGGCGGCATTGGGGCTGCCCATCCGAAAATTGATCAACGTGATGCCCTCCGCCGTAACAGTGGGCATGGCCTTCTCGAGACCGCGGATGGGGACTTTGTACCACTCTGAGAACCTGTGCAGGTAATCACTAAAATTGACCAACAGGATATGTTTGCCAAACTCTTTGACTGGGGTATCCGTATAGCGCGGTAGCCAGTTCTGTACGATCTCTTCTTTTGTTCTCATGGGATCTCCGGGAGTTGAGGCGGAATCTTCAGCGTCAATCTTACTTCATGTTCTTTCGCCCTGTGCCTGTGCAAAACAGATACACCGCGAAATTAACCTGCTCGCGTGAACTGGCTATACCGCCACTCCAAAGACTCTCGGCTCGGGTAGTTGCTCCTTGAGCTGGGCAAAATCAGTTTCGTGTTATGCAAACCCTTCAACCCATGCTGCAAGACAGGTCCATCTTCCTCTTCTAAAATATCTTCACGGACACGAATAACATAATCCGGCGTGACACCTAAGATGAAGCTATCGTAGGCAGCATGATGTAACTTGCAAAGAGAGATGCCATTATCAATTGTCGGTCTGCTTTCCGGTAAATTATCAGGAATAATATGGGCGGCATCAAGCAATTCTCGATGCCTCAGACGGCAAAACGCACATTGTGAACGATAAGCATCAAGAACTCTCTCTCGAAAAGCACGCTGATGCAATCTGACTTTCACCGTGACAGTCAAATACGCGTGTCTTGCATCGGATACTTCTGCAATCTGGCGGGCAGCGCTTTCCTGGGTATATTCGACAGCAGGCAAAGCATCATCCACCGCGACTTTGAACATCAGGTTGGCTGGATCATCCCCGATGATGTAAACCGGATATGTTGCCAGATATTTCCCCGGTTCAAAACCATATAAGTAAACCAAAGGGCGATTCAATTCAAAAACCTTACGAAGTCCAACGTTGTCGCGATGATTTGGGTTTTCTCCACGATACCGATAATGTAGAAATCCTTCGTTTGCAAAATAATCGTCGTCATAAGGACTATTCGGAGAAGTCGTAATAGAAAGTGGTAAATCAAGTATCTGCGGCTTGAATATTCCTTGGGGAGCAAGGAGTGGAACACGCTGACCTTGAAATTCAAAACCGTGCTGTAGTAAGCTTCTCGATAAGGCCTCCCCACGCAAATTGACCTGTTCCGTGAGCCAGTTGAATGCTGCTAAGCGAACTTGGAGGTCAATGTCCATAATAAGATTCTACATCTCTTTTCCTCAAAATGCTCCGCGTGAACCATAAGCCGAAACCGAATAAGATCAAACTAACCAGCATGGAACATCTCCAGATCGCCTATCACCTCCTCACGATCATGACCGGGCTCGCGACCCTGTCGATCGTCGTGTTTTGGGCGGTGAGAACAGGGAAACCTCACCTGCGGGATTTCAGCATCCTGTATCTGTGCGTTACGCTGGTGCACCGGGTCACTCGTTTGAGTCTCTGACCGGGTTTTCCCTCACACCCTCAGTTACAATACGTCCCAGCGTCTCACCTCCACTATTGCTTATGTTCAAAACCTTCACCACCTACTGGCGATCGTACATCATGCCCCCTCCTGCCGCACTGAACCTGGTCAGTGTGACGGGTGCATTCATCGCTTTGGGATTGGTATATGATCTTTGAGAAAGGAAATCATCTTGAAATTTGATTTTCTTAGGACGGACGATGGTGTGAAGTTGGGGTATAGCGATCAGGGCAAAGGCATACCGGTCATTCTCATGGCAGGCTACAGCGCCCCGGCGACGGCCTGGTATCGGGAGGAGAAAACTCTATTAAAGCATGGGTATCGGGTGATCGCCTTTGATCGACGATCCCATGGGAGTTCTGAGAATCCACCTCATGGACAGGATATGGCGACTCAGGGCAGAGATATCGATGCGTTGCTGCGTCATCTCCAAATCAGGAAAGCGTTTCTGATCGGGCAATCCCAGGGGCTTCCGCCATGTGGGCGTACATCTCCCAATTCGGGGCAGAGCATCTGTATGGCGTGATCAGCATCGACCAGACGCCAAAAATGATCAACGACGAGAGCTGGCCGTACGGCATGACCGGTCTAAATCAGGAAACCCGTCCGGCATTTTTCGATGCACCGCTCCCCAAGGCGAATAAGAAATCGTTGAACATGTTCCTGATCGGGCTGCTGCTGCGCGGGAGGAAATATTTGAACTTCGATCACAAGGGGACAAACCCACTCCTGTTGGATCATGCGGACGCCGATTGGCGCGAGACGATCCGGAAAACGGATGTGCCGGTCCTGTTCGTCGCCGGCGAGGAAAGTCCCTTCTGGCCCAAAGAACATGCGTCTGTGAGCGCGGCGCTCTGCCCAAAAGGCGAATCTGCGGTGATGGCAGGCACGGGTCATGCCGTCAACTGGGAATCTCCAAAGGAGTTCAATGCGATCATGCTGGATTTCCTGTCCAGGGTCAGTAAACAGGAAAAATCTCACCACGAAGGACACTAAGTGCACAAAGGGGAAAAGAAGGAAAACTTTGTGGATCTTTCTCCTTTGTGACCTCACCTGCACTTGCATGCAGGTGCAAGTGTCGTGTAGTACTTCGTGTTTAAAAACGAATCCTATTCGGAAAGGCTTACATCCATGAGCATACAACTCCATCAGGAACTCTCCCAGCTTTTGGGCGATCGTTTCACCACTTCCGATCATGAACGCCAGCAGCATGGCAAGGATGAATCTTCCCTGAGTCCCATGCCCCCAGATGCCGTCTGTTTCCCTCTCAGCACGGAGGAAGTGTCTGCCATTGTCAGGCTCTGCCGTCAAACTCGAACGCCCGTGATCCCCTTCGGAGCGGGCAGCTCGCTGGAAGGGCATATCTTTGCGCCACAGGGCGGCGTGTCGGTCGACCTTGCGCGCATGAACAAAATTCTGCGGGTCAGCGCCGATGATCTGGACTGTACCGTACAGGCCGGGGTGACCCGCCAGCAGCTTGACAAGCATCTCCGGCCCATGGGACTGTTCTTCCCGGTC
>Ga0114129_10002371_pt1 | contig 26160 bp, 23 predicted proteins | sample RhiMetdeltSRZDD1_FD_80071 | JGI IMG/M metagenome (GOLD analysis project Ga0114129, IMG submission 80071) | Populus rhizosphere microbial communities from Tennessee, USA - Rhizosphere MetaG P. deltoides SRZDD1 (version 2) (version 2) | ecosystem: Host-associated > Plants > Roots > Rhizosphere >...
ACTCGAAGGCCTGCGGGGAGGTCACCTCGTGCACGAGGTGGAGGTCGATGTAGAGGAGGCCATCGGCGACCTCGTGCGCCTTCCAGATCTTGTCGAACAGAGTCTTCGCCATTTGCTAGCTCCTCCTGAGCCCGGCGGCCACGACCGCGTAGAAGCGCGCCTCGCCGTCGCCGGGGTTCTCGAAGTGGTGCGGAAGGTCCGCGTCGAAGGTCACGGAGTCGCCCGCGTCGAGGTCGTGTATGGCGCCCCCGCAGATGAAGCGCACCGGTCCGATCTCCACGACCGCCGTCTCACGGCTGCCCGGCTCGTGCATCGGCGGGTCGTCCGGGCCGGCGGTCGATGCGCCCCCGGCAAGCGAGTGCAGTGAGACCTCGGCGCGCAGGCCCGGCAGCGGTGGGGTGAGCACCTCGTAGCGGTGCGCCGTGCCGCCGCCGCGGCGACGATCGCCGGCGCGCACGACGCTCACGCCGTCGGTCTCGTCGAGTCGCAGCAGCTGCGAGAGCGTCAGCTCGAGCCCCCCGGCAATCCGCTCGGCGAGCGCTAGCGTTGGGCTCGTCTCGCCTCGCTCGACCTGGGACAGCATCGGCGCCGACACGCCGCTGCGGTCCGCCAGGTCACGTAGTGATAGGTCCATCGCCTCACGAAGGCTTCGAATCCGACCCCCAAATGAACCGTTCATCGACACCTCGCGTACGCTATCACGTACTCCTGTATGTCATCCTGCTCGGCCTCCTGGCGGGCTGCGCCGGCGATGACGACGACAGCGCTCCGCCCACACGGACGACCGCGTTCAACCACAGCGAGCTCACGAAGCCGGCCGACAGCGGCACCCTGGACGCACACGCGTGCGGTGTGCTCTCTCGGGCGTTCGTCGCGCGCAGCCTTCGCATCCAGGCGGGCGAGCTCAAGGCCGCGCCGAACGACTCGCTCGATCTGAGCATCTGCGACTGGCACGGCGGCCGCGCGACCGCGAAGCTGATGGTGGACTCGGCGCCGCGCGCCCAGCTCCGCTACTACAACCTGCTCGCAGAGCAGCTCGAGTACTACAACGCGGATCCGGGCCTGAAGGCGCGCCAGATCAGAGGCGTGGGCGAGGACGCCGCCTACGGAGGCGCGGGCGCCTGGTGGACCCGCGCCAGGAACCAGCTCGTGGCATACGACCGCGACAAGATCCTCAAGCTGCGCGTGAACGTGCCGGGCTTCAGCGACCGCGAGGCGCAGGCCGCGGCGGTGAAGCTGGCCAAGCGTGCCGTGCGGGAGCTGCGGAGCGCCTAGCGCGACTGTCCGGTCGGGCGCACCAGCAGCTCGTTCACGCACACATGCGCGGGGCGCGTGACCGCGTGCACGATCGCCTCGGCGATGTCGTCGGCGTGCAGCACCTCGCCGATCTGCTCCCGCGCCTTGGCCGTGGCCTGGCGCACGAGCGGGTTCGTGTTGTGCCCCTGGAGCTCGGTGTCGACGAAGCCCGGCGCGACGGTCGTGACCCGGATTCCCTGGTGGAGCGCCTCCTGCCGCAGCGCCTCCGAGAAGGCGTGGACGCCGAACTTGGTCATGTTGTAGACCGCGGCGCCCGCGTCGGCGCGGCGGCCGGCCACGGACGAGAGGTTCACGACATCGCCTCCCCCGGCCCGCGCCATCAGCGGCAGGGCGGCGTGAGTGCAGTAGAGCAGCCCGAGCAGGTTCACGGCGATCATCCTGCGCCAGTCCTCGGTGTCGGCGTCCGCGACCGGCCCGAGCAGCATCACGCCCGCGTTGTTCACGAGGATGTGGAGACCGCGGAGCTCGTCGTGCGCCGCCTGGACGAAGCTGCGCGCCTGCTCCTCGTCAGAGACGTCGACCGCCAGGACGAGCGTGGGCCCGTCGATGCTCTCGGCGATCGCCTCCAGCCTGTCGGTGCGGCGCGCGCCGAGCGCCACGCTCGCACCGGCCACCGACAGGGCGCGCGCGGTGGCCTCTCCAATTCCCGACGAGGCGCCGGTCACGGCCGCCACGCGGCCTTCGAGGGGTCCGGGCATGGGGGCGGGATGCTACCCGGCGAGGCGCCGTGCCCGCAGGGCCAGCTCGAGCTCGAAGCGGGCGTCCGGATCGTCGAGGCGCGCGCCGAACAGCTCTCGCAGGCGCGCCAGGCGGTAGCGCACCGTCTGTGGGTGCACGTGCAGCGCCTTCGCGACCGCCTCCGTGCGGCCACGGTGGCGCAGCCACGCGTCGAGCGTGGAGCCGAGCCGCTCGCGGGACAGCTCCGTCTCGCCCTCGAGCGGCGCGAGCGCCGTGTCTGCCACGTCGCGGGCCAGGCGGCGGTCGACCCCGAGCAGCAGGGAGAGCTTGTGCCTCTCCGCCAGCAGTAGCCCGCCGCTGTCCTCGATGCCGCCGTCGCGCGCGAGCCGCAGCAGCTCGCGCGCCCGCGCGAAGCTCACACCGGCCTCCTGCCAGCCGACCGCCGGACCGAGCGCGGCCCTGCGCCCCCGCACCGCGGCCTCGAGCTCGCGGCGGCGCCCCGCCGCCGGCACCAGCGCCACGATGAACGGCGCCACGTGCACCACGAGTGCCTCGGGTCCGAGCCGCAGGGCGAGCCTGTCGGCCTGCTCGCCGCTCCCCTCCGCGTCGACCACGAGCGCGGCCAGGCTGCGCGGCAGGCGCCAGGCGGCGCTCGCGGCCGCCGCCTCCACGGCGGCCGGTGTGGCGGGCGGCTCCTGGACCAGCAGCGCGGCCAGCCGCTGGCGGCGGCGCTGGAGCGCGCCGGCGGCGGCGGCCTGCTCGCGCGCGTAGCCCTCGATCGACTCCGCCGACAGCTCGTCGATGTAGGCGAAGATCGCCTCTGCGAGCGCGTAGAGCGTGTGCGGTTCGAGACCGGCCCGCTCGCCCGCGGCCGCGAGGCGCCGCCACGCCACTCGCGCGCCGAGCCGGTAGGCGGCGAGCAGGGCGTCCATGCTGCGCCCGGCGCGCATCTCGCCGCGGCCGAGGTTGAGGTAGACCTCGCGCCCCGCCTCGGGATCGGCGTCCGGGTTCGCGACCATCGTGGTGAAGCGGCCGAGCGCCTCCTCGACACCGGTGCGCAGCGCCTGGCCGAACGGGCCCTCGAGCGGGCGCGCGTAGTCGGGCACGCCGCGGCTCAGCTCCGCCACGATCTCGTCCGCGAGCGCCGGCAGCTCGGGCCGCAGCACCTCGGCCACCTCCGGCGGCAGTGCCTCCCATGGATGCTCTGCGACCACTTGTGCGGAACCTACAAGAAATGACCCTCCGATAGTGGCCAACATGAGTGAACGCGCGCCCGTTCTGGTACGTAGCCTCCAGAACGAGATGACGAAAGCCCATCGCAACATCAACATCGCCGCCGTCGTGCTGCCCTTCGCCGCCTTCCTGGCGGCGGTTCCGATGCTCTGGAACGACCTCGTGGGGCCGACCGACCTGATCCTGCTGGTGACCGTCTACGCGATTTCGGTTGGCGGGGTCACCGTGGGCTATCACCGGCTGCTCACCCACCGGGCCTTCGCCACCTACAAGCCGGTCGAGTACCTGTACGCGATCCTCGGCTCAGTCGCGGTGGAGGGCCCCGTGATCGGCTGGGTCTCCGATCACCGCAAGCACCACACCTTCCCCGACGCGGAGGGCGACCCGCACAGTCCTCACGTTGATCACCACGGCGAGACGCCGGGTCCCCTGCGCGGGCTCTGGCACGCCCACGTGGGCTGGCTCTTCAACCACGGGACCGCGGTTGACGCCGAGAAGTTCGCGCCCGACCTGCTCGAGGACCGCGGCATGCGCATCATCCACCGGCTGTTCCCGCTCTGGGTGACCCTGGGCTTCCTCATACCCGCGGGCATCGGCTGGCTCGTGGCGGGGAACGTGAAGGGCGCGCTCACCGCGTTCTTCTGGGCCGGCCTCGTGCGCTTGTTCCTGGTCCACCACATGACGTTCTCGATCAACTCGGTCTGCCACTTCTTCGGGCGCCGGCGCTTCGAGACCGAGGACCGCTCCACGAACGTGTTCTGGCTCGCCCTGCCGACGTTCGGCGAGTCCTGGCACCACAACCACCACGCCTTCCCGCGCTCGGCGATGCACGGGCTGCGCTGGTGGGAGATCGACCTCGGCGGCATCGTGATCCGCGCGATGAAGCGCGTCGGCCTCGCGTGGAACGTCGTGATGATCACGCCAGAGCGCCAGCAGCAGCGGATGCGCGAGCCGGCGCCCGCGATGCGCCCGCCCAGCCGGAAGCTAGAGCGCGTCCCGCAGTAGGGCGAGCAGCTCGTCCTCGCCGGGCGGGTCGGGCGTGTTGGCGAGCGCGGGGTGCTGCATGACCGCGGATGCCACCGCCGGCAGGTGCTGCTCCTCGACGCCGAGCGTGGCGAGGCGCGTGTGGCCGCTGCGCGCGGACAGCTCGGCGGCGCGGCCGGCCGCGGCGTCGGGGCTTTCGTCCGGGGCGCCGAGCGCGTGCGCGAACTCGCCCATCACGCGCGGTGCCCGGCCCGCCATCATGCCGGCGAAGTGCGGCAGCATCACCGCATTCGTCTGAGCGTGCGGCGTGCCCGCCGTGCGCACGATCAGCTGGCACGTGGCGTGGTGCACGGCGAAGCCGGTCATCCCGGACGCCCAGCCGCACAGCAGCGCACCGAGGGCGACGTCGTCGGACGCGATCAGCTCCGCGCCTCGGAGCGCCGCCCGCTCGGCCACCGGATTCGCGAGCGGCGTGTAGAGCGCCTCCATCCCGTGCGCGAGCGCGTTCATGGCGCTCGCGGCCAGCTGTGGCCCGGGCTGGGATGCCATCAGCGCGGGATCCGCGATCACAAGGGACGGGCGCACCAGCCGGGCCCCCTCCACCCCCGCCGGTGTACGGTGAAAGGGCGTGAGCTCCGCGCCCGAGAGCGTGGTCGGTATGGCGGCCACCGCTGCGCCCGTCACGCCGGCGATCGCCTTGGCGGTGTCGATCACCCGGCCCCCGCCCAACGCCACGAGTGGCGCCTGGACCACGTCGGCCAGCAGCGCGGCCGAGATCTCGTCCACGCGCCCCGGCGGCACGTGCACCACCTGCGTCGCCCCGTCCTCGAGCGGCACGCTTCCGGACGCCCGCTCGGTGGTGAGCAGGGCGTACTCCTCGAAGCCCGACTGGCTCAGCAGATCGGCTGCCCCGGCCGCTGCGCCCTCACCGAAGCGGATGGTGCGCTCACCGTCGCGCATGGTGAAGGACTCGGCGGCCAAGGCCCTACGGGGTAGGTGTCTTCTTCGCCTCTCGCTGGAGCATGCGCTCGGCCTCGGCCGCCACGTCGTTCGCCAGGGCGTTCGAGATCGCGCGCAGGTAGGCCTTGCCCGACGCCTCGAGGATGTCGGTGGACACGCCCACTCCGGACGAGAGGTGGCCGCGCAGCTCGAGCAGGACGTTCACCTCGCCCAGCGCATCGCGGCCGCCCGTGACGGCGGAGACCTGGTACTCCTTCAGGCGCGCCTCGTGCCCCGTCGCGGCGTTGAGCGCGCTGAAGAAAGCGTCCACCGGGCCGTCGCCGGTGAAGCTGCCCGACTCGACCTCGCCGTCCGGCATGCGCACCTTCACGTGCGCGAGCGGCGAGCGCGTGGACGACGCCTCGATGTCGAACGACACCAGCTCGAAGGCGGCCGGCGCCTGCTTCATCTCGTCGGAGACGATCGCCTCGAGGTCGAGCGCCGTGACCTTCTTCTTCTTGTCCGCGAGCTCCTTGAAGCGCTTGAAGGCCGTGTTCAGCGCGGCGCCCTCGACCTTGAAGCCGAGCTCCTCGAGCGCGTTGCGCAGGGCGTGGCGGCCGGAGTGCTTGCCAAGCACGAGCGAGTTCGTCTCGAGCCCGATCGTGGTGGCGTCCATGATCTCGTAGGTGGTGCGCTCCTTCAGCACGCCGTCCTGGTGGATGCCCGACTCGTGCGCGAAGGCGTTGCGGCCGACGATGGCCTTGTTCGGCTGCACCTGGTAGCCCGTGAGGCGCGAGACCATGCGGCTCGTGCGCGCGATCTCGCGCGTGTCCACGCCGGTCCAGAGCCCGTGCGCCGCCTCGCGCACGTGGAGCAGCATCACGATCTCCTCGAGCGACGCGTTGCCCGCGCGCTCGCCGATGCCGTTGATCGCGCACTCCACCTGGCGGCAACCGGCCCGCACGCCGGCGAAGGAGTTGGCCACCGCCACTCCGAGGTCGTCGTGGCAGTGGACCGAGGTGGTCACGTCCGCGAGCCCGGGCACGAGCCGGTAGAGCTGGCGCCACATCTCCGCGTACTCGTCCGGCATCGAGTACCCGACCGTGTCGGGCACGTTGATGGTGGTGGCGCCCTCTTCGAGCGCGATCTGGAGGACCTCGGCGGTGAACTCGAGGTCCGCGCGGGTGGCATCCATCGGCGAGAACTCCACGTCCTCGCAGTGCTTGCGCGCCTGCGCCACCGCCGCGCGCGCCTGGCCCTTCACGTCCTCGCGGCTCGACTGGAGCTGGTGCTCGATATGGATGTCGCTCGTCGAGATGAAGGTGTGGATGCGCGGGCGCTCCGAGTCCTTGACGGCGTTCCAGGCGGCGTCCACGTCCTGCGCGTTCGCCCGTGCGAGGCCGCAGATAACTGGGCCATGCACCTCGCGGGCGATGGCCTGGACGGCCTCGAAGTCGCCCGGCGACGAGATCGGGAAGCCGGCCTCGATCACGTCCACTCCCAGCCGCGCGAGCTGGTGCGCGATCTCGAGCTTCTCCTGCTTGTTGAGCGAGATCCCCGGCGACTGCTCCCCGTCGCGCAGGGTGGTGTCGAAGATCTTTACTCGGTCCTTCTCACTGCGGTCCATGTCGCTCACCTGGTAGTTCGTCGGCCTTGGTGGTTTCCCGTTGAGTTTGCGGCTGTAGGCGGCCGCCACGCGCTATTCATCCCCCGAAGGGGAGAAGCAGGGAAAGTCGGAGGTCGCCCAGGCTGAGCACTGAAAAGCAGGGTACATCACGTGGTCGCGAGGGACCTATCGGAGTTGACCGCGTATATCGCGGCTAAGTCCGATCGCTCCCACCCTTTCGGAGCTCAGAGCGTCAGGACGACCTTGCCAACGTTGCTGCGCTCGTGCACATAGCGGTGCGCGGCGGCGCCGTCGTCGAGGCGGAACTCCTTGGCCACCACGGGTCGAAGGCTGCCGTCTTCGATCCAGTCGCGGAGCGGGCCGATCAGCTCGTCGAGCGACTGCTTGGCGTCCCAGAGCGTGAGCATGTTGAGTCCGATCACGGACTTTGACTCGCGCATCAGCTTGAGCGGGTTGAAGCGCGGCATTTGGGCGATCACGCGCAGCGCGCGCAGCGGGCTCCTGCGCTCGCCCGCCTGCACCTCGGAGGCACCGAAGCAGACCAGCCGCCCGCCCGCCCGCAGGAGCGCGAAGCTCTGCTTGAAGCTGCGCCCGCCGATCGCGTCGAGCGCGAGGTCGATCGGCCGCTCCTCGCCCGAGACGCGGCGCACCTCGTCGACCACGTCGTGGGTGCGGTAGTCGATCGGGTGGTCCACGCCGAAGCCCCGGATCGCCTCGTGCTTTGACGGGCTCGCCGTTCCGTACACCTCGGCGCCGAGCAGCTTGGCGATCTGCGTGGCGGCGATGCCGACTCCGCCGGCCGCCGCCTGGATCAGCACGCGCTCGCCCTCGCGCAGGCCGCCGTATCGCACCAGCCCCGCGTACGCCGTGCAATACGTGACCGGCATGGCGGCGCCCTCGCTGTAGGTCCAGCCATCCGGCATCGAGAGCAGCGAGCCGGTCCGGGCCACCGCGAGCTGCGCGTACCCGCCGAAGCGGCACGCCCCCATCACCCGCTGCCCAACCTCGAAGCCCTGCGCGCCCTGGCCCAGAGCGTCCACGTCGCCGGCCACCTCGTAGCCCATCACGCAGGGCGGCTTCGGAGCGTCTGGGTACAGCCCCACGCGGCCAAGCAGGTCGGCGAAATTGACTCCCGCGGCCCGTACTCTGATGCGCACCTGGCCGGGGCCCGGCTCTGGGTCGGGGCGCTCCTCCACCCGCAGCACGTCCGGCGGGCCGTGCTCGGTGATCACGAGGGCCTTCATCCGGCGCGCACACCCTATATCGTCGAAGTGGCCATGAGAACGGCCTCGGGCACCAGCGTGGACGTTAAGGACTCGATCCTCGATGCGGTCGGCCACACGCCGCTCGTACGCCTCTCGCGGCTCGGCAAGGACCTGACCGCACAGCTTGTCGCGAAGATCGAGGCGCTCAACCCCGGCGGGTCCATCAAGGACCGCGCTGCGATCGCCCTGATCGAGGCAGCCGAGCATGACGGCAAGCTGAAGCCGGGCGGCACGATCGTCGAGCCCACGAGCGGAAACACCGGGACGGGCCTCGCCATCGCCGCCGCGCTCAAGGGCTACCGCGTGATCGCGGTGATGCCCGACAAGATGTCGAAGGAGAAGATCGATCTCCTGCGCGCGTACGGGGCCGAGGTCGTGGTGGCGCCCACGGAGGTGCCGCCGGAGTCGCCCGAGTCGTACTACCGCGTGGCGGACCGGCTCACCGAGGAGATCCCGGGCGCCTTCCAGCCCAACCAGTACAAGAACCAGGCGAACCCGGAGGCGCACTACCGCACCACTGGCCCCGAGCTATGGAGGCAGTCTGGCGGGCAGGTCACACACCTCGTGGTGGGCGTCGGGACCGGCGGCACCATCACCGGCGTCGGCCGCTACCTGCGCGAGCAGAACCCGGACATCCAGATCATCGGCGCGGACCCGGTGGGCTCGATCTACTCCGGCGGCGAGGACGGCGTGAAGCCCTACCTCGTGGAGGGCGTGGGAGAGGACTTCTGGCCGGAGACCTTCGATCCCTCGATCGTGGACCGCTACATCACGGTGTCCGACCGCGACTCGTTCCTGTGGACGCGCCGGCTGGCCGAGACCGAGGGCATCCTCGCGGGCGGCTCCGGCGGGCTCGCTCTCTACGCCGCGTACCAGGTCGCTCGGGAGCTGACCGACCCGGCGGCGATGGTGGTCGTGATCCTGCCGGACGGCGGCCGCTCCTACCTGTCGAAGGTCTTCAACGACGCCTGGATGCGCCAGTACGGGTTCCTCGAGCGCGACGCGGAGCTCACGGTCGGCGACGTGCTGCGCCGCAAGCACGCCGAGGGCGAGATCCCGCCGCTGCTCACGGTGGAGACGCACGCCAAGGTGCGCGACGCCGTGGCGCTGCTCCACGAGCACCGCGTGTCGCAGCTGCCGGTCGTCTCGGCGCACGATCCGCACACGGTCGTCGGGTCCGTGAGCGAGCGCGGCCTGCTGCGCCACGCGATGGACGACCCCGCACTGCTCGCCGCGGAGATCGTCGAGGTGATGGAGGCGCCCTTCCCCGCCATCGCCGCAGAGGACGGCGTTCGCGAGGCCGTGGAGCTGCTCGCCGACAGGCGCGAGGCGCTGCTCGTGAACATGGACGGGCGCGCGGCCGGGATCGTCACGCGGGCGGACCTGCTCGAGTCGCTGGCGCGGTGAAGCGCCTAGCGACTCGTGTGGTGCACGCCGGTCTTGAACCCGATCCGGCGTTCGGATCCGTCATACCGCCGATCCACCAGACGTCGACGTACGTGCAGCCGGCACCCGGCGAGTTCGTCGAGGACTACGACTACGCGCGCTCCGCCAACCCGACCCGCGCCGCGCTCGAGCGCGCGCTGGGCGAGCTGGAAGGAGGGTTCGGCTCCGCCTTCTCGAGCGGCATGGCCGCAACCCACGCCCTGCTCACCGCGCACTGCTCCGCCGGCGACCACGTGGTCCTCCCGCTCGACCTCTACGGCGGCACCTACCGCCTCGTGGACAAGGTGCTCGCGCGCTTCGGCATCGAGTACGACCTGGTCGACCAGACCGACCTCGACGCGCTGGAGCGCGCCGTGCGGCCCGAGACGCGGCTGATCTGGGTCGAGACCCCGACGAACCCGCTTCTGAACGTGGTCGATATCGAGGCGGTGGTGGCCCGCGGGCGCGACGCCATCGTGGCTGTGGACAACACCTTCGCGACCCCAATCATTCAACGGCCGCTCGAGCTCGGGGCCGACGCCGTGGTGCACTCGGCAACCAAGTACCTCGGCGGCCACTCGGACGTGGTCGGCGGCGCCGTGGTGGTCGCGGACCAGGATCTGCACGAGCGCGTCCGCTTCGTGCAGAACTCGGTCGGCGCGGTACCCGGGCCGTTCGACTGCTTCCTGGTCCACCGCGGGCTGCGCACGCTGCACCTGCGAGTGGCCGCGCACACCGAGAACGGGCGCGCGGTGAGCGACTTCCTTGCCGGCGACGCGCCGGGAGTGCAGGATGTGCGCTGGCCGGGCTTCGGCGGCATGGTCTCCTTCCGCCACCCCGAGGCCGCGCGAATCGCGGCGGCCACCGAGATCTTCTCGCTGGCGGAGTCGCTCGGCGGCGTCGAGTCCCTGATCGAGGTGCCGCAGGCGATGACCCACCAGTCGGTTGAGGACTCGGCCGCGGCGGTGCCGGCGGACCTCGTGCGGCTGTCGTGCGGCGTCGAAGCCGCCGACGACCTCGTCGATGACCTGCGCCAGGCGCTCGGCTAGCGCTCGAGACTGACGGTGCGGCCGGCGTGGAAGCCGTCGCCGGCCACGATGCCGTCCACGACCTCGCGCGGCACCGGGCTGTCCGCCGTGACGATCATCACCGCGCCGGCCTCGGGCTGACGCCCGACGGCCGCGGAAATGATGTTGATGCCGCGATCGCCGAGCTCGGTTCCGACCCGCCCGAGCATCCCGGGTCGATCCTCATAGCTGAATATCGCGAGATGCCCTTCCAATTGGAGGTTGAACCGCGAGCCCCAGGCCTGGAGCAGATGGGGACGGTGCAGCTGCCCGAGCGTCGTACCGGTGACACGTGTGCGTTCGCCGCCGCTCACCACGGCCACGCGCAGCAGATCGGTGAAGTCGCGCGCGTGCGCGCTGCTCGTCTCGGAGATCGCGATGCCGCGCTCCTCGGCGATCGAGGGCGCGTTGACCTCGTTCACCTCCTCCTCGGTGTGACCCGCGAGCACGCCCTTCAGGACCTGCACGGTGAGCAGGCGCGTATCGCGGCCGGCGATGCGTCCGAGGTACTCGACCTCGACGGCGTCCACGGACGGGCGCTCGGCCAGCGCGCTCGCTATCCGGCCGAGATCCTGCGCAAGCGGTAGGAACGGGCCAAGCGCCTCGAGGTCCTCCGGGGCGATGGCGGGCACGTTCACGGCGCTTGTCACGACACCGCCGGTGAGCGCCGCCACCACCTGCTCGGCGGCCTGGTAGCCGGCGCGGTCGGTGGCCTCGGCCGTCGAGGCTCCCAGGTGCGGCGTGACCACCACGTTCGGGTAGTCGAACAGCGGATGCTCGGTGGCCGGCTCCTCGCGGAACACGTCCAGGGCGGCTCCCGCGACCTTGCCGGAGTCGAGGGCCTCGCGCAGCGCGTCCTCGTCCATCAGCCTGCCGCGCGCGACGTTGATCACCCGCACGCCGTCCTTCATGGCCGCGAACGCCTTCGCGTCGAGCCAGTTCTCGGTCTCCGAGGTGACCGGCAGGTGCACCGTCAGGAAGTCGGCGCGGCCGTACACCTCCTCTGACGACTCCGCGCGCTCGACGCCGAGCTCGCGGAAGCGCTCCTCGGAGACGTAGGCGTCGAACGCCACGACGCGCATGCCGAAGCCGAGCGCCCGCTGCGCCACGAGCTGGCCGATGCGGCCGAAGCCGAGCACGCCGAGCGTCTTCTCGTACAGCTCGACCCCGCTGAACTGGGAGCGCTCCCAAGCACCGCCCGTGAGCGAGCCGTGCGCCTGCGGCACCTTGCGGGCGAGCGCCAGCAGGAGCGCGAGCGTGTGCTCTGCTGCCGTGATCACGTTCGACTGCGGCGCGTTGGCCACGATCACGCCGCGCTTCGTGGCCGCGTCCACGTCCACGTTGTCCACCCCCACCCCGGCGCGCCCGACCGCCTTGAGCCGCTCGGCCCGGTCGAGCAGGTCGGCGTCGAGCTGCGTGGCGGAGCGGATCAGGATGCCGTCGAACTCGCCGATGCGGCGCTCGAGCTCGTCCTGGTCCCAGTCGATGCCGATCTCGACCTCGAGCCCGGCGTCGCGCAGCAGCTGCACCCCCGAGTCGCCGATCTTCTCCTTGACGAGGACCTTCACGCGTGAATCGCGACGCCCGCGTCGGAGAAGACGCGCTGCGCGGCCGCCACGCCCGCGCCCGGCTCGGCCTCGTGGCCCAGCTCCCGCAGCGTCATCTCGAGCGCGGAGACCGTCACGATGATGTCGAAGGCGCCGAAGTAGCCGCAGTGGGCCACGCGCGCGATCTTGCCCTTCAGCTTGCCCTGGCCGCCCGCGATCGTCACGCCGAACTTGTCGCGCATCAGAGCGGGAACCCTGCCACCGTCGATCGAGTCGGGAAGGACCATCGCTGTCACCACGTTGGCGTTGTCGTCGGCCGCGCCGCCGAGCAGATCGAGTTCGAGCGCCTTGGCGGCCTCGCGCGTGGCGCGCCCGAGCAGCGCGTGGCGCTCGTACACCCGGTCGAGGCCCTCGCGCTCGATCATCCCGAGCGCCACGTCGAGCGCCTTGATCAGCCCGACGGCCGGCGTGAACGGACTGTCCGGCGGGTCCTTGCGCTGGCCGCTGACCGTGCGCTCCCAGTCGAAGTAGTAGCGCCGGCCCGGGATGCCGGCGGCGCGCTCGAGCGCGGCGTCGCTCGCGCTCGCGAAGCCGAGGCCCGGCGGCGCCATCAGCGCCTTCTGCGAGCCCGCGACGACCACGTCCACGTCCCACTCGTCCTGCGGGAGCGGGACCGCGCCGAGCCCGGACACCGCGTCCACCGCGATCAGCGCGCCGTGCCGGTGCGCCACCTCGGTGAGCTCGCGGATGTCGTTGACCACGCCCGTCGAGGTCTCCGAGAAGGTGGTGAATACGAGCTCCACGCCCTCGTTCTCACCGAGCAGACGGTCGAGCCCCGCGGGGTCGACCTTGCGTCCCCACTCGCTCTCCCAGTGGATCGTGGCCGCGCCGTAGGCCTCGCAGAGCTCGAACCAGCGCTCGCCGAACTTGCCGCACGACGCCACGAGCGCCGGCTCGCCCGGCCGAACGAGGTTCGCCACGGCGGATTCCATCGCGCCGCTCCCGGACGCCGCGAAGACCTGCACCTCGTTCTGCGTCTGGAAGACGTCCTTGAGCCGCTTCAGCACACGCGCGTAGACCTCCACGAAAGCGGGCGCGCGGTGGTAGAGCATCGGCTCGGCCATCACCTGCGACACCGCAGGCGGCAGCGGCGTGGGGCCGGCGGTCATCAGGTACTGCTTGACGTAGGGATTCGCCACGAACGGGCGAGAATAGCGTCAGCTTCCGATGACTCGCGCCATGGCGCCGAGCACCGTCGCGGTCACCCGGACGGTGTCAGGGTTCGATTCCCAGTCCCAGTTGTCGTCCGCGATCGCGAACGCGAGCACAAGGCCCCACGCGATCGTGGCGAGCACCGAGAGGGCGAGGCTGACCCAGCCTACGATGAAGCCCGCCTGCGCCAGCCCGCGGTGCTTCGGGGTCTCGCCGGCCTCGACCTTCCGCTTGCCCTTGCGCGAGTAGACGATGCCGACGATCGCGCAGGCGATCGAGATCACCGACGAGAAGCCGGCCGAGATCACGAGCAGGCCGACGGAGACGAGTGAGAACACGAATCCCACGACCGCCGGCCCGTTGTCCGGCACCCGCTGCTGCGGGTAGCCCCACGGCGGCGGATAGGCGTAGCCCGGCGGCGGTGGGTAGGCCTGGCCGGGGGGCGGAGCCTGGTAGCCGTAGCCGGGCGGAGCCGGCGGGGGCGCCTGGTACGCGTAGCCGGGCGGCGGCGGCGGTGGGTAGCCGTAGGTCTGGGCGGGTGGCCCCTGCGGCGGTGGTGGCGGTGGTGGCGGCTGCGGCGGTGGTGCCTGCGCAGGGCGGTCGCCCAGCTCCGGCTCCGGACCGGTCGGCTCGGGCGGAAGGAAGCCCGCGTCCTGGCTGTCGGCGCCGCGTTCCTCCACTTAGAACTCCGTGTCGATCCAGTCCATCATCGAGCGCAGCTCCTTGCCCTCGCGCTCGATCTGGTGGTCCTTCTGCTCCTCGCGCATGCGCTTGAAGTTCTCCTGCCCAGCCTGGTTCTCGGCTATCCACTCGCGCGCGAAGTCGCCGGACTGGATCTCACCGAGGATCTGCTGCATCGCCTCGCGCGTGGGATCGCCGATGATCCGCTTGCCGCGTGTGAGGTCGCCGTACTCCGCCGTGTTCGAGATCGAGTAGCGCATGCCGCTGATCCCCTTCTCGTACATCAGGTCCACGATCAGCTTCAGCTCGTGCAGGCACTCGAAGTACGCGAGCCGCGGGTCGTAGCCGGCGTCCACCAGGGTCTCGTAGCCGGCCCGGACCAGCTCGGTCACGCCGCCGCAGAGCACGGCCTGCTCGCCGAACAGGTCGGTCTCGGTCTCGTCCTTGAAGCTGGTCTCGATCACGCCCGCGCGCGTGCACCCGATCCCGCGTGCGTAGGCGAGCACGAGGTCGCGCGCGGAGCCGGTGGCGTCCTGATGGATCGCGACGAGGCCCGGCACTCCGTTCCCCTCCACGTACTGGCGCCGGACGAGGTGACCGGGGCCCTTCGGCGCCGCCATGCCCACGTCCACCTCGGGCCCCGGGTCGATCTGGTTGAAGTGGATCGAGAAGCCGTGGGCGAACATCACGAGGTTGCCGGGGGCGATGCCGTCCCGGATCTCGCTCTCCCAGACCTCCGCCTGCTTCTCGTCCGGAAGCAGCACCATCACCACGTCGCCCTCGCTGGCGGCATCCGCGATCGAGGTCACACGCAGCCCGTCGGCCTTCGCCTTCTCGACCGAGGAGGAGTCCTCGCGCAGGCCCACCACAACGTCGACTCCCGAGTCCTTGAGGTTCAGCGCGTGCGCGTGTCCCTGCGAGCCGTAGCCGAGGATGGCCACGGTCTTGCCGTCAAGCTTGGAGAGATCGGCGTCCTTGTCGTAGATCATGAGGCGGAGGACTCTAGCCGGGCAACTAACCTACGGGCCCGCATGGCGACGACGCGAACGATCCGCCCCGCGGCCGACTGGCAGCGCGCTGGCGACTACGAGGACATCCGCTACGAGCTGGCGGACGGGATCGCCAAGATCACGATCGACCGGCCCGAAGTGCGCAACGCCTTCCGCCCGGAAACTCTGATCGAGATCTCCGACGCGCTCAGGCAAGCGCGCGAGGACACCTCCGTCGGAGTGGTCATCCTGACCGGCGAGGGCCCGCTGGCGTTCTGCTCCGGCGGCGACCAGAACGTGCGCGGCGACAGCGGCTACGTGGCGAGCGGCGCGAGCGTCGGGCGCTTCCACGTGACCGACCTGCACGTGCAGATGCGGCGCATGCCGAAGCCGATCGTCGCGATGGTGGCCGGCTACGCGGTCGGCGGCGGGCAGGTGCTGCACGTGGTCTGCGACCTCACGATCGCCGCCGACAACGCCCGCTTCGGCCAGACCGGCCCCAAGGTCGGCAGCTTCGACGGCGGCTTCGGCGCCGGCCTGCTCGCCAACATCGTCGGCCCCAAGAAGGCGAAGGAGATCTGGTTCCTGTGCCGCCAGTACTCCGCCGAGGAGGCGCTCGACATGGGGCTCGTGAACCGCGTGGTGCCGCTCGAGGAGCTCGAGGAGGAGACTGTCGCGTGGTGCCGGGAGATGCTTCAGCTCTCGCCCTTCTCGCTGAGGCTCCTGAAGGCCAGCTTCAACGCGGCCGAGGACGGACTCGCCGGCATCCAGCAGCTGGCGCACGACGCCAACCTGCTCTTCTACGGAAGCGAGGAGGCGCAGGAGGGCCGGGACGCCTACCGCGAGAAGCGCCGCCCCGATTTCGGCAAGTTCCCGAAGCGGCCTTGAGCCACCTCCGCCTGTGGCTGCTCGCGGCGCGGCCGCGGACGCTGCCCGCCGCGATCGCGCCTGTGCTGGTGGGCACCGCGCCGGCCGGGTCCGAGGGCACCTTCCGCGCGCTCCCGTTCGTGGCGGCGCTCGTGGGAAGCGTGTTCATCCAGATCGGCACGAATCTCTCGAACGACTACTCGGACGCCCGCCGCGGTGCCGACACCGAAGACCGACTCGGACCGGTGCGCGTGACCGCCGGCGGGCTGATGCCACCGCGGCGCGTGCTGGTGGGCACCTACGTGGCCTTCGGCGTGGCGGTTGCGGCGGGCCTCTACCTGGCCGCGGTGGCCGGCTGGGAGCTGCTCGTGGTGGGCGCCGCGTCGATCCTCGCCGGCGTGCTGTACACGGGCGGCCCGCGCCCGTACGGATACGAGGGACTCGGCGAGCTGTTCGTGTTCCTGTTCTTCGGCGTGGTGGCGGTGGCCGGCTCGTACTTCGTCCAGGCCGAGGAGCTGCGCTGGGAGGCGGTGGCGCTTGGGGTGCCCGTCGGGCTGCTCGCCGCGGCGATCCTGGTGGTGAACAACGTGCGCGACATCGACACCGACCGCCGCGCCGGGAAGCGCACGCTGGCGGTGAAGCTCGGCCGCGAGCGGGCGCGCACGCTGTTCGTGGCCATGGTGGTCGTGGCGTTTCTGATTCCGGTGGCGCTCGTGCCGGCGCTGTCGGCGTGGGTGCTGCTGGTCCTCGCGGCTCTGCCGTTGGCGCCGCCTCTGATTCGAACCGTTACGACCCGCACCGATGGGCCCTCTTTGAACGCTGCTCTCGCCGCCAGCGGGCGGCTGCTCGCGGTGTACTCCGTGCTGCTGGCCGGGGGCGTGCTCCTCTCGTGAGCGCGCGCGTCGAGCGGTCGGTCTTCAGGCTGTCGATTCCGCTGAAGCAGCCGTTCGTGACCTCGAGCGGCGTGGTGTCGGCGCGCGAGCTGCTGCTACTGCGGCTCGAGGCGCGCGACGGCTCCGTGGGCTACGGCGAGGCGGCGCCGTTCGAGCCCTACGACGGCGTGCCGCTCGAGCGCGCGGCCGCGGCGCTCACCGGCGGCGGCGGGCGGCGGCCGCCGCAGGCGCGCGCAGCCGAGGAGATCGCCCGCCTCGACCTGCACGCGCGCCAGGAGGACCGCCCGCTCGCCGAGCCGCGCAAGGACGCGCTGCCGGTGAACATGACGCTGGCGGCCGGCCCTCCCGAGGAGATCGCCGAGCGGGCTCGCGAGGGCCTTCGCCAGGGCTATGCGTGCTTCAAGCTGAAGGTCGGGCTGCCGGACGATGCCGAGCGGGTGGCAGCCGTGCGCGCTGCGGTCGGACCGTGGCCGGCATTGAGGGTGGACGCCAACGGGGCGTGGGACGTCGATGCCGCGGTGCAGGCGATCCGCGGCATCGAGGAGTACGACCTCGAGTTCGTGGAGCAGCCGTGCCGGTCCCTGCGCGAGCTCGCCGAGGTGCGCCAGCGCGTCTCGACGCCGATCGCGGCGGACGAGTCGGTCGCCACTCTTCGCGAGCTACGCCGGGCCGTGGAGCTCGAGGCGTGCGACGTCGTGAACGTGAAGCTGGCCGGCGCCGGCGGCTTCAAGCCGGCACGCGAGCTGCTGCGCGAGGCGCGCTCGAACGGGCTCGACGCCTTCCTGTCGAGCACCCTCGACGGCCCCTGGGGAATCGCAGCCGCGCTCCAGCTGGCGGCCGCCGAGGAGCTGACGCTGGCGTGTGGCCTCGCAACACTCGACCTCTTCGACTCGCCGGTGGCGGCGGCGCTGCCGGGCCCGCGCGGAGGAACCCTGAAGGTGCCGACCGGGCCGGGGCTCGGGTTCAGCATTGAGGGAGAGGCCCTGGCCTCGGTGCTGGTCGAAACGCTCGCCTGACCCGGGTGTGATCCGAATCGGAACACATATCCGGTTCTAGATCGGATCACACCCCCTTCTCGCGCAGGTGGTCGAGGAACTCCGTGAGGAGCCGGGCCACTTCCTCCGGCCGCTGTAGATGCGCCGCGTGGCCCGCCTCCTCCACGATCGCCGCCCGGCCGTTCGGCGCCGTGGACGCGATGCGCTTCGCCGCTCGGGTGTAGCCGTCGTCGCGGGCGCCGGCTATCGCCAGCACCGGCAGCTCGAGCTGTGAGAGCTCGTGCCAGACGGGCTCCAGCGCGCCCTGGCCCGCGGTTCGCAGCAGGAGCGCGAGCGAGCGCTGGTCCTGCGCCAGGCGGCCGGGGCGCTGCTCCTCCACGAGCGCGTCCGACTGGTCGGCGAACAGCGGCTGTCGCTCCCACACCGACACCACGTCCTCCATCGACGCCGCCTCGATCCACGACGCGAGCCGCTCGTCCGCCTCCGCGCGAGCCGCCCGCAAGGGAGCCTCTTCAATGCCGGCCGTGGACCCCACCAGAACGACAGCGGTGAAGGACTCGGGAGCGCGCACAGCCGCGCGGAGGGCCAGCCGGCCGCCCAGGGAGTAGCCAACCAGCACCTGCGCACCCGACGCGAGGATCTCGCCCATGCGTCCCTCGAAGCTGTGCTCGGCGTGGTCGAGCAGCCTGCTCGGATAGCGTTCCGGCAGGAGCTCCGCGACCGGCCGCCAGGCGTCGCCACGCTGCATGAAGCCCGGGATGAAGAGCACCATCGCTCCAGCATGATCCCGATCAACCGCACCTACGCGCCGCTCCAGGCCTTCGTCGAAGAGCTGTACCGCTGTGGCATGCGCCACGCGGTGACCTCCCCGGGCTCCCGCAACGCGCCGCTCGCCCTCACGCTCGCCGCCCAGGACGGGATCGAGGCGACCTCGGTGCTGGACGAGCGCTCGGCCGGCTTCGTAGCCCTCGGGATGGCGAAGGCGAGCGGCCGGCCCGTGGCCGTGACCTGCACGTCGGGCACCGCTGCGGCCAACCTGCACCCCGCCGTGGTCGAGGCGTGGGAGGCGCGTGTGCCGCTGATCGTGCTCACCGCCGACCGCCCGCCGGAGCTGCGCGAGGTGGGCGCGGGCCAGGCGATCGACCAGATCAAGCTCTACGGCAGCGCGGCAAAGTGGTTCGTGGAGGTGGGCACCCACGACCCGGGCCGCGAGACCGCCATCCACCACCGCGCCCTTGCCTGCCGCGCCTACTGGACCGCCGCCGGCGGACGTCCCGGCCCCGTGCACCTGAACTTCCCGCTGCGCGAGCCGCTCGCCCCCGCTCGCGAGGAGCTCGAGGCCGCCGACTGGGAGGGCCGCGCGGATAGGAGGCCGTGGACAGAGCTGCGCGAGCACGCCAGCGCGCCGCACGCCGACGACGTGCACGCCCTCGCCGAGCGCATCGCAGCCGAGCCCCGCGGCGTGATCGTGTGCGGCCCGAGCGAAGAGCGGGGCGCGAGGGAGCCCGCGCGCACCGCGGCGGCCGCCGCAAGGCTCGCCGCCGAGGCCGGCTGGCCGCTGCTCGCCGAGCCGACATCAGGCGCGAGGTGCGGCGATCACGACCGCTCTCACGTGATCGCTCACTACGACGTGCTGCTGCGCGTCGACGATTTCGTGCGCGACCACGCGCCCGCGCTCGTGCTGCGGGTCGGCGACATGCCCACGTCGAAGCCGCTTCGGGCATTTGTCGCGGAGTCGTCACAGATCTGCATTGACCCGTATGGCGCCTGGCACGAACCTACGAGGACCGCCGAGCTCGTGCTTCAGGCGGCAGGCGCCCCTGCGCTCGACGCCCTCGCTTCGGCGGTGGAGATGCGTACGGGGGCTCGCGGAGCGCGGGCTCGCGCGGGTTCGGCTGGCGAGGACGCCTGGGTTCGGGGCTGGAAGGACGCGGACGCGAAGGTCTGGGCCGCCGTCGAGGCGGCGCCGGAGGGCTTCGAGGGCAGGGTCCTGGCCGCCCTCGAACCCGAGCTTCCCGAGGAGGCGGTCGTCTGGGTCAGCTCGTCGATGCCGATCCGCGACGTGGAGGCGTACTTCCCGCAGTCATCCAAGCGCCTGCACTTCCTCGCGAACCGCGGGGCGAACGGGATCGACGGGGTGGTGTCGTCGGCCATGGGAGCCGCCATCGCCACCGGGCTGCCGACCTGGGTGCTGCTCGGCGAGCTCGCCCTACAGCACGACGCCGGCGGCCTCCTGGCCGCCCGGCGCGCGGGCGTCGAGCTCGAGATCGTGTGCATCAACAACGGCGGCGGCGGGATCTTCGATTTCCTGCCCGTGGCCGAGCACGCCGATCCCGCCGCCTACGAGACTCACATCGCGACGCCGTCAGACGTCGTCGACCTGGCGGCGCTCTGGCCCGGGCTCAGAGAGATCCGGACCGACCGCCGCCAGAACGTCGCGCTCCACCGTGAACTGGTGGAGCGGGTGGCTCAGTCGCTGTAGCCGAACCTGTCGATCTTGCGGTGATAGCGCTCGCCTGCCTTGCCGCCCGCCATCGCGGCCAGCAGCGACAGCACCAGCACCGCAACCAGCGCCACGGCGGCGCCCACCGTGAGCGTGCCGCGGTCGATCGGGATGTTCGGCAGCCCGAGCGCGTCGAGCACGTTGTACTCGGCGCCGAAGATCGCGCCGGCGACGGCCAGCGCAACCGTCACCGCTACGCCGATCGCCCACGTGCCGAGGCCCTGGCGGCCGCCATCGAAGCGCGACATGCGCCCGCTGACGTATCCGCCGAAGAAATAAGCGATCGCGAGCACCGCGACGAGCAGGATTCCGCCGACGAGACCGATCGTCTCCGCATTCGCCCGCGCCTCCGCGTCGCTCACTTCGGTCAGGCCGAACGCCGTGCCGGCCGCGCTTAGCAGGCCGAGCAGGATGGCCGCCATGCCGACCGCGACCAGCCAGCCGAAGAAGGCAGCGCCCCAGTTGAGGCCGCCGTACTCGGCGCGCTGGCGCGCACGGACGTCGCGCACTGTCTCGCGCGTGACCGGCGCGGCCGTGGTGTCGCGCTCGAAGCGCCCACGCTCCGTGGTTACGCCTCGGTCGTCGTCGACCGGCTCGCGCACGGCCGTCTCATCGCGGGGCGCCGTGGCAACGCCGCCGCGCTCGTCTCTGTTGTCTCTCCTGAACCTCTCGAACATGTGTTCCAGGTACCCCCGCCGGGGGGCCCGGAAACACCTATGGAGTAGCCGGCTGGGTGCCCTCGCGGCCCGTCGGGGCGGGCACGAGCGGGGCCACGCCGCGGCGTAGGCGCGGGAACTTCTGGTTGCCCCAGAGCAGCGGAGGCTGCTCGTAGCACGGCGGCTCGGCCTCCTCGCCCTCGCCCTCCGGGTTGCGCTGCTCGCCGCCGTTCGGCTTGCAGTCGAAGCTCTCGATCACGCCGAGCGGGACGGCGCGGTCGTAGGCGTTCGGGGCGATGTACGAGTTCGCGCGCTCCCAGTCCGGGCGGTCCGGCCGGCGCTGGAACGAGCGGCCGTCGATGATCGCTATCTGCGGCAGGTAGTGCTCCTCCCCGCCGTTGCCCATGTATCCGCCCTCGCCGTTGCCGGCCAGGGCCGCGCCTCCGACGGTGATGAACTGCGCCAGCTGCACCCGGGCAAAGCTGAGGTAGGACAGGATCGGGTTCAGCTCGGGCATGAACACGTGCGTGGCCTCGAGCACCGGCTCGGCGCCCTTCAGGAAGCGCTCAGCGGCGGGCACTCCGGTTCTCGACGCGCGGACGAGCGGGTCGATGTCGCGGAAGAGCTTCTCCAGGTCCGGCGAGAGGTCGCCGAGGTCCCGAAGGGTCGGCGCGAGGTCCTGGGCGGGCTCGCGAAGGTCGCGCACGAGCGGATCGGTGTTGCGAGCGAAGTCCTCGAGCCGCAGCATGGTGGCGCGCGTCTCGCGCAGGAAGGTCGGGAAGACCTCGAAGGTCTCGGCGAGCGCGTCGTCTCGCGAGGCGAGCGCCCCGAAGGTCGCATCGCCGCCCGTGATCAGGCCGCGCAGCTGGCCGTCCTCGCGCGAGATGGCGTTGAAGACCCGGCCCGTGTCGCGGAAGACGCGGCGCAGCGCCACCTCCTGCTCGGCCAGCGGGCGCAGCAGGTCGGCGCCGCCCTCGAAGAACGGGGCGGCGTTGCCGAGCGAGTCGTTGAAGTCGCGCGCCCAAGTCCCCGACGTGACAATTCCCGCCTCGTGCAGCCACTGCTGGAAGGCCTCGCGCGTGTCCGGGTCGAAGACGCGGAAGACCTCGTCGAGCTCGACGGTGTCGTCCACGTTGGCGCGCGGCAACGTGCCGCCGTCGTCGAGCTTCTTCGCGTCCGGGCTGCCCGGCGTGAGCTCCACGTAGGTCTCGCCCAGGAGGCTCTTCTGGCGCAGGATGGCGCGGGCGTCGCGGCCGATCGGCGCGAAGCGGTCGTCCAGCTCGATCTCCACCATCGTGGTGCGCCCGCCGGGGCCGAGCTCCTTCTGCTTCACCTTGCCGATGTTCACCCCGGCCATGCGCACGTCGGCCTCCTTCACGAGCAGCGAGGCCTCCGGGAACGCCGCCTTGAAGCGGTAGCTCTCCGGGCGCAGGGGCAGCGTCCCGCCGAAGGCGGTCCAGAGGAACATCAGCAGCGCGGCCACGGACAGCGTGAACCCGACCATGGCGGCGATGCGTCCTGGGCTTGGTGGGTTCTTGTTCATGGCGTCGGCAGCGACGGCACCGGAAGGTCGCCGAGGATCGGGAGGCCGCCGCCGCTGCCCGGAGGCGGCACGGTCGGCAGGGCGTTGAAGTTGCACGCGCCGAACTGGGTGGCGAGCAGCTGGTCGACGGCGCTGCTGCCGCCGGGGCTCGTGATGGCGTTCAGCTGGTCGGCGAGCGCGGGGTTGCTAGCACCGAGCTCGTTGAGCACGTTGTTCACGATCCCGGTGACCGCGGCGGCAGGGATGCCGCAGATCGTGACGCGCCGCCACGGCCCCTGGCCGTCGGCGGTCGAGAACAGCGAGCTGCCGTTCTGAGAGACCCACGCGAGCCAGTAGAGGAAGCCCTCCTGGCGTTGGCGCTGCTGCGAGACCGACTTGCCGTCGAGCCCCTCGGCGCCGCCGGGGTTGTACGCGCCCATATTGAAGAAGCGGTTGAGCTCGCCGAACGAGGTCTTCAGGTCGGGCATCGCCTTCGCCGTCCCCTGGGCCGCGACCCGCAGGTCGTCGGTCCACGGGCGCGCCGCCCGCACGAAGGGCCGGATCTCGTTGCGGATGACCGGCTCGGTCTCGCGGAGGAACGGGATCACGGCCTCGTTCGTCGCGGGCAGCTTGCGGATCGGCTCGCGCAGGGACTCGAGCGACGAGCGCAGGACCGGGGCGAACTCGCGCACCTGCGCCAGCGCGCGCTCCGAGGCGCGCAGCGACGCCGGCAGCTGCGCCACCGACGCGGAGATCGCGTCGTCCTCGTTCGCGAGCGCGTCGAACACGCTGCGCGAGGCGGTCACCAGCCGGCGCAGGTCCTGCGGGTGGTTGCCGAGCTCGGTCATCAGCAGGCCGTAGTCGTGGATCAGCTCCTTCAGCGCCGTGCGGCGACGAGCGCTGGCGCGGGTGACGCGAGCGAGGTCGCGGTGGATCGGCTCGAGCCGCCGGAACACCTCGCGCAGGTCGTCACCGCGCCCGCGCAGGCCCTTCCCCGCCCCGGCCACCAGCAGCTTCAGGTACGGCCGTGTGTCAGCGTCGAGCGCCGAGTAGACCTCGTCCGGGTCGATGTCCGGCAGCGAGTTGGCGACCTCGATCCGCCCGCCCTCCGGCAGCACCTTCCCGGTCCCCGGGTTCACCTCGAGGAACATGTCCTTGAGCGCGGTCTTCGGCCGCAGCAGCGCGGTCGCGTCGCGGCGGATGAGGTTCTCGTAGTCGTGCTCGATGTCGAGCGTCACGACGGCGACACCGTCCTCGAGCTTCACGTCGGCGATGCGGCCGACCTCCACGCCGGCCACGCGCACGGTCTGGCCCTGGCCGGGCTGAACGGCCTGCGCGTTCGCCAGCTCGATCTTGACCTGCTTCGGCTTCTCCTGAACGAGCGGGAAGCGAAGGTCCTGCTGGCTCAGGATGTAGACGCCGATCGCCACGCCGAGGAGCGCCAGGCCCGCGATCGCGAGGAAGTCGCGCCAGTGCTTGCGGATCGCGAACATCATGGTCCGCCTCCGTAGACCGTGGCGTCGCCACCCGGGGCGTTGAGGTTCGGCGGCTCCTGCGTCTCGCAGGGCACGTCCGGCCGGTGCGGCGGCGGCATGTTCGGGTCGGGCGGCGCCGCGGGCTCGATCCTCCCGGTGCCGAGCTTGAGCGGGTTCACGCCCTGGATGTGGAAGACCGGCGTGTTCGCGTCGTTCACGCGGCTCTCACCGGCGAGGCCCACGAAGCTGCGGTTGATCTGCTCGCGCACGGCGTGCCCCGAGTTGCCCTCCTCGATGCTCGGGATCTCCGACTCCATGAACGGCACGAGCACGTTGTTCGTGCACGAGGAGAGCGCGCGCAGCCGCTTCAGGAACGGCACGAGGCGCGTGTTCAACTTCACCAGGCTGGGCACCGCCTGACGCAGGTCGGCAGCGAGCCCCTTCAGCTCGCTCTCCTGCATCAGCAGGCGGGCCTGTTCGAACCACGGTATGGCCGCGTCGAGCGCCGGGACAGACGAGCGCACTCCCGGCAACGCCTCTCGCGAGAACGTCCGCAGCGTCGGCAGCGCGGCGTTCAGCTCGGCGAGCGCCGGGGAGCCCACGCGCAGCGTGTCGCGCAGCGCCGGGACCGCCGCCTCGAGCGCCTCGTCGTGCCGGGCGATGGCGCCGGCGGTCGTGTTCAGGTCGGTCACGAGCTCTTTGAGCGCCGCCGGGTTGTCGGCGAGCGCCGCGAAGGTCTTCTGCTGGCCCTTCAGGAGCCGCTGAATGTCACGGTCGGGGTCCACGCCGAGCAGCGCGTCGTTGGTGAGCGCGCCGTAGCGGTAGGCCGGCTTGAACGAGGGGATGGCGCGGTTGAACGCCTTCGCGCCGCCGCCCTCCAGCGCCACTGTCCCGTACTCGTGCAGGAAGGTCTGGAGGTCGCCGCGCACGTCCGAGTCGAGCGTGTCGAGGATGTCCGGCAGGGTTACCGTCGCCGCGGTCTGCGTGATCGGCACCGTCGAGCCGTCCTCGAGCTCGCCGCTGGACGGCGAGCCGGGCTGGATGTCCACGAAGAAGTTGCCCTCGAGGAAGATGCGCGAGCGGATCTGAAGCCGCGCGTCCTGGCGGATCGGGAGCGCGTCGTCCTTCAGCTCCATCGTCACCTCGGCCGCGCCGCCGCCCTCCTTCGGCTCGACCTTCGTGACCTTGCCGACCTCGACGCCGGCGATCCGCACCGGGGAGCGCGGCTTGAGGCTCTCGACGTCGCGGAACATCGCCTTCAGCTCGTACGGGTTCGCGAACGGGTTCGCCTTCGAGAATCCGAAGTAGGCGAGCAGCACGAGCGTGGTGATGGCGAGAACGCCGGCCTTGAAGACGCTCATGGCACGTCCCTCAGGTGGTCGATGCCGAGCTCGCGCGCCTTGAAGGTTCCGCCCGCCAGGCCGGGCGTGTCGGGATCCACCACGATGTGCTGGGCGTTCCAGCGGTCGCCCCTGGACAGGCTGTTGGGATAGCCGGTCTGGCCGGCCTGGCAGTCCGCGCGCCCCTGCGAGTCGATCGCCGGGCCGCCGTACTGCGTGTGGAGCGACTGCTGCGGCGGCGTCGCGTTTGGATCGCCGTCGACCGGCTTCGTGGACTCGGTGGAGCCGAGCGAGTTCTCCTGATTCGTGTCGACCAGCTTGGCGAGGATGCGCTCGGTGGTGCCGCCGGCGACCGTGGCGGACTGGTGCGTGCCGAGTGGGTTGAAGAAGTAGACGAGGAAGTTGCAGACCGTCTGGTAAGGCGCCACGAACTCGAGCGCCGGGCGCGAAACCTGGACGCCCCTGCGCAGATCGCGCAAGGCGGCCAGGGTGTTCGGGTTTTCGCCGAGGTCCTCGGCCGCCCGGAAGAGCTGCTCCAGGTCCTCGCCGAGCTGGGGCGTCTGGCGGAATGCGGGCACGCCGGCCTGAAGCGCGTCGTTCACGAGCGGCAGCGTGCGCGGCAGCTCGGCCGTCCCGGGCTGAAGGTCGCGCGAGACCGACGCGAAGCGGGCCAGGAACGGCGTCTGGACGCGGAACGAGTCGGTCGCCACCTGCAGAGTCGGCGGGCTCTCCTCGATCGTCTGCCGCAGCGCCTCGGGATCGCGCCCGATCGCCGCGAACGTCGTGGCCATCTCGCCGAACCAGCGCGCCTGCACCTCCGCCACGGGAGCGGCCTGGGCCGCCGCCGCCCCGAGCCCCGGGAAGAAGTTGCGCAGCTCGGTGTCCGGATCGGAGAGGTTCCGCATCACCGGCAGCAGGTAGCGCGTGAAGGGCTCGAGCTCGCCG
>Ga0114129_10002372_pt1 | contig 26153 bp, 22 predicted proteins | sample RhiMetdeltSRZDD1_FD_80071 | JGI IMG/M metagenome (GOLD analysis project Ga0114129, IMG submission 80071) | Populus rhizosphere microbial communities from Tennessee, USA - Rhizosphere MetaG P. deltoides SRZDD1 (version 2) (version 2) | ecosystem: Host-associated > Plants > Roots > Rhizosphere >...
ACCACCGGCGCGCAGCTCGATCCGCTTGCCCGCGTCTACCTGTGGCAGGCAGGACTCGACTTCGATCACGGCACCGGCCACGGCGTCGGCAGCTATCTGTCGGTGCACGAAGGCCCGGCCCGGCTGTCCAAGCTCGGCAGCGTGGCGCTCAAGCGCGGCATGATCCTGTCGAACGAGCCGGGCTACTACAAAGCCGGCCATTACGGCATCCGGATCGAGAATCTTGTTCTGGTGGTCGAGAGGCCGACCGTTGCGGGCGCCGAAAAGCCGCTCAACGCTTTCGAGACGCTCACGCTCGCGCCGATCGACCGGCGGCTGGTCGACCGTGATATGCTGACCGCGGACGAGTCGGCGTGGCTCGACGATTACCATGCCCGCGTAGCGCGAACGCTCACGCCGGTGATCGACCGCGAAACCGCCACTTGGCTTGCTGCGGCGACCCGGCCGCTTGCGTGAGTCTGCGGCTCGTCGCCGCAAAGAGGACAAGTGTTTCGCGGCGCAGCGCAGGTTAAAAGATTATTCTCCTGTTTGTGGCAACATCGGAAGACGTCCAGCGTTGACCATTGGAATCGCGCGATTACTTTGCGTTAAGAAAATATCCTTCTTTTCACGAGGGTCCCATGAGCTGCTGTGACGAAACCACCGCCCGCGTGCCCTCGACCGACGTATCGCGGCGCTCCGTGCTCAAGGGCGCGGCGGTCATCGCGGCGGTCGTGCCGGGCGCGGGCACGTCGCATGCTCAGGCCAAGGCGATCAAGCTCGCCTACTGCAGCCAGCTGCTATGCGGCGTGCCGTATGAAGTCGCGCGCTCGTCCGGCATTTTCAAGAACCACGGCCTCGACGTCGAGCTCGTCTATACCCGCGGCGGCAGCGCCGCCATGCAGGCGCTGATTGGCGGCGCCGTCGACTACGCCGCCACCGCCCTCGACGTGGCGATCCAGGCCTACGCCAACGTGCACGCCGACATCCGCCGCTTCGCGGTGACCGGGCGGCTGCCGCTGTTCGCCCTGGTCACGGCGCCGCAGGCCGCCGGCCGCATCCGCTCGATCAAGGAGCTGGAAGGCAAGACCGTCGCGATTTCCGGCCTCGGCAACGCCGATCACGCGCTCGCGCTTTATCTGCTCAAGCAGGCCAATGCGGATTCAAGCAAGGTCAAGTTCGCGACCATGGGAGTCAACCTGCTGGAGGCGCTGCGGCAGGGTCAGGTCGACGCCGGGCTGGTGCAGGAGCCCGCGCTCACGCTGCTGTCGCGCGCCGGCGCGCGCGTGATGGTGAACGCCATGGATCTCAACGACGCCCGCCGCTATCTCGGCGGGACCTACGAATTCATGGGCGTGGCGGTACGCGCCAAGGAGCTCGATCAGCGCAAGCCCGAGATGGTTGCGCTCACCAAGGCGCTCGCCGAGTCGCTGAAGACGCTGCGCACGCTGAGCGGCGAGCAGCTGATCGGGGCGTTGCCGAAGGAAATGACGGCAGGCCTCGACACCAAGGAATTCGGCGACATTCTGTTGCGCTACCGTAACTCGCTCTATCCGGAATCGGTCAGCATCGATCTCGACGCCGCCGGCCGTGTTGCTCAGAGTCTCATCGCCGGCGGCCTACTGCGGCCCGACGCCAATATTTCGGGCTTGCACGACACGAGCATCGCCGGGAGTTAGCAGCTGCGCGTTCGTGACCTCACGATTTCCTACGATGGCGAGCCGGTCCTCGAACGGGCCAGCATCGCTGTCGACAAGGGACAGTTCGTAAGCCTGGTGGGACCTTCCGGCTCGGGAAAATCGAGCCTGCTGCGTGCCGTGATCGGCCTGCAGCAGCCGCTCGCCGGCACCGCCGAGCCCGGCTTTGCCCCGTCCGAGATCGGCATGCTGTTCCAGGACGATGCGTTGCTGCCGTGGAAGACGGCGCGCGACAACGTCGCGCTGGGCCTCACCTTCAACGGCATGGGACGCAAGGCCGCGCTCGAACAGGCCGATCTGTGGCTCGGACGCCTTGGCTTGACCGGCTTCGAAAACCGTTTTCCCCGCCATCTCAGTGGCGGCCAGCGCAAGCGCGTCGCGCTGGCGCAGGTTCTAGTCATGAACCCGAAGCTTCTGCTGATGGACGAGCCGTTCGCTTCGCTCGACGCCATCGTGCGCGCCCGCATCGTCCAGGACATGGCCGAACTGGTCGAGCGCGATCAGATCACCGTGCTGCTCGTCACTCACGACCTGGAAGAGGCGATCAGCCTGTCGGATTACGTCTATCTGCTCTCGCAAGGGCCGCGCGCCCGGATCAAGGGCCAATACAAGGTGCCGATTCCGCGGCCGCGTGATCCGGTCCGTGCGCGCATGCATCCCGCCTTTGCGCCGCTTTACGAGAAGATCTGGAACGACCTGTCCCGCGAAGTCGGCCTTGACCAGCGCGAGGAGGCGGAGGCGGCGGAATGAGTTCGCTCGACCCCCGCTATACCTGGGCGCGCCAAATCGCGGCGCTCGTGCTCCTGCTGATCGCATGGGAGGCGGCCGGCCGCGCCGGGATGCTCAATCCCTTGTTCATTCCGACCCCAAGCCAGGTCGGCGGCGCGCTGAGCGATCTGTTCGAGAGCGGCCGCGTCTGGACCCATCTCGAGGCCACGTTCACCGCGGCGCTGTTGGGTCTGGCGCTCGGCATCGGGGTCGGGATCGTCCTCGGCGTTGCCGGCGCGCTCATTCCGGTGGTCGCGGAGCTGCTCGAGCCGGTGATGACGCTGCTGAACGCCATCCCGCGCGTCATTCTCGCGCCTTTGTTCGTGATCTGGCTCGGGATCGGCATCGAATCGAAGGTGGCACTGTCCTTCATCTTGGTGGCGGTGGTGATTTTCTTCACCGTCTATGGCGGCATCCGGCAGGTGGATCGCCGGCTGGTTGAGCGCATCATCACGCTCGGCGGCGGCCGCTGGGCGCTGGTGCGTCACGTCTACCTGCCGTCGGTCGCGGCCTGGGTCCTCAGCAGCCTGAAGGTCGCGGTGGGATTTGCGTTTACCGGCGCCTGCGTCGGCGAGTTCGTGGCGGCGACCCGCGGACTCGGCTATCTGCTGTCATTCGCGCAAAGCACCTATAATTCCGCGCTGATGTTCGCGATCATCCTGTTGATCATGGTGGTCGTGCTGCTGATCTTCGCGGTCGCCGGCCGCCTGGAGAAATACCTGCTGCGCTGGAGCTGATCGGCAGGGCCGCGTCACCGCTTCTCGCCGATGAGGTCGAACCAGTCGTCCTCGCTCAGCACGGCAACCCCGAGCTCCTTGGCCTTGCCGAGCTTGGAGCCGGCGCCCGGCCCTGCCACCACGTAATCGGTCTTCTTCGACACCGATCCCGCCGTCTTGGCGCCGAGCCGCTCGGCCATGGCCTTGGCCTCGTCGCGCGTCATCTTCTCGAGCGAACCGGTGAACACCACCGTCTTGCCGGCCACCCGCGAATCCGCCTTCGGCCTTTCGGCGTCGAGGATGCGGACCTGCTTGGTCAGCCGCTCGACGATGCCGAGATTGTGCTCTTCGCCGAAATAGGCCGCGAGGCTCTCGATCACCGTGTCGCCGATCTGGTCGAGATTATCCATCTCCTCACGGGTGTCGGCGTCGCCGTGCGCTAGCTTCAGGCAGGCGTCGTGGAAGGCCTTCCACGAGCCATAGGCCCGCGCCAATACACGGGCAGTGGTGTCGCCGACGTGGCGCATGCCGAGCGCATAGATGAACCGTTCGAGCGAAATCTTGCGCCGCGCGTCGATCGCATTGAACAGGTTGCGCACCGACAGCTCGCCGAAGCCTTCGACTTCCTCGAGCTTGATCTTGGCGTTGTGCGCTTCGAGCGTGAAGATGTCGGCCGGCCCCTTGATCCAGCCCTGCTCGAAGAACAGCGTGATCTGCTTCTCGCCCAGCCCCTCGATGTCGAAGGCGCGCCGGGAGACGAAGTGCTTGAGGTGCTCGATCTTCTGATAGGGGCAGGCGAACTCGCCGGTGCAGCGGGAGATTGCGCCCTCCTCCCCGGTGGCAGTGGCGTCGCGCACGACCTCGGTTTTCAGGTGGCACGGACAGACCGTAGGAAACTTGTAGGGCTTGGCGCCCTTCGGCCGCTTCTCCAACACCACGCCGAGCACCTGCGGGATCACGTCGCCGGCGCGCTGGATCGTCACGGTATCGCCGATGCGCACGTCGAGGCGGGCGATCTCGCCGGCATTGTGCAGGGTGGCGTTCTGCACCACCACGCCGCCGACGGTGACCGGCTCGAGCTTGGCCACCGGCGTGAGCGCGCCGGTGCGCCCGACCTGGATCTCGATCGCCTTGACGGTGGTGGTCGCCTTCTCGGCGGGAAACTTGTGCGCGATCGCCCAGCGCGGGACGCGCGACACGAAGCCGAGCCGCTGCTGCCAGTCGAGCCGGTCGACCTTGTAGACGACACCGTCGATGTCATAGTCGAGCGTGCCGCGCTTGAGCTCGATCTCGTGGTGGAATGCGAGTAGTTCTTCGACCGAGCGGCAGACCTTCATCAGCGGATTGGTCTTGAAGCCGCAGGTCGCGAACCATTTGACCATGCCGGACTGCGTGTCGGCCGGCATCTTGCTCATCTCGCCCCAGGAATAGGCGAAGAAGCCGAGCGGCCGCGAGGCGGTGATCGACGCATCGAGCTGCCGCAGCGATCCGGCCGCCGAATTGCGCGGATTGGCGAAGACCGTCTTGCCGGCCGCCTTCTGCCGCTCATTGAGCGCGAGGAAGGCCGATTTGGTCATGTAGACCTCGCCGCGCACCTCGCAGATGTCCGGCACCCCCTTGCCCTTGAGCTCCTTCGGGATGTCTTCCAGCGTCCTGACGTTGGCGGTGACGTCCTCGCCTTCGGTGCCGTCGCCGCGGGTGGCGCCGTTGACCAGCCGGCCACCCTCGTAGCGCAGCGACAGCGACAGCCCGTCGATCTTGGGCTCGGCGGTGAAGACGACCGGCTCGTCCTTCAGGCTCAGGAAGCGGCGGATGCGCTCGACGAAATCCGTCACGTCCTCGTCGGAGAAGGCATTGCCGAGCGAGAGCATCGGCACCGCGTGCCGGACCTTGGCGAATTTTGCCGCCGGCGCGGCGCCGACCCGCAGCGACAGGCTTTCAGCGGTGCGCAATTGCGGGAAACGCGCTTCGATCGCGTCGTAGCGCCGCCGCAGCCGGTCGTATTCGGCGTCCGAGACCGTCGGCGCGTCGTCCTGGTAGTAGCGCCGGTCGTGCTCGGCGATCTCCGTCGCGAGTCGCGCGTGCTCGGTCTTGGCCTCTTTCCCGGTCAGCGCATCGACCGGGGCCTTGGTGGTGTCGCGGGACGGCATGGGCTGTATCTAGATCATCGCGCGGCCGCCGCCAACGCACGCGGAATCCGATTTATCCGGGCAAAATCGCGGCGTAGGATCGGGGCAGGTGCCGCCCGATCGGGCCGAGCCAACAAGGCCGGACGGGCCGGCACTGCTCAGTTTCGGGGAGGATTCCGTCATGCCGATCGTCGATCAAGCCACCAGCCGCCGGCGTTTCCTGCAATTCCTGGCGGCAAGCCCGCTGTTCGCCGCCTCCGATCTCGCCGCTTTCGCCAGCGAGAGCCCATCGCGGCTTCCCGACCCGATGGTCTGGGCGCCGCGCAATCTGGACAAGCTGATCTCCTCGCCCAAGGAGGCGATCAACGTGTTCGATTTCGAGCCGGTGATGCAGCGGAACGTGCCGCCGGCGCATTTCGGCTACATGGCGTCCGGAATCGACGACGAAGTGACACTGCGGGCCAACCGCGAGGGCTTCCTCAAGTTCCAGTTTCGCCCACGCCGGCTGGTCGACGTCAGCAAGGTCGACATGACCACCGAGATCCTCGGCGTCAAATACAACTCGCCGATCGTGATCGCACCGACCGGCACTAACAAGAGCTATCATGAGGACGGCGAGCTTGCCGTCGCCAAGGCCGCGAAGCTCGGCAATCACCTGCAAATTCTCTCGACCCAGACCACCGTCTCCGTCGAAGACGTCAACGCCGTCGGCGGCGCCCCGGTCTGGTTCCAGCTCTACGCCACCAACAAGTTCGACGTCGCCGTGCACCACGTCAAGCGCGCGGAGCGCGCCGGGTGTCCGGCGGTGGCGGTCACCGTCGACCGCAGCGGCGGGCGCAACCAGGAGACGCTCTTCCGTCTGCAGCGCACCGATACCCGTCAATGCTCGAATTGCCACGACCGCAGCAGCATCGCCGCTAACAACCGGCGCAAACCGCAATATGACGGCCTCGACCTCACCGGCCTGACCAACACCCAGTCGTCGGCGATGTCCTGGGATTACATCCGGCGGCTGCGCGAGCAGACCAAGATGAAGATGGTGCTCAAGGGCATACTCGCCTGGGAGGACGCCAAGCTCGCAGCCGACGCCGGCATCGACGCCATCATCGTGTCGAACCACGGCGCCCGCAGCGAGGACAGCGGCCGCTCCACCATCGACGCGCTGCCGGAGATCATCGAGGCGGCCGGCTCGATGCCGGTGCTGGTCGATTCCGGCTTCCGCCGCGGCAGCGACATCGTCAAGGCCTTGTGCATGGGCGCCAAGGGCGTGGCGATCGGCCGGCCCTATCTCTGGGGCCTCGGCGCGTTCGGCCAGGCCGGCGTGGAGCGGGTGCTCGAGCTCCTGCGTATCGAGACCCGCGCCATGATGCAGCAGGTGGGCGCGCCCTCGATCAAAGACCTGGTGCCGGCGATGGTGCGGCGGGCTTGAGCCCGGCATCCGGGCGGGCGGGGCCCATGCGCACGATCGCTCTCTTGATCGTGGTCGCGGCGCTGGCGTCCGCCGGCGGCGCCGCGGCACAGGTGACGGTGCTCAGCAACGCCACGCTGATCGATGGCACCGGGGCGGCGCCGCAAAGCAACGTCACCATCGTCATGGAGAACGGCCGCATCCGCGAGATCGGCCCCTCCGCGGCGGTGGCGACGCCGGCGGACGCAACCGTGGTCGACCTCGCCGGCAAATACGTTGTGCCGGGCATCATCAACGGCCACGGCCACGTCGGTCCGGCGCCGCGCGACCGGCAATTGCGCCAATACGCGCTCTATGGCGTCACCACCACCACCAGCATGGCCGTCGATCCGGACGACATCGCCGCGTTCAAGGCGAGGCAGCGGGCCGGCGACCTGCAAGGTGCGCGCATCCTCACCGTGAAATACCGCTTCACCTCCGCGCCGATGGCCGGCTCCGACTACAAGACCCCGGAAGCGGCGCGCGCCAAGGTCGACGAGATCGCTGCCAATGGCGCCGACTTCGTGAAGGTCTGGATCGACCCGCAGGGCGGTCGCCACCCGCGGCTGTCGCGCGAATACTGCGCGGCCGTGCTCGATCAGGCGCGCAAGCACGGCCTCATCACCATGGCGCATATCGTCGAGCTCGACGACGCCAGGATGATCGTCGAGGAAGGCGTCAACGTCCTTGCGCACAACGTGCGTGACCGGGAGATCGACGCCGATTTCATCGCCCTGCTCAAGGCGCGCAACGTCTCGGTGATCTCCACGCTGGCGCGTGAGGAAGGCATGTTCATCTTCGGCGACGGCCCCGCCTTCACCGACAATCCGTTCTTCCAGAAGGGTCTCACGCCCGGGCAGCGCGCCGCGAAGGCGAAGAAAGTCGAAGAGCAGGCCAACGATCCGCAACGCGCGCGGTTGATGCGAGCCTTCGAAATCGACAAGATCAACCTCAAGAAGCTCGCCGATGCCGGCGTGCGCGTGGGCTTCGGCACCGATTCCGGCGGCGCGCCGGACCGCTTCTTCATCCAGGGCTTCTTCGAGCACCGGCAGATGGAGCTGATGGTGCAGGCCGGGCTTACGCCGATGCAGGTGATCCAGTCGTTCTCGAAGAACAACGCCGAGGCGCTCGGCATCGACAAGGATTTCGGCACGCTGGCCAGAGGCAAGGCCGCCGACCTCCTGGTGCTCGCCCGCAATCCGCTCGCGGACATCGCCAACATGCGCACGATCGAGGCGGCCTATCTCGGCGGCAGGAAATTCGAATAGCGGTTAGCGTGGCGCCGGCATGCGGCAGGATCGAGTCACGGAAGGAATGCAAACCGTATCGGCGCCAGCGCTCGCAGATTCTGCACGAACGTATGAGTTCGCGACGCCGCAGGTCGTCACCGATCTCAGCGAGTGCGTGTTCTATCACGTCATGGATCTGCCAGACGTCGGTACGGTCGGCGGCGATTGGGACCTGCGCGGCCGCTTCGAGGCGTGGACATTCGTGGCGCGCCGGCGGAAGAACCCGTAGGGCGTCGCGTCAAAGCTCACGCATGCGCTTTGAATAAGCCGCCTCCCAAACCTTGTCCCGGTCTTCATCAAAAACCACCCCGGGTTCGGCGGGCGCAACCGTCCAGATGCGCCGGGCAAGCTCACGCTCGAGCTGGCCGGCCAGCCAGCTGGAATAGCCGAACACAACAAGGGCCTTGTTCGGACCTTTGTTGTTGCCGATATCCCGCAGGACGTCGCCACTGGAGGTCATTGCCAGGCGTCCGTCGATCTCGAAGGTCTCGGCCCGGCGATAATCGGCGCTGTGAAGCGCCAAGAACTTTTCCGGCTGGACCGGACCGCCGGCAAAGATGCGGACCTCGCCTGAAACGCTCGCGTCGGTATCGCCAAGCATCGCAAGAAGGAGCGCGATCGAGCTCTCCCCCACCGGCCGGTTGATGACGACCCCGAGTGCCCCCTCCTTGTGGTGCCGGATCATCACGATCACCGCGCGGTCAAAACGCGGATCGGTCATCGAGGGTGAAGCGACCAGGAGCTGGCCGGCGAGCGATGGCTGCGCTTCGGTCGTTTCCGCCGCCGTCGGCAATACAAGATCGACGCGCGACCCCAGCGCCAGGACGACCATAAGACCCAGGATCGAGCGACTTTGCCAACACAACATCGGGCCCCTCACCCGGCCGCGGCGCGGATGAGGCGCTCGGCGGCGGCGCGCGCCTCGGCGGTGATCTCGGCGCCGGCGAGCATGCGCGCGATCTCCTCGCGGCGCCTGTCGGCGGCGACCTCGGCGACGTGGGTGGCGACGCGCTTGCCCTTGTCGAGCGCGTCCTTGGTGATGAGGTAGTGGCGGTCGGCGCGGGCGGCGACCTGCGGCGCGTGCGTCACCGTCACCACCTGGGCGCGGCCGGCAAGGCGCGCGAGCCGCACGCCGATGGCGTCCGCCACGGCACCGCCGACGCCGGTGTCGACCTCGTCGAACACCAGCGTGGGCGCCGAGCCGCGATCCGCGAGCACCACCTTGAGCGCGAGCAGGAAGCGCGCGAGCTCGCCGCCGGACGCGACCTTCATCAGCGGTCCGGGCCGCGTACCCGGATTGGTTTGCACCCAGAATTCGATGCGATCGATGCCGTGCGGCCCGCCCGCCTCCGCCTCGGTCGCGATCTCGGTGGAGAATTTCGCCCGTTCGAGCTTCAGCGGCTTGAGCTCGGCGTTGACCGCCTTGTCAAGCTTGTCGCCGGTCTTGCGCCGCGCCGCCGACAGCGCGGCGGCCGCGGCGGCGTAGCGCTCGCCGGCGTCGCGCGCCGCGGCTTCGAGCGCCGCCAGCCGTTCGGCGCCGGCGTCGATGAGCGCGAGATCACCGGCGTAGCGCGCCGCCAGCGCGTTGAGCTCGTCCACCGGCACAGTGTATTTGCGCGCGGCCGCGCGCAGCGCGAACAGCCGCTCCTCGATCCGCTCGAGCTCGCGCGGGTCGTGGTCGGCGGCACGCAGCGCCTCCTCCAGATGCGCCCGCACCTCCTCGATGGCGGTCAGCGCCGTGTCGAGCGCCTTCACCGCCGGCTCGATCAGCGTGGGCGCCTGGGTGGCGCGGCGCTCGAGCCGCCGCACCGCCGCCGAGAGTGCCGCCACCGGCGAATCCGCGCCGGCGACCGCATCATGCGCGTCGCGCAGATCGCCGGCCACTTTCTCGGCCTGCATCATGGCGGTGCGCCGGTCGGCAAGCGTCGTTTCCTCCGAGGCCTCGGGACGAAGCTTCTGAAGCTCATCAACCGCGTGACGCAGCCAATCGGCTTCCCGCTGCGCGCGCTCGACCTCGGCGCGGTGGCTGGCGACCTCCGCCTCGCGTGCGCGCCGCTCGTCCCACAGGCGCGCCACCTCCTGCGCCTCGCCGTCGAGCCCGCCGAACGCATCGAGCAGCCGGCGGTGGGTGGCGGCATCGACCAGAGCGCGCTCGTCGTGCTGGCCGTGGATCTCGACCAGCGCGGCGCCCAGCGTCTTGAGCACCTGTGCGCTTACCGGCTGGTCGTTGACGAAGGCACGGGTGCGGCCGTCGGCGAATTGCGTGCGGCGCAGGATCAGTTCGTCCTCGGCGGGAATGTCGTTCGCCGCCATCAGGCCGCGCACCGGATGCGCGGGCGGCAGTTCGAACGCTGCCGTCACCTGCCCCTGCTCGGCGCCATGGCGCACCAGCGCGACGTCGCCGCGGGCGCCGAGCGCCAGCGCAAACGCATCGAGCAGGATCGACTTGCCGGCGCCGGTCTCGCCGGTCAGCACCGAGAGGCCGCCGGCGAAATCGATATCGAGCCGGTCGATCAGGACGATGTCGCGGATCGAAAGCCGCGTGAGCATGAGTACAGTTCCAATTGCGTGCCGTGCCCCGCCTCACTCCAGGCGACTCGCGATAATCAGAGACGTTGATGGCCGGGACAAGCCCGGCCAAGGTGTTGTGAGTAAGTCGGCAGGCGCTTAGCCGAGCCCGAATCGCCGGAACGCCTGGCTGATCCAGGACGCCTTGTTCTCGGAGGGCTGCAGCCCGCGCGAGGTCACCAGCGCGTAGGCGTCCTTGTACCAGCGGCTGTCCGGGAAGTTGTGACCGAGCACCGCCGCCGAGGTCTGCGCTTCGGTCACGACGCCGAGCGCCATATAGGCCTCGGTCAGCCGCAGCAGTGCCTCCTCGACGTGACGGGTGGTCTGGTAGCGCGTCACCACCACCTTGAAGCGCCCGATCGCGCCGGAATAGTCGCGCCGCTCGAGATAATAGCGCCCGATCATCATCTGGTGGCCGGCGAGCTGGTCGCGAGCGACCTCGATCTTGCGCTTGGCGGATGCCGCATATTCGGTGTTGGGATATTTGCGGGCGACCTCGTCGAGCGCCGCGATCGCCTTCTCGGTGCGCTCCTGGTCGCGGCTGATGTCGCGGATCTGGTCGTAGTAGGACGAGCCGATCAGGTATTGCGCATAGGCGACGTCCGGGCTGCCCGGATGGAGCGCGATATAGCGCCGTGCGGCGCCGATGCAGTCGTCATAGGCGCCGGCCTCGTAATGGGCGTAGGCCGACATGATCAGCGCCTTGCGCGCCCATTCCGAATAGGGGTGCTGGCGGTCGACCTCTTCGAACCGCTTGGCCGCGGTCTTGATGTCGCGCTTCTCGTTGAGGAGGTAGAGACCCTCGTTGTAGAGCTTGTCGGCCGGCTCCTCGAACTGAGGATCGTCCTTGCCCCACAGGCTGGCGATGCTCTCGCAGCCGGCAAGCGGAAGCGCCGCGAGCGCAAGCGCCGCCAGACGCGCCAAGGCGCGTCCGCGTCGATCAGACGTCTTCGACGTGAGCCAACGCCAGTGCATCGATCGGTTTGGTCCCGTCTCCGGAAGCGGCCCGCCCAGAGCGGTGCAAGCCGCTTCTGCATTAGCCCATAACCCTCGGCTGGACCAAGGAAATATGCGGACATTCCGCCGGGAATGTGGCGAAGGTAAATGACGCTGGACGGAGCGTGGGTTAGGAGACGTCCGGGGCGTAGGCCGGGGCAACCAGGCCGGCGGCTACGTCGGCATGACCGCGGAGCGTGCGCACCGGTTCCGCCTCGACCAGCTCCCAGGCGCTGGCGTCGGCCATGAGCGCCGACAGCACGGCGCAGTTGAGCTTGTGGCCGCCGCGCACCGAGCGATAGGTGCCGAGCAGTGGCGCGCCTGCGAGCGCGAGATCGCCGATCGCGTCGAGCACCTTGTGGCGGGCGAATTCGTCGGGGAAGCGCATGCCTTCCGGGTTGAGAACGCGGGTATCGGTGACGACCAGCGTGTTCTCGAGCGAGGCGCCGAGCGCGTAGCCGGCGCTCCACAGCTTCGCCACGTCACGCATGAAGCCGAAGGTACGCGCCCGCGCGATCTCGCGGCGGAACGTGTCCGGCCGGCCGTCGAATGCGAAGGCCTGGCGCCCGATCAGCGGATGGTCGAACTCGATTTCCGCCTCGACGCGGAAGCCACGGGCGAACGGACGAAGCTCGCCATAGGCGTCGCCGGTGGCGACCCGGACCGGCTTGAGCACACGGATATAGCGGCGAGGCTCGTCCAGCGTCTCGATGCCGACCTGATCGATGGCGGCGACGAAAGGTGCCGCACTGCCGTCGAGGATCGGCGCCTCGGGGCCGTCGATCTCGACCACGGCGTTGTCCACGCCGAGCCCGCAGAGCGACGCCAGCACATGCTCGGCCGTGGACACCAGCGGGCCCGACGCATCTCCCAGCACAGTCGCGAATTCAGTGGCGGTGACGGCACGGATGTCAGCGCGGATTTCGCGCTCGCGGCGACCTTCCAGGCGGGTGCGGATGAACCTGATACCAGTCCCGGCATCGGCGGGATGCAACGAGACGGTGACGGGCAGCCCGGAATGGACGCCGACGCCGGAGAGGATGGCCTGATCCCGAAGGGTAGTCTGCCTGCCGACTTTCATACTCCCGTCCCACTTACTCGCTAGCCGGTTGTACCGGCACGCGACCAATCACCGCTGCGGCTCATTCCGGCCGCGTTTTGTATATTCGCCAGGCGGGAAGTGAGATCTTTAGCGGGCTAGGAATACGACCCACTCTCCCCCGAACCGAACCCCTTGCTGCACAAACCTTACCGGCGGTCGGGGACAACTCCAACTCACGCTTTTTTACCAACTGTTACCTCGAAGCAGCCGCAATCGTGCCTTCCCTCGGTCGCAAAGTCCCGTCCGAGCCCGACCCCACCCTAGTTGGCGACCAACCTCAGTTCGGTTGCACCTCGATCGGGTTCCCGGGCCCCACAGTAATCGCATTTAGAATCAATGGCTTAATATCAGCCAGCAACCCGGCGCCGAGACGCGTCGGTCCCGGCCGCGATGGCCGGGACCGCTGGGATGCAACCGCGGGTCGGTTCAGTTCGCCTGCCGGCGCAGGAAGGCCGGGATCTCCAGGTGATCGTCCTCCGCCGAATTATGCACAGAAGCTTGCCGGCCGAGTTGGTCGAGGCCCTGGTGTTGGGGGCGCTTGGCGTATTCCGACACCGGTTCGGGGCGTGCTTCCGCCGGCCGTGCGGCGGGGCGCTGGGGCGGGCGGTCGGGAGTGCGCGATACAGGCCGGACAGCGGGCCGGATATTGGATGACATGTCAGTCTCCTCTTCTTCTTCGCGACGGCCACCAAGGCCGACCGATGCAAGCCGTTGCAACAAGCCCATCCGGCGCTTCTCCGGATGCTCGGGAGCAGGTTGATCACCCCGCTTTGCCCGTAATTCGTTCTGTGCCGGGATCGGCAGTTCGTCGATCCGCGGCATGCGCGGCGTCCGCCCCGCAATGCGGTCCGGCGCCGGCGGGATGAAAGCCCCAGGAGCCGGCTCCTGCGGCGGTTCGGCCGCGGCAGCGTCCGGGAACAGCGACGGCTTCGGCTGGAACGGACGGATGGTCACGTCCTCGATTGCGGTGATCGGCAGCACGGCGGCGGCTACCGCCGCCTTCGCCGCCGACTCGATCGATTCCAGGCTGTGGCCGGCGGTGACCGAGACCGCGGGCGCACGCGGCGCGTCGCTGCGCTCGACCCGCTCGGCCTGACGCTGTTGGTCGGCGCGCAGCTTCTGCGTGAGCTCCGCGAGACGCGCTTCGGGCGCCGAGGCGCCGCGCGAACCGGCGGCCGCATCGATGCCGGTCGCCACCACCGAGACGCGGATGATGCCTTCGAGGGTCTCGTCGAACGTCGCACCAACGATGATGTTGGCGTCCTGATCGACTTCCTCACGGATGCGGGTCGCCGCTTCGTCGACTTCGTAGAGCGTGAGATCGCGTCCGCCGGTGATCGAGATGAGCAACCCCTTAGCGCCCTTCATCGAGGCGTCGTCGATCAGCGGGTTGGAGATCGCCGCCTCGGCGGCGGCGAGCGCACGCTTCTCGCCGGAGGCCTCGCCCGTCCCCATCATCGCCTTGCCCATCTCGCGCATGACCGCGCGCACGTCGGCGAAGTCGAGGTTGATGAGGCCCTCCTTGACCATCAGGTCGGTGATGCAGGCAACGCCCGAATAGAGCACCTGATCGGCCATGGCAAAGGCGTCGGCGAAGGTGGTCTTCTCGTTGGCCACCCGGAACAGGTTCTGGTTCGGGATGATCAGAAGGGTGTCGACCACCTTGTGCAGCTCGACGATGCCATTGTCGGCGACGCGCATCCGGCGCACGCCTTCGAAATGGAACGGCTTGGTGACGACGCCGACAGTGAGGATGCCGAGCTCCTTGGCCGAGCGCGCGACGGCCGGCGCCGCGCCGGTGCCGGTGCCGCCGCCCATGCCGGCGGTGACGAACACCATGTGTGCGCCTTGCAGATGATCGCGAATCTCGTCGATCACCTCCTCGGCGGCGGCGCGTCCGACTTCCGGCTGCGAGCCGGCGCCGAGGCCTTCGGTGACCTGCACGCCCATCTGGATGATGCGCTCGGCCTTCGACATGGTCAGCGCCTGGGCGTCGGTATTGGCGACAACGAAGTCGACACCCTGGAGCCCGCTGGTGATCATGTTGTTGACGGCGTTGCCGCCGGCGCCGCCGACCCCGAACACGGTGATCCGCGGCTTCAGCTCACGGATGTCGGGAATCTTCAGATTGATGCTCATGGTTGCCTCTCAATACGCGAGCGTCGTTGACGCCGCCTGGTCGTGCCGGTCCGCCCCCGGCCGATGGGAATGTCGTGTTCGAGTCATCAGAAGCTCTCCCGAAGCCATCGTCCGACCCGTGCGATATAGCCGCCGGTTCCTGTCATCGGCTGCCGCGTTCCCCGCGGTTCGAAATGTTCGAGATGCGCCGACTGTGGATAGGCGAGCAGGCCCGTTGCCACCGCGAACGCCGGGCCTTTGGCTTCCTCCGGCAAGCCGGAGATCCCGAGCGGCCGGCCGACGCGCACCGGACGGCCGAGGATCTGTGCCGCCAACTCCGGCAGGCCGGTGAGCTGGCAGGCGCCCCCGGTCAGGATCACGCGACCGCGCGGCTCCGCCGCAAACGGCGAGTCCGCGAGCCGGTCACGGACCATTTCGAGGATTTCTTCGACCCGCGGCTTGATGATGCGTACGAGTTGCGCCCGCGAGACGAATTGAGGTGCTTCGCGGCCGTCGTCATCGACGGCGGGTATCGTGATCATATCGCGCTCGTCCGATCCTCCTGACAGCACACTGCCATACAACGTCTTGATTCGCTCGGCGTCGGCAACGCGCGCGTTGAGTCCGCGGGCAAGATCGAAGGTCACGTGATGGCCGCCGAGTGCGAAGCCGCTGGCATGGATGAAGCGGCCGCCGGAGAACACGGCGACAGTCGTGGTGCCGGCGCCGATGTCGATAAGCGCCGCACCGAGATCGGCCTCGTCGTCGGCCAAAACCGAGAGGCCGGCGCCATATGGGCTCGCCACCATGGCCTCGACGTCGAGATGGCAGCGCTCGATCGCGAGCATCAGATTGCGCGCGACCGCGATGTCGGCGGTCGCCACGTGCATGTCGATACCGAATTCGCGCCCGAGCATGCCGCGCGGATCGCGGATTCCGTTGGCGCCGTCGACCGAGTAGCCGATCGGCAGGGAATGAAGAACGGCACGGCCGGTGCGCACCGAGTGGCGGCTGCCGGCGGTGAGCGCGCGCGCAATGTCGCCCTCGGCGACCGCTCCATTCGCGACCTTGACGGAGGCGGAGAACAGCTCGCTGCTGGGCTTGCCACCGGAGAGCGAGACGACCACGGACTGAAGCTGCATCCTGGCGCCGCGCTCGGCCAAATCGACCGCCTGGCGCAACGCCGTCTCCGCTTCGGCGAGATCGATCACGGCCCCGCCCTTGATCCCGCGCGCCAGCGTGTGGCCGAAGCCGACCACCTCGATGCTGTGGCTGCGCCGGGGCAGCACGTCCTGGTGTCCGTGTGGCTTCAGCCGCGCAATCAGGCAGGCGATCTTGCTGGTGCCGATGTCGAGCGCCGCCACCAGTGCCGAGCGCTTGGGCGACAGCGGCTTGGTTTTCGGCGTGAGGCCGAAATGAAGGGCATTCATGCGTTGCCCCCCTTCTTGGCCGGCTTCTTGTCCTTGAGCGCGTCCCAGCGCGCCTGCGCGGCGGCGGGCGAGAGTCGCACGGTCACGCGGTGGAGCAGTCGCAGGTCGATCACCGCGATGTCGCGCGAGATCAGCTTGACCTCGCGGTCGAGCGCGAGCAGCCGTTCCAGCGCTTGCGCCACTTCGGACTCGGGCAGCCGGACGTCGAGGCCGTTTCGCAGCCGCAGGTTCCAGCGGCGCTCGCCGATCAGGATCGATGCGCGCACCTGGTCGCGAATGTCGGGATAGCGGTCGAGCAGCGCGAGAAAGTCTTTCGCCCTCGCCGCGGCACCGCGGCCGACCACGAGCGGCAGGCGAATGAGGCCCGGCGCGACGTAGGCCTCGAGCACCGTGCCGTCATGGGCGATGACAGACACCCGGCCGCTCATCTGCCAGAGCGCGAAAGCCTCACGTTCAGTGATCCCGATCTGGAGCTCGCCCGGGTAAAGCTTGAGCACTGTCGCATCGGCGATCCATGGATTGGTCTTGAGACGCTCGCGCACTTCCCCGACGTCGAGGAACAGGAGCGAACTGCGACCGGTGATGCCGGCGGTCGCCAGCACCTCCTCACGGGTGACGTGGCGGTGGCCACTCAGCGCCAGCGAGACGATGCCGAAGCCGACCGCGTTGGCGCCCTGATCACGCGCGTCCTTGAACGCGGTGAGGACGGTGGCAACGTGATCGCCCTTGACGATGCCGTAGCCGAGGCTTCCGGCGATGACGAGCACGGTGGCAGTGATCCCCGCGCCGCGCGGCACGCGCCTGTTAAAGATCGAGGTCGAGCGACGCCTAACGGAGCGCGCGAAGCGCGCCATTGCCGATGGCGCGCGCAATCCGCCGGCGCTTGCCGGCCGTGCGCGCCAGCGCGCGAGCCGTGTCAGCGATTGAGCGAGGCGTCCTCGACCATCCATCGCACCAGCTCGTCAAATGAAATGCCCGCGTGCGCCGCGAGCTCGGGCACGAGCGACGTTTCGGTCATGCCAGGTTGTGTATTGACCTCGAGACAGACCAGTCCTCCCGTCCCCTCGATCCGGTCGTCGTAGCGGAAGTCCGCCCGGCTCACGCCCCGGCAGCCGAGCGCGCGATGCGCCGCCAGCGCTAGTCTTCGGGCCTGTTGGTAAACAATTGGTGAAATCGGGGCCGGCAGGAGGTGTTTCGACCCGCCGGGCGCGTACTTAGCCTCATAGTCGTAAAATCTTACCGTCGGGACGATTTCGATGACCCCAAGCGCCTCGTCACCCATGATGGCGCAGGTCAACTCCTTGCCGGGAATGAACTTTTCGACGAGGACCTGGTCGCCGAAGGTCCAGTCGTCGCGATAGAGCTCCTGCGGCGGCCGCTCCTGGTCCTCCTTGACCAGGAAGACCCCCACGCTCGACCCCTCCGCCACCGGCTTGATCACATAGGGCCGCTCCATCTGGTGCTGCTTGGCCGCCTCGAAGCGGGAGACCACCACCCCCTCCGGCACCGGTATGCCGGCGGCGCGAAACAGCGCCTTGGCGGTGTCCTTCTGCATGGCGAGCGCGGAGGCGAGCACGCCGGAATGCGAATAGGGAATGCCGACGACCTCCAAGAGGCCTTGGAGCGTACCGTCTTCGCCCGGACGCCCGTGCAGGACGTTGAGCGCGACATCAGGCTTCACGGTGCCCAGGACCGAAGCGATGTCGCGCCCGACATCGATCGGCGTCACCCGGTAGCCGACGCGCTTGAGCGCGTCCGTGCAGGCCTTGCCCGACCGCAGCGAGATGTCCCGCTCGGCCGACCAGCCCCCCATCAGGACGGCGACGTGCTTGCTCATGGGCGCCTCGGCGTTCAGCCCCGGCCGCTGATTCGCTCCAGCGCCACTAGAATCGAGAATTAGCGACCCGTCGAGAGTCTCGGCGACTCCCGCCGCTCGGTGGGCAGCTGGAAGCCGTCATAGAGCCAAGCCAGGCACCGGAACATGTAGTCCTCGTTCCAGGCCGCGGTGGTCTCGTTGCGCACGTCCCGTGCAATGCCTTCGGCATGGTAGAAGTCCCACAGCGCGCGGGACTCAAGCTGCACGCGCGCCGTGCGCAGAAGCCGCGCCGCTTCGAATTGCCGGAACGCCTGGGGATAATCGCCGCCGGTCGCGTGGATGAGCTCGGCGAGGCAGAGGCCATCCTCGATCGCCATACAGGCGCCCTGCGCCAGCGATTGCAGCGGCGGATGCGCGGCGTCGCCGAGGAGGACGACGCGGCCCTTGTGCCAGTGGCGGATCGGAGCGCGGTCGCCCACCTGCCAGCGCCGGCTCAAGTCCATCATCGCGAGCAACGCACGCATCGCCGGATGCGCCTCGCGGTAGGTGTGTGCGAGCTCGGCGCGATAGGAGGCGACATCGCCCTTCTCGCCGTGCGTCGAGGTGCGGAACACCGCGACGATGTTAAAAAGCGTGCCGTGGCGCAGCGGATAATGCACGATGTGGAAGCCGGGCCCGCCCCACAGCACCACCTCGTTGCGGTGCACGTCGGCGGCAAGCTCGCCCATCGGCACGATGGTGCGGTGCGCGACATAGCCGATGGGGCGCGGCTCGCCGTCGCCGACGATCCGCGAGCGGATGAACGAGCGCAGGCCGTCCGCGCCAACGAGCGCCGCGCCTTCGAAGCTGCGGCCATCGGCGGTCGTCGCCGCAACCCGGTCGCCGTGATCCGCAAAGGCCGTGACCATGGCATCGGGCACGAGCTCGATCTCGGGCACGCCTTTGCAGGCATCGAGCAGCGCGTGATGCAGGTCGGCGCGGTGGACGATGATGTAGGGATGCCTGAAGCGGGCGCGGAACGACGACCCGGTCGGGATGCGCACGAGCTCGTCGCCGGTGAACGCGTCGCGCATCAGCACGGCCGGCGGCGCGTCGGCCTTGGCCATCACCGCATCGCGCACCCCGATGCGATCGAGGACGTGGAAGATGTTGGGGCCGAACTGGATGCCATATCCGATCGCGCCGAACTCGGGCGCGCCTTCGAGCACGCGCGAGCGCCGGCCGCGGCGCGCCAGCGCGAGCGCGGTGGTGAGACCACCCAGCCCGCCGCCGGCGATGAGGATCGGCTCACGCGCAACCGGCAATGCATCCTCCTCGGTCCATGACACGCAACGGCGCCGACATGAACCTCAGATCCGTGGCCAAGTCGCGGCAGCGGCGGGTCAACCCCCGACCGATCGGGCCCGGGGCGTCACACGCCCATGGTGCCGAGGATCAGCCCCATGACCACCATCACCGCAAGCCAATGGCCGCCGTCGATCGCGATCAGGACCGGTTTGCGTTGCGCGAAGCTGTAATTGACGACCAGCGTCGAGATGATGAAGGCAAGCCACAGTGCCACAGCCGAGATGATGCCGTTTCTCACGGTGGTCTGGCCGACGCCCATGTGCCCGAGCAGGCCGGCAAAGCCGATCGCCAGCAGCAGGTTGGCGATGCCGGCGAAGATGAAGGGCCGTACTCCGCTGATGCCGCCCGATCCTTTGCACATTTCTTCGGTCAGGCCGTTCGCCGCCATCCAGCGCTTGCCGAAAATCCAGTACCAGATCGCTCCGACGGCAAAACCCGCGACTGCGGCGATGATGATCGCCGTCCAATTGACACCTCCGAAATGCATGGCTTGATCTCCCTATACTTGACTAAGCAGCTTGCGGCTTGCCGCGCGCCTGCATCCACACCACGAGGCAGGCCAGCGCGATCAACACGGCATCGGCGAGAAATACCCACAGCGCGCGATTGGTCCATTGCACCTCGGCGCTGAACCGAACGAGCTGGATCGCCAGCGCCACCGGAAAGGCGATCAGCATTGGTGCCGCGACGCGGCTGCGTACGAGATCGTTCTCCCAGGCCATCCCGATCAGGAAGAGGGCGACGAGGACGATAAACCCGCAGAACACGCGGGCGGTCAGCGGCGTGAAATTCCACGGCGTGATCTGTTGGAGGACCGGCGGCACCACGAACGCGATTGCCGCGAAGGCGAGCAGGCCGAGGCCATTGATCAAGAGAAACGCCCGGATCGCGGACGGCAGCGGATGCCCGACGTCGGCGCCGACGGGGCGCGACCGGCTCTGGTGCCACCAATACATGGCGGCGAAGATCCACGGCGGCAGCACGTAGCTCAGAAACCAGATGTAGAATGGCAGGGTGGTGGTGGAGAAACGCTCCCAGTGCAGGATGGTCGCGAGCAGCAGCACCGCGGTGAATATCGCGCCCGGAAGGACGATCACGCGCACGTTCTGCCAGACCGTGATGAATATGCTCGGCACGAGCGTGAATAGCGAGGCGAGATAGAATGCGCCGAGCGTGGCGGCCATGACGTCCGGCTTGATCGGCCAGGCGAAGTTGGCAAGGCTGCCGCCCGGGTTGAGGAAGATCGCGAGGCTCGCGCCCAGGCCGAACAGCACCTCGACGCAGAGCCAGGCGCGGAGCGGCCACCAGACGGGGAGCGTTTTTGCGCGCTCGAGCGCGGCGGCTTGCTGGGATGTCACGGCCATAAGCGTCTCCCTTCAGGTCGATGTTTGCGTGCGAAGCGCGGGCCAGACGCAAAACAACAGCAGGGCGAGGCTCGCAATGCCGAATCCCCCGAACCACAGCCATGCCGACGGCGCGCGCGGATCGAACAGGCCGGAATGCAGCGTCGACGCGGTCAGCACGCCGAGCGCAAATACCAGGGTCCCGATGACCGCGATGCGGACCTCGCTCCAGGTGCGCTGGCGGGCGGCATAGAGGCTGCCGACGCCGTAAGCGAGAAACGGGGCGCCATAGATTTGCGCGACGAGCGCCGGAATTGCCCATGGCCACACCGTGGTCATGAACTGCGGCGCCACCAGGAGGCAGAACGCGAGCACAACAGCCACCGCGCCTTGCGCGAGAAGGTAGGTCCGCAACAAACCGGATATGGCGGCTTCGCCCGGATGCGCCGCCTCGTTGCGCTGACACCAGGCGATCCACAGCGCGACAAGCGGATAACCGATATAGGCGATAAACCAGAACCAGGTCGGGCCGCGCGAGAAGTCAAAGGCGGAGAGATTGAGCACGGATACCAATCCCAGCATTCCCGTCCACACCGCCAGGATCAGCGTGACCACGCGCACATCATGCCAGTTCCTGGCGAGCAGCCCGAGCAGCATGAAAACCGACCCCGACAAATACATCCCGCCGAGGAAGCGGGCGTGCAGTGGCGGCACCGTGAGCGGAAGCTTCGTGCCGATTTGCGCGGGAAACAGCAGGCCCCAGACCGCAACCCAGGCCGCAAAGGCAAGCACGCAGCCGAACAGCCCGCGCTGATACGCGCTGACTCGTTGGATCGCCGGCACGCCCTCGCGGAAGACCAGGACCACGATGGCGGCAAGCAACAAACCGCCAATCACGATCAGGCTGCGGTCGTAATCCTGTCTCCAGGCGAACAGGTCGATCGTGATCTTGAAAGATACGACGACGAGCGTGGCCCACAGGGCCCACGGCTTGTCGAGCCACAGGCCGGCGAGCGTCAGCAGCGTGAACAATGCCACGCCGACCGCGAAGATGCGCAGCGCGATGTCGCCCTCGGTGAAGGCATAGTGGGGAAACAGGCCGAGAATGCCGACCAGCTGCGGCAGCAGCAGCACAATGATTGCGGTCGACGCCCAAGGGCGCCGCGACAGTATCGCCAGCCCGTCAACGGTCATGGTGCCCCCGACAGCCACTGACCACCTCGTGATCTTATGCGGCCTGGATCGAATCGCCAGACCCAATCGACACTGCGGCCCCGGCACAACCGTGGCGGGGCGCCCATAGCCCAGGTGCATACTGAAAGATGTGCTGGATTCCGGAGGATTCCTCGTCCCCTTCTTGCTCCGCAAAATCCCGGGGGGAATAATCGCCGGTGCCGCGCGTCATGCGCGTGCAATGGGGGATGTCATGAATTTTCGTATTCGCTGCCTATTTCAGATTTCAGCCGTGGTCGCATTGCTTCTGGCCGCCAGCCTCGCCACCGCCGAGCAACGCAAGCCCGGCGTCGTGTCCGGAGCAGGCGACGTCGCGCCGCTGATCGAGGAATATCGCAAGCTGTTGGGCGAACCGAACAACGCCGGTAATCCGGGTCCGCTGACAAGCGGGCGCCGCGAAATCAACTGGGACGGCGTGCCCGATGACAAGGCCGCGCCCGCCTTCCTGCCGGGAGATTTCTTCAGGAATCGTGGCGCGATCCTCAAGACGCCAGGCAGGGGCGTGCAGGTGAGCGCCAAGGCCGGCAATCCCACCAAGACCGCGCCGCGCTTCGCGCATATCAACCCGACCTACGAGAAGATCTTCAAGGCGTATAGCGGCGAACGGCTGTTCTCGCCGATCGGCAGCAATGTCGTGAACCTCACCTTCGTGATTCCCGGAACGAATACGCCCGCGGTGGTGCGCGGCTTCGGCGCCGTATACGTGGACACCGACCTGCCGCACACGTCGTTCCAATACTTCGACCGCAATGGCCGCTCGCTCGGCAAGTTTCCGGTTCCGGTGGAGAACGAAGGCTTTTCGTTTCTCGGCGTCGTCTTCGACGAGCCGGTGGTAGCGCGCGTACGGATCGAATACGGCACCACGGCACTCGGACCCAACGACAACCCGAGGCGGCGGCTGGATGTGTCCGTCATGGACGATTTCATCTACGGCGAGCCGCAGCCGATGCCTTCACGCGCCAAGAAATAGGCCCGCCGGGCGCATCATCCTTTGGTTCTTGGAGAGATCAGGCGACACCGATGCGCTTGATCTCCCACTCCAGCTCAACGCCGGAATGTTCCTTGACGCGTTGACGCACGGTCTCGCCGAGCGTCTCGATGTCGGTGGCGGTCGCGTCGCCGAGGTTGATCAGAAAATTGCAGTGCATTTCCGATACCTGCGCGTCGCCGACCTTGAGCCCGCGACAGCCGGCGGCGTCAATGAGCTGCCAGGCTTTGCGGCCAGGCGGATTCTTGAAGGTCGAGCCGCCAGTCCGGCTCTTGATTGGTTGAGTCGCCTCGCGGGACTCCGTGATCTTGTCCATCTCGGCGGCGATCGCCGCCGGATCGCCCAGCGTGCCGGCAAACAGCGCTTCGGTGAAGATGACGTCTTCGGGCGCGCCGCAATGGCGGTATGCATAGTGCATGTCACCGTTGGCAAAGACGCGCACGCGTCCCTGCCGATCGACCCCGCGTGCCTCGATCAGCGCGTCCTTGGTTTCGCGGCCATAGGCACCGCCGTTCATGCGCAGCGCACCGCCGATCGCACCGGGAATGCCGCGGAAGAACGCAAGTCCGGCGATGCCGGCCTCCTGCGCGGCGCGCGCCACCTTCACGTCGGGGACGGCGGTGCCGGCGCGCACGCGCGCGGCGTCCTCAATCTTCACCTCGCCGAAGCCGCGGCCAAGCCGGATCACCACGCCGGGTACGCCGCCGTCGCGCACGATCAAATTCGAGCCGAGACCGACCACGGTGACGGGGATGTCAGCCGGCAAGTGTGCGAGGAAGTAGCTGAGATCTGCCTCGTCCTCCGGCATAAACAGGACCTGCGCCGGCCCGCCGACGCGAAACCAGGTGAGCTCCGCAAGCGATTGGTTCGCCAGCAGCCGCCCGCGCAGCTCGGGCAGCTTCGCCTTCAGGCCGGGGACGACGTCAGGAAAGGCCATAACCGTCCGGGTCACGCCACCTTATCGAGCGCGGCAAGCTCGCCGGGGAGCGCGTAGGCCCATTGCGTGATGTTGCCGGCGCCGAGGAACACCACGATGTCGCCGGTGCGGGCCAGCCGCTTGATCATTGCAGGCAGATCCTGGGGGCCGTCGAGCGCGATCGCCTGCCGGTGTCCGCGCGCGCGCAGACCCTGTACCAGCGCGTCCCGATCGACACCCGGGATAGGTGCCTCGCCCGCGGGGTAGACCTGCGCGACGATCACCGTATCGGCGTCGTTGAAGCAGGTGCAGAACGACTCGAACAACGCCGAGAGCCGGGTGTAACGATGCGGCTGCATCACCGCGATCACCTGTCCTTTCGATGATTCGCGCGCCGCCCGCAGCACCGCCGCGATCTCGACCGGATGGTGTCCGTAGTCGTCGATGATCGGAATGCCGTTCCACTCGCCAGTACGCGTGAAGCGCCGCCGCACGCCGCCGAAGGCGGCAAGCGCCTTGCGGATCATGTCGTCATCGATGCCGAGCTCGTGCGCGACCGCAATCGCCGCCGTGGCGTTGAGCGCGTTGTGACGGCCCGGCATCGGCAGCGTGAGCGTCTTGATCGCGTGCACGTCTTCGCCGGCGCGGTCGCGAAACACGACCGAGAAGCGCGAGCTTCCGTTGGTGTGGTCGAGATCGACCAGCCGCACGTCGGCCTGCGGGTTCTCGCCATAGGTGATGATGCGGCGGTCCTCGATCCGGCCGACCAGTGTCTGCACCACCGCGTGGTCGGTGCACATCACCGCGAAGCCGTAGAACGGCACATTCTCCACGAAGTCATGAAATGCCTCCTGGACCGCGTCGAAGGTCTTGAAATGGTCGAGGTGCTCCGGGTCGACATTGGTCACGATCGCGATGTCGGCCGGCAGCTTCAGGAAGGTGCCATCGGATTCATCGGCCTCCACCACCATCCAGTCGCCGGCGCCGAGCCGCGCATTGGTGCCGTAATGGTTGATGATACCGCCGTTGATCACGGTGGGATCGAAGCCGCCGGCATCCAGCAGCGCGGCGACCAGCGACGTCGTCGTGGTCTTGCCGTGGGTGCCGGCGATCGCCACGCAGCTCTTGAGCCGCATCAACTCGGCCAGCATCTCGGCGCGCCTGACCACCGGCAGGCGCTGCGCGCGGGCGGCGACCAGTTCCGGATTGTCGCGCTTGATCGCAGACGACACGACGACGACGTCGGCTCCGTCGATATTCCTCCCGTCATGCCCGATCGCGACCTTGATCCCCTTGTCGCGCAGCCGCTTCACGTTTCCGCTTTCGGCAACGTCCGAGCCGGTGACCCGGTAACCGAGATTGACCAGCACCTCGGCGATCCCGCTCATACCAATGCCGCCGATGCCCACGAAGTGGATCGGACCGATGTCGCGCGGCAGTTTCATGAGGTCCTCTTTCCCATTGTCCTTATGACCAGATCGGCAAGGCGGTCGGCGGCGTCGATCGCGCCTTGCGAACGGGCAGCGCCCGCCATTGCTACGAGCTTTTGCGGCGCGTCGGCAAGCGCCGCGATCTCGGCTGCCAGCCGCTCCGGCGTAAACTCCTCCTGACGCAGCCGAATGGCCCCACCTGCGCCTTCCAGCACGCCAGCGTTGGCGAACTGGTCCTGATCAAGGGCATGGGGCAATGGCACAAGAATGGCAGGCCGTCCGATCGCCGCCAGTTCCGCCACGGTACCGGCTCCGGAGCGCGACACCACCAGGTGGGCGGCGGCGATGCGCGCCGGCAGATCGGCGAAGAATGGCGCGACCTCGGCGGCAATCCTGAGCCGGTTATAGGCTTCGCGGACGCGGCCGAGATCCTCCGGGCGGGCCTGTTGGGCAAGCAGCAGGCGGCTGCGCAGAGACAGATCGAGCTTCTCGATCGCCGGCGGCACGATATCGGACATGATCTTGGCGCCCTGGCTGCCGCCAAACACGAGTAGGCGCAGCAGCCCACCGTCTTCCGGGGCGGCATAGGAGGACGACGCCGCGGCGATCACCGCCGGCCGCAGCGGGTTGCCGGTGCGCGTGGCCTTGGCGGCCAGCTCGGGCTCGCCATCGAGAACGCCGGCGAAATTCGTCGCGATGGCGCTTACCCGCGGCGCCAGCAGCCGGTTGGCGCGTCCGAGCACGGCATTCTGCTCATGGATGAGCGTGGGAATGCCCCGCAGCGCCGCCGCCAGCAGCGGCGGCACGGTTGGATAGCCGCCGAAACCAACGACCACCGCGG